>Ga0114951_10005744_pt1 | contig 11312 bp, 9 predicted proteins | sample AM7aDNAmetaG_FD_88677 | JGI IMG/M metagenome (GOLD analysis project Ga0114951, IMG submission 88677) | Freshwater microbial communities from Finland to study Microbial Dark Matter (Phase II) - AM7a DNA metaG | ecosystem: Environmental > Aquatic > Freshwater > Lake | place: Finland: Lake Alinen... | reverse complement strand
GCAAGGCCCTTTTCCACCGCGAGCGCGCCATTCACGCCGGTGAGGCTGTAATCAGGAGCTATGGTCTGACTCATTGGGTGATTCGATTCAGGATTTCTGCACGGTTTCGATCATCGCAAAGATGTTTTCCAACGGCGTGCCGGCCTGGACATTGTGGCAGGAGCAGCAGATGAACCCTTCGCGCCCCGCACCGAGCGTCGCCAGACAATCGCGCGTTTCGCGGCGCACGTCGTCAACCGTGCCGCGTGGTAGGGCGAATTGATTATCTACGCCGCCATGGAAAATCACGCGCGCCCCAAACTCCTTCTTCAACTCCGCCATGTCCATGCCCGGACAGGCATGCTGGATGGGATTCAACACATCCACGCCGCAATCGAGGATCGGCTTCAAGAGCGGTCGCGCCGCGCCGTCGGTGTGATAGAACGCCTTTAAGCCGTGGGCGTGGATCAGATCGCACCAGCGCTTGAGCCGTGGTTGCAAATGTTCCTGCCACATCGCGGTGGACATCAACAGCGACTGCTGCCCGGCGATGTCGTCGCTGATGAAAACAAGGTCGAGATGTTTTCCGGCCCGGGCGAAGAAGCGTTCCATCATCTCGGTCTGAATGGCTTCCACGCGGTCGAGAATCGCCTCCACCAGTTCCGGGCTTTCAATCAAATCCATCATGGACTGCTCGAGGCCGCGCAACTGGCAGTAGATTTCAAAGAACGAAACCCACGGACCGATGACGGCGTAGTCGCGGGAGGCGCGTTCCGCCAGCGCCACCGCGCCGTCGTAATCAAAGCGACCCACCTTGGGCCACCACGGATAATTGTCCAGCGACTCAGGCGTGTCATAGCCGGTCAGGGGCGCAGTGCCGAACTCGGCGTAGTGCGCTTCGCCGGCCTGGATGTTCTTCAGCGGCACGCCCCACATCGTGCGGTCGCCGCCGGACTCCGCGCCCGCGCCGGACTGCCCGCCAGCACGTTCACCCGCGTCGGTTTTGTAATCCATGAAGTCCCACACGATTTTGTCGAGTCCCAGCGCCCGCCACATGGCAACATCATCCGGCACATCGAAGTGTTTGCGGAGCGCAGCGGAAATTTCCGGCGTGTGCCAAAGATCCACCGGCGTGCGGTCGGTCGGCTGGCGGTTGAGCGTGGCGAGGATTCGTTCTTTTGGAGTCATGATTGCAGTAACTGTAAGCCTCCACGCCAGGGACAAACAATGCACAGAATGACAAATCCGGTGAAGAATTTGACAGGCGACTAAGGGCGATTCTATGGGCGGGGTCGGCTGCGGCTCCGCCACTGGCTGGGAGTGCAGTTCAGCTTCTGGCGGAAGAGACGGGAAAAATAATGCTCATTGCCAAAACCGGTTTGCTGGGCGATTTCCTTCACCGAAAGTTGCGTCTCCGTGAGCAGATTGCGGGCACAAACCAGCCGCAATCCCAACAGGTATTGATGCGGGCTCAGGCCGGTGTGCGCGGCAAACGTGCTCCGAAACCAGCTGTAGCTCACGCCGAATTCCTGCGCCAACCGCTTCATGTCCAGGTCAAGGGCAAATTCGTTCTGAATGCGGCCGATCGCCGACTCAATGACATTGGCGTGCGGTGACTCGATGGCGGGCAACGTCTGCTGCGCGGAGTAGAAAAGTCCGAGCAGATTCGCGGTCGCCCCGGCGAGAATCTGCTGCAGGGCCGGCCGGTTGGAGCGGATGGAATGCATCACCCGGCTGAAGGTGGCAAGCACGGTGTCCTCGGCGTTGATCTTTAAGACGGGCTTTTTCGACGAGATAAATTTGTGCCGCAGCCAGTGCCGGGCGACTTCGCCGTCGAACCCAAGCCAGTGTTCGTGCCAGCCGGTTTCCGGGGCGGGCGCATAGCGATGCCAGACGCCGGGGAAAAGCAGAAACGCATGGCCCGGCTCGATAGCGGTGGAGTTCCCCGGGCTCTCGAATTTTCCCCGCCCGCTGGAAACATAAAGGAGCGCGAAGGTGTCCAACACCCGCCCCTGCCGCCAGTCGAAGGCGTAACCATCCGGATGACCGCCCAGCGGATACGTCGAATGCGGTGCGACCCTCGATTCGCCCGCGGTTGTCACATACAGCCCCCATTTCTCGTCCCGTTGGCTGACGGGAAAGTAGCGGTAGAAAGTGGCGTCGGCCGGTTTCATAAACTGCAGTTTAAATTCAAGTGTGCCTCGCGACAAACCGTAATCTTAGCGGCCATAGACAAGCGTTTTGAGTTTTCTGAAAACGTCCCGCTCGGGATTTCATGCCCGGCAACAGGGCGCTGTCACTGATGCCCGTGGCGCAGAACGCCGCGCTTTCGCCCGTGACGGTTTCACCCCGGTTGTCCACGCGATCGAAGACCCCATTCATGGCGTCACAAGCGGCGGCATCTGCAAATTCCTTTTCACCGCTCACCAGCCATTGCAGGACATTGAGCGCGGCATTTTCAGTGGCCCGGACAAATTCGTATTCAAGCGTGCGTTCAGGATTGGCGGTGGTGAGTGAAGGAATAGTCAGGTTCATTAATTATTAGGGGATGATGGATAAAGGCGAAAAAACTAATTTACGCCGTGCCCCACGCGGCAGGCTCATAACGCTGGACCGAACTTGAGGCGCGGACGACTTCACGCATCTCGCCCAGTGAGGCGAGTTCGCCGTCGGCGCGGATTTGGGTAAGGAGATTACCTATGGCCGTGGCTTCGACCGGCCCGGTTACGACCGGCCGCTCGCAGGCGTTGGCTGCAAGCTGGCTCAAGAATTTATTCTGCGAACCCCCTCCGACGATGTGGATCTCTTTAATCTTTTCACCAGTGATTTCTTCGATCGAGCCGAGGACTTCGCGATACTTTAGCGCGAGGCTTTCGTAACAGCACCGCACCAGTTCCCCGTCGGTCTTCGGCACCGGCTGTTTTGTATCGCGGCAGAAATCACGGATCGCCTGCGGCATGTCCGGCGGATTGAGGAAGCGCGGGTCATCCAGGTTCAAGATGAAGCGATGCGGCTTTGCCTTTGCCGCCAGTCTAGCCAGTCGGACATAATCATATTTCCTACCCGCCGCTTCAAACGAGCGCCTGCACTGTTGCACCAGCCATAGGCCCATGATGTTTTTGAGCAATCGATACGTGCCGTCGATGCCTCCTTCATTCGTCATGTTCAGAGCCATCGCGCGCGCAGAGAGCACGGCTTTGTTCAATTCGACACCCATGAGTGACCAGGTGCCGGAACTGATATAGGCCCAATTCGTCTTGCCGGTGTTAGTCGTCGGCACACCCGCGATGGCAGCAGCGGTATCATGCGTCGGGGGAGCGACCACCTTTACGCCCGTCAACCCGGTCTTTTGGGCAAGGGATTTGCGTATCGTCCCCAGAGTCGTGCCGGGCATGACAATCGGCGGCAGGAAATGCGTGGGCAGCCCAAGATTTTTGAGCAATGGCTTGGACCAATTGCGCCGAGTTGGATGCAAAAACTGTGAGGTCGAGGCATTCGTAAATTCGGTCTGCTTCGCTCCGCACAAGGCCCAATGCAAAAAGTCCGGCATGAACAACAACGTGTCAGCCGCGTCCAAAATGGCGGGGGAATGCGTCTGCCAGGCGAGCAACTGGTAAAGCGAGTTCAACTCCATGAACTGCAATCCCGACTGGGCGAAGATTTCCGCGCGGGGCACTTTTTTGAACGCCCGATCCAGCCCGCCACGGGTGCGGGCATCGCGATAATGATACGGCTGGCCAAGGATTTCGTCCTGCTTATTTAGCAGCACAAAATCCACGCCCCAGGTATCTGCACCAACGGAGACGATTCGTTTGCCGTATTTTTTCCCCGCCAAAGCAAGACCGTTTTGGATTTCTGCCCACAGTCGTAACACATCCCAGCGGATCGTTTCGCCAAGCATCACCGGACCGTTGGGAAAGCGATGAACTTCTTCGAGCTGAAGTGTTTTTCCATTCCAGAGTCCCGCCATGACGCGACCGCTCTCTGCGCCGAGATCCACCGCTAGGTAAACTTTTTGTTTCATGGTCATTTATTCAAGGTAAAAGACTTCTTTGAGCGGACTCACGACGGGGGATTGATCCGGGTTCACCTCCATAAGCAGGGACATGGAGCTCCACCACTTGCGGACAATTGGCGAGTTGGGCAAGGCAGCGGCAGAATTTCCCACGCTCAACTTTTGCACAGCGAACAGCGTGAGCGTTTCTTCGTCGAGGAAGATCGAGTAGTCGGAAACACCGGCAGCATGCAATTCCGCCGCCAACTCAGGCCAAAGGGCATCATGCCGTTGCTTGTATTCCAGCGCGGTGCCGGGCTTCAGCTTCATTTTGAACGCGACTCGTTCCATAAGATTATTTCTTGAGCGCGTCCACGGCATTCTTCGCGGCATCCGCTGTGGATTGCGCGGCATCTTTGACGGCTTCCACGGCGATGGCGGCCTGACCTTTCAAGGTGGCTTCAGCGTCCGCCGATTTCTTGTTGCCGAGGCCGATGATCACGGTAGAACCGACGAGAAGCGCCAGCATCAGCACGACGAGTTTTTTGGTGAAGGGCTGGGCACCGCGCCATTCCTTGAAGAAGATGCCCCACAGCGTGCTGAAGATGATGATGCTCGCCATGTGCAACGTCCAACTGGAGAATTTGTAAGCGCCCATCTGACTTTCGCCCATCTGATAGAAGAAAAATTGCAGATACCAGAACGTGCCGGCGAGGATGCAGAAGAACCAATTACCACCGAGTGGCACGGCGCTGCCGACCTCGAACGATTGCACGGAAGTTTTGCCACCGTGGCCGTCGCCGCCCGCCGTTTGGCCGGCGATCGGTTTCACCGTGGGACTGAAATATTGGTGAGCGGAACCGTTCTTGATGTGCAGCATCACGCACCAAAGAAAGTTAGTCGTCAAACCGCCGAGCAAAATCACGACGATAATGGGGAGACCAACCCAGAGCGGGCCGGTGCCGTGCGCTTTGGAGATCTCACTGATGGGCTCACCGAATTGGAAACCAAAGGAGAAGCAGGAACTCATCACGCCGGAGAAGGTCGCGATGCCGAGGCCTTTCCAGAGATTGAATTCGGCGATGGTCGAAGTTTGGCCGGCCATTTCTTTTTCTTTGCGCACACCGGCAATACCGCCGATAGCGATACCAACCAGACAGACGGCCACACCCAGCAGCACAGTCGGTCCGCCTGCACTGGTGCCGGAATGATTCAGCAATTTGTCGGCAAATTCACCCTTAACAATTGGCGGCACCAACGTGCCGAACGCCGCACAGTAGCCTAGCGCAATCGCCATGCCGAGCGACATGCCGAGATAACGCATCGTCAGGCCAAACGTCAATCCGCCCATGCCCCACAAAGCGCCCATGAGATACGTCATCCAAAAGGTGTAAGACGACGTTTCGTGTAGCACGGCGAGCAAATCTTTCGACAGCACAAACGCCCCAATCCACGGGCAGATGAACCAGCTGAACATCCCGCCGGCCAGCCAGAAGGTTTCCCACGACCATTTGCGGACGCCTTTGTAAGGCACATAGAAACTGCCGGAGGCCAGGCCGCCCAGCCAGTGGAATACGACGCCAAGTAACGGATTGGGTTGCATGGTGTTTTTGGTTGGTTAGTTGCGTTTGCTCAAAACGATTTTCTCGTAGCGCTTCACTTCCGTGAGCCACGCATCGCCGCCCGGCACGCCTTGGCTCTCGCAGTAATAATCCCAAACCGCGCCGACCGGCAGCGTCTTGGCCTCTTCCTGCAACGCGAGCCGCGTGGTGAAATCGCCCGCCGCTTCCGCCGTGCGGATCAACGGCGATTCAAGCAGCGCAATGAGCAGCGCGCGAACCATGTTGCGCGTGCCGATGGTCCAGGCCGCAACGCGGTTAATGCTCGCGTCGAAATAATCCAGCCCGATGTGGACGCGCTTCTCAAAGCCGTTCACCGCGATTTCGCGGGCGATGGCCAGCAGGTCGTCATTCAGGACAACGACGTGATCACTGTCCCAGCGCACGCCGCGGCTGACGTGCAGCAGGATTTCCGGCAGGTATTGCAGAACGCTGGAGACCTTGTCGGCGATGCCTTCGGTCGGATGATAATGGCCGGCATCAAGCGTTAGCAGTTTCTTCCGGCTGACCGCGTAACCCAGGTAAAATTCGTGCGAGCCGACGACAAAACTCTCACTGCCGATGCCGAACAGTTTTGGCTCGACGGCGTCGAGGTTGAGCTTGGACGAAATGTGTTTTTTGAAAATCGCATCCAATGATTCCGCCAAACGAGCGCGCGGCGCGACGCGGTCGGCCGGCGTATCTTTCATGCCGTCGGGAATCCACACGTTCGTCACGCAGGTTTTGCCGAGCGCCTTGCCCATCGCCGCGCCGATTTCGCGGCTGCGGATGCAATGCTCGATCCAAAATTTGCGGATATTCTTGTCCGTATGTGACAGCGTGAAGCCGTCCGCCGCTTTCGGATGCGAGAAGCAGGTCGGGTTGAAATCAAGGCCGAGACCGTTCTTCTTCGCCCAGGAAATCCAGTTCGCAAAATGCTTCGGCTCGATGGCGTCGCGATCCACCTTCTTGCCGCCGAATTCACCATAGAACGCGTGCAAGTTCAGCCGATGCTTGCCGGGAATCAACGAGAGGGCCTTGTCGAGGTCGGCGCGGAGTTCGTCCGGCGTCCGGGCTTTGCCGGGATAATTACCGGTGACGGCGAGGCCGTTGCCCAGCGCGCCGCCAGTATTTTCAAAGCCGCCTACGTCGTCGCCCTGCCAGCAGTGCAGCGAGATGGGAATGGTGGCGAGAGTTTTGAGCGCGCGTTCGAGGTCCACACCGACGGCGGCATAACGTTCCCCGGCTAGCAGATATGCTTTTTCAATGCTCATAATGGATTTTAGATGTATGGAATTTAGCGAATCGTCACCGGCCCAATCAGCCCTGCCGGTAGAAGAGGTGAACCTCTCGTTACGGTTTGCGCCGTAATCGAAGTATGGCGCTGCTCTGCGGGCAACGCCGCGTCGCCCGCGAGCCGGTTGTTCCAAGTGTTCACGATGTCCACTTCGAGCGAGTTCGCACCGGACTTGACGGCCGTGGTGATGTCCACGCGAAACGGCGGCTGCCAGAGCGTGCCAAGATCTTGGCCGTTCACCCGCACGACGGCGATGTCGTTGACTTTGCCGAGATCCAGCATCAGGGCCGAGCCGGACGGATGTTGTGCAGATACGTCAAATGTTTTGCGATAGGTGGCCTTGCCGGAAAAAAACTTGATGCCATCCTCGGATCGCTTCGTCCAATCGGTGAGGTCCTCGAACGCGATTTTTTCCGGGGCGCCCCAACCGGGTGCGAAGCTCACTTCCCACGGCCCGGTGATTTCCACCGGCGCAGCGGCTGACCCCGTCAGCGTTTGCGTGTGGCCGTCGGCAAACTTCAGTTCGTAAACACCCGACTGCCCGCCTTGGGCGGTGATCCGGTCATCGGCATTGCGTGTCAGTTGGAGCGGAATCGCATCCGCGCCGTCGCTAGGTTGAGGCATGGAGGCCATGAGTCGGGCAATCTCGTCCGCGCTCAGCGAACGGGAGAATTGCGCGATGTCGCCCGCTTCGCCGCGGAATGTCGAGCCGATCTGTCCCGCGCCGGAATGCACGATGTGCGTGCTTTTCAAGCCCGTCCGCGTCGGCACGCCATTCAGATACAGACTCGGCTGGCCGGCGCGATACACCACCGCCACATGCGTCCAGTTCGTGAGCGTGGTGGCCTTAACGAGCGGAGGCGCAAAATATCCCCCACTGTGCTCGAACACGCACACACCATTGTTGCCGACGGCCAGACCGCACCCTGCATTGTTACCGCCGCCAAAACCTTCGCCATGCGGCGCGGTGAAAACATCGTTGCGCTTCTCGGCCAAGCCCACAATGCCGTTGTTCGCCTCGCGGACGAGCGCGGTGTCATCTTCGGGCTTTACCCAGACGGCGAAGCTGAAGTTGTTCGGGGTGTCGCTGACGGTTCTGCTGACCACAGGCCTCACCGTCGTGCCGAGTATCTCCTCGCCGTTGCGGGTGACCGACACGATGCGTTCCGACTTGGGCGCAGCCTTTTCGCGGAACACTACAAACACCGAACCAGCCGGCCCGAAGGCCAAGGGCAAGCGCACCACGCCATCCGCCACGTCGTAAACCGCCGGCCGCTCGATGCGGCCGGAATCCGGCCACCACAGCTCCGGCGCACGGTCGCCAACCCGGAAGGCAGCGGTCGTCGTCAGCGATTCCGCTTTGGGATTGGCAACAAAATAAATGTCCGCCTCATCGCTATGCCGGTGGGTGAAACCAAGATTCTTCGAGTTTTCAAAATCCCGTTTCAAACCCAGCGTGGCAAAAACGGCATCAAGACTCCCGCCCCAGAAGACACGGCCTTTGCCGAACCGATGTTCACCCGGTTGTTTTGTGTCAGCCATGCCCCAGAGTTCACGGGCGAGTCTCTGCACTTCGGCGTCGCACTTCGGAAAATTCTCCAGGCTCGGCGACCGCGAAGGCGGCGCTCCCACGAGCGTCGCGCCAGCTTTCACCAGTTCACGGATTTTTTTCAGCAACTCGGGCCGCATCGTCGCGGACTCCGGCAACACCAGCAGCCGGTAGCTCATGCCGTCCGGCAACACCAACCGGCCATCCTTCACCGCCAGCCGGTGTTCAATCACGTCGGCGTTGATGTAGTCGTAGTCAAATCCCGGCGGCAGTTCCGGCGTTTGCGGACCGGCCATTTTGGGTGCGTCCTCGCTGATGAACCAAGCTACATCCGCCACATGTTTGCCGGTCTGCAACAGCACGCTGCACCGCCGCAGATAATCAATCCACGCCTTCGATTGCTCAAACCAGGTGTTGTTGCGGTTGAACTCCGTGCCGAAGCCTGCATTGATGCCGGGAAGTTTTTCGTTCGACGGCTGATGGATATTGACGTGGAACACGAACTGGCTGATGCCTTCGCAGAACGCCCAATCGCCGCGCGCCTTCAAGTCGCGGGGCGAGTTAGCGAACGCCGGGCCGCCCGTGAACGCCTCCGCCCACACCACGGGTTTGCCGTAGATGTTTGCCGCCGAAGACGCGTCGCGCAATTCATACCGGCCAAGGTAGCCCGTATCCCGCTTGTCCAGAAAATCGCCGTTGGCCCAGAACTCACCGCCGATCTCGTCGCACAAACCACCATACTGCAAAAACTCCGCTGGGAAACCCCAGTGCCCGTAATTCTCCAGCCACATCTTCATTCCGCGCTCATGGCACAAGTCGCTCAGGCCGCCGACATAATCCCGCGCTACCCGGTCCGCAACCAAACGCCGCAAGTCCCAGAGAAAACGGTCCGATTGCTCCACGCTGCCAACAATACGCCCGGTCATGACCGGCAGGAAACGCAGCGGATTGTAACCGTAGCGCTTCTGAAAATCCGCCGCGAAGCCGTCGGTCCAATTCTCCGGGCCAGTCTCATAGCTGTCGGCCACGACGTGCTTCCAAGATTTGCGATCCGCCGCCGGCAGCCGGTTGAGCAGATTGCCGACATACGCGTCGAAGTGCGCCCGCAACGGGACCCGATTCATTTTGTCCACTTCCAAACCGGTCGCTTCCGGCGGTGCCGGTCCGTTCTTCGTGCCGGTTGGCGTCAGCGCCGTGCGCAACACGATCCAATCGCCCGCTGGCACATCCCAGCGCAACGTCCCATCCGCCGCCATGAGCTTGGTAAGATTGCGCACCGCGTCCGGTTTGACCGTTAAACCGGCCGCATTCGGTTCGACTTCGCCGGACCAGGTATAAAAATCATAAAGCGGATGGGGATCCTGACACACCTTTTGCAACGATTTCTCCGCAAAACTTTCCACGCGTGCCGCCGGCGAGAGCTGGATATCGCCGAGTTCGCAGGCCCTTGAGAATTTCAACTGGAAAAATCGCGCCGTGGTGGCCGGAAAAGTCGCCGCGATCGGCGCGAGCGGCACCGGCCCCACGCTGACACCGAGGTTGTGCCGGTCAATCATGAACGTTTTCACCGTCCGATATTGCTGCCCGTCGTCCGACGCCAACAGCTCGGCTTTGACGTTCACCTCTTTGGTGGGCAGCACCGTCACGCTCCGCGCCGTAAAGGGTGATGCCATCTCGAATGTCACCAGCGTTGGCGTGCGCGAGGTTATCTTCGCCCATTCGCCTTCGCCGGCCGGCGCGGGAAACGCCAGCACCACCAGATCTTGAAACTCACCCGTCGGCAACGGCAGCTTGCCTTCGAAATGTTGCGGCCCGTGTAGGCGCAGCTCCGGCATGGTGACGTAGCGCATGGCCTGCGAAGGTTTCACCCACGGCCCGCCCGACTGACTCCAGCCGGGCGAGTTGAACAAGCCAATGTCTACTCCGATCCGCGTGCCTTCGCGCATCGCGTGTTCGATAAAACCCCACCATTCATCCGTGAGCGCCTTGGACGCATTGGTCGCGGGCGTGCCGCTCTGGCCGCTGATGACGCCGATGTAACCTTCGCCGATGCCCACGCGCTTCATCGCTTCGAGATCGCTTGTGATGCCTTCCTTCGAGATCTGGCCGTCCATCCAATACCAGTAGCAGCGCGGCTTGGTGTGGTCGGGCGGATTGACAAAATCGGATTCCAGCGAGCCGGCCCGGGCCGAAGCGACGAGCGAAGCCGCCGCGAGGGCGAATAGTAGTTTGGTGCTTTTCATAAGTTTTGGCTGGTTCAAATGACAACCGTCATCGCCGCGCGCAGTCTCGTTTCCGAGTCGATGTGCCAATAGCCGTATTCTAGCTGAAAAAATACCAACGTGTAAGGCGGTGTCAGCGTCGTGTTGATGAGCAGCACCTCGAATGCCTTCCCGGCTTCATCAAGTTTTGCGATGACCCCGCTCGTTCTGAGCACTGCGTGGGTGAGTCGCCTTCTCGGTGCTGAAGAAACTCTGGCGATCTCGTCACGAGAGTGCGGTAGGTGTTTATTTTTTGATCGCGCGTCAATATCCAAGTGATTCTCCCCGTAATCGCAGCGCAGTCCTCCTGGCGCAACAGCTGCGTGACAATTTAAACCAGGAATCAAGCTGGGGAACAGGCAGGTCATGCAAATCAACTTCATCCGGATCTTTATGGCACTTCGATTTCTAGCTTCCACTTAAAGACGGGACGGGCTTTGCTTGCTTCATCCGTTTGAGAATCTCAAAGCGCGGATCGGTATCGGCGCGGCGGATGGCTCGTCTATCACCAAGATATTGTTTGCGCAGGTCCACGAATGGCCGGGCGCGCACTTCCTTGGCCGGATCGTAATCCGGGTTCAGGGCGGGCAGGTATTTGACCGCGACGTTTTTATCGAGCCAGTCATTGAGCTTG
>Ga0114951_10005743_pt1 | contig 11313 bp, 12 predicted proteins | sample AM7aDNAmetaG_FD_88677 | JGI IMG/M metagenome (GOLD analysis project Ga0114951, IMG submission 88677) | Freshwater microbial communities from Finland to study Microbial Dark Matter (Phase II) - AM7a DNA metaG | ecosystem: Environmental > Aquatic > Freshwater > Lake | place: Finland: Lake Alinen... | reverse complement strand
GCCACCCCCTGGCCCATGGGGATTTGCGCGATGGATACCTTGCTCCAACTGCTGACGGGATGAACGATGCCCCACACTTCACCCGGCAGCGGGATGCCCGTGCGCTCGCCAAACCCAAAGTTGTGGATGTATTGCCAGAGTTTCTGCTCGCCCAGGAGGATGCCAATCCGGGCCGCGCCGATGTTCGAGGAGTGGGTGATGATTTTCTCCACCGTCAACGTGCCGTATGGACGGTGGTCGTGCAGCACCCGCCCCGCGTAGGAAAACCGCCCCATCCCGCAGTAAAACTCATCGTTGAGCGTGATCAGGCCCTCGTTCAACCCGCCCGTCACCACCACGATCTTGAACGTTGACCCCGGCTCCTCCACGTCGGAAATGACCCGGTTGCGCAAGTCGTCCATCGGGAACGCGCCGGGGTGGTTGGGATCGAAGTTGGGCAGCGTCGCCATGGCCAGAATCCCCCCCGTCCGGGGCCGCAGCATGATGCACGATATGCTGATCGGCGAATGTGTTTTAAGGCCCTCCGCCAGCTCGCTTTCCACGATGTTCTGCAAACCCGCGTCCATCGTCAGCACCACGTTCAGGCCGTCCCGCGGCGCCACGTCCTCGTCGCGGTAAGGGACCAGTTCCCGCTGCCGTTTGTCCAACTCCGTTTTCCGCCAGCCCGCGACGCCGGCCAGCTTGGAATTGAAGGAGCACTCGATGCCGCTCAACCCGGTCTGCTCCTCGTCATTGGCCGCGAAACCCAATACGTGCGCCGCAAGGCGCTGGCCGGGATAATAGCGGATTTGGTCGTCCTCCGCGAAAATCGCCTTGCGCCGCAGATTGTTGTAAAACGCCCGGTCGCGCGATTTGAGTTTCGATTCATCCACTCCGAAGGACAAGCCGGACATGGCTTCGCGGATTTTTTCCCAGGTTTCCAGGGGCGCTTTGCGCTTGAGGACGACGTACCGGGAGGTGTTGGTCCTGCCGTTTTCCACCCACGTCCGCGGCATCAAACGCTCCGCCAGGAAGGTTTCGTTGGTTTGCAGCAGGGGGGCCAGCGCGCGCGCCACTCTCTGGTTGAGATTGCTGATCAGGGTCGGGTCGGCGCAAATCACCTTCGCGGGCTGGCTGATGGCCAGAGGCGTCCCGCGGCAGTCCAGAATCTGGCCGCGCATGGGTTGCCGTTTGATGGTGCAGACGGTGTTGGACTGGGCCAGCGCTTGATAGGCGTCATGGCGGACGACTTGCAAGTCAACCAGCCGGTACCCCAGGGCGCCCAGCGCCCCGCCGAGGAGCGCGGCCATCACGTACAGCTTGGTATATTGCGTTGCCACTGTCATTTTTGGAATCAGCCGTCCGCCCGCGCCGTTCGGTTCCTCCATCCGAACAACGCGAGCGGCGGCCAAATCCGTTTCATCATTTCTTTCGCGCGGCCAGCGCCACCTTCACCGGACGCGGCTCCGGCGGCGGCTGCCGGACGGCTTGCTCATAGTCGGGCGCGTCCACCAGCCGGACTATTTGCCAGAGCGCGGGCGGCCCCAGGCCCAGGTTCAACTTCTTGACGCGCGCGTCCAAGGCAACAGGGGAGCAGAGAGTGGCCAGTTGGTCGCGCCGCGTTTTGTTTTGCCGCTGCAACTCCGTCAGGCGCAGTTCGCGCCCCTTGATCTGGCGTCCCAGAAGGTCTATCTGGTTCTTGTACCAGACGTACCCCACTCCCAGGCCGGCGAAAAGCGCGCACAAGCCCACCGCCACCAGGGTCGGCGCCACAGGCGGCGCGCTGTCGTTTTTCCGGTTTCGTGCCATCTTCTTTTCCCCGTTTCCTGGTTAATTTTTCAATTTCTCCAACACCCGGCATTGCGCGCTGCGGCTGCGCGGATTGTCCCCCGCCTCGGCCTCCCCGGGCCGCGACGCCCGCCGCCGCACCCATCGCGCCACCGGCGGGCGCGGACGCCGTAATTCCGGCACGTCCACTTCCCCGGGCGATTCGTAATCCCGCGACAGCCGGCGGCCGAATTCCTTCACCACGCGGTCCTCCACCGAGTGGAAGGAAATCACGGCCAGCCTGCCGCCGGGTTTTAATATCTTCACCGCCGCTTCCAATCCGCGTTCCAATGAGCCGATTTCATCGTTCACCGCCATCCGCAATGCCTGAAATATCTTTGTCGCGGGATGCGTCTTCCGTCCCGCCCGCGGCATCATCTTCTCGATCAACGCCGCCAACTGCCGCGTCCCCTCAAACGGCCGCGTCTCCCGCTCCCTCACGATCGCCCGCGCGATCCGCCGCGACTGCTCCTGGTTCCCATACCGCCAAAATATCCCGGCCAATTCGTCCGCATCCGCCTCGTTGACCAGTTGGGCCGCCGTCAACGCCTGCCGCTGGTCGAACCGCATGTCCAGCGGCCCGTCTTCCCGGAAGCTGAACCCCCGCTCCGCCAGCTCCAGTTGCGGCGAACTCACCCCCAAATCCAGCAGCACACCGTCGCAACTCTCCGCTTCCACCCACTCCGCCAGCTCCGCAAAATTCCCCTGCCGGATCTCAAACCGGCCCGCGAACTCGGACAATCGGGCCTTGGCCGCTTCCACCGCCATCGCGTCCCTGTCGCACCCCGCCAACCGCCCCCCCGGCCCGCTCGCCCTCAACAGCGCCGCCGCGTGTCCACCGCCGCCAACGGTTCCGTCAGCCAGAAAACTTCCCGGACCCGGACGGAGCGCTTCCAGCACCTCCGCCTCCATCACTGGTTTGTGGAAAAAGCCTGGCACCGTTCATGGATTGGCCGTCAGTTTCTCCCGCTCTGTTTTCCCGCTCCGAGCCGGTTCTTCCGTCTTCTTCCCCGCTTCTTTATCAATCATGACCACCTCCAGGTCGTCTTCGCTTAAATCGTTTCGCAGGACCTTCACCTTTTCCAATGCCAGCTCGGTTTGGACGGTCTCGCTCTGCGCCGCCGCCTTGCGCCACGGCATCCACTTGCGCGCCCAACCGGCGGCAATCCGCGCCAGACGGCTCCATCGCCCCGGTTTCAACGGCTCCTCCTTCACCGGAACTGGCGCCGGTGCCGGAGCTGGGACTGGAACTGGCGCTGGCGCCGGAGTCTCACGGACCGGGGCGGGCGCTTCCACCTTCGGCAGTGGTTGCTCAAAAAGGGCCGTTTGCGCGTTTTCAGGCTCCGGGTGGGGCGTTTTGAAAACAGGCCGTTTTGGCCCGGAAAAATTGGGCAGCACGCCCTCTTCCAGCAACTTGTAAGCGCCTGGGCGTTCTTTTAATCCCAGGATGGTGCGCCCCTTCGTCAATAGGCTCAACGGGTTCATATTATTCCCCCATCACCTCCAGCGCCTGTTTCCAATTGGCGGCGTCCTGCGCTTTCATCTCCGCGTACCGCCCCGGAGACCAGATTTCAAAACGATCCAATAGGCCGGCCAGCACCGCCTGATTGGTGATGTCCGCCTCCATCGCCATTTCCTCCGGCAGGGTCAGGCGTCCCGCGGCATCCAGCTTCATGCTGGTTGAAAAACTTCCAATCATCCGCTTCAACACCGGTTTCCTGGCAACGTCCGGCATCGCTTCAATTTCCGCCCTGAATTTCGCCCACGGCGCGGGCGGAAACACCCGCAAACACGTCCCCGCCGGGTGTTTCGGCCAGACCACCAGCGTGAATTCGACGGGCTTCTTGGGACGCCAGCGAAACGGCACCGGCAGCCGCCGCTTGTCATCCAAGCTGTGGCGGTACACCAGGCTGTAAGTCATTTCGCTGACGGTTTCGTTCGGCATCGGCTTCGTCTTCGCTATTATTTTAAATCACAATCTACTCTATTTTCCCACCATTTACTAATATGCCCCACATTTTCACATTTCCTCCCCTAAATGTCAAGCGGAAAGTTATTCACAGGTTGTTCACAAGCCCGCGCCCCTCCACCAACGCCTGGGCGGGTCAAAATTGTGCCGGGAAAATGGGTGCTTCGCTGTTCTTAACAACACTCCGGGCATCCAGATGCCTCAAAATCTGTGAACGTAATTCTGGATCTTTTGCACGGTGTCCTGGATCGGCCCGATGACCCCCATTTTTACCAGCGCCAGGATCAACAACGTGTAAAACAAAGAAATCGCCAGATCGCGCCGCAAACATTTCCAGGAATAAGGCTGGTCCTCCTCGCTGATGATTTTCGCCCCGCCTTTTTGCATAAGGACGAAGCCCAGGACGTTGGTGAGCCAATAAGCCGTGATAAGGCTGGCCGTGAAAGCCGGTTTCCAGAACCAGCTTGCGATCCACGCGCAAACCAGCGCCAGCGGCCAATTGACAAACAAATCATTCCACCACGACAACGGCGACAGCATATAGCCGATGAACGCCACGGTCCCCCCGGACACCTTCCGTTTTGTGATCCGCAACCTTGCCATGCAAAGAAATGTCCTCCTACCGTGTCGGGTAAAGGGCGATGACCTTCTTTAGTTTCATCGAATCCACCTGCCCCATTTGGCGTTGAATGATCTTGCCGCCGGGCGCCACCAAAATGGTGTATGGAAACCCTCCCGGCCACTCCGCGTCCAGGGCGCTGGCCAGGGCGTCCATGTCCCTGCCGTCAAAAATATAATTCCGCGCCGCGACGCCCCTTTCCCGCAGGCGGGCCAGGACCGCCGCCTTCCGGTCCGGCGTGTCCGCGCTGATGGTGACAAGCTCAAAATTCCCGTTGCGATACATTCTGTTCAGGGTCACGAGTTCCGGAAGTTCAGCCAGGCAGGGGCCGCACCAGGTTGCCCAGACGTTGATCAACAGCATCCTGGGGGTGTCGTTGGCTGCCAATGCCTGGATCGTCTGCGCCCCGGCGGATTGCAATGTCACGGGTTCTTTCTCCATGTCTTCCAGCTCCCGCGCGGCCGACGCCCTTTTCTCGGACCATTTGATGGAACAGCCAAAGGTCCTGGTCTTTTCCACAGGAACGGCTTTCCCCGCCAGCAGCGCATCCAGGGCGTTTCGGGCGTCCTGCCGGGTCACCGCGCCGATGTTTTCCGAATCGTCAACCCGCCCCGCATACCGGAGTTTGCGCGCTTCATCGAAGATGAACACGTGCGGAGTGGAAACCGGCCCGTAAGCGCGGCTGACTTTTTGGCTGTCTCCATCGTAGAGACAGGGAAAATTGAATCCCCTCTCCCGGGCGCGAATTTTCAATTCTTCAAACGAATCGCCCAGATCCGAATAAACCAACTCGCTCAAACTCACGGCCTTGGGATCGTTGGGGGCGATCCCCACCACCGCCACCCCTTTGTCTTTGTAATCCCGGACCAGTTGGATGATTCGGCCCTCGTAGGCTTGCGCCGTTTTGCAATGGTTGGCCGTGAAAATGATCACCAATATCCTCGCATCCGCGTAATCTTGAAGCGAGTGGTTGCGGCCATCAATTCCCGGAAGCGTAAAATCCGGCGCGGAGGCCCCTATCGGCAGCGTTTTCGCCAGGCCATCGTCGCATCGGGCCGCGCCGACGGCAAACATCAGCGTCATCACAACAAACCCGATCCCGCGCATCCAACGCGCGATTTGACGCCGCCTCGCGCCCGTTTCCATGTTCGTATTCACGCTCTTTTCGCCGGCTCACGTGTCAGCGCGACGGCCTTTTCCGCGAAAACAGGACTCCTCGTGGTTTTTAAACAGGCGCCTAAGACATCTTGTTCTTCGCCTCTTCAGGCACGATGACTTTGGTCGTGCCCACGTCCTGGATCTCCACCGTGATCGTGCGGTCAATGTCCACGTCCTCGCCGTCGCGGTCCATCGTGCCCTGCACCTTCCACTGGTACTTGGTCAGGACGCCGTCCTTGATCCAAAATTTGACCGACCCTTTGGCGTCGCGGACCTCGGGCGCCTCGCCGCCGCGTCGTCCGCCAAAGGTCATCAGCCCCTTGGCGCCCTCCTCTGTCAGGTTGCCCGAATAGGCGCCATCGGATTTGACCAGTTTTTTCACCTTGCCCGCAAGATCCTCCGCTTCCGCGGCGGGAACCTTGTAGTTCTGCAAGCGCCGCGCCATGAACGCGCGCCGGTTGAACCCGTCATCTCCGCCGGCCTTGGCGGCATCCGCCAACGATTCCCAACCGTCCTCCGTTTTAATCGCGCCCTTGCCGCCCTTGACAACCGCCTCGATCGTGTTGTCCCGCATCGAAAAATCAACGCAAGTAAAGCCCCCCCTCTCCGTCTTGCCGTGACTGGGGCGGGGTTGGTACTGCGAACTTTCCGTCGTCATGGTCCAACTGTAATTATCCGTCGCCGCGAGCTTTTTCGCAGCGCTTTTCACTTCACGTTTGCCGGCGGAATCCGCCGCCAGGAGGCTGGTGGAAGCCGCGAGCGTTATTACGAGCACAATCAGACGTTTCATATCAATCCTTTTGCTGGTGATTATCAAAGTCATGTCATTTGGATCCGGCGGACACTCTGCGCCCAACCCCGCCCCGAGTCAATCCCAACCAGCCGGGCAAGAATCCCATTCCTACTCCTACTCCTACTCGTAATCGTAATCGTAATCCTCCTCCCCCTCCTAATCCTACTCCTAATCCCGGGAAGATCATAAAGATCAGGATTACGATTACGAAGGAGAGATTACCCAAAAAAGTGAAATGCAAAACACGCTCTTGCATTTTCCTTTTCATGGGCGGGTTTGAATTTATCATCCTCTAATAATGAGGCGCGGATTTACGTTGATCGAATTGCTGGTGGTCATTGCCATCATCGCCATTTTGGCCGCCATGCTCCTGCCGGCCCTGGCCAGGGCAAAACAACACGCCAATCGAATCAGTTGCATCAACAATCTCAAACAGTGGGGACTCGCGATGGGGATGTACGCCGACGACAACAGCCAGTTTTATCCGGCGTCGCGCGACACCAATTATGTCGCCACTTCGGATAACAACCCGGTTTGGGACGAAATGTTTGAGGACGCCATCGCGTCACCCCCCATCGGGCTGTCCGACTGGTTCAACGCCCTGCCCCCCTACGTTGCCGGTGTTCCGCTCTGGGAATATGGGGCAAACAGCATCAGCAACAACGTTTTCACCTTCTCCCGATCCATTTACATCTGTCCCACCGCCGCCTCCATACCCACCATCTCGCCACCCGATCCCAATTCCGTGACCGGCATCCAGCCCGGCGTCGGGCCGGGGCCAACCTTTAACTACGGCATGAACCAGCGAATCAACTACAACCTTCCCGCTCCCGCCAACGTCCCGGAAACCCCCTTCAAAATCACACAAGCCGCGAAACCCTCGGCCTTCGTCGTCTTCTCCGAGCAGCGCGTCCATGCCAGTGAAACCCCCTACTACGGAACCAATCCGACCGATCTCAGCAGCACCTACAACTGGTGCAACCGTTTCTCCGGGCGGCACAACGCCGGCGGAAACATCGTCTTCAGCGACGCCCACGCGGCCTATTTCAAATACAGTTACGTCGTCGCCAGGGTCAGCGGCAAGATCGCCGACCCAAAAGACCCCGACATCAACTGGGAATTCGACGGCCATTAATCCGGCATGGCCCCCCGCCAAAAGCGTGCGCAAAACACTCCGTGGAGCGCGAGCGTTTCATCGCGCCGTAGCGCAGCGGAGGCGGACCCGCTCGCCGTGCGGTGCGTCCCGCGCCGCACATCCCCTCAAGTGCGATGCCCCTTTCCCCCCAATCCCCGCCAAAAGCGTGCGCAAAACACTCCGGGGAGCACACGCGCCCCCGCGTGTCCCAGTCGGCGCCCCCGCCGACTGCTTCCCGCCGGCAAAAAACACGCGACATCTTGCGCGAAATGTTTTTTAACGGCCCCCTATTCCAATTTAAGCAGATAAAACTGTTCCACGGCGCCGGGGGTAACCGCATTGGTGGCAGTGACGGTGAAGTTGCTGCCGCCGACCGAAAAATTGGTCGCCACCGGCGTCCACTGGCTCAACGGCAACGCCAGGTTTGTGCTCATCAACACCGCGTAAGTTCCGCCCGTCGCTCCATTCACCGCGTTGAGGATCAGATTTGTTCCCGCCAGATGGAAACTCGCGATGTACAGCCCAAGATTATAGGAGATCGTTCCATTCACCGCAAAACCAGTGTGATCCCCGGAAGAAGAGGCGATGGAAGTGAGACTGCCGTATATTCCATCGGATGTATTGTTGATGATTGCCGTGAGATTATTTTGGGCGCCGGCAAGAAAACCGTTGTTCACCGCGCCGGAACTGACAAGCTCGCTGAAAGATTGCGACACGCTCGCCCCGCCATTGCTAAAGACCATGCCTCCCTGCCCCGGCGCATAAATGCCTGCCGCGCCAATCGGCGTGCCGTTCAGTTCCAGGACGACGCGGTCATCCGCGAACAACCCCGAATAACTCAGCGTGACGTTCCTCGCGCCATAAGGCATGAAAAACGAGTAAGTGGCGGTCCAGAAACCGTTAAAATTGGACAAGCTCCCGCCGGAAAGAAAAGCGCCGGTGCTGAGACCGTTGCTGGTGATGCTGATGACGTTCCCGTCCCAGCCAAGATTCGGCAGAACCTCGTCAAACACGAAAGGAACCGCGTTGACCGCTCCGCCGGCGGTGGCAGTCCAGCCATTCACACTGGGATTCGGAGTGCTGAAATTGACGACCACCGGTTGTCCATGAACGGCGGCCGCCGCCATCACCGCGACGGCAGAAACGAGCATTTTCAACTTCACGGATTTTCCCTTCCTGCCTCATTTACCGTCACGGATGGGGCCATGCGGCAAATATGAAGTCAACACGGGGGTCATGTCAACACAGAGTCAATCCCGGACGCAAAACATTCCGTGGAGCGCGAGCGTTTCATCGCGCCGTAGCGCAGCGAAGGCGGACCCGCTCGCCGTGCGGTGCATCCCGCGCCGCACATCCCCTCAAGTGCGATGCCCCTTTCCTCCCAACCCCCGTCAAAAGCGGTCGCAAAACATTCCGGGGAGCACACGCGCCCCCGCGTGTCCCAGTCGGCGCCCCCGCCGACTGCTTCCCGCCGTTGCTCAAGACTGAACTTCAACTCTGGAAAATCTCTTCGCGGTGAAACCGAAGAAAATCCATGTCCGGCTCGGCCAATTTTTCCGGCAGATGAATCGCCTTGCCCTCGAACGGAACGAAATTCTGCTCCAATGCCGGCTGGGGAAAGAAACTCCTCAGCCGTTTGCTCAAAACAACGCTCAATTTTTCGTCCAGCGTGATAACAGAAACGAACGCGAACAATTTCCGGGGACCACACGCGCCCCCGCGTGTCCCAGTCGGCGCCACCGCCGACTGGTTTCCACCATTGCCTGCGAAGGCCTCTTGAGTCAAAACATTTTCTCCGATTTTCCCCTTGTAAAGCCTTGTGACTGTGCAAAAATTAGTTCGAAATGACCTTATTACCTTGACATTTGCGAGTGGGGGACGCAATGAGCAGGTTAACTTTCATGGATTTGTTTTGCGGCTGTGGCGGTTTCAGCCTCGGTTTGGCCAAGGAACGCAAAACCGAACTCGTCACCGGCGCCCCTGAATTCAAGCCGCCAGAAACAAAATCAAAATCAATTGGCTGAAATAAATTATGGTCCGAGGCAACAGAAACTGGACACGCGAGGAACACATTCTCGCGTTCAACCTGTATTGCAAAATCCCTTTCGGGACCATTCACATCAATAATCCGGAGATAATCCAACTCGCCAAACTTTTGGGCCGCAGCATTGGTGCGGTTTCTTACAAACTTGCTAATTTCTCCCGCCTTGATCCAGAGCAAAGAGCGCGTGGAATTCGCGGCATGCCGCATGGGGCAAAGGGTGAGGAAGAGGTCTGGAACGAATTCGACAGCAACCCCGAATCGCTCGCGTTCGAAAGTCAGCGCTTGCGCGCTGAGCTTTCCGGGCAAAGACTTGAGGACCTCGCGGAAATTGACGAAAACGAACTGCCGAAAGAGGGTCTGGAACGCGAACGCCTTGTGCGGCAGCGTGTCAACCAGCAGTTTTTTCGCGCCTCCGTGCTCGCGGCATATGATTTCCGCTGCTGCGTCACCGGCCTCGGTGCATCCCAGTTGCTGGTGGCAGGGCATATCATTCCTTGGGCAGTCGATGCGGCTCAACGGATGAACCCTCGAAATGGACTTTGCTTAAACGCACTCCATGATAGGGCATTTGATCGAGGTCTCATGGTGATTGCCGACGATTTTACAGTTCACTTCGCCGATTCATTGCGTTCCAAATCAACGGGTTACGCAGAAAGCCTTAATTGGCTGTTGAAATATGAGGGCCAAAAGATAACACTCCCAAAAAAGTTTGGGCCGAATCTGGAACTTTTGGCCAAACATCGGAAATTTTGTGAGCAGAAGGAAGCTTTCTCGAAGACAGGATGATGACTTATATCGACCTCTTTACACATTGTAAGCGAAGTGATGTCTGCTCAAGGGGGTATCCTAAGTTTTCCGAAGTTTTCTGAAACCGACTTGCCAAAAGAATTCGAGCACGGCGCTCTCATAAATCTTTCGTTCAAAAAGGAGAAAGGCAACGCATGAATATCCCGGCAAATGGCAAGATAGTTGTCATCGATGACAACGTGGAGAAGGAAGCCTTGCCATTATTGAAAGCACTTGCGAAGAGAGGCCTGGCCTCAAGTTTCTACACTGGAGAGCGACGTGATCTCCCGGAAAAGCCTTTACACGGCATCCGTTTACTTTTTTTGGATCTGAAGCTGAAGGGCATGGATTTTATAAATGACACTGAGCAAGTTATTAATGCATTGAAGCCCCGTCTCGATAGGATAATTGGGCCCGACAATGGCCCATACATTCTGCTCGGCTGGACTCAGCATCCGCGACATTTATTACGTCTATCTGCATCGCTTAACCCACCGCCAACATTGTTCCTGGACATGGAAAAGGCGTCCTGCATGAAGGACGGCGTATGTGATATTGAAATCGTCTCCAAGGCGCTTACAAAAAAGCTCAAGAAGATCGGCGCATTCAGATTGTTGTTTCTTTGGGAAAATCTGGTTCTCGAATCGGCGTCTGCAACGGTCAATGATTTTCGGTTACTGCTCGGTAACGTGGCTGACCAAAACATGGCGCTGAAGAAGCTTTTATATGGACTTGCTAAGGCTGGGCTTGACAAGCAGATCAAAGGAAAAACAACGGCAGAACTGATAGCGAACGCCTTGCTGACCGCTAATGGCCCTTTCTTGGACCGGCTGGAAATGAACATTGGAAAGCTGGATAATTATGCCGGGTTTGGAATACAGTGAGGTGCTCCCCATTGTCTAGACAAATTTTCAGGTGATTTTAGATGGTGAAATTCCTGGTCAAGATATGGGGTTCTTTGCAAGTTAAATGAGCAGGGGGGCGAGCTGCGAGCCTTAGCTCG
>Ga0114951_10005739_pt1 | contig 11316 bp, 11 predicted proteins | sample AM7aDNAmetaG_FD_88677 | JGI IMG/M metagenome (GOLD analysis project Ga0114951, IMG submission 88677) | Freshwater microbial communities from Finland to study Microbial Dark Matter (Phase II) - AM7a DNA metaG | ecosystem: Environmental > Aquatic > Freshwater > Lake | place: Finland: Lake Alinen... | reverse complement strand
TTCTATACCTATAAGCTGGATGACTGGATTTTTACTGCTGATGCCGCCCAGGAGAGATTGTTGCAGCAATTTGAGACGACTACCTTAAAGGGTTTTGGAATTGCCAACATGGAGTTTGCAACCATTTCTGCCGGTGCCATCTTACATTATCTTGATCTTACTCAGCATGAACGTACCAAACATATCCAATCCATCTCAAGGATTGAAGAGGATAATTATGTTTGGCTCGATAAATTCACGATCAGAAATCTTGAGCTTTTTCAATCGATTAATGAAGGCGGCATAACGCTGATCGATGTGATCGATCAGACCATTTCTCCAATCGGGGCCAGAATGTTAAAAAGATGGATGGCCTTGCCATTAAAGGAGATACAATTGCTGAACGAACGGTTTAATGTGGTGGAGTATTTTTTAAAGCACCCCGATTTTCGTGAGCATATTGAGGACCAGATCAGGCATATCGGAGACCTGGAAAGACTGATTTCCAAAGCCGCAGTAGGCAGGATCAGTCCCAGGGAAGTGGTGCAGCTGAGGTTTGCCCTATCGGCTATTGAACCGGTTAAGCTTGCCTGTGAGGCATCCGACGATTCCACGCTTCGCCGGATCGGTGAACAGTTGAACGTTTGTCGCACCATCCGCGATAGGATAGAAAAGGAGATTGTTGTGGATGCTCCGAATCAGGTTGGCAAAGGTCGCGTGATCGCTGCAGGTGTAGTTCCTGACCTCGATGAACTCAGGGATCTGGCCTATTCGGGGAAAGATTACCTGGCTAATCTGCAGGAACGTGAAAGCCAGCGAACCGGCATCACTTCCTTAAAAGTGGGGTTCAATAATATCTTCGGATATTATTTTGAGGTCCGAAACCTGCATAAAGAAAAGGTGCCGCCTGAATGGACCCGTAAACAGACTTTGGTTGGGGCGGAACGGTATATCAATGAGGAGCTTAAGGAATATGAGACAAAAATTCTCGGTGCCGAAGAAAAAATTCTGGAGATAGAAACGCGACTTTTTAATGAACTCGTGATTGCCCTGTCGGATTATATCACCCCGGTTCAACTGGATTCACGGCTCATTGCCACCCTTGATGTACTGCGTTCATTTACTTCTATAGCTCTTTCCAATCGATTTATCCGACCTGTCCTGACGGATGAAAATGTACTGGAAATCCATCAGGGCCGTCACCCCGTTATCGAAAAGCAGTTGCCTTCAGGGGAGGAATATATTGCCAATGACCTTTATCTGGATACAGAATCACAGCAGATCATTATCATAACCGGACCGAATATGGCCGGGAAATCTGCCTTGCTGCGGCAAACGGCATTGATTGTTCTTTTGGCTCAGATAGGTTGTTTTGTACCCGCCGAATCGGCGACAGTAGGTATTGTGGATAAGATATTTACCCGTGTGGGGGCATCAGACAACCTTTCGCTGGGGGAATCAACTTTTATGGTGGAGATGACCGAAGCAGCCAGCATCATCAATAATTTATCGCCGAAATCCCTGGTGCTGTTTGATGAGCTTGGCCGCGGGACCAGCACTTACGATGGGATATCAATCGCCTGGTCGATCGTTGAGTACATACATGAACATCCTACGGCAAGGGCTAAAACCTTGTTTGCAACTCATTACCATGAACTAAATGAGATGGAAGCTTCCTTTGGCAGGGTAAAGAACTATAACGTTTCGGTGAGGGAGCTCAATAATAAGGTGATCTTTCTCCGTAAACTTGTTCGTGGAGGCAGTGAGCATAGTTTTGGAATTCATGTGGCCAGAATGGCTGGGATGCCAAAATCAATTGTTGCCAGGGCTAATGAAATTCTCAGGGAGCTGGAATCGTCGCATCGTACCGAACTGACGAGGGAACCGGTAAAGGATCTGGCCAATCACCGCGAAGGTCTGCAATTGTCGTTTTTTCAGCTGGATGATCCGGTTTTAAAACAGATTCGCGATGAGATAGCCAAACTTGATATCAATAATCTTACGCCAATGGAGGCGCTTAATAAGCTGAATGACATCAAGCGAATCACGGGATTGAAGTAAATAGCAATAATTGCTCGAGGCCGGCCATTCTGATGATTTTCAGCACATCTGGTATGGGTTCCGATATATATAGTTTGAAATCATTCTTCAAGGTAAGTTTTGTGCCCGAAAGTAAGAGACGAATCCCGGCAGAGGAAAGGTAAGTTACTCCGGAGAAATCGATGACTACATTTTTTTTAATATCGTTGAGTAACCCGTAAAACCAATGCGCAATAGAATCGGACCCGTTGGTGTCGAGAGTTCCTTTAAAAGCCAGCACCAGGTTGACTTCATTTTCACTGACAATCTTCATTTCCATGATTCCGATTTTGATGTAAAGTTTATAATTTTTTCCCCAATTTCGTCTCAACCCTTGAAACTCTGAAACCCTGAAACTCTGAAACTTTATGTCAACATGCGAATGGCCTTCGAATGATCCCCTGATGCTCGAGTATCATGACACTGAGTGGGGCACACCTGTTCATGATGATCTTAAGTGGTTCGAGTTTATTGTGCTGGATGCTTTTCAGGCTGGTTTGAGCTGGCGCACTGTCCTTCATAAGCGCGAGAATTTCCGGAGTGCATTTGACCATTTTGATCCGGTTATTGTAGCCGGTTATGATGAAAATAAGATTCAGGAACTGATGAATAACGCCGGAATTATCAGGAATCAACTTAAAATCCGATCAGCCGTGATCAATGCAGCGGCTTTTCTGGAGATACAAAGAGAATTTGGCAGCTTCGATGCTTATATCTGGGGATTTACCGACGGCAAAGTAGAGCAGCATCAACTTACCTCCCTGAAGGGGATGCCGGCTAAAACTGAATTGTCCGACAGGATCAGTAAAGACTTGATCAAGAGGGGATTTAAATTTGTTGGATCCACTATTGTTTACGCATTTTTGCAGGCAGCAGGCATGGTTAATGACCATCTAACCCAATGTTTTCGATACGCAGAGCTTGGCGGATAAGTTTGTTTCAAAAAAAAGTGGCCGAATTTTTTCGATAAAAGCAAAGTTCCTTTATATTTGCAATCCCAAATGCGAGAATAGCTCAGTTGGTAGAGCACGACCTTGCCAAGGTCGGGGTCGCGGGTTCGAGTCCCGTTTCTCGCTCAGAAATTAGCCTGGATGTTTCTACCGCATTCAGGTTTTTATTTGTTGAGGCCCGGGTGGCGGAACTGGTAGACGCGCTGGACTTAAAATCCAGTGGCCATTACGGTCGTACCGGTTCGATTCCGGTCCCGGGTACAAAAAATAGCTGGCTTACTGCCGGCTATTTTTTTTGATAAAACTGGTCGAACGCCTCCTGATCCCAGTGAATATTCAACGGATCAGCCGCGAGAAAGATAACCAGTCCCCTGAGATACCCGACCAACGAGGCCATATTATCATAATCCAGTCGCTGCGGCTCATCGGTAACTTTATGGATAACACTCATATCGTCAGTCGTGACCAACGTAAAGGCAGGGATGTTTAATATCACTTTGTCACCTTCTCGTTTTACGGCAAAAGCAGCATTGTCTGATGCCTGAAATACTCCGGGCGGTGTTTTGTATACGTTGGCACACTCCCATGAGGTGTTTTTATTGTAGCTGTCGAGCAGGTCGTCAAAATCCGTAAACAGGTCGCCTGTAAGAATGTATTTGTTCTTGCCCAGGGTGGCACACTCTCCTTCCATCTCGAAATTGATATCAAGCTTGATCTGATCCAGCGCAATCGGAGAATGCGCTACGAACCAGCGAGAGCCACGCATCCCCATTTCCTCACCGCTGAATGCGGCAAAAATAATGGAGCGCTTGGGTTTTACTTCCATGCCTCCAAATACTTTTGCCAATGCCATCAGAGTAACTGTACCTGAAGCATTATCATCGGCTCCGTTATAAATGGAATCGCCATTAACCGGCTGTCTTATTCCGATATGGTCAAAATGCGCCGATAGGACGATCCATTCATTTTTTAAAACAGGATCCGACCCTTCGATCATGCCGATAACATTACGCTCAGCCAGCGTATCCAGATTCCTCCCGGGGGTAGTATATTCCTGAAAATATCCCGTGGCAGCGGAGAATGGTTTTAGTCCTGCATCCTTAAAAACTGATGCAATATAGTTTGCAGCAATTTTCATCTCAGGCGAACCATTTTTCCTGCCTTTCATCTCATCACTTGCCAAAAAGTAACACCAGGTTTTAAGTTTTTCGGCGGGTACAGGCAGAGAGTCCTGGGCATACAATCCTGTCATGCCGGAAATGAGCAGGATCAGGGTGAGAAATAAGTCTTTCATCCCGTAAAGATTTATATTTTTGATCAATCTGTTAAATAAATCTGTAATGAAAAGCATTTTGAAAAATATTAGCGGGGTCCTGGCTTTTATTTTAGTGATTGGCACTTCCTGTCAGAAAAAAAATCCCGTGATCGAAATTCAAACCCCGAAAGGGAATATTCAGGTGGAACTTTATATTGATAAGGCACCTATAACCGCTGGGAATTTTTTGAATCTTGTTAAGAATCACGTGCTTGATGGCGGAAGTTTTTATCGCACTGTAAGGAGTACTGCCGATGCAAACCCAATTAAAATTGAAGTTCTTCAGGGTGGTACGCAAGGTAAAGAAGGGATAGCCGATGTTAAGCCAATAAGCCACGAAACCACCAAGATGACCGGTATCAAGCATCTCGACGGTGTGATATCCATGGCCCGGTCAACCCCGGGTTCAGCCAGATCAGAGTTTTTCATCTGCATGGGCAATCAGCCTGAGCTTGATTTTGGCGGGAGGAGAAACCCGGATGGACAGGGGTTTGCAGCATTCGGAAAAGTGATCAGTGGTATGGACCTGGTTAACGTTATTTTCAGCGGTCCTGCAGTTGGGCAAAAACTCGACCCGCCAGTGCGAATCTATAAGGTAATTGTTCTGTAATGGACAGTCATCCACTGGCCATTCGGTTCTCGGACCGGGGAATGAAAATTCTTCGGTTTCCCGTGATCCGGCTCGTTATCGCCCTCGTTTTCCTGGTTGTGTTTGTCGGACTGGGACTTGGTATTGGTGCGATGATTGGGAAATTATTATTGCCCGCAGAGAGTAAATTGCTGGGTTCAGCTATTAAAATGATCTTTGCGTGCATCTTTTCAATAGCTGGATATGCTTTCTATTGCGCAGCGGTGGAGGGACGGAAAATGAAAGAACTTGATCCGCGGAAAGGAGTTCGCCAGATCAGCCTTGGCTTACTCCTAGGATTCGGTTTTATTTCCCTCATTATGCTTATCATGTTTTTAGCCGGGGGATATCATGTTAGAGGAATCAAATCTGCTGCAGTGCTTTTGCCTGTGCTGATCATGTCGGTTCAAGCCGGGGTCCTTGAGGAAATTATGAGTCGCGGTATTATATTCCGAATTGCTGAGGAAGGTATCGGAACCTGGTGGTCGATGTCGCTTTCAGCTTTGATCTTCGGTTTTCTGCACCTATGGAATCCCAATGCCACCTTATTCAGCTCCATCTCAATCGCATTAACTGCCGGCGTGATTCTGGCCATGCTTTATGTGATTACCCGCCAGCTTTGGGTACCCATTGGCCTTCATATCGGTTGGAATTTTGCGCTTGGTGGAATCTATGGCGCTCCGGTTTCGGGTGGGGAGCCCGATGGTATCCTGGCGGCCTCGTTTTCGGGACCCGATTGGCTCACCGGTGGTGCCTTCGGACCTGAAGCTTCAGTGATCATGGTGGCGGTATTTGTGGTATTTGGCTTTTTCCTGATCCGGAAAAGTATTAAAGATAAAAGTTGGGTAAAACCCATGTGGAGGAATGATATATGATCAGTATATCAAAGGCAGTTTCTTCAGATATTGAGGACATTGCAGCCTTTCAGATTCTAATGGCAAAGGAAACTGAAGGAATTGGACTGGATCGCGATACGGTGATGCGAGGAGTGAAGGCCGTTTTTGATGATCCGGGCAAAGGGTTCTACCTGGTGGCATCGGAAGCCGGTTGCACTGTGGGAAGTTTGATGATAACCTTTGAATGGTCCGACTGGCGCGCCAGGCAGGTGTACTGGATTCAGTCGCTATACGTGATTCCCGAGCGGCGCAGACAGGGAATTTTCAAGCAGATGTTCGCCTGGCTGCATGAAAGAATTGAGCATGATGATTCGGTGGGAGGCATCAGGCTATATGTCGATCAAACCAATGTAAATGCGCAAAAAGTGTATGAATCGCTGGGAATGGACGGAAACCACTACCGTTTTTATGAATTAATGAAATGATTTCACCCAAATGATCATCATCCCATCGAAAACCGGTAAAAGAAGATTTTCAACCCGGTCATCGGCCTGTATATAATCATTGAAACGCCTCAGCCCACGTGTAAAGTGATCGTTTTCAGGGATATCGTTTTCTAAAACTTTACCGCTCCATAAAGTGTTATCCGCGATAATGAATCCGCCCGGTCGAGTTTTGGCCAATGCAGCCTCATAGTAATCAATGTATTGATCCTTTTCTCCATCGATAAATACCAGATCGAATAGGATTTCAAAATTGGGAATGATCATCAGTGCATCTCCAATATGCAGATGAATCTTATGGCTATCGGCTGATTCCCTGAACCAGCCTTCAATGAATGGCTGCATCTCATCATTTATTTCGACGGTATGCAATTCAGCTTCTGCAGACAGGCCTGCTGCTATTGCCAGTGCGCCGTAGCCTGTGAAGGTCCCTATTTCAAGCACCTTGGAAGGCTTGATCATTTTACAGATCATTTCGAGAAACTTACCGGTCAGATGGTCGGAAGTCCGGCGGGGATGATGGACCTTGACATAAGTATCACGGAACAGGCTACTTAAAAGCTGACTTTCGGGAGTGGTATGCCCGATAATATATTGATCGAGTCGGGGATGGATAATGCCCTTATGCTTGAAAAAGTCGCTCATTTGAAAATCAGCATGGATAATTTTTCCGGGGCAAAGACCTCATTAGCAGTGTCAATAAGATGGTCGGAAGTAATTTCCTCGATTTTCTTACTGATGGTTTCCATGGAATCAAAGCGATTGAAAAGCATGATGCTTTTGCCGAGAGTAAAAAGGAGATTCTCTTTATTATCGGTCGACATGGCGATCTGTCCAAGTATCTGGTTTTTTGCCCGGTGAAGTTGAAGGGTACCCAGTTTTGTAGACCTGAGTTTATCCAGCTCCTTGTGCACCAAAGCGATGCTCTTGTCAAGCTTTTCGGGATCGGTACCAAAATATATTGTCAGCACACCCGTATCGATATAAGGAGTGTAGGTTGATTCCACATTGTAGGCATACCCGTGTTTTTCCCGCAGAGACATATTCAGCCTGGAGTTGAGTCCCTGACCACCCAGGAGGTTATTTAGGAGTATTAGGTTCATGCGGCTGGGATGCTTTGCCGGATACGCAAGGTTTCCAATGACACAGTGAGCCTGAAAAGTATTCAACTCCCTGATCTGCTGATTTGGTAAATACCCGACGACTGGTGCACGCTCGATTTTGCGGTGTTTTGTCCTGACCTCCCCAAAATACTTCTCGATCATTTTCGTCAGACGGGGAAAGTCGATCTTTCCGACTGAGCAGATCACCATCTCATCAGTATCATAAGTCCTCGACATGAATTTGTGAATCGCTTTCTTATCGAAAGTAAGCAGCGTTTCGGGAGTTCCAAGGATATTCCTGCCGATCGGGTGAGTGGGATAAATCAGCTCCTCAAAATCATCGAAGATCTGGTCTGATGGGTTGTCTTTAAACGAGTTGATCTCATCGGCAATGACTTCCCGCTCTTTCTCCAGCTCATTTGCCGGGAACGTGGAGTTAAATATAATATCTGAAAGAAGTTCGACTGCCCGGTCATAATGCTGGGCCAGAAATCCTGCATAAAAGGCAGTTTCTTCCTTGGTCGTGTAGGCGTTTATTTCACCGCCGACATCATCCAGGCGGCACAGAATGTGGTAAGCTTTTCGATGGGTTGTTCCCTTAAATATCACATGTTCAATGAAATGGGCAATACCTTGTTCATGTTCCAGCTCGTCGCGTGATCCGGTATTGAGCAGCAGTCCGCAATAGGCCACGTCGTTATCAGCAGGCATATGCACCAATCGCATTCCATTTTTCAGGGTATGAATAAAATACTCCATTCCAGCTTATTAATAGGGTGGCAAAGATATAAAATAGGCTTTATGCGGTTAGTTTTTTCCTCAGGTTATTGCTGATCTGTAATTTTTATTTTACATTTGCCTCCCCATTGAAAATGGTACCATAGCTCAGCTGGTAGAGCAACGGACTGAAAATCCGTGAGTCCTTGGTTCAAATCCGAGTGGTACCACCGGTGAAAACAAAGTAAAACCCTGTAGGTCATGAACTTACAGGGTTTCTTTTTAGCCTCTAGGTGAAACATAGTAGAAAAATTTTTTTATTTGGCCATCGTCGCGTTCCACTTTATTTCCCGATTATCGTAATAGATATTTAGTAGATATTCTGGTCTAAGTGAGCACCTCATTTCGGACTAAAGCAAGCAGACCATTGTTTCCAAAGAATCCTGGTCCCGAAGTGCCATCGGGAACTGTAGTGATAATGCTGTTTATTGGAGGACTTACCGGGATGGTCAGGAACGGAACAGAGTATGTCAACGGATTTGCCCCGTCAGCCAGATTATTGGATAAACCCTGACCCAAGGTAATTTGCACCCAAGCAAATAGTAGAACAGCGGTGATGATTTTGCGAAGCATGGTTCAGGTTTTTAGAGGTTAGGAAATTCTTATGCCGCTTGCTATACCTGTTAACGGATTAACAAAGAATAAATTGTATTTGCATTGGAAGGATAGAAGTTGTTAATATTGGTAAATCTTTTCGCTTTGAGAAAGTATAATCTGGTTGTAATAATTTTCGCCATACTTGCTGCCTGTCGCACTAACGAAGTCAGCCCATTACCTGTTGTTGAGTCAATTCACGCCGAATTAACCGATACTATTCATGTCGTACTTCTTGGAAATGTTCTTGACGAGGGAACCTCTCCTGTGACATCGAGGGGTTTTTGCCGTGCATTATCTGCAGATATGAAGCTATCGGATACTATTATCAGCGTTGGGACTGGAAAGGGAGAGTTCGCTTGTACCATGATCCTTAAATCCGGCAAGAAGTATTATGTAAAACCTTTTGCGGTAAACGCTTCTGGAACCACCTATGGTTCTTTGATTACACTGTCGGACCCGGGGAAAGACATCATAGCACTGGACGGTGATTCACGCACGGACGGATATAATTGCAAGTCAGTAAATCCTTATCTGAATTTTCTTCAGCTCCGGGGATCCCCTGTCATTTATAAAACATCCGCTGGAGGGTTGACCTCCGCTGATCTGATTGAGAGGGCTGAAGTTTTTGTTGACCCCTTCCTTTCAGATATCGCCCATTCGAATATACTTGTTGTCTGGATCGGAGTGAACGACATTGCTTTTAATCATCGATCCGCAAACTCGACTTATAATAATTTAAGAGAATACTGTATTGCCAGGAAAAGTAAGGGTTGGCGCTTGATCGTTTGCACCGAGGTGAGTATGAAAGGATCAACCATTTATGGTCAATCCGACAAGGTTAGAAACCTGTATAATAATCAAATCAGATCGGGATGGAATGAATTTGCAGATGGAATTGCAGATCTTGGAGCAAATGCATGCATCGGATCCATTGGTGCCTACAAAAATTCCCTTTACTTTTGTGATGGTACTCACCTCACTGATGCCGGTAGTGTTCAAGTGGCAGTGGTTATTAGTCAAGCGGTCAATAAGTTGCTAAAAAGATAATTTCAAATTTGTCCGGGAGAAATAGGAAAATCAGTTTAGATAAATATTTCCTCAGAACTTAGACTTTTTGTAACTCTTTGCCGTTACAAACGTCTATTATCCGGATGCAGCCAATCACAAGGATATTTTAAATATTTTTGAAGCTTACTAATCGGGTGAACGTGTTAAAACTCTGGAATAAATACTTTGCTGATTATGAGCCTCTAAAGAATCTGTATTTATTGCTGATTTGGCGCTTTCTTGTGGTCATGGTCCTGTTTTCGCTTTGCAGGATTGCATTTTACCTGATCAATATCGGATATTTCCCGAACACCACATTTCATGGAATGATCCGGATCATGGGAGGAGGCCTGCAGTTTGATACTGCAGGGGTTCTTTATACCAATCTTCTGTATTTTACACTTTTACTTCTGCCTACAACTTACCGGTATACGCAGCCCTATCAGATGGTGCTGAAATATTTTTACCTGGTGACGAATAGTCTGGCAATACTGGCCAACTGTATCGATTTTATATATTTCCAGTTTGGATTTCGCCGGACAACCGCTTCGATATTCAGCGAATTTAAAAATGAGGATAACCTTGGTGCCCTGTTGCCAAAATTCATTGCAGGTTACTGGTATGTCGTGCTAATCTGGATTGCATTGACAGCAATACTTTATTTTTCATACGGACCACCGCATTATGGGAAATCATGGAAACGCCAGGGATGGAAACCGAAAGTTGTTCCCGTAATGAGAGGCACTGTTTTATTCGTAATATTTGGAATCCTTATTCTCGGCGGATTAAAAGGCGACCTGAAGCATAATACCCCATCGCTTAAGATTAGTTATGCCGGCAAGTATATAAATGAACCACTTGAGGCAAATATTGTTCTTAATACCCCTTTTGCGATTTACAGCACGCTCAGTAAGAAGACTTTCGAAAAGGAGAATTATTTCGGAACCATTAAAGAGCTCGATTCAGTGTACTCCCCGATTCACCTTCCTGTCGTCAATGGCCCATTTATAAAAGAAAATGTGGTTATTCTCATCATGGAAAGCTTCGGTTGCGAATACACCAAAACCTGGGGCCACCATCTCGATGGCGGCACCTATACCGGATATACGCCATTCCTTGATTCACTGATCAGTAACGGCCGGGTGACAATCAATTCTTTCAGCAATGGCAGGAAATCGGTAGACGCCATTCCTTCAGTGCTGACAAGCATTCCCATGATGGAGGAGCCATTTCTCCTAACCTCTTACTCTAAGAATAAGATGAACAGTATAGCTTCCATTTTAAATGATGAAGGTTATCATACTGCTTTTTTTCACGGGGCCCCAAACGGCTCCCTGGGTTTTGAGGCATTTACGAAATCAGTGGGTTTTAAGGAATATTATGGTATGACCCAATATCCGCATAAAGAGGATTTTGATGGCTCTTGGGGCATTTGGGACGAGGAGTTTTTTCAATTCTTTGCCAAAACCATGAATAAATTTCCCCAGCCTTTCTGCTCAGCG
>Ga0114951_10005738_pt1 | contig 11317 bp, 14 predicted proteins | sample AM7aDNAmetaG_FD_88677 | JGI IMG/M metagenome (GOLD analysis project Ga0114951, IMG submission 88677) | Freshwater microbial communities from Finland to study Microbial Dark Matter (Phase II) - AM7a DNA metaG | ecosystem: Environmental > Aquatic > Freshwater > Lake | place: Finland: Lake Alinen... | reverse complement strand
CCGAAGTGCATGTATTATGCAGAGCACAAGTGGGCATTGGAAATTCAGGATGCGATCAAGATCGTGCAGGATTTTTAAGGGGGTAGTATGAGCAGCTTTGGTGAGGTGATTGCTGAATTCAAGAAGAACGAAGAGGCTGAGAACATTGTGGCTATCATTGAGGACAATGATCTTCAGAATGGTATGATTGCATGGAAGTCAGTTCGGATTAAGTATCGGGCTGCTACAGATTGCAAAGACAAGGACCCGGTTTCCAGGTGGTATTGGTTGTGGGATCAAATCGAGTACAATGCAAATGAGTTTGGGGTGGTTGCAGGATCAAAAGCTCAGAATGTGGGTGCCCTCATTACAAGATTGAAGGGATTGCGTTTAATCTATCCTGATGGAACTGTTCATAATTTAGCCAGTCAGTATCTTCAGAGTATAATATTTGTCAAATTATCAGTAGGCCGTAAGAATCGTGTTGAAAAACCCAGTGTTGACAAGACACCTAAGAATGTTGAAAATCATCAGTAGGGAAGATACTTTTTGGGTATAATGTGACAGGGCAAGGAGTAATAGGGCGAAAGTCTTGGAATTATAAAGGAGATGGGTTATGAGTGATGGGCCGTTGAATGTTTCAATGAAGGATACTGATAAAATTATTGGGAAGTTTGCCGTGCTTTATCGCAATGAGGTAAAAACTTTGGCGAAGATTGAAAGTTTCGTCAAGGTTGATGAGAAGGAAAGGCGGATGATTTACGAGGTGCATGCTGGACCTGACAAGGGTAAGCGGTATAGCAGTAAGTACGACGAGAGTCAGATGGCTCTTGTTTATGATGACAATAACAAGATTTTAGCTGGTTTGGAGACTTGATTGGCTAATCTTGGCATATGTCGCAAGTGTAAGTCATGCCAGAAACTGAGTCTTGGGCTTCTTGACGGTCAGGATCGCCAAATAGCCTCAGCTTTGGTATGGTGTATTTTATCTGGGCCAGTTCCGGAGTCTATTGGATGGAATTCAGAGGTGCCAGATAATTGTCCTTATCGGTTGGAGCATATTGTGACAAACGATGCTTTTTCTGATTTGGTGGACAGCGACATGGATGAAGGAGATTAGCATGAAGCCCGATTTTCAGTTGAATGACCACGAAATTTACATGGACAATGCTGCTACAACGGCAGTGGCAGAGGAAGTCCTGGATGCAATGAAGCCTTATTTCGAGGAGAAGTATGGCAATCCTGAGACTGTTTATCAGCTAGGACGAGATGCCAAGTGTGCAGTATCTACGGCAAGGGCTTCAATTTCCGACATCATCAAGTGTCAACCAGAGGAGTTGTTTTTCACTTCTGGGGGTACTGAGGCAAACAATTGGGCAATTAAGATGGCCGGGACAAGTCTTCCGGATCAAGGTGTGATGGTGAGTTCCATAGAGCATGCATCCGTTCTGAAATCTGCAAAATATAGATGTAGGAATGTGCCATACTTCGAGATTCCAGTCGATAGTTATGGGGTAGTAGACCTGGTAGTAATGGAAAACGAGTTGAAGACTCGAAAATATGCCCTCGTCAGTGTTCAATATGCCAACAACGAGATCGGAACCATTCAACCAATAGCTAAGATTTCTGAGTTGTGCAAGGAACATGGAGTTTATTTCCATTGTGATGCTGTTCAGGCGTTCGGCAAGGTCAAGTTCGATGTGGATGATGTTGGGGCAGACCTGATTTCACTCTCATCTCACAAAATTCACGGACCTATGGGTATGGGTGCCCTGTATGTCAAGCAGGGGACGATTCTGGAACCTTTGTTGCATGGAGGAGGACAAGAGGGAGGGATGAGGTCTGGAACGCTCGCAGTGCCCGAAATTGTCGGTTTTGGCAAGGCTGCTGAAATGTCCATTGATTCAATCAAAACAGACATGCCAAGGTTGATGAAGTTGTCTGAAGATTTGGCCAACCAGATTTGTCTATCTTTCAAGGCTAAGAGGAATGGACATTCGACCCAGAGATTGCCAAATATCGTGAATGTGACGATTCCGGGCATGGAAACGAGTGTGGTTTGCGGAATTATGTGTTCCAAGTTTGGTATTTGTCTTTCGGCGGGTGCAGCTTGTTCTACGGCAAAGAGGCAATCTCATGTTCTTGAAGCGATAGGACATGATGCCAAAGACGCTCTTTCGACACTCAGATTCAGTTTGAGTCGATACAATACGGCAGAGGAAATCACGATGGTATTTTGTCGTTTGCAGGCAGCGGGGAATCAGGCTGAGAGTAGGAGTCTTATTTGAGTAAGACGGAACATGGTGAATTGAAGGAGGATGTCTCTCCGGTGAGTGTCGGGGTGATTGAGAGGGGTGATGAGGTGATTCTGGAATTTGACAAGGCAGTGTCATGGATAATAATAGACCCATTGCAAGCGATAAAAATAGCGGAAAAACTGAAGGCGGAAGCGTTGGGGATTCTGAGAAAGCAGGCAGGGAGTTGACTTCTTCAGATAAAATCATGACCTCAATGTTGTTTTCCCAGGTCATTATATCGGCCATTGTGGGGGTTGGATTGTCAAACCACTTAGGAATGGTTTGGACTATTTTGATATGCGTGTTGTTGGGATCAGTGGGGATGTTCTTTGGAATGGCAATGGGGGTTGTGAGATATCGGAATGAAGGGGACTCATTCAAAGAAGCATTTAGATTCATTCAGATGGCAACAGAGATGAGGTGTAGGAGAAAGATACAGGAAGCGGTGGCAAATACGAAGATGGAATGTCTTGGGTTTGCATTAGAATCAGCAAGGGTGGTCGCAGATAAGGTTGCGAATAGGATCATAGCCAGGCATGCAAAAAACTTGTTGGAGCCAGAGTATCTTGAGGCTACATTGGTGGACACAAATGAGATTGTGAATGAGGAATTGAAGGCATTCGAGGAGGCGTTGAAAACAGAGGATTGAAATTTTTTCATTTTTTTGTTGATGAGTCACAAGTCATCCGTGTATAGTGATTGTGACGGCTGAGAAGGCCAAAGGAATTGAAGACTGAGATGAACTTGAATTGGCATAGCATTAAAGAGCAGAAGCCAGTGGCCGGAGCGATTGAAACAGATTGCCCGACAACTCTGGGGTTCTCGCTTTTTTCTGTGTCATAGGAAGCAGAAAAGAGAGTCGAGAAGAGGAACCCCCAGAGAGAAATCTTAGGGGGTTCTTTTTTTCTCCCTGATTTTGGTGATGGATTGGTAATGTAGGAGTGTCGAAGGTCATCCTGTGAGTAGGATGTGGATTGAAACATGTAGCAGGGTGAGAGAGACAAGTTCACCGACGGTCCTCATGGTGGGGGCTGTAGATCATTGACAACTGAATCTCGAAAGCGATGCAACTCGTTCCACGGGTGGCCAAAGGGGAATACTCTTTGACATCAATGGAACGGGTTGCCTTCGCTCCGTACTGCCCTCAAACACTGAGGAAGGGTTGGGTTCGATGCCCAACGCCTGACGGCATAACCTGTTGGGAAGTAGTGTAGGTGGATGCACATCGTTGGCAAGTGGAGGACAGTACGGAGCGGAGAAAGTCGCAATGTTTTGAACACAATTCATCTGATCTAGACAGGTGAGTGCGGAGATAGACGGTGTGAAGTTCTATATGGTCTAATGGATGGGCATGCCCTCGCAAAGGGGTAGATACGGTTCGAATCCGTGAAGGGATCAGCACGAAAACCGGAACGAACGTGAAATCCCCGCAGTGTTCATTTTTTTAATGCTCCTGTCGTCTACCGGCTAGGACATTGGCTTCTCAAGCCAAGAAAGGCGGTTCGACCCCGCTCAGGAGTACCAAAGAGGAGAAATACGGGTTCGATGCCCGTCTGGCCCGAAAGGGCTGGTAGTTTAATAGGCAGAACACTTCTCGTTTTCAATGGGTGTGTAGCTCAGTCGGTAGAGCAACTGCCTCTTAAGCAGTGGGCCGCAGGTTCAATCCCTGTCACGCCTACCATTTATTGTTGATGTTGCTTGTCACATTCTATTGTGGAGTGTGTGGATTGAAACAATGCCGAGAGCGTAAAGTCGTAAGGAACCGGAGAAATTCGGGGAGATAGGGAAGAAAGTGGTGAAATTCCACACCCGGCACCATCTTATAAGAGGTGAACCACCTGTAGGCATACAGAAATTGATCGTTGTTAAAAGCGATTTGTGGTTGTGACCTAACGAGGAGAGACGACATGTGGTGTATAGAGCACGGTGAACCTAGTATTCGGCTCACGCTGAAGAACGGGGAGCAGGATCATGGGCAGGTCATGAACTTCGGAACAATACGTCTGCGAAAGCGACCGTGAAATCCCTCACAACTTTGAATCTTGGGGTTACTCTCTGATTGCGGAAGCGTCCACCACGAATGTTGGATACGCCAGAGAAAAATCACAGAAGACTGACAATGAGCGGTTCAAACCCGTCGCCCGTGTGTTTGTTTGGGCTAAGTCAGTAATGTGGCAGGGTGGTTTCTAAGCCCACCTATGGGACAGCGTAAGAAAGGGGGAATGTGTTATGGCAGGACCAGAAAAAGAAGATCATCGTAGTCATGCGGAAACTTGTAGTGATGCTTGGCAAAATGGAGCAGATGCCGAGAGTTTGGAAGAAGCACGAGATCATGCATTTGATACACGAGATGATTAATTAAAGACATCGTTGGAAAAAATCGCACTGATAGCCTTAGCGTAAGCATGAGGTAAGGTTGTGCAAGCAGTGGACGGGCGGGTAGACAACCTATCCCGCATAATTCGATGCAGTCAAGAGTGTGACGGTTTAGCACGGAAGCCTGTGGAGCTTTCAGAGCGAGTTCGACTCTCGTTTGGCTGCCCATTTGAAAGTGATGTGGCGTCTTCAGCGTGTGGTTACTTCACCGTTAATGAAAAAACACCTCATTGCGATTATTGTCGCTCATCACTTTCGATTCTTTTGGGAACGGTATGGCGTCTTCAGCACGGGGTTACTTCAACTTCAAATGGAAAAACACCTCATTGCGATTTTTGTCGCCATACTGTTCTTGATTCACTTTTGATTCGGGGCAGTCTTCAGCGGGGAGATACTTCATTGAATAAATCTTAGGTCGTTAGTTCAAATCTAACCCTCACCACCAGAAAATGGTGAGGTAGCTCAGACTGGTAGAGCGGAGATCGCAAGGCTTTCTGTGAATTTTGGCTGTCCCGAATCAGATTTCATTGTAAAGTAGTCTTGCAATGTAAAGTGATCAAGTTTAGCATCGTGATTTACTTTACATTGGAGGATGTTTTTTTGTGAGGGCGTGTAACTCAGTTGGTAGAGTGCAACTCTGATAAGGTTGATGCCCCTGGTTCGACTCCAGGCACGCCCACCAGAGTCCGAAGGTCATTGGTTTGGTAGCCAATTACTCCGACCAGAATATCGGGGTGTAGCTCAGATACCATTAAGAGCGTCGGACACTTATTTTGGGAGGGGGAAATACAACATGGTACTCCGGGGTAAATCGATCACGGCGTGGACCCGAACCGTGATAAAATGATCGTGTCATCGGGTCCACAAACGGACAAGCCAGGAGTCCTAAGAGTAACTGGCAGACACATCTTTTCTTCATCCGTCAGGGTGCTTCCAGCAACTTGATAGAGGACGTTTCCAGCGACCTCGTAGGATGAAGTTTTTAAGGACATGGTTGAAACAGCAAACCCAAAGAAAGAGAGGTCGCAATGAAATGCGATGGTAAACGAGGTAAGATGGGTGTGTAATGGGGGTGTAGCTTAGATGGTAAAGCACCGCACTTCGATTGGAGTGCCTAGTTGGAAACAACTAGAGTAGAACTTGTCAAATTCGGTGAACGGTTAATTTCTTCGATTGGTATTATTCCAGAAGAAGAACCTCCCAACGCCGAGCCAAGCCCGTAAATGGGAAGGTGTAGAGACTTGACGGCAGGAATCTAAAGTCGCAAGACTATCAAAAATAAGTTGGAGAATTGTCAGGAGGGATATAACCAAGAAATTGTTGGAGTATTTTCGAAGTCATCCTTGTGTGGATTGCGGAGAGAATCGTCCGTTGAGATTGGAGTTTGATCATGTAAGGGGTAAAAAGGATTTTTGCATAAGTGAGGGCATTAGGAGAAGACAGTGTTGGTCGAAGATTTTGAAAGAAATAGACAAGTGTGAGGTGAGATGCTCCAATTGCCATGCTGAAAAAACTGCAAGAGATGGAAATTCGTTTATGTGGCAGATGCTTGAGTCTGAAAAGAATAGGAGTTTGGATTGATTATGTGCCTGTCGTATAACGGCTTAGTACATTCGGCTTTCTACCGGATAGTCGGGGTTCGACTCCCCGTAGGCATACCAACGATTCATCATACAATCGGCTTGAAAACCCGACGAGGCTCACAGGGCTAGAGACAATGGCGTCAAGCAAGTATGTCCCCAGGAACGGCGAGTTCGGCATAGGGACAATGTAGGTTGGAATCCTACTGAATCGTGTTTTCGTTTGCTCCTGTAGCTCATTTGGATAGAGCGTCTCGCTACGGACGAGAAGGTGGCTGGTTCAACCCCAGTCAGGAGCACCAGCTATCATAGCCTGTTCGTTCATCGGAAAGGATTACGGACCGTCGATCCGTGGAGAGGGGTTCAACTCCCCTACAGGCTGCCATTTTTCATAGCAGATAGAGGAAGTTCGGGGATACATTGCTTAAAGCAGGAGGATGATAATAAGTCCGTTTTTACTGCTGAGGTATTAAGCCAAACAGACCGTAGTGGGTGAGCAACACGTTGATGGTCGGGTTGGTGCAGTGGAGAAATTCACCTTGTGAAAGCAAGAGACGAATGTTGATTGGAAAACAGAACTCCGGCTACTGAGAATCAACGCTGTTTGTTGTGAAAATCTTCGGATGAAAAGTGTATAATGGGAATGATTGGAAAAACAGCGAACCGAGTTGGTGCTAGTCATGGAAGCCTCAATTGGGCTATCTATCGCTGATGGAGAAATCAGACATGCAGAAGGTAACAAGGGCGGTGGCGGCGGGTATGGCAGGTGTGGTGGTTATGGCATCCGTGTTGGTGGCGGGATGCAAGATGAATCCGGATCAGATTGCGGCATTGTCTCAGGCGGCTGGGACATCGGCGGCGGTCGTTTGGGTTGCTTATGACAATCCTTCTGAGTCACAGAAGGTTGAGGTTGCACGGGTTCTTACGATGGTACAGACGAACATTGGAATTGTTGGATCGAATTCCTATGTGACCGTTCTCTATCCGAAGGTAGTGGCGTATGTGACGGCCACAACGAATATTCCAGCCATTGATAAGCCTTTGGTGGAAGCTGGTGCGTTAGCAATCCTGGGTGGCGTGGATATGATGTTTGCCTCGCATCCTGATTGGAAGACGGATACGCAACAGGTTGGAGTTTATGCGAGTGCGTTCATTACGGGTGCTCAGGCGGCATTGATTCTGCCCCCGAATGATCCTCAGATTGTGAGTGCGACTAACTGTAACAAGGTGCGATTAGGAATTAAGCGGTAACGCATTGATTCTGTTGATCTTGTGAAAGGGCAGTCGGCTTAGGTCGGCTGTCCTTTTTTGATATGCTGGGGTGACTGAGTGGTCGAAAGTAAGGGCTTTGTAAGCCTTCGGAGAAATCCCTCGCTGGTTCAAATCCAGTCCCCAGCTCCAACTATCAAGTGTCAAATTAGTTTCAATTAGTAGTTGCTTGGAAATTTGATGTGAAATAAATCAAGTGTCAAATTAGTTTCAATTAGTAGTTGCTTGGAAATTTGATGTGAAATAAATCAAGTGTAGTCCAATATTCCAGGATGTCCAATGATGTTGGACCAGTAGAATACAAGTCAGTAGCTCAATTGGCAGAGTGGCGGTCTCCAAAACCGCAGGTTAAGAGTTCGATTCTCTTCTGACTTGCCAAAATCTAAAGAAAAAATTGTAGTTTACAGCATAGGGGTTGAGGTGGTATTCTGTTGTTGAAGCAATCGAAAGGTTGTTTCATGACATTGCGGTGTTGTGGCGGAGGGAAACGCACGGGCTTGCCCGATCTTGTAACATCACTCTGGCCGAGGGATGATGGGACAAGTGCAAGGAACCAACCTTGTCAGCACTTCGATGTCTATCTTTTACCCGTTCTGGGTATAATGGTTTATGAACCAAGTTGCTGTCTTTTACTGTGATAGGTGCAATTGGAGGAAATTGCAAAGCAGCACTCATCGGGTATATGGTTCGGAGTTTTTGACCATCAAGTGTCCGATGTGTGGGGATTATGCCATAGCCAGAAAAATGTCGGTTCCAGAGGGGTGTATTTTCACGAGTGGGTGTTTACCAGATGAGAAGGAAGAGAAGGGATTGAATTATGAAGGTGATGGATGTTCCAGGGGTGTTAGATCGAACAAGCGATGGAACTGGTTGCGGGGATGTTTGTCAGGTAGTGATTTACAATGACAATCATAATACTTGTGAGCATGTTTTAATGTGTTTGATGTCGGTATTTGGACATTCATCTGGGTTGGCTGAGAAGATCATGATGGAGGCCCATATGAAAGGCAAGTCGATTGCACAGGTTGAGGGGTTTGAGGAAGCGGTAAAGCATGTTATGGAACTGAAGTCTTTGGGTATTGGAGCGGATATTCAGGGTATTTCAGTGGGAATTTAGGTTAATCAAGAAAAGTAAGTGTTATGATTAGAACTTATTTGGATCAGGAGGAAGTTAAGGAGGTCATAGATTTGGGGATTGCTCAAAACAATGGAAAGCCACCAGACATTCGCAAGACGAATAGTGGGTTTCACAACAATGATATTCCTAATGCTTTTGGGATCAATTCTGGAAATCGGGCTTATCCTCATATCATTGGTTTGATTGGAGAGTTTGGGCTGGGAAAATATATGAATTGGCTAGTAAACAAGAGTGTGACTGTGAATGGGGATGGGGTTGATTTTCCAGGAGTAGAAGCGAAGACAATTGCGACAGATGCTAAGGATCAGACTTTGAAGGTCAAGGAACGTGAATTTGAGAAGAAGAAGCCGAGGTATTATGTTTTGAATCGTATTTGTGTCAGGAATCCGAGGGTGGTGGAGCATATGGGTCAGATTAGCAGGTCTGATTTTGACAGGAAGAAGAGAAAAGTGGTATACAAGAATGAGGACGGGGAATTGTGTGAGAGTGAAACCTGGCAAGTAAACATTATCGATTTGGATGTGATTGACAAGGATATTTTGAATTTGGGGAGGCAGGAAGCGATAGGTGAACAGGCTGCGGAGGATGACCGAAAGAGGGTTGAGAATGAGGCGGAGAGAAACAGGAATGTTCATTTGGAGATGCCAAGATCTGGTAAGGATTTTATCAGTAAGATGAGACAGAATGGTGTTTTGTGGAAGTAGATCACTTAGTTTTCAAGTTATGGGCTTGTAGCTCAATTGGGGTCATCGTATAACGGTATTACACGAGGCTGGCAGTCTTGTTACCAGGGTTCAACTCCCTGTGGCTCCACCAAGTTTATGGGGCATTGATTCAGCGGTAGAATGCAGGCTTTGACAACTTATGGGGGTATGGTGTAATTGGCAGCATGAGAGATTTGCATTCTCTTAGTCTCGGTTCAAATCCGAGTACCTCCACTATGTTGTTATAACAATTATTTTATATTTGTTCTATCTATGGAGAGTACAACACTGTATGGCTCCATAGGAGGATGTATGAAAGTGGTTGATGTTGTTTGTTGTCATTGCGGGAAGATGTTTCAGAGGAAATTGGGAGAAGTTAGGAGGAAAGAAAGGGACGGCACCAAAAACTACTGTTCTAATAAATGTCAGGCTCATCTTAAAAGGATAGTTCAGAAGAAGATTTGTGCCTTTTGTGGTAAAGAGGTCGAGGTTGGGGCTTTGGTATTGCGGACCAACAAGACGGGGAATTTCTTTTGTGATCGAACTTGTGCCTCCAGGTTTAATGGGAAGATAAGGGCTGTAGAGGTTCTTTGCGAGAATTGTGGCGGAGAAATTCCATTAAACAGAAAATGGAGGAATAAATATTGTTCTAGTAAGTGTTGTGCGGACTCTAAGTATAAGGATAGAATTCGTAAATGGTTAGCCGGAGAAATAACAGGCAATGACGGATTGAGTGGAGAACAGACCACGGATTGGGTTCGGAGATACTGTTTTGAAAGAGCTGGAGGCAAGTGTGAGGCATTACTAGAGGATGGTACGAGATGCAATTGGTCGAGAAAGAATCCGATAACAGGAAGGGTCCCATTATCTGTTCATCATAAGAATGGGAATTACAAAGAGACGATGCCTGACAATCTGATCTTGATATGTCCAAATTGTCATAGCTTGACATCGAATTATGGTTCTTTGAATCGAGGAAAAGGAAGAAAAAATCGTCTGAAGAAGTTGCGAGTTTTTTTGAGAGCCTCTCCAGGTCCACCATTGACAGGATGAAATGTATAGGGTAAAGTGGTGAGGATTTCTTTATATTCTGGATGAAGGTAGGAGGATTAAGCAATGACAGCAGAACAGATCGTGAGTGGTGTTGGAAGTCTGGTCACAACGCATGCGGCAGACTGGAATGTTATTACTAAGAATGGGATGACATCGACTCCACAGGTATATCAATCCAATGGAGACATTGTGGCTTTTGTGGATATGTTGCAGGCTAGAACTGGAGCACATTTCAACACTGCGATGGAGATAGGAGTTTCAAATCGGGGAAAAGTTAAAGGTCAGGGCAAAGGTCAGGGCAAAGGTCAGGGCAAAGGTCAGGGTGGATTTGCGACAACCATAGGAACACATTTGGTGTGGAGTCAATTGTATGCGACAACCATCACTGTAACGGGAGAAACCGACAACGCTTTGAGGTTGATGGCCACATTGAAGAGTCGGACCGGATCGTATGTTGTGGCAGAGCAAGCAACGAATCCTCAGACAAAGATGTTAATGATGGTAAAGTTTCCCAATTTAACTTTGGATTTATTGTTTATCAATTCGCATCAGGTTTCGGATTTTGTTGCTTCTTCGTGGTCTTTGTATGCCTCGATGGTCAATTCAGGTGGAATCATTGCATTCGAGAATTCGAATACGGATGTTAGTACGAAGAGTTTTATTGCACAGTTGTCTGCCGGAACTTTTGGGGCAGCTCCCAGTTTTCTGACAATTCCTGGTAGTGTTCGAGGAATCACTTATTACATCAAGTCGTAGAACCAAGATGAGACATAGGGTGCGTGTTGAAAATCCCCCTGTCACCTCCATGGCGGCAGGGGTTTTATTGTCCAGAAGCCTTGAAATTCAGGAAAGGTCTCATTGGGTATCATTCAGGTTGGCCTTTCTTGGGCACATAAAGGCTCAACAGGGTCATTTGGAGTG
>Ga0114951_10005734_pt1 | contig 11323 bp, 7 predicted proteins | sample AM7aDNAmetaG_FD_88677 | JGI IMG/M metagenome (GOLD analysis project Ga0114951, IMG submission 88677) | Freshwater microbial communities from Finland to study Microbial Dark Matter (Phase II) - AM7a DNA metaG | ecosystem: Environmental > Aquatic > Freshwater > Lake | place: Finland: Lake Alinen... | reverse complement strand
GCGTTGGCAAGCTTAAAGGCCGCGCCAGCCCCGCCGGGCATAATGTGGATCAATACCCCGATAACGACCAATACGCCCGCGAGCTTGACAATGCCTTGCACGACTTCGGTCCAGATTACCGCTTCCAGTCCGCCGATGAGCGTATAAAGGACCGTCACGATCCCGACCCCGACGATGACCTGGTATTTGTCCCAGCCCGTCATGCCCGTAATGGCAGTGGTGATGGTGAAGAGCACGAACCCCATCTTTGAGAAATGCCCCGCCGTGAAAGCCAGCGCGCTGTAAGCCCGCGCGCCGTAGCCAAAGCGCCGTTCAAAATACTCGTACGCGCTCATGCCGACGGCGTGGCGGAAGAAGGAAACCAGCGTCGTACCCACGACCAGCAGCACTCCGACCGCCATAAAGCCGGGCACAAGCAGGTTCCAGTCGCCCTTGTACGCGGCCCCCGGATAGGCAATGAAGGTGATGCTGCTGATGATGGTGGCGAAGATCGAAAGTCCCATGGCCCAATGCGGAATGGATCGCCGCGCAACGAAGTAGGCTTCCGTTGAGGTCTGGCGGCGGGCAAACCAGAAGCCAATGCAGGCCACGCCCGCGAGGTAGAGCAGGATTATTGCGATGTCGAGCCAGCGCAGATTAGACATGAGTCAAATAGTTAAATGCCGATCTTCCGATGACCATACTCTCACTTCAATCCTTTATCAGCCAAATCTCCGTGACCGAGACGCCACGGACATTATTGACCAGCTTCCACCGCAACCCGAGCACCCCGTCGCTGGTGGAAGCCCGCGGCAGGCTAAACGAAACCGGCGCCGCATCGGTGTTCCCTCTAGGTCCATGGACCACATAGCCGTCGTCAGTCTCGCAAATCATGCTCGGGCCAAATGGGCCGCGATAGACCACGTTGATGCGATATGCCGCCTGCCGGTCCAGCCCTTCCCAGCGCATCTGCAGGGGCGTATCGTAGCGGCAGACCGCATGCGTCATTTGCGAGTGCCGACGACTGCTGCCGGCGGAATGGTCCACCCATTCAATCGGTGAGTGAACAAACCCCGGATCGTCCGCCCAGGGTTGCTGCTGGACAAGGTGAGGTTGCTCCCCCGCAACGCCAAGATTGTCGTAAAAGCCACCGGGGCCGGGGTCTTCATAATTTCGCATCTTTTCAAGGTCGGCGACCGAGGTGGCCGCCTCCATTTGCGCTTCCAACCACTTCCGATCGCCGAGGGGCGAATAGATATTGGATAGGATCAAATCAAAATCGCCAAACTTTCCCGTGAGCCCCCATGACGCCAGTTCCTTTTTGAAATCCGCCTTTGACTGAAACTCGGTGTCAACTCGCGCCAGGGCCGCACGAGCCTTGCCGACCGCATTGGCAAGGCCAGTTGTTGGCGCTTGTTTCAGAGCTTCGTACGCCTGCCTTTCACATTTCATTTCGGCATCGAACTTCCGTTTGACCTGGGCATCGAGAAAGGCTCGGTAAAGGAACATCTCCAGCCGCCAATTCTTGCCGGCCCCGCTCGTGCTCGTCGCGAGGTTCTTCCATAGCTTCAGGGCGGTTTCGCAACTGCTGTTGGTGGCCAGATTTCCGGTCCAGTTGTCCTCCAGCAATTTGAGTCCGTGCGCCACGCCGCGAGCGCCGGCCTCGATAACCCCTTCTCTTGAACCGGCTTTGGGGCCGCCAAAGTAGCCCTCAGGAGGTTTTCTGAAATCGTAGGCGAAAAACACCTTGGCGTAATCGTAGAGCAGATCGTCAACCTTGGCGCCGGGATCCCAGCCCTTGGCCGTCCAGATGAATTTGTTCAGATCATTATAGGTCCCGGTATGATTATAGGGCAGGAATCCAACCGTGCCCCCCCGTGTCGCCTGATGAATCTGCGCCATCATCCGGGGCATCGCGTAGAGGCTCTGGTTGCGCGGCCAGACCTGCCCCCAAACCCGGTCCCACTGTGGAACAGGGTATTGGCCCCAGCGGACATGACAGATGTCCGGGTATTGACGAATCTCATATTGCGCAGGCAGCCCCGCGCGAATCTCGCGGATGCCCCGCTTTGTCCATGGCCCATAAACAAGGCCATGCAGCCAGCTTGGCTGCCGGGTAGTGAGGTAATTGAAGGTATAATCGTCATAGTCCACGGCGTGGTCATCCAAACATTGATTGGAATACCACCACCTGGATCCCGGGTGGCTTGCCAGCACCAGAGGAAGGACGCGCTCCATCTTTGGGAAAACTTCCCGTGGCGGCCTCGACCCGCTGGCATCGCCACCATAGGTTGTAAAGTGGTCCACGCCGACGAGATCCTTGTAAAGCCCCTTGATCTCCGTGTCACTCAGCTTGTCAGCATCAATCACGGCCTGGCACGAGACGACAACGAACAAGTCGAGGCCGAGGTTTTCAAGAAACCGATCAACATCGTTGGCGGGTCTGGGTTCAAAGCCATTAGCTCCGAATAGGACCAAGTCGCGCATATACCCCTGCTTTTGTGCGGGGTCCCGCCAGTGGACGAAACCGTCCTTGCTCTGCGTTGAACAAAAGATCTGCTGTGCGCGGATGGCTTCAGTCGGGGCCGTCGCCAACCGGGTGTCCTCTGCCAGGCTGATATAAGCCTGCGCCAGGTTTAGTCGCCGGAGCAGACCACCAACGGCGAATAAGACGCCCCGGTCATCACGTCCCACCAGGCAAACCGTGGGCGACGAACGCGCGGCCTGGTCAACCCAGAGAGAATACCCCTCGGCCTTGTCAGGCACGGAGAATCCGGGCGGCGTGGCCAATGGCGTCGAAGGCGCCGCAACCGAGCCCAGCACAATTGCAGGCAGGGTCGTCGCCGGCAGCGAATTGCTCATGGCCAGTTGGATCCCAGTGCGTTGCTCAATCTCACTTCGGAGGAGTTCTGCCGCCTTGCTCTGCCTGGGAGAGGCTGCTGAACTTACAATAACGGCGTTGGAAAGGTTCAGCATTCGCCCCTGACCAAGGCCCACGCCCGAACCCGCCGCCATCAACAGCAAAGCCAAAGACAATGAACTAATTCGCAACTGTTCAGGTCGCCCAAGCTCGCACGGCAGGGGCGGGGAGGAGCCATCCCCGCCCCCGCCGCGTGCCGAAGCCAAACGGACAGTTACACTCATTCTTTGATGGATGCCGGGCAGCGAAGGCAGGAAGACGGCTACTGCTTCGCGCCCGATTGGTTCTTGGTTTCACTGCCGCGCAGCGGCACGCGAATGACCCGGATATCCTCCTTGTTGAGGCTGTGAACCAGCCAGAGCGCGTCGTCTTTCCACGAGCCATCGCTGTTCCATTTGGAGAGGCCGCGATGATAACTTGCGCCGGGATCCTTCGCCTTGCCCTCATAGCGCTTGGCGGGCAATTCGCCGTGCAGCGCCTGCGGGTTGCGGAAGGTGATGCCGTCATCGCTGGTCAGCATCGCCAGCGGCCAGCGCCGTTTCAGGTCGGGATTGTAGATCAGCGCATACCGGCCGTCGGAAGTCTGTTGCGCCCACACTTTGCCCATGCCGCTGACGAGCGAGGTCGGACGCACCGGCTGTTCCCAGGTCTTGCCGCCGTCGCGGGAGAGCGTTACCCAGCGCTTCTTGCCCACCCCCACAAGCACCCCGTCCTTCCGGGTGAAGAAACACATGGCCTTGCCGAAGTCCTTGGCGTCCCGCTTTAGCTTGTCGTTGCCGTCCCAGTTGGCCGGGTCATTCCACTTCATGCGCTGCGAAGGATCGAGCAGCACTCCGTAGTCCTGCTGCTCCAGATACACATGGTCAGCCAGCAGTTGCCGACACGCCTGGACGAAGCTCTTGTCCGCGCTCGTGTCAAAGAATGGCGATTGGTTGGGGACGGACTCCCGAGGCCGGCGCAGCGTGAATACGTTGCCGAAGCTGTGATCGGCCTTAAGTTCGCGCACGACCAGCGGGCCTTTATCCCGCTCCGTCAAATCCGCGCGACCCACCCGCAAGCCGGCGATGACTAGCAGCCGACCGTTGGGCGCCAGGAAGAAGTACATGCGCAACGGCGTTGAGACGCCCTGTGGAAACATCTCGGCGGGCTTCGACCACGTCCGGCCGTCGGCCGACCAGCTAATGAGTTCGCGCGAAGGCAACACGTCCTCGTCGCGCTCGCAGGAATTCCAACCGACATACAGCCGCCCGTGCCAGGCAGCGATATCCTGATGATGTTGATACGTCCAGCCCAGGCCTTCGGCCGTTTCAGGATGCTCCTTGTCGGAACGACAGACGGTATATGTCTCCACTCCCGGCGCAATGGGCAAGCCGCCGGTGGATAGGTCAAAATTCAATGTGGCCAGTTCGGGCGCGTCAATGCACAGCGGTTCGTCTGGCTTCGCAGCGGCGACGGCTCGTTCGGCCGCGTGGGTGGTCAGGACAGCGACCAGCACGAGGGCCGCCAGCAATGGGGTGGAGTTGTTTTTCATCGGCCGTTCCAGGTTCCAATATGCGCTTTCATTTTGCATGGGGTATTCTCCCGACTTTTCGGGTCCCGAGCATAGGAAAACTCGCAATTCTCTTGTGTAATCTTTTGGGGTTTATGGTATGTGGGTAACGATGCGGCCGAGCGGGCCGCGGGTGACCTGCCGTTCGGCAGCATGAAATGACGCGGGCATAGGGCACTGAGTATCCGGCGGCATGCTGGCGCCCTCAACCACAAAACCCAGCGCGACACTCCCAGCCAGAACCGGCCACGGGCGGAGCAGCCTGGCGCCGGCGGCGTTTGACCAGGCCCGCCATGAATTGAATCCGCGATTCGCTGGCATGCCAGCCAGTTGCATTCAACCTGCGTTCAAAGCTTAAGCTTGGCCAACTCCAGTTCGATTTCCGCCACGCGCGTCCGCACCAGCGCGTGTTCCTCGGCGCGAAACCGATGGAATGGCTCGCCCATGAAATCGTCACACACGCCGAGGCAGGCGAGCGCGCATTTGATGCCCTTAATGATCGAAGACGAATGCCGCCCAATGCGATAGAGCCCGCTGCTGATGCGCATGATCGCGGCATGAAGCTCCCGGGCGCGCGGCAGGTCCCCGACGCGAGCGGCTTCAACCAGTTTCACGTAAAGCTTCGGGAAGAGATTCGCGCCGCCGCTCACGCCCCCATGCCCGCCTGCCAGCACAGCGTCAAAAAGCATTTCCTCCGGCCCAATGAACAGCGGCCAATCCGGCCGCTGTCTCACCAATCCAAGGGCTTGATGGAAGTAGATCATGTTGCATGAGCTGTCCTTCAGGCCGATGATGCGCGGGTTATCCATCGCCCGGCGAACCGTATCGAGCTCAAAGGAGACCTTCGTCAGCGCAGGCATGTTGTAGAGGAACAGCGGGAGGGGCAATTCGACGACCAGATGCGCCAGATACTCTTGCAGTTCCGGCTGTCCTTCCGGCATGTAATAGGGCGGAGCGACCACAGCCGCAGTGGCCCCGGCATCCGCCGCGACTTTGGCGACGTTCACCGATTCAATAAAGGCTGTGTCCGTGATACCAACCAACACCGGTGCGCGCCTGTTGACCTGGCGGCAGGTCCGCTGGATCAACTCGCGGCGCAGGCGGTAGCTGAGGCTGGGGCCTTCGCCGGTGGTGCCGAGGATGAAGAGGCCGCTGACACCGCCGGCCAGGATGCGGTCAATGAGCCGCTCGAGCCCGGCGATGTCTAGGGTGTCACGGTCAAGCAACGGCGTGACCATCGGGGGAACAATTCCAGTCAAAGGTGATTGCATATTAGAGGATTCAATTCGGGGGTTCTGGTCAGGACAAATCCTGGTCGCTCCGCGGCCGGACCACCAGAATCAGTCCGGCGCTTACCAACGCCACAGTCGCGGACACTGCGAAGGCGACGGAAAACTTGATGCCGTGATCCCGCATCCAGCCCAGCAGCACGGTCGCGCCCGCGCCAACGCTGATGCTCACGCAATTCATGAGGCCATAGCCGGTCGCGCGATGTTCGGGCCGCGCAATCTGACAGAGGATGGGCATATTATTACAATCATAGAACCCCCAGCCGATGCCGAACATCACCATGAACACAATGGCCGCGCTGAAACTCCCGGCGTAACCCAACCCAAGGAGCGCGGGCACCAGCAGAAAGACGCCGATCGCACTGGTGTAAACCCTCCCGCGAGGCGTGACGCGCATCCACCAGTCCGCGATGACGCCCCCCAGCAGCACCCCGCCGAAAGCGGCGATTTGAATGTAGCCGGTGGCGGAAAGGCCCGCCGGCCCTTCCTTCAGTTTGAAGGTGTCGGCCAGATACGTCGGCAGCCAGTTCTTGGTCACCCAGCCGGCAACAGCGGGCAACGTGAAATACACTACGAGTATCCAGAACGCCGGCTGCGACCATAGGGCTAGCTGCGTGCCGCGAATGGTCACGGGGAGGCGCTTCGTTCCGGGCGGTCGGTCGCCGTCGCCCGCGTCTCGCAACGCCAGCATCAGCACCACCGCGTAGATAACGCCCGCGGCGCCGAACCAGCTAAAGCAATTCCGCCACGAACTGGTCTGGGCGATATAGCCGCCAATCCCGCCGAGGGCGAGTCCGGCGTAAATACCGCTTTGGTGGACGCCCACCGCCTTGGCGCGGGTGCTGCCCGAATGATAATCGGCGATCAGCGCCAGTGCCGCCGGAATGTAAAACGCCTCGCTGATCCCCATAAGCGCGCGAAAGCACAGCATTTGCGAATAGGTATTCGCGTGCCCCGTTGCCCAAGTTACCGCCGACCACACCCCGAGACTGCCAATCACCGTCCAGCGGCGGTTGAATTTATCCGCCACATAACCACCAACTGGGCTCAGGAAGGCATACACCCACATGAAGACCGCCATCAGGGTGCCAAAGTCCTGATCGTTGGCGATGCTGGGAATATCGGCGCGGATCGAGGCTCTTATGGTGGAAACCATCTGCCGATCCAGGTAATTGAGCAGGACCACCGGCCATAGCAATGCCACCACCATCCAGGCATAGGCCGAAACGTTCTTGCCGGGGTAATTCACGGCTTCCCGATTTCTTGCCATCCACACGGGGTCGATTGCGGCCCGGCCCCTACTACCGTAAGAGATTTGCCGTTAAACAAGTCAAAGCGTTTGCGTCTCATGCGTTGATACGGTCCGAAAACTAGCGATCGTGATTGAGGTTCAACATGGACAAACTGCCAAAATGTTTATAGAATCCCTCCTCAATCAATACGCGCCCGAGCAAGCGATTCGCGTTCAGGGGCAAATGGCATTTCAATTTGTCCAGCAGCTACCGTGGGTGATCCTTCCAGCAAAATGGGGGCGTGTCGCTTGGTTTCTTCCGAACTCAGGAGCACTTTCCGCAAGAGTTTAATTACTTTTGACATTTGTTGGCGCCAACAGCTGTGGAACACTGGGATGGAAACCTGATGAGAAAAGGCATTCCTTATCAAATGGCAGCACCGCACCTCTGTGACAAACCTGTGCGCACGAACGGCGAACAGCATTGCCATAAGAAGCTCAAAACCTTGACGTTGGGCCTGGTTGCCGCATTCAACATCATGGCTTGCGCGCAAATCACCAACGACAAGCCGGCAATGTTACGCCCCACACAGGCTACTTGGGATGCTTATGCGCCGGTGGAAGATGAGCCAACCTTGCCCCGAGTGTTGCTTATCGGAGACTCGATTTCCGAAGGCTATACCGTTCCGGTTCGCAATTTGCTGAAGGGTAAAGCGAACGTGCATCGCATCCCTGAAAATGCTGGGCCAACCACGAACGGCTTGGTTGCCTTGGGCAAATGGCTAAAGGCCGGAAAGTGGGAGGTGATCCACTTCAACTGGGGTTTGCATGATCTGAAAATCATGAAGGACGACACGCGGCAGGTCTCTCCGACTGCCTACGAGGCAAACCTGCGCAGCCTGGTGAACCAACTGCAACAAACGGGAGCCAAACTGATCTGGGCCACCACAACGCCGGTGCCCACGACAGACGCCAAACTCACGGTAAAGCGCCGCGCTGCCGATGTGCCGATTTACAACTCCATTGCGAAAAGCATCATGGAGGAAAACCATGTCGCAATTGATGATCTTTACGGCCTCGCGTTGCCGCAATTGTCCGAGATTCAATTGCCAGCGAATGTGCACTTCACGACCGCCGGCTACCTAGTGCTCGGCAAGCGAGTCGCCGCGTGCATTGAGTCGGCTTTGCCCAAAAAATCTTAGCATGCACCATAATCGACCTTGCCTTGACGACAGGCATTGGATGAGCGTCGTTGAGGGGAAAAGCGCAAGCAATCCTGAAACCTGTTTACGACAGACAACGGAACCACCATATCGCCGCTGCTCAACTACAGCGGAGTGGAGGGGAAGCTCATCTGTTTCAACAGAAGGAAAGGGGCGCACAACTTGCCCACAGATCAAGAACGATTTGCAGTATTTGGGAGTCGGATTGAGCTGGTGAACAATAGGCGCTCTATATCGAATAGCCTCTGGCTGTTAAGAGGGGCGCCTGCACCACTCGGAAATAAGTGAACCCTTGCACAAACGAAGAGGCATGATGCTACTATTGGCAATCACCGCAGTTGCGCTGAGCCTGACACATAGTGTCCTCGCAGAGGCTCCAAGCCGAACCCAAACTGATGCCGGCCCACCGTTCTCGATCGAGTTCGTATCGCTTCCAGCCGGCGAGTTCGAAATGGGGGCTGATTTGTCTCGTGGTTACATTACGGCTGAGCGGGCCATCTTTATCCAAGACGAATTCCCTGTCCGCCGGGTCAAAATCAAGCACGGCTTCGAGATATCCAAGCATGAGATCACCAACTTGGAATACGAGCAATATGATGCCACCCATGCCGCCTGGCGGGGGCGGGCTCCCGGAATCTCCACCAACGACAAAGACGCAGTGGTTTACCTTGATTGGTACAACGCCGCGGGTTACTGCCAGTGGCTGTCAAAACAGGATGTCCATCACGATTACCGCCTTCCCACGGAAGCGGAGTGGGAATATGCGTGCCGCGCGGGCACGAAAACACCTTACTATGACGGGATTGCCGGCGACATCTACTCGATGCACCCGTTTGGCCCGCTGGCAGCCCGATGGTGCGTCATCACCAACTGGCTCGTCACCCGCGGCAATCGCCCAACGGCGAAGATCGCCCATGAGTCACCTGGCCCGGTTGATTTGGATGTTCGCCAGGCAGGCACCAATGCGTGGGAACTCGTTGGCCTGCTGGGTGGCGTGGAGGAGTGGACGCAGGATTGGTACGGTCCCTATGTGAAGACCGATTGCGTGGATCCCGTCGGCTACGAGGACGGCACCTCCAAGGTCGTGCGCGGCGGAAGTCACAATGTCCATTTACAGACCCTGCGTAGCGCAAATCGTTCGTCGGCAATACCAACCGATAAACACTTTCTGCTGGGCTTCCGCGTGGTGAGGGTTCCGAAGGGCCAGTCCCTGCCGGCACCAAAGCTAAAACAGCCAGCGCCGCCTTGGGCGAAGAATGTGTTGCCCCGGCCGTATTCATGGCCAGCCGACCAACCGCATCCCTTTTACGAGGGGCCGCTTTCGCTCTACGACGTCAACACGAATTACCACTCGGCTGAATTGGAAGCTCAATTCAACATCCCGCTTTATACGCACAACCACTCGCCTGCGATTACGTGGGCAGACAATGGCGACTTGCTGCTGGTTTGGTTCTCCGGCGAGAGTGAGAAAGGGCAGGAATTGACCATCCTGGGACTGCGCGCTCGCCGGCGGGCGGACGGGTCGCTGCTATGGGACCGGCCGGTGGCTGAGTTCTTCAAATGCGCGGACCGAAACATGCATGGTTCGCAGCTTTGGAATAACGCGGCCCGCCTAGCCAGGGGTTTCAAGGAGCCTTTTACGCTCTACCACATCAACGGCATCTGCACCGACGGCAAGTGGACCAAGCTGGCGATGGCATTTCGGCAGAGCACCGACTACGGTGCCACGTGGACCCAGCCGGTCATCATGAAGCAGAATGCTGACGCCGATCATTTGAGCGGCTTCCGTAACCAACCGCAGGGAAATGTCATAGTGACGCCCGATGGAGATTTCCTGTCGTTCACCGACGGAGCCGCAGTGGGCGGCTCCGGGGCATCGCTCAATTACAGCAAAGATGGCGGCAAGACTTGGGAGGTGCGGGGGCGGCGTGGACCGCCCGGAATCCATGTAGGGGCCGCCCCATTGAAGGTTGAAAGTATCCTTGCCTTTTCACGCGATGAGGGCAAAGCGTTCGGCACGTTGCCTCAAAGTTTGTCGAATGATAAGGGCCAAACCTGGTCATTCAGCGCCAGCGAGTTTCCACCCATCGGGATGGTTCAAAGGCTGGTGTTGCTGCGGCTGGATTGCTCGCATCCTGCGTTTGATCCTGATGGCAGGGGGCGAAAGCCTCTCTTGCTCGTCAGCTTCGCCAACGATGGCATGGCCGGCTCGGACGCCACGAGGCGGCCCGCAACGATCTTTGGTACCTATGCCGCACTATCGTGGGATGATGGCAAGACCTGGCCCAGCAAACGGGTGTTGAGCGATGTGACAACCGGAACCAAAGAATATGTTATGGGCCCATGGAGCAAGACATTTGCTTTGGATGCCACCCATGGGCAACCGCGCGCGTATTGGTCCGCGACCCAGACCCCCGATGGCATCGTACATCTTACCGATGGCAGGCTTTACTACGCGTTCAATGTCGCCTGGTTGAAAGGGCCGGGGACGGAAACAAACTCGAAGTGATCCGAAGAGCTATTCAGGATGTCGGCCTTGCCTGGGGGACGGCGGCGATTGGAGGAGGAGGGATTGGCTGCCAGCCTGGTCGGACTATGGGTCGAAACTGCTCGAGCAAGCCCGCGCACGTTCCAGCGTCTGCGGCGTGTTGGTAATCAGCGACGGCATTGCGTGTTTCGTCCGGGTCACCGTTGTGGTCGTAGAACTCACGTGCCGTCACCACCCCCGTCTGCCAATCACGCCATTCGACCTGGGCATCGAAGTAACTGATGTTGGCCAGGTATCCTCTGCGGAATTCGCGTGCCACTTGCCAACGGCCAGGAAAAACGGCTGCGAATTCGTCTGGCGTTCCCGCAGGGCTTGCACCGCGAGCTTCGCCACCCGTCCGTCGAAATAGGCTTCGTCCGGAACGTCGCGCTGTTCGCACTTGGGAGCCTTGGCGAAGTCTGGCGGCAACGGTCCGGTGGTCTCCGGATTATCATCTCTATGATTAGCAAAGTGCATCACCGCTGGCACGCTCCAAGAAGCGGGATCGCCGTGAATTACCTGGCTCCAGTTATGGTAGATCTTGCCGATGTTCTGCGTGAAGTAACCGTGCTGCTTAAAATACTGGGGCAGCGTGACTGCTTCGG
>Ga0114951_10005733_pt1 | contig 11323 bp, 6 predicted proteins | sample AM7aDNAmetaG_FD_88677 | JGI IMG/M metagenome (GOLD analysis project Ga0114951, IMG submission 88677) | Freshwater microbial communities from Finland to study Microbial Dark Matter (Phase II) - AM7a DNA metaG | ecosystem: Environmental > Aquatic > Freshwater > Lake | place: Finland: Lake Alinen... | reverse complement strand
CGTGATACTGGTTGAACTTGCCACATTAAATGAAGTAGCTTCTATTCCACCAAAACTAACTGCTGTAGCTCCGGTAAAATTGGTTCCGGTAATGGTCACGGTTGCACCGGTTCCTGCCGTTGTGGGAGTGAAACTGGTGATGGTTGGAGATTCCCCGGCCCGAGTCCATGCTGCATTAAGCTCCAGGTTTGCAATGGCAGAATCGCTTGTTGCGGTATAGGCAGCAGTTGGTTCGACATAAGTACCAGCATTGCGTGTGGTTTGGGCATATCCACTTAAAATCAGGCCTTGGGCCAATAACAAAGACAGAAACAGAGTGCGTTTAGTATTCATGAATCGCGATTTATATTCCATTTTAAAAAAGAGAACAGCACTTGTTTCTTTGCCAAAACTTCAGTGCAACCCTATAGTGCTTCAAAAAAGGTGCCACCAATAAAAAATCGAAAAAACCAAGGAAGGGATCAATGGTTAACTAACTTATTTACATATGATTTCACGATATTACGCCGCCAATTTTTGTGCGAAAATTACAGTTCCGGCCGGGCGGGTTATCCAAATCAGGATCGATAACGATCGGGATGCACGATATTATAATGGTGCTCACCGGGGCATGTTAATGACAGCGAAAAGGTCCCCAACGTTGGATGCTTTTTAATTAGTGAGCCGCAGGCGAACTTATTATAAAGTTGCCAACTTTAAGCTGAAAACTTGGCCAAAGTCTCTGTTTAAAGTTGGCAACTTTATTACCACTTCGCCGTCCCGCCCACCGATGCCGGGATCACTACAAATGCTCCCGATACCGTGCTGGTTGCCGTTCCACAGGTTCCGGTGACGATGCAGTAATAATAGAGGGTGCCGGCCGTGCCAGGCTGGGGCGTATAACTGTTCGTTTGAGCGCCATTGGCTGCCGCCAGAGAAGTTCCCCCTGAGGCGCTTGCACTGCCGTTGCTGTACCACTGATAGGTTAACCCATCGCCCGTGGCAGTAACTGTAATGGCAGTAAAAGTTCCGTTTAAGCACTGGGTTTGGGTGGCGGTCGACTGGCTGCCAATGGCCGGTGCGGTGCAGGTAGTGACTGGATATTCAAAAGCACCCATCGCCGGCAAGGTTGCGCTCCGGGCATCTCCTCCGTCATAATCGGTGGTGATGTTGGTACCTGTAACACCCAACAAAGAGGAGGCCGTTGGCAGATAATCAGCTGCCGTGGTTCCTGGAGCTCGAACGGTAAACACCGGATCAGCATTTTTGCTGTGGGCATCCTGTGCTGTAGAGGTCTTCCATGCACTCAGGTTGCTGATATCATACGCTGGATTGTAAGTTCCACTTTTGTGATATCCCAGCATACCCCCTGACCCACTTGCCAAATAATCATTATAATCCATTGTCAAACTGGAGTTTCCGTCAAAAGCAAGGTAAGCCGCAAAGTGTTTCCCTGATGCCCCATTATTTGTGCGGGCATTAACAAAAATATTATTTCGGAAATTTCTGATGCTGCTGTATAAGTCACTATATAAACAGTAGCTGTTCAGGGAGCCGGACTCAGGAGATCCATTTAGATAAACGGTATTAAAATAAATGTTGCTGGTGGTGCCTGATGTTCCTGGCTCATAAATTCCATATATGTTCGTAGTGTTATTTCCCGCAAGCGTAATAATGTTGTTTGAATAGGTTGCAACTCCTCCCCCAATCTTGATCCCATAGGCATTGGCAGAGCCGCTGCCCGTGTTGGCAACTATTCCGTAAATGAGATTCTTGTCAACCGAGCTCACGGTCGATGATCCAAAAAAGTATACCCCTGCAACGGTTCCTGCAAAGGAAGAGTAAGTATTTGAGATGTTATAGACGGTGTTGCCTGAGATGGTGTGGCTGACATTACCAGTCCCCGAAAACAAAATCCCTCCCGCGGAAAGAGAAATGTTCTGGTCGCTGGGAATCGGGCCTGTTTGAGTATTGGCGTTAGCAATCGTCAGGTCATGTACGCTGTTCCCGGATATGGTATAGGTACCGCCAGCAAACGCCCATATTCCATATACCTTGCCCTTGGTGCCGACCGTCGTATTGGTAGTTCCGTTGGTAAGATTCGCAATGGTGTTATTGCTTACCGTCATAGTCCCTCCGTTCCCGTCGCCTGAGTAGCCAATGACCATCTGAGGATAATTGTTGCCGGTGGAGGCTGACAGTGCCCGGATACTATTTGCTGTTGTAGCGCTTCCAATAGTATTATTGCTTATAACATTGGTATTGGTTCTGGCTTGCTGGTGAATTCCCCAAAAACTGGTTGAATAAGCAGAGTTGGTATTGTCTACAGTGATGGCGCTAATTACATTATTCTGAATGTGGCAAATACCATCTCCCTGAAGATGGACTGCCAGAAAACGGGCATTATCACCTCCACAGATATAGGTAATAGACCCGCCGGTGCTTCCTGCACCAATGTAATTGGGTGCTGTGGTCCCCATATTAACAGCTCCATTATCAATATAAATCCCCCACCAGTCAGGGCCACCTGTGTTCGAATAATTAATGTTACTGATCGTGTTTCCCTGGATATTGCTCACGTTTGTTGTGCCGACATGAAGCTGGATGCCCCAAAAATAATTACTGCTTGAAGACTTTGTAAAGGTCCCTGTGCATCCCGGACCGCTTCCTCCGATATAATTGTATGATATGGTGAAATTATCACCATATGAAGTGCCATTGTCCCTGGTATTAATATAGATAATATTATAACTACCGCCCGAGGGTTGGAATGTTGTTGTTTCATAAAAGCTGTTACCCGTAATGGTCCAGTCACTATTGTAACCCTTAGTATCCACAGCCTCGGCAAGGAGAATTCCACATGAACTATTATTAGGATTCAGGAAATTATAAATGTTATTGTTGCTTATAGTATTCGAAATATTTGAAGCAGTGCTGCTGCCTTTTGAATAGATGACATTCAGAGGCCTGTTGTTGCCTGCACAGGTGATTTCGTTGTGGTCAATGATGTTGGAGTTGTTCCCGGAAGAACCGGTGGCGGTGGTACTGAAGATCAGGATTGCGCCATTGGAACCCGTATTCGAACCCTGTGCCTTACAATACTTCATCGTGTTATTTGTGGCATTATTAATAAATCGGATGGCCGAAGTGCTGTTTCCGGAGGTATTGGTATTAATGATGACCAGGTTGATGCTGCTGCCTGTGGCATTAACCCGTCCATCTATCGTCACATTATCCGCTCCGTCGAGGTCGATGAGTGGGCTACCCAGATTCCCGCTGATAGTTAATCCGGTAATTGTTGGATAAATGTTTATCGATGTGTAACTCGAACTGCCTGTGCCACTTGCATACAAAACGGCCGAAGAAGTTTCAGTGGTGCTCGCGTTCACTGCTATGGTAATTGTTCCCTGGTGAGTGCCTGCATTAATGGCATCAAAAGCGGCTTTCAGGGTACTGTAACCCCATGCATAGTTACCCGCGACAAATACTTCTACTGGTTGCGTTAATGAAATCCGTGCAGAACCATTGCCAGTTTGCACCCCGGCCTGTGTGGAGCCATTGGAAACTCCATCGGTATACGCGGAACCGCCACCGCCACCGCCACCGTTATGCGAGCCGGCACCACCACCATAATAACCGCCACCACCACCGCCACCCTGAATTTCGTCGCCCTCAGTTTGGTCAGCGCTTGCTCCCACACCAAATCCTGCGGCAATGGCAGGACTTACACTACTTCCCCCAAGGGATGCAGTTCCTCCTCCACCCGCGACTCTGCTTCCTGCGGAAACTCCTGCAGATCCTGACGTACCCCCACCGGCGCCACCATTGCCTGCATAAGAATCAAAGCTGACATTTCCTGTTGAGCCTGCGGCTCCGCCACCACCTCCGGCAACGATCAATAAATTGCCATTACCCACCTGCCCGGAAAGTGTACTCAACAAGCCCTGTATCTTGGAAATATGCGTTGCACCTCCACCCGTATATCCATTTGAAGCACCAACATGGTAATTACCAGAACCTCCACCGTTATACGCGATGGAACTGGCTGACTGGAAACCCTGCTGACCCACGTAAACATAGATTGTTTGTCCCTGGGTGAGGGAAATTGTTCCTGTGCTATAACCACCATACCCTCCTGTACCCCAGTAGCTTGCACCGGTTCCTCCACCCTGCCCGCCCCAAACCTGAAGTCTGTAATTACCATCTGCGGAGGCTGTGAAACTTTGTTCTCCGCCAGTAAAGGAAAAATTTATTTGAGCTTCAGATTTAATCGACAGGAATGAAAGAATCAGCATAAAAAAGCAAGTAAGCGTATTTACACCTGAGATTCCCATTCTGATAGTGGAGGTATTCATTCAGAAAAAGTTGTGTTTGGCCATAATTACTACTTAACCTGACGTAAATACAAAAGGGATGCCACTTAACCTTCTAGCAATAATCCCGATCGGGATTGAGCGGCATAACCCATTGAACTGCATGTGAATAGTTTCATATAAAATTCCTGGATAAGCGGTATCCGACGAGACTGACTGGCTTACTGCTCAAATAATGATCGATTTTGATCGGGATGCACGATATCATAATGATGCTCACAATGGCATGACTACGGCTGCGGGAAGGTGCTCTCTATTTGTTTGCTACGACAGCGAAAAGGTCCCCTCCTGCCGAATGCCGTGGTAAGGGACGGGGACCCCGCATAGCCGTCAACCTAAGGAGGGAAAATTAATATTTTGTACTAATATAAGGGGTTATCTGATCCCCAGCAATGGAAGATTCAAAAGTCCTTGGAGATTTTTGGTCCTGAGGAGTTGATGAAGTTAGCCAGAGAGACTGGTTTTTGTAAAAGGGATTCCAAGATGGGTCCCAGCTCGTTCTTTGATATTATGATGTATGATGCAAGTTCGGTTAATTCAAAAAGCCTGAACCAACTTGCCATAGAAGCGATGTCCGAGCATGACATTGGTATTACTAAACAAGGTCTGGATAAGCGTTTCAACGATAAGGCACTCGATTCCTTTAAGCATTTGATTGAGAAACAGCTATCTGTGAAATTAGATCAGTCCATTGAAGCTGGTTGGCTGGGTTCATTTAACCGGGTTTTAATTAAAGACGGAACGCGTTTTGACCTGCCGGAAGCTTTCCATGATCGCCTACCCGGTTCCGGGGGCAGTGCCTCAAAGGCTGGAGCCTGTCTGCAATTTGAATATGATCTGAAAAGCGGCAGCATAACGGACCTGAGCTTGACTCCGGCTAACAGACCCGATGCCAGAGATGCAAAAGAGATTTTAGGTACAGTCGCTAAAAATGATCTGATCCTGCGAGACCTTGGGTATTATGGTTTTTCTGCGTTTAAGAATATCATAAGCAAAGGGGTTTTCTTTATTTCCAGGCTTTGCTTTTCTACGGTTGTTTTTGAGAAAAGGAAAGGAAAGTTCCAACGCCTGGACTTTAAATCTATTTATGCCTATTTGCAAGAACATCAATTATCCAGTATTGAGAAGACCGTCTTCGTTGGAGTCAGAGTAAAAATCCCGGTCCGGTTGGTGATCGAACTTCTCCCGGAAGCCGTCTACGAAAAACGAACCAGAAATAACCGTAAGGTCGAGAAAAAGAAAGGGTATCAACCCAGTGAAGAATACCTGTTTATGTCCAGGTTCAATCTCTTCATTACTAATGTTGCAGCAGAGATATTGCCGGAAACAGTTATCTCACAACTCTATCGGATGCGCTGGCAGATTGAGTTGATCTTCAAGGTTTGGAAATCGGTTATTGGCATCCACCATACCAGAAAAATGAAATACATACGATGGATGTGTCTGTTGTATTTTAAGTTGCTCCTCATGGTAATCAATTGGAATACCATCATGGTTCAACGCGGTCTTCTGTACAATAAAAGGGGCCAAATGTTAAGTCTGAATAAATGCTTTAAACCTTGTTTGACAATACGTTTAGACTAAGAGAAGCATTCAGGACAGGATTACTTGGAATTGGAAACTTCATCCTATGGGTAGCAAAAATATTAAACTCGAATCATGCGTTGGAACGCAAAAAAAAATCACTAGGATTAGAGAAAATAATCTACATATTGTATTGTAAATCAAATATATATGCCTATATTTAACAAAGAAAACGGGATAGTCCTGAAAAACAAATCCCGTTTAAAAACTAAAAGTTCCTTGATATGAGCGAAATTACAACAAACAACCCCGTTCTCCAAAGGAACGGGGAAAAAATTAGTTTCGTCCTTACTATCAAGGGATTGCAAGCCCATATCCTAGCGTCAAATAACACTAAGCTACAACCCAGAGAATATCAATCAATTAACCTCTTAGGTTGACGGCTATGCGGGGTCCCCGCCTTCGCGGGGATGACAACTCTGTCGAAGTTGTATTAGTGAGGCGCACGGAACCTATTAGGAGCGAAGCCTCCCTACCACTTCGCCGCTCCGCCTGCCGATACCGGATTAACGGTTATTGTAACCGATGCACAACCCGCACTCCACGTCCCATTGTTATTGCGGGCATAATAAGTTGTAGTAACCGAAGGGCTGACAGTTAACGTTGGATCTGCTGCGGTGGAGGTGGCCGGTGAAGTTGCAGTGCCTCCGCAGCTTGACGTATACCAATAAACCGTTCCGACAGGCCCATTGGCTGTAAGTACCGTGCTGGTTCCGTTGCAGATTGGATTTACCGTGGCAGTAATTGAAGTGGGATTTGCAGGAGCTATGGGTCCCGAATGATCAGCAATATAATTCGATGTGGAGCCGGTCATGGTGAAACCGCTGAGAGAAGCAGTTTTTCCGTTACCTGAGGCATCGGTGAGGCTGGTTATTCCAGTGTTGGTCCCACCGGGAGTTCCCTCATCCATTTTGTAGTAAGCAGCCAATCCTGAAAACGAAGACAGCGTGACATTATAGTTAGCAGAAATTTCGACGGAGGTTCTGGCCACCGACCAGATGCGGACCTCATCGATACCCCCTATCCATATTTCGCCGGACGACCGGCTTATCTGCAGAGCTCCTGAATTACTGGTTGGGGCAAGCAGTTGCGAAGTCGTCTGGTAGGCACCGTTTTTGTAAAGTTCGTAGGTGCCGCTGCGCCTTACCAAGGCAATGTGGGTCCAGGTATTTAGTGGAATTGTAGCAGTTGCGCTAGAGCTCCCGTTATTAATCAGGTAAGTGAGCGTTCCGTTTCCTGATGATATACCTAATCCGATGGAGGCGCCATCCAGGCAAATAGCCCAGCTATACCCTCCATATGACCGGGGATAAACCCAGGCCTCCAGCGTAAAGTTATCGGTATTGGTCATCACGTTGCTGGCAGTGGCATTGTCGTTGGTGCCATCGAAATCGAGCGCCGACTGGCTTTTCCCGGTTAAGGAAAACAAGAGGCTGAGACTGACAATAAAAATTACTCTTTTCATAACATTCCTCTTGCGTTAATTGCTTGATTAATCACCATTTTGAAGTGTCTCCCACCGAAGCAGCTGTAAAAGTGCCAGAGACAGAAACATATCTGGTTGTCTGGCCAGTTGAAGCCAGGCTGATATTTCCGCCGCTGGCAACATATAAAGACTGTGACTCGGCATTGCTGATTAAGGTGAAAAGGCAGATCAATATTAAGAAGGTTCGACTGATGAAATTAGTGGTAAGGGACGGGGTCCCGTTTTTCAAGGGGATGACAAGGCTATCGAAATAAAGTAGAGTAATTAATTTCTTCATGTTATTTACCATTTGGTCGTGCCTCCTGTAGATGCCGGGTTAACCGTTGCTTCGAGCGTATTGGATACCGCCGCTCCGGTCCAGTCAGATTTGCAGTTCACCCTGGCCAGACGTCTGTAACGGGTTGTTTCTGTCAGACCTGCCGGGGGATTATAAGTGGCAGAATTGGTGCTGCTGATATCATTCCAGGTAGTGAATGGCGATACAGAATTTTGCCAAATATATTCGAGAGTGCCAGTCTCACCGCTTGCGGCTGCCGAGCTTGTAAATGCTGCCGGATCAAATGGGGTACATCCGGTTTGGGCAGTGGCTATTGTACCACCGCTGGTTGGGTTGGTACAGGCCGATAAGGTGCCATAAACGTAGAATTCTGTAATTGATCCGTAAGTATGGCTAAAAGTTGCGTAGATCCGAACATACCTGTAATAACCTGCACTACAATTATATCTATAATTTCCCGCGACGGAAGCAGAACCACTGTGAAGATTGCTCCAGGAAGAACCATTGGTACTTCCCTGAAAAGTAAAGTTATCAGGAAGCTCACTTGAATTTCCCGAATCGAATCCATAACCATCAATATAATAACTGTCGCCCAAATCAACCATCAACCATGCCGGACTGTTGGTCAATGCGCACCAAAGCCCACCGGATCCATTAACTGCATCTGATGGGGGATATCCACCCGCATAGTTCGATGCGCTTGCGGTTTTGCCGAATGCAACATTAGAATAACCACCGGTGTACTGCCCCATTGCGGTAATAGACGCTACAACCAAAAAGACAACCATAATGCCCAATTTTAGCGACCGGAGGGAGCCAATTAGTGAGCCGAAGGCGAACCAATTAGGAGCGAAGCGACCTCTTAGTGAGCCGCAGGCGAACCTATTAGTGAGGCGCCAGCCGAACCAATTAGTGAGCGAAGCGAACCAATTAGCGAACGCAGTGAGCATATTTACCATTTTACCGTCCCCCCAACTGTTACTGCACTTACTGTTACCGATTTAGTAACTGCCGTGCTGTTGCCGCATGCATTGCCTGCCGTTACTGTGATATTACCATTCTGACCACCCGATCCTGCAGTAACGGTTATTGTATTGGTGCCGCTGCCCGCAGTAACCGACCATCCGGTTGGAACTGTCCAGGTGTAGGTAGTGGCATTTGTCACGCTGGAAATACTATAGGTTTGCCCTGTTGAACCTGCGCATTGCTGGGAGGTTCCGCTGATAGTACCAGGTGTTGCCGGAGCCGAATTATATATGGTTATCTCAACTACATTCGATGAGGTAGCTGAAGCCCAGTCACTGATGCAGGTAACGCGGGAAAGTCTTCGGTACCAAGTGGTGACCTTGATTATATCCGGGTCGTAAGCATCGGCATTGCTGCTGGCGATATCACTGAACCCTGTTGAACTGCTGCTGGTGGAAAGTTGCCATTTATATTCAAGCGTTCCATTTTGTCCCGAGGGTAGGGTTGTACTTACAATCAGTGCGGGATTATATGGATTGCAGCCATTCTGATTTTCTGAAATTTCACCCCCATTTGTCGGATTCAACGGACTCGCACAGGGTTGAACAGTCAGTGTATGAGCTACTGATGAAGCTGAATTGTAATAGTTATCCCCGGACTGGCTGGCAGTAATTGTTGAATTACCCTGAGTTCCAATGGTCGCCGATTTTCCACTGATAGCCGCTACTCCCGTATTGCTGCTCGTAAAAGTTATATTGAGCGATGAGGTACTGCTTGCGTTAAGGTCAAAAACGGGGTCACCCACATTCTTGGTTGAAAGCGCATCAAAAGTGATCGTCTGATTAAGCTTGTTGACTGTGAATGATTGACTTGCAGATGCCGAGTTGAAATTGGTGTTTCCAGCCTGGCTTGCATTGACAGTTACCGTTCCTGTTGAACCACTGCTGGTAATCAGATTGGCCCCATCGATGGTTGCCGGACTTGCCCCGCCCAGAGTTAGTGTTACTGTCAATCCTGATGTTGAGGTGGCCGAAGCCTGAATCGGAGCGCCCTCAAATGCGAGTAATGAAATATCGGTTGGCAAACCGGTGATGGTCAGAGTCTGATTTGCCTGTGCTACAGTCAGGGTAATATCTGCACTCACTGAGTTATTATTGGCGTCCGCAGCCTGGGCAGCTGTTAATGTTGAGGTACCCGCGCCCGTTATCGTAACCGTATTCCCTGAAATTATTGCCACAGCGTTATTTCCGCTGGAATAGGTAAAAGCTCCTGTACTGGCGGATGAAGGTGTTAAGGAGAAAGACGCATCGCCCCAGGTTTTGCCGATAGCGGAAAAATTCGTGATCGATGGTGTGGCCCGGGCTATGGTTAAATTCCGGGTGACCGCAGCAGCCGGATTCCAGCTTGCATTGCCTTCCTGATTTGCCGTTATGGCCACCGTTCCGGTACCTGTTATGGTAACGGTAGTGCCGTTTGTTCCGGTGCAGGTGGCTATATTGTTATTTGAACTGGCGAAAGTGACCGGGTTTTCGGAAAGTCCGCCGGTAGCGGTTAATGGGAATGCTGCATCACCAAATGTTTTGCCGGTTAGCTCATCAAATGCAATCACCTGATTACCCATCTCAACATTAAAAGTCTGGGAAAGGATTGCAGCATTATAATTGGCATTTCCGGCCTGATCTGCCGTAACGATCACCGTTCCGCTTGTACTTACGCCGGAAAGGGTGTAACTGCCAACAGTTCCGCCAAGTGTAGAGGTTGCTGTGCCTCCTATAGTCACTGTGACTCCCAGGGAGGATGAAGAAGTTGCTGTTATCCCGATCGACGTATCGTAAAAAGTATTCAGCTTGGCGCTGGTCGGAATTCTCAGAGTCAGCACTTGGTCGGCCTTTGCCACGGTAAGCAATGCAGTAGTGGTGGCGCTGCCATAATTACCCGAGGCAGCCTGGGTTGCCGTAATTGTTGAGGTTCCGGCGCCGGTTATGGTAACCGTATTTCCCGATATCGTTGCTACGTTGTGATCGCTGCTGGTGTAGCTGTATGTACCCGGACTGCCTGATGCCGGATTCACCAGTACAAAGGTTGGATCTCCGTATATTTTATTGATGTCTGAGAAGGTGCCGAGCTGGAATGGCGTGAAGCTGAGCTGGGTCCCGTAGGAAGTTCCATAGCTGCTTGTCGCATAAGCTCTTGCATAATAGGTTGTGCCAACAGTCAGTCCGGTGATGGAAGATACAAAAGCTCCGGTGCCGGTGCCGTTGGTGGTTTTTGAATCCGCAATGGTTGGATTGGATGATGTGCCCCAGCACACCCCTTTGGCAGTTACGGAGAATCCCCCTTCGCTGGTGACGGTTCCGCCACAGGTTGCTGTTGCAGAGCCAACTGCAGATATAGCGGCTGTCGTTATTCCCGGATAGGAAGAGGCAACGGTTAACGTCTGGCTCACCTGAGCAGCAGCCGGATAGGTCCCGTTTCCAGCCTGATCGGCATAGATTGTGCAGGTTCCGGCGCCGGTTATGGTTAAAATATTTCCGCTCACCGCAGCCACAGTGGCATCTGATGTTGAATAAGTTATGGTTAATCCTGATGTGGCTTTTGCTGCCAGGGTAATGGGTGCATCTCCGAAGGTTGCCGTGTAACCATAGTAGATGGCTACTG
>Ga0114951_10005732_pt1 | contig 11324 bp, 8 predicted proteins | sample AM7aDNAmetaG_FD_88677 | JGI IMG/M metagenome (GOLD analysis project Ga0114951, IMG submission 88677) | Freshwater microbial communities from Finland to study Microbial Dark Matter (Phase II) - AM7a DNA metaG | ecosystem: Environmental > Aquatic > Freshwater > Lake | place: Finland: Lake Alinen... | reverse complement strand
CCCACCCGGAGGCCACGCTCGCCCTCATGGCCGACAGCCGCTTCGAGCTGGGCAACCACAGCTGGACGCATGCCAACATGGCCGTCATGCAGGGGCAGCAGCGCCTGGACCAGGTGCTGTGGACCAGCGCCCAGGCCGAGCTGCTGCGCGAGGAGCTGGACGCCCGGCGCGTGAAGGCAGGACAGCAGCCCGCGGGCAAGCAGCCAGTCGACAGGCAGCCCGTCGGCGGGCAACCAGTCGGCGGGCAACCAAGCGGGCCGCAGCCGCTCACGCTGTTCCGCCTGCCCTATGGCCGGGGCGGGGCCGAGGCCGTGGACGTCATCAACGGCCTGGGCCTGGCGGTGATCCAGTGGGACGTGGTGGGCGAGGGCGGTGGCGGCAACGTGCAGGCCCGGGCCCGGGCCATTGCCCAGGCCGTGCGGCCAGGGTCCATCGTGCTCTTGCACGCCAACCAGGTGCCGAAAGACACGGCGGCCCTGGTGCGCGCGCTCCTGCCGCTGCTGCGCCAGCGCGGGCTGGCCACGGCCACGGTCAGCGAGCTTTTGGACGCGGGCGCGCCGGAAACCGTGGACGACGGCTTTTTCAGCGTGCCGGGCGACAACCGCATCTACGACGACATGTTCGAGCAGGACGGCACCGGGGGCCGCGCCAGAAAGGACAAGAAAGTCGTGCGGGTCGGTGGGCGCTAGCGCGCGCGGGCAGGCGGCACCGGCCCCGCCAGGGTTCGTCCGGCCAGTATTCACCCGACGGAGATGGCCCGGCAGACAGGGTTTGGCTGTCCAGCCACGCCGCGCCAGCAATAAAAAAGGCCGACAGGTCGCCCCGTCGGCCCGATACAGTCGGTGTTTCTTCATCAAGGCCGCGCGCGTTGCGGCGGCTGGCGCGTCGCAGGGCCAATCGCGCTGGGCGCGGGAGCAGGGCCCGGCGTCTAGTCGACGCTGATGCAGGGGCCGTTGAACTCGATGTGCAGGACCTCGTACTCCACGCGGCCGCGCGGGACCATGATCACGACCTCGTCGCCCACGGTCTTGCCCAGGATGGCCTGGCCCACGGGGGAAAGCACGGACACGCTGCCCTTGCAGAACCCGGTTTCGTCCGGCCCAAGCACGATGTAGCGCTTCTTGTCGCCGCTCTCCACGTCCTCCAGCTCCACGGTGGCGCCGAAGCAGACCTTGTCGCCGCCCATGGAGCGCATGTCGATGACGTTGTAGTTGGCGATGCGGCCCTCGATGAAGCCGATGCGCGCCTCCATCATGCCCTGTCGCTCGCGCGCGGCGTGGTAGCCGCCGTTCTCGCGCAGGTCGCCCTCTTCGCGCGCCAGGCGGATGGCCTCGGAGACCTCTGGACGCTGCCTCTTCAGGCTCTCCAGCTCGCGTTGCATGAGCTGGTAGCCTTCCTTGGAAATGGGGATGCTGGACATGGTGCTGCTCGCCTCGCTTGAAAATCCCGCGGCCAATGCGCCGCCGCCCTCGCAGGCAATAGAACAGGAAGCCTGCGGGACTTCCCGTAGGCCGCCTGTTCAGACGCCCTTGAGATAGAACATCAACCGGCCATGGTCAAGGCCCGGCGGCCAGGCCGGGCCCGCCAGAACTGGACCGCCATTCCCGCACCTGCCCAGAGCGAAGGCTCGCGGCTGCGGCTCGTCGACAGAACGGAGCGGAGGCAGACCGGAGCGGCGGCGCACAGTCCCGCCAGAAAACGCCCCGGCCCTGGCCCGGCCCGCCGCAGGCCCCGGCCCTACGAGTGGGTGGTCATGCTGGCCCCACCGCTGACGCTGCTGGCGCTGCTGCTGGACGAGCTGCTGTTGTTTTCGGCCTGGAGCTTGTCGTTGCGCAGCTGCGAGAGCTGGGCGTTCAGCGAGCTCAGTTGCGTGGACATGGCCTTGGCCTCGTCGGTCTTGGAATCGCCGTCGGTATTGGAGCTGCCGTCGACCTTGGAGTCGCCGGTGGTGTTGGAGTCGCCTCCGTCGCCGCTGCGTTTGCTGGTGGTCTTGGACTGATCCAGCTTGCCTTGCAGGACCTTGATCTTCTGGTTGACGTCGTCGATTTCCTTCTGGATGTCGCTGGCGCTCTTTTCCGTGCTGCTGCTGCTGCCGCTGCCGCCGCCGCCCCCGCCGCCGCCGCCGCCGCCCGAAACCGTGGACGAGCCTGTGCTCGTGCCCGCTGTCGAGGTCGAGCCCGTGGTCTCAGAGCCGGTCGCCGCAGCGCCCGTTGAGGTCGTGGAGCTGGTCTGAGCGGCCAGGGCCTTGCCCTCGCTGGACAGGCTCACCGAATCGCCGCCGGACGTGGTGGCGCCCACGCCCGGCATCAGGTTGCCCACGCTCTTCAGGCTGGCCATGTCGCCGGTCTTGGCCGCCTCGGCAAATTGCGCGGAGATGGCGGAAAAGGCCTGCTTCTGCGTGCTGTCCGTGGCCGAGTCTGCGCTGGCGGAAAGGTTGTCAGCAATCTTCTGGGCTGTGGACTTGAAGCCGTCCTGGTCGGTTGCAGCCATATCCTTCAGGCTGCTCATGAGCATGCCAAACTGCGATACCGTGGTCTGGTCGGCGCTGGTGGCAATGCTGCTCTTGGTGCTGGTGGCGGCACTTGTCGCATCGGTCTGAGCCGTTTTGGAGGTTGTGGCGGTCTGCCCGGTGAGCAACGTTGACTGCGTCGGATCTGTGATGCTGATGTTGAACATCGGAAGCTCCTTTTTGCTGAGTATAGTGCTTATCGGCACAACTCCCTGCAACTTTAGTTTCCTTCCTCACTTTTTGTGCACTATATTATCAAATGCAGATGCAGTACGTTTGTAATTAAATAAGACGCGCGACAGTACATAAAAGTTACATACAAAATGCACATATTCTCGCGAATTTTTGTGGTTGCTTTGACTGCACCTCAACCGGTTGGGCCTTCGCACAGCCACGGGCGCGCAGCGCAGCGGGCGCGGGCGGCCTTGCGCCGGGTGCGCCCTGCGCGAGCGGGTGCGGCTGTGGGTGTGGGTGTGCGGGTGGGGTGGGTGGGTGACTGGACGGCGCGGGCCTCAGTCCACCAGGGGCTTGAAGCTGGCCAGCACGGCCTCGAACAGGGCCGCCACCGCCTCCCGCATCGGAATCCCGGCGCGGCAGCGCAGCACGTAGAATCCGGCCTTGGCGGGCAGGACCACATAGCCCTCGTACACCGGCGCCCGCCTGGGGTCGAGGCTGCGCGGGCCCACGAGCTCAAGCTTCGTGCGCTCGAAGCGCAGGGCCTTGCGCCCGGCCAGGGTGGTTGCGCGCTGCTCGCTGTAGCTCTCGCCCGGCTGCGCCTCGCCGAACACGGGCGCGGCGTGCAGCCGCACGTAGTGCTCAACCGTCTTGTGCAGCAGGTTGCCCGGGGCGTAGTAGGCGATGCTGATCTCCGCCGTGATTCCCTCCGGGGTGCGCGGCCCGAGCATCCGCACCGGGAAGACCCCGCGCTCCTCGTCGGACAGGCCCAGGGACGGGCCCTGGCGGCTCCAGCCCGCAGGCACGCCGACCTCAAAGCGGCCGGGCTCCTCCACCGCGCGCAGGGCGATTTCGGACCGCGCGCCGCCGTCTGGCTGGGCGGACTCCGACCGAGCGGCTTCCGCGTGGGGCGCGCCCGCCTGGACGGATTCTGGCTGGGCCTGCGCTGGAGCGGCAGGGGCGGCGGCCAGCGCCAGCAGCACCAACAACAAAGCTCCAAGCCGCAACCAGGGCCGGGCGGCCCGCGTGTTGCCGCAGCTCATGGCTTCACCTGCGCGCTTCCAGCGCGCGTCACTGTACCTGGCGTGGCAGCGCACGGCCACGCTATTTGTCCTTCCTGGGCTTCCACTTGGCGGCCTGGGCCTTGATCCGGGCCTGCTCCGCCGGGGGCACCTGCGCACCCAGCCGCTGCAATTCCTCCTCGCCCCAGAGTCTCCCGGACACGGCATACCAGAAATAGGCCTGAGGGATGCTCTTCTGCACGCCCAGGCCCTGCTCGTACATCTGGCCAAGGGCGTGCTGGCTTTGGCCGTCGCCCGCCTCCGCCGCACCCCGGAACAGGGCCAGGGCCTGCGGCACATCCTTGGGGATGCCGTCGCCGTCCCGGCACATCAGGCCCAGGGCCGCAGCGGCGTATGTGTTGCCCCGGTCGGCGGCCTTCTTGTACCAGCGGGCGGCCAGGGGCTTGTTCCTGTGCGCCAGAAACTGCCCCAGGAAGTACATGTTGTCCGGATTGCCCGTGTTGGCGGCCAGTGTGTACAGCCGCTCGGCCTCCTGCTGGTTTTCGGCCACGTGCTCGCCGTTCTGGTAGGCCCCGGCGAGCGAGCTCATGGCATAGGTGTCGCCCAGGTCCACGGCCCGCTGGAAATAGGCCAGGCCCTTGGCATCGGCCTCGGCCTTGGGCAGGGTCTTGCCCGCCGAGCCCTCCCAGTAGTAGTCGCCGATGGCGGTGCAGTAGAACGGCCTTTCCCGCGCCGCCTCGGAAAACAGGCGCTCTCCGGCGGCCACGTCCCTGGGTCCGCCCTTGCCCTCGATGAGCATGGCCCCCAGGCTGAACTTGGCGTCCGGCTCGCCCAGGGCCATGGCCTTGCGCAGCCACAGCCGGGCCTCTGCCCCGTCCGCCGGGCTCAGCGGGTGGTCGGCCAAAGACTCGGCCAGGTGGACCATGGCCAGGGGGATGCCCTGGTTGGCGGCCAGGGTCACGACCCGATTGATCTCCTGCTTGTCGTCGCTCAGCCAGCCGAGGGCGAACCTCCCGTAAATGCTGCCCCTGACCGCCAGGGGCTTGGCCAGCTGGAGCACGAGCTTGCGCCCGCCCTTCTCGCGCATGGCCACCATGAGCTTGGCCTCCTCCGGCGTGGGGGCCGGGGCCTGCTTGGGGTTGGGGGCGGCCACGGCCAGGGGAGCGGGCGCGGCGGGCTGGGGTGAGGCATCCAGGGCCTGCATGGCGGCCTCGCTCTCCCAGTACTGCTTCTGGACCTGGATGTTCTGCCGCAAGGCCTTGTCCCTCTCGGTCGCGTAGGGGTTCTCTGCGGCGTAGGCATCGGCCACGCGCCGCCAGGCCAGGTGCTTGGCGTCGGCCTTGAGCCCAGGGTCCTTGGACAGCTTGTCGGCCTCGTCCACAGCCTTTCTCAAGCCCTCCTGCCAGTCGGCCCACTGCTTGCGCACGGCCTGCTCAGCGCGCTTCTGCTCCTCTGCGCGGCTGCGGATGTCGTCCAGGCTGAGCCCGGCCTTGGGCGGTTCCTGCAACTTCGTGGCCTGGGCGTTGGCCGAGGGGCCAAGGGAGGCCGCCTGCGCGCCGCCAGCAAAGGAGAACTGGCCGATGAGCGAGCTGGCCTCCCAGGGCACCTGCTTCTTGGCCGATTCCTGGGCCACGCCCATGCGCACGCGCTTGAACAGCTCCTCCACGGAAAGGCCCGGCGTGGCGATGTTGCGCAGCAGGTGCTGGGTGTACAGGCCGTTTCTGTCGTTGCCGTCGGAAGCGGTCCTGCCCGGGGAGGTGGCGTAGGCGATGAGCGAGCCCGTGGGCGCGTCCATCTTGGCCAGGCCCGGATCAGCGGAGCGGAAGCTGCGGGCAAAGGGGTTGTTGCGGCAGGCGTCCAGGATCACGAGGTTCAGCCCGTTGCCCGCGTCCTCCATCTTGCCCAGCACCAGCCCGGCGTCCAGGCAGCCGAAGCGCACGTCGCTCTCGCTCTGGATCACGGCGTTCACCGGCACCAGGTAGTTGTTGCCCGCCACCTGCACGCCGTGCCCGGCGTAGTAGAACAGACCCATGCCGCCCTGGCGCAGCCGGAGCCCGAACTCGCGCACCGCCGTCTCCATCTGCTGCATGGAGGCGTCCTTCAGGAGCATGACCTCGAAGCCCAGCCTCGCCAGGGCCGCGGCCATGTCCGTGGCGTCGTTGACCGGGTTTTTCAGCGGGGCCGTTGGGTAGGCCCCGTTGCCGATGACCAGGGCCAGGCGGCGCTCGGCCTGGGCCGGGGCGGCCAGACCAAGCAGGAGGATGGCGAGGAGCAGCAGGGGGAGGAGCAGCAAGAGGGGGGTGCGACGCATGGTGTGTGCCTCCGGTTCCTCCAGTGGATAGCAGAACTGCCCAGGAGGGCAAGACTTTCTGTTCCGCCCGCGCTCCGGCGCACCGGGTGTTGCGGCAGAGTCCTCGCTTCGGCTTGGCGCGGCCTGACCCTAGGGTCTGTTTCCAAAAGATGGATTTTGTTTCCTGGCGAAGAGGGAGCCAATTTTGGGGCCAGTGGGTGTACTCTTGCGGTACAGCCCTGGACAAAAAATGGCTCGCTCTGATGCCCAGGCAACGTCCAGGGGGTGAAAGACGCTTTTAGAAACAGGCCCTAGTGTCGCTGGCGCGGCCCCCCCCGTGTCGCGGGCGTCAGGACCCTGGCCGCCAGCCCGCCTCCAGGGCGCAGAGCACGATGCGCGCACAGGCCTCGGCGTCGGCCAAGGCGTCGTGGTGCTGCGTAAAGGCAATGCCCAGGTGCTGGCAGAGGTCCGGCAGGCGGTTTTTGGGCTGGCCCCACAGCCTGCGGCCTATTTTCAGGGTGCAGTGGGCCGTGAGACCCGGCGGGGCGATGCCTGCGGCCAGGCAGCAGGCCCGGAGCACCGAAAGGTCAAAGGGCGCGTTGTGCGCGGCAACGAAATCCACGCCGAGCAGCAACGGCGCAAGCTCCGGCCAGACCCCGGCAAAGGGGGGCGCGCTGCGCACCATGTCCCAGGTGATTCCGTGCAGCTCCACGAACATGGGCACAAAGCGCTTGCGGGGCGGGCGGATGAGCGAGTGGAAACGCTCGGCGACCTGGCCGCCGCGCACCACCACGACCCCCACGGAGCAGGCGCTGTCCTGCTTGAAGTCGGCGGTCTCGAAGTCCATGGCGGCAAAGGAGGTCATGCTCCGCCGCGCCCTGCTCCACTCCCGGCCCCGCCCCCAACTCCGTGCCCAGCACCCCTCATGGACAGGGCGATGCGCCCGCGCTGCAAGTCCACCTCGACCACGCGCACCAGCACCTCGCGCCCCACGCTGACCACCTCGGCCGGGTCGGCCACGAAGCGATCCGCCAGCTGGCTCACGTGCACCATGCCGTCGCGGTGCACGCCGATGTCCACAAAGGCCCCAAACTTGGTCACGTTGGTCACCAGGCCGGGCAGCTCCATGCCGAGCCGCAGGTCCTCGATGCAGTTGACGCCCTCGGCAAAGGCAAAGGCGCTGAAGCCCGCGCGCGGGTCGCGCCCCGGCTTGTCCAGTTCGGCCAGGATGTCCTTCAGCGTGGGCAGGCCCGTGTCCTGGTCCAGGTAGTCCTCCAGGCGCACGCGGGCCCGGGCTGCCGGGTCGGCCAAGAGCTCCGGCACCGCGCACTTCACGTCCCTGGCCATGCGCTTGACGAGCGCGTAGCGCTCCGGGTGCACGGCGCTCTGGTCCAGGGGCTCGGCCCCGCGCACGCGCAGAAAGCCCGCCGCCTGCTCAAAGGCCTTGGGCCCCAGGCGCTTGACCTGTTTCAGGGCGTCGCGCGTGGGGAAGGGGCCGTGCCCGCCCCGGTGCTCCACGATGTTTTTCGCCAGCACCGGGCCCAGGCCGGAAACGTGGGTCAGCAGCTCCTGGCTGGCCGTGTTCACGTCCACCCCCACGGCGTTGACGCAACTCATGACCACGTCGTCCAGCGCCCTGCGCAGGCCCGCCTGGTCCACGTCGTGCTGGTACTGGCCCACGCCGATGGACTTGGGGTCCAGCTTGACCAGCTCGGCCAGGGGGTCCATGAGCCGCCGACCGATGCTGACCGAGCCGCGCACGGTCAGGTCCAGGTCCGGGAACTCCCGCCGGGCGGTCTCGGACGCGGAATAGATGGACGCCCCGGCCTCGTTCACCAGCACCACGGGCAGGCCGAGGCCCAGCTCGCGCGCAAAGGCCTCGGTCTCGCGCCCGGCGGTGCCGTTGCCGATGGCGATGGTCTCGACCTTGTGACGGGCGCAGAGGTCCTTGACCGTTGCGGCGGCGGCCTGGCGCTGCGCGGGCGAGGTCGTGGGGTAGATGGTGGCGTGGTGCACGAGCGCCCCTTGGGCGTCGAGCACGGTGAGCTTGGCCCCGGTGCGGAAGCCCGGATCAAGCGCCAGCACGCGCTTTTGCCCCAGGGGCGCAGCCATGAGCAGCCCGCGCAGGTTGGCCGCGAACACGCGGATGGCCTCGGCGTCGGCCCTGGCCTTGACCTCGGCCCTGGTCTCGGCCTCCATGGACGGGCCGAGCAGACGCTTTACCCCGTCGGCCAGGGCAACGGCGACCTCCAAAGCATCAGGGCCCTTGCCGCGCAGGAAGGCCCGCCGGGCCAGGTCCAGCACGTCATCCTCGGCCGGGCGCAGGCGCAGGGACAGGTGGCCCTCGGTCTCGCCCCGGAACATGGCCAGGGCGCGGTGGCCGGGGACGGACCGCAGCGGCTCGTCCCAGGCGAACCAGTCGCGGAAGGTCGCCCCGGCCTCCTCATGGCCCTTGGCCACCTTGGACTGGAACCGGCCCCGGCGCAGGAACAGCTCGCGCACGCCTGCGCGCAGGCGCGGGTCCTCGGCCATGGCCTCGGCGATGATGTCCCGCGCGCCTGCCAGGGCGGCGTCGAGATCGACAACGTCTTTGGCCGCGTCCACAAAGGGCTTGGCCAGCAGCCTGGGGTCGCGGCCCTGCTGGAGCATGAGGGCCTTGGCCAGGGGTTCGAGCCCGCGCTCGCGGGCCAGCATGGCGCGCGTGCGGCGCTTGGGCCGGTACGGCAGGTACACGTCCTCCAGCCGGGCCTGGTCCTGGGCGGCATCCAGGGCGGCTTGCAGCTCCGGGGTCAAGAGACCGCGCTCGACCAGGGACGCGAGCATGGCTGCGCGCCGCTTGTCCAGCTCGGCCAGGTCCTCCAGCCGGTCGCGGATGGTGGCGATGGCCACCTCGTCCAGCTCGCCCGTGGCCTCCTTGCGGTAGCGGGCCATGAAGGGCACGGTGGCGCCCTCGGCCACCAGTTTGGCCACGGCGGCCACCTGGGCCACGGACAGGGACAGCTCCCCGGCGATGCGGGGGCAATACGCTTCATTCACGGCGCTGTATCCTTGCTGTTGTCTCAGGCCGACGGTGGGCCAGGGGGCTCAGTCCTTTTCGGCGTTGGCCACGGCCTGGGCAGCGGCCTCGGCGTCGGCCTCGGCGTCGGCCTCCTCCTGGCAGGACACGCAGCGTTCGGCGTCCGGCACCCTGGCCAGGCGCGCGGCGGGCATCTCCTCGCCGCACTCCCTGCACCTGGGCGTGCCGTCGCTCATGTCCGGCCCCAGGCCGCGCGGCCGGTGGCTCACGGCATCAATGGCCGCCTGCCTGGATTTCGCCTCTGCCGCTTGGGAATCGTCGACGTTGTCGGCCATGGTTCTTCTCCTGGTGCGCCAGCGGCGCGTCGAGGCGTTTGATGAGGCCCTGGGCTCCGCGCAGCGCGCAGGCAGACCTTGGCGCGGCGCGCTGGCCAGGGCCGCCTGTGTGGCCGGGCCTGGCGCCCCGTGCGCCTGTGGTGTTTCTAACACAGGTTCGGGCAACAGGACAGAAGCGCCGGGCATATTTCCGGGGCGCGCCAGCAGGCGGTTCTATGGGTTGGTTCATGGGCGGGTCTACGGGCGGCACAGCGGGCGGCGGGACGAGAATCAGCCCGGCGCGTGCTCCAGGTTGAACTGGCGGACCCAGCGCGCATACATGCCCCAGGACCAGGCGGCGCGGCAGGCGCTGAACGTCCAGCCGCAAAACCGCACTGTATAGGTGCTTAAGCTGCCGCCGGGGTCGTTCATGTCAAAGGCGTCCGGCTCGGACAGGAACACGGGGTCCAGCATGAACATGGAGCAATCCTTGTACAGATGCCGGGCCTCGTCCAGGGGAACCCCGGCGATGGAGCGGCCAAGGGTGAGGTACAGGCGCTTGGCCCGGTCGATGCCCTGGCTCACGCGTTGGGCAAAGAGCTTGTCGTCCGTCAGGCCCGTTCGTGTGCGCTGCTGGTCCAGCAAGATCTCCAGAGTCTTGGCGCGGTGGTCGAGAGGGCTGGCGCCGGGAAGGTCTCCATGCAGCGGGGAAGCGGAGCCCCCGGCAACGGTCGCCGACAGGGAACCCGGCCCGGAGAGCGGCCCAGAGGACTGGGCAGACCAGACATCGGCGCGGGCAAGCTCGGCCAGCCCCGCCACCAACACCGTCGCCAGCAACACCGGCAGCAGTGCCATGCGCATGCTTCGCCTGACTGGACACCCGGAATGCGCAGGGCCTTTCCGCATCATATCAATATCTCTGATTTCAAAATCAAAATTCACAGAAATATTTTTCTTGCTCATTCCCGCGCTCAATTCATATTTTCCAATAATTATACGACTTGCCCTGGGACTTCTATAATACCCCATCAGCGTTGTCAATGCAAAACTCGTGCGGGCCGGGCTTTGTGCGGCCAGGGCAGGGGGGCGCTCGCTTGGTGTCCAGACACGGCGTCCTGTCGGCGTTCGGGTGCGGCTTTGCCTGTGGCTGGAGGAGGAGGATGCTTGGACTCACGCCTGAGGACGCTGGCTCCGTGCTGGTCGCCCTCGCGGTTGCGGTGGACGCGAACACGGCGGCAGTTGAAGCCAACGGCGGATTTTCGGCCAAAGTAGTACAGGGGTAGTACAAAATGGCGAGGGCAAAGAAAAAGGGCTTGCGGTTTAACCCGTAAGCCCTTGAATTCTCTGGTGCCGAGGGAGAGAATTGAACTCCCCACACGGGGATTTTCAGTCCCTGAAGTATTCTTTCACTTGGCATCATATCATGCCACATTATGTCTTGATTTTTCAGTTAAAATGAGCCACTTTTGTCACGTGGCATCACGTCTTTCACACGCGAAGTCACCGGGATTGGTTGCACAAGAGTTGCACTAACGGAGGAGGGGGGAGCATGGCAAAGTGGGTGAACTGCTCGAAAGGGGTCCGCTACCGTGAGCACGAGACTCGTCGGCACAACAAACGTGCCGACCGCTACTACATGCTAACGTACAAGCGCGACGGAAAAACCACGAGCGAGGGCATCGGCTGGGCCAGTGACGGCCACACGCAGGCCGAGGCGGAGGACCTCATCGAGGCCCTCCGCAAGAACTGGCGGTCAGGCAAAGGGCCACAATCGCTTCGGGAAATGCGGGGTGAAGAAAGGGACAAGGTGAAGGCGTCCAAGGAACAGGCAGAAGCGAAGGCCAAGCAGGAAATCACTCTCGCCGAGTACTGGACGTCGCACTATCTGCCGACCGGAAGAGGTAAAAAAGTTGACAGTAGCTGGAGAAAAGAGCTTGAGCATTACAAAAATTGGATAGCGCCCATTCTGGGCGGCGTCCCAATCATAAATATTGAAGTT
>Ga0114951_10005731_pt1 | contig 11328 bp, 15 predicted proteins | sample AM7aDNAmetaG_FD_88677 | JGI IMG/M metagenome (GOLD analysis project Ga0114951, IMG submission 88677) | Freshwater microbial communities from Finland to study Microbial Dark Matter (Phase II) - AM7a DNA metaG | ecosystem: Environmental > Aquatic > Freshwater > Lake | place: Finland: Lake Alinen... | reverse complement strand
GTCTTCTATTTTTCGTATTTTCGACGAACAATCAACAGTACGTTGCCTGCAATTGCACGATTAAAATATGCAGGATGATCCGTGGAAACGCCATCAAAAATGGCGAAATAATTTACAAGCGTGAAACTGGAACTAAATGCGTGAATTTTCAGCATTATTTAGGCTTCCTAAAATATTGAGTTCCGTCTGGATCACTGCTTACAAATTCAAAGCCTTCCTCTATCAACGCTTGTTTTTCTTGTCTTGTTGTAGCTACAGCTGAAAAGTATTTTTCTCCAGAATAATCTACTAGATGCGTGTATTTCTCGGTGTTCATTATGGATTTATGGCCTAGTAAATATTGAACGTGGCTAAGCATCTTGGTTTGTCTAAGTTTCTCTGTAGCATAGACATGGCGGAAAGTATGAAGGTGAATCTGTTTTAAGCGTGGGTTTTGATGGATAATTGCTAAGTTATTTTTCAAGTGGCATAGGTTACTTCTTGCAGTTTCGCTTTTGGGGTTAAAGACATTCAAGCCATATTTTTTAGGTAAAGCATTCACCATAATCATAGTTTTTAGTGGCACTGGAATTGTTCTTGTTCGGCTGCCTTTTTCAGCTTCATTGATTGAAATTGTGCTTTTGTCTGTGTTCACATCGGTCCATTTTATTGCACTGATTTCTCCAGCTCTTGCGCCGGTTGTTTTAGCAACTTGGAGAAAACAAGCTAGTTCTCTGTTAGCTCCAAAAATCAGTGCTTCCAGTTCTTCTTCTGTTGGCATGAACGGCTGTTTAGGCTCATATTTTGCTTTAGGCGCATCCCAGGGTATCATCATTGTTTTGCAGAAACTACGATAGCAAGCGGTCCATTGGTATTTTTGCGCTTTAGTCAGGGGTTCGGTTGCTAATACTATTTCGACGCTTTCAGGTCTGTTTAAGTCGCAGCCTTTTTTCTTGATTAGGTTAAGCGTTGAAACTCTGAGTTTTATTGTGTTTTCAGCGTTGCCATGTTTTACTTTTGATTTCCAAGCATATGTTAAGAGGTTGTTGTCACCTGCGCAAACTGTTTCTAAGGTTTGCGTGGCTACCAAATTTTTCGCCTTCGCGCATATTTGGTTATCCTCTGTATTGTCGTCTGAGAGATTTAAGCTAGTGCCATGCTCACTAAAACGGTGTCCACATTCCCGACATTTAAACCGCTGAAGTTCTACACCGTAAGATAAGTAGCGTTTTCCGTTGTTATAGTTTTTAGTGCTGCCGCATTCGGGACATTTTAGAATTTGTGGAGCTTCCATGTTAAGCAACTCCGTTTAATTCGCGCCACAACTCAAGCCGAGCACAACAACTGACACAATTTTGGTACATTCCGCACGTTTCGCATGGGCCGCCTGGGCGTTTGTTGTTATTAACCAAAAGAGGAAGCCTCCATTTCAACGAAATTGGCACCGTCTTTGAACTCATTATATAGTTTCTTGAAACATCTTTCGCATTTCCGCTGAACTGTTCCGTCGGGAAGCATGGTTATGTATTCAACGTTCAAGCCTCTGCAAAAATCACAACGCTCAGCTTGAGGAATCTTACAGTAAGAGTATTGTTTTTTGGATTTTTTGGCCTCTGCTTCAGTCTTTGCCTTAGCTTCAGACTCTAACTTTGCTTTTTCCTTTTTAGCTTTAGCTTTTTCTTCAGCTTCTTTTTTGGCCTTCTCTGTAAAACCATCTATGCCTTTTTGTGTATTGACTTGGTCTGTTGGAATATTTGCTAATTGTTTAAGTTTGACGTATCGCCATGCGCTTAATGGGGTTCCAGTTTTTTCTCCTATTGGTCGTCTCTTGAATCTTTCCGCGCCGTTGCAAAACTGTTCTATTGCTTTGCTTAACTTTGCCTTGGGCATTGTCGGCATTTTTTCTCTTATGCAATAATTCGCATAAAGTCTGTAAGCGGTATCAGTGAAAAACCAATCTTCGGGGTCGTTTGTTATTTCTATAGCTTCGTCTGTGAATGCTTGGCATCCATTTGATTTTTTGATGTATGCTTTGCGTGTTTCTGGTACTGAATCTCTTTGGGTATAATCGCCGTTTTTTAGTAGTTTGTCTAAACCATCTAAACAATAGTTGAGATATGCTTCTGCTTCTTCCTCTGTCAAGAGTTTGTCTCTTAAGTGTTTATCTTCTGGGTGATCTGGGTCGTTTGGGCTGAAAACAATTGGAAAGTCCCACATCATAAAGCGTCTAAATGTGCCTATGTTATCTTCTGCTACATCAATTTCTGGGGCATGGTTACATGAGAACATCATGCTTAGGTTTGGTGTCCAGGTGAATGGATCTTTATGTTTGTGTTGGCTTGTTATGCTGTCACTTGTAATTATCATTTTAACGGTTCCGAGATGTTTTAGGGCTTCAGCGGGCATGTCAGCGCAAAAATTTGCCATCTTATCCTTAAGATCGGCACTGGCGAATTTATCGTAAGTTAATGCTTGGAATGTTACGTTTGTTACATTTTTTTTGCCTAGTAGGTAAGTGTCAACGTCAATTAGAACAGATTTTCCATTATTCCCTTCACCGTTCAAAACTGGCGCTACTTGATGTATCGCTTTACGAAAAAGGGTTTTTCCCATAAACTCTTGATGCTGTAGTGCGTGTTTCTCACTCATTACTTGTTTACAGAATGCTTCAATTTTGCCGTTTTTGCGTTCTGGGTTAAAGTTGTGTGGGATTTTGTTTGTTAAGTAATAGTCTGGGCTAAATGGTTTTAATGTTCTATCTTTTAGGTTAAGCACTCCGTTTTTAACGGCTATTAGGTATGGGTTGGGGTTGAATACCACTTTAGATGTTTCTGGGTTGTATTTTATCCAGTTTTCAATGTCTGAATAAAATCTTGTGCGTGTGTAATCGGAAAGCAAAATACACATTTCTTTTCTTATTACTTCTTCAGCGTCAAGGGTGAATATTCCTTCTTTTTCATCATAAACGTAAAGCAGTTTGGTATCTTGTTCTAAGACAAATTTGTGTAATTGCATTATGCGTTTTGCAACTAGAATGGGGTTTAAGTCTGCTATTGATATAGCTTCTACTTGTTGTTCTTGTTGTTGATCTGTGTTTGAGCTACCAACTTTGACTAAGACTTTTTTGGCTTCTTCTTGCTCTTTCTTCTTCTTTTCCCATGACTCTCTATAACCTATTGCGTTGTCAACCATACGGCTAAGTTCTTCGTGATCGTCAAACGGTGGTTTGCATCTATAGGCTGAAACTGTTAAAGCATCAAGAATAAACTGTCTTATCAAGTATTCGCCGTCTTTTTGGAAAGAAGCTAAACTACATGCCTCTTGAAAAAGAACTGTTGCTCTTTCGCCTTCAGCAATACCATTTTCTATGTGTTCTTTGGTTACTTTCTGTTTTGCTGTAGCTCCAAAATAGGGTTTTATGGCTCTTATGAAATCTTCGTATTCTATTCTTGCTATTGGCACGTCGTTAGTTATGGTGTACATTCCAGTTTTTAGTTCGACTGTTTCCTTATCAACGTAGTTAATGACTGTTCCAGGAGCTAAACACATTTCATTTTGCGCTCTATTTTCACCCAGAGCTTTTAGTTTTGTATTGTCCTTTTCGTCAAAAACACCATCTATGTGTAAGATTCCATTCTGTACTTCTAAACCGTTTTTACCGGCTGGAACAATGAAATATTTGTGTGGCAAACCTCTTCGCGGGCTAGTTACCTCAAACGTCTTTGGCAAAACCATGCTTAGGGCTTCATACATTCTTGGGTCGTCTGAATCAATAAGCACTAAGTAATCCTTACCACAAATTCCCCAACGTGGAAAAGTGTTTAATGATTCGGGACCATAGAGGTTTTTTTGCCATTCTGTTTCAAACGGTTTTTTATCGTTAGTGACTTTTAAAAACCTCTTAGTGTCAAGTTTGCCTTCCTTTAATCGGTAAATTAGGCGTTCTTGTTGGTTGTTGGGTTCTTGCGTGTTTTTTCGTTCCGACTGTTCCGATTGTTCCGCTACTTCTAACTTTATACCGTTTTGGGAATTTTCTATACTTGTTGAACGTGGTGGAACAGCTGGAACGGTTGGAACAGAAACATTTTTTCCGATATATTCAACATAATTTTTTCCATATCGAGATTCTACATTTTTAACTGCTGCGGCTGCTTTTTCTTCAGTATAAGTCAGAATTTCCCCTTTTTTGAAACTACCATCTGGGATGTCCTGTAAGAAGCGAATTGTAGTATTTTCATCCGGTTGGTCTGTCATTGTGTTGGCGCTCCTAACTATGTAGCCAATCTGCGTGTTTTGTTGGCTTTCCGTTGCGTTTGGTCAAGATACAAACGCCTTCTTCTTGGCGTTCTTGGCAATTCATGTCAAGGCATTGGGTACATGAGGTTATGATCGCAATGTATAGGCGCTGCCGCTGTTTCCCTAAACAAAAATTCTGGCTCATCGGGTAGCCTCTGGGGTGTTGTTATAAACCACTATGTCAACGGTGGCGCGGTCGTCGTTTAGAAGATCAATAATTTCTTCGCATCGCGCTAAGCCTAGCAGTTCGCCATCCAAGCCAACAATCTTAATGGTTTGTTGACTTCTTGACAAGTGGATAGATGCAACTTTTTTGAACCTGCTCGGTGGTATTGTTTGAATAAAGACAAAATTCTTATCTTGAGAAGTATAATCATTACTCATTTAGGCGCGCCTCGTATGGTGTCGTCTGGAGGTTGGGGTTGCCTGTGCTTTCGCGGGCTGGGCTTCCTCAACCTTTCTTTGTTTTTGTTTTGCTCTGTAAATGCGCTGTTGCTTCGCCATGTAGGCTCGAACTGGCGCGGAATACTTGAATTTTTTATGTTCTGTTTGATTTTCCAATTCTGGAACCTCTATAATACATACTTGTCTAATGACATTTATTAGGTAGTAAGATAGTACTATCTATAGAAAAAATACCACCTAAAATGTGGGTTTAACATGGGTAAAAAATACTTAGATAAACCTCCAATAGGCAAATCAAAAATGCGTGTGTTAGAGTGCCTTGCTTCATATCCAGCTGTTACACGTAATCAAATAGCTGAAAAATCTGAAGGTGATTTAACAAATACTATTCGAGATGTAGAAGCTCTCATAGAGGAAAAATATGTAGAGCAATCCGGTAACATAATGGTAAAAGGTTCGGATAGACCTACCTATCAATTATCTAAAATGGGTATTGGTTTTCTTTGGGCCTATTCTCCCAGCGTGAGCTCGGTTAAAGCGTCTTGTGATAACTATGAGAAATATGTTGGTGCTGCAAATAATGAAATTTATAAAACTCTCCCAGATGGCTTGTTAGTTAAGTTGTTACGTTTTGCTGGTCGTGCAATACTCAAGGATGGAGAAAAAGCGTTTGACATTCATTATCTACTGATTTCAGTTTTCACTAATATGAATAGTAACTTAATTGCTTTCCAGTTTGATCGCAAAGACCTAAAAGCGCTAAGAAGATATACGCAAGATCCTGACGTGAGAAAGAACATTATTAAAGAAAAAGATAGGTTTAACAATTCTATTGATAAAATGCTTAGTTCTTTGCCGGAGGATTCCAAGGATGAATAAACTTCGGTATGCCAAGTTTGTGTTTCATTGTGCGGGATTGGCTTCGCTTACCGGTGCGGTTTTTTTGGCTGGTGCTGTTTTTATCGGGATGGTTTACCGCGGTTATTTTCTGGGTTTTGAACCCAACCTTTCAATCTTATACACTGAGACGGCGATCTACTTTTTCAGCGCGTTATACCTGGGGTTCCTTGTTCAAAAATTCATGAGAGAAACAATCTTCAGTTCAAAGAAGGAAACTAAATGACTTCAAACAACAAAGAAAATAAAGAAAAAGACTTAGAGGCTAAAATTAAGCGTCAATTAGCGGAAGCAAAACGCGCAGATATTGAAGCAAAAAAATATAGTTTAAGCGGCAAAATGGAAAAATTCATAGCTGAATTATATTTTGTTGAGCAAGGAAAACCTTTTGACTGGACTAAGATGGTTCAGCTATTAAAGAAAAAGAGCGATAATATTTTAGATTCACAAGCCAACGGTTACCCTGAACAGTCAAACTTTAAATGGGATACTCAATGGACATACAAATATGATTTAGGGCCATCTGAACAAAAATGCTTCTTTGTTGATTGTGAGCAACCTATCACTAAGATATTTGCAGAAAAGAATCAGTTATGGATGCTAGTGTTATGTGATGAGCATTACAAGCAGATTAAGGATATAGTGGAGCTTAGAGGGTCAGCTCTTTGGTTAGAATAACGCTGAACATTCTGTCCAATAATAGATAGTGTGCTGTTTAATCTCTGCCTATATGTAATGGGTCGCTAACCTCTTGTCTTTGAAGTGGCGTTGGTTGTTTGTTCTTTTTTTTCGTGTTTGTCAGCTATCACATGATATATAGTATATAGAAATAAACTCAATAAAGGCTCGGCTCGAACGACTACTATGTTAATTATTGGATAGAGATGAAAGGAATAATTGATAATTACTAACTAACCATACTTTTAGGCTGGGGTTTTTCTTCTGGTAATGTACTTGGGATTGTACTTGGAATAAAGTTTTCGTCAGTTAAGTTTAATCCCTTTTTTATTTGTTCAATAACATTGTTAACTGAATCAATACGTACAATAAAAGAGATGTTTTGAACGTCTCTATCCCTATTCGGGTTTGGTAGAGTTTGAACATAAATTCCCTGAAATATTCCCTTATTTTCCTTAGCGATTTCAAACCCTAACTTTGCCCCTCTTTGAACATCAATTCTTACTAAAAGGATAATGCTTAGGGAAACCGCTTGTTGATTTTGTGATGCCATGAGAATATTTTTGACCCTTCGAGTTAATAACATTTTTCTAAGCCTCAAGGTTACCTTATGGCTGCTCGCATTTTTTTCGCCAAGTTTGATGCACCTAATCTTGAATAATGAAGCGCGGTTCCATAATCCAACCAACCGAAAAATTCCATAAGGTCTGCTTCACTGAATCCGTATTCTGATCTGAGTTGGGAAGCTCTTTGGCTCCGGAACCAGTGCTGCCAAAGGTGGATTGTGTCGGCTAATTGAGTACCTGTTACCTTATCCATAAATGGCTGATTGAGCCCTAGCTTATTGAACAAAGTTTTAGGTATTGAATCATTCAAGTTGCGGATAAATTTATAGCCCCAGTCAACCGTCAATGGCTTGTGTGTTTTGTAGGGGCTGGTGAATAGCTGTCCTTCGTTGACTAATTCTGTTTGAACAATTAGTTCAGTTGACAGTGGTTCCTCTAACAAAATTGGGAAGGGTTTTCTTACTGCCTTGATTGTTATGGTATCTCTATGTCCGTCGGGTTTGAGCAGAGCTTTCCTTGTCAATGGGTCACGCTTGACTTTGTACCGTTTTTCCAGTGCCATGCCTTGAACAAGAATTGTTTTTTGTCTTTTTTGTACAATGAAATTCTCTCTTGTTAGCCCAAGAACTTCGCCTGCTCTGCCGCCTGTCTTTATTAGACAAACTGTATAGCGTGTCTGTGTTGGAGTATGAGTGTATTTGGTTAATTCGTCTAAAGTATCCCATCCACAGAACTCGTTAACGTAGTCGTAAACATTCAATCGGTGATAGACAGATTGTTCAATGCTCATTGCTGTGGCTTCCTGTTGTTTATGTCAGTTTCAAGTTTCTTATCTTTCTCAATGGCTTTCAGAACTTCCCTGCCTAAGTAGCCAAAGTCAAGTTTCCAATAGTTATCTCCGCATCTAACTGGGCTCAACAAGTTTCTGCTCTTGCATCGGTTTGTACAGTTTTTGCCGTCGCCGCCTAGATCTGAAACATATTTGGCTAAGTCCAAGTTTCTGACTGGACCAAGCGTCTGTATTCTTCTTAGAGCTGTCAAGTCCTCCCAATTTACTGTCTGTAATAATTCATCTAGCTTGCTAAGTTTCTGGGCATCTCTAATCCGCTGAAACGCTTGCGGAACCAAGCTCATTCTGATTTGGTCGTATTCTTCGTAAACCCAGTTGGGCCATTTATCGAAAGTATTGTGTTCAATCGGAATTTTTTTTATGCGTGTACGCCATCCCCTGAAGTCTTGCTGAAAAAAAACTTTATCGTACTTATACACACCTTTATTTAATAGCTGAACTTCGGAGGTGTATTTCCACATGAGTTGGTTTGTGATTGAGCTTGGGTCAAGCATTGTAAGCATTAAGTTTGCTATTGATGTTCCCATTACATCGAAGCTGGATTTTAATTCGTCAAACGCTGTGTCGTATTGACTTAGGGCTTTATTGCCGCCGGTTGCCGAAAAATCATCCCAAACTATGCCTGGAACTCTACTGTGATATTTGTTAGTTGTCCAAACTCTTTCTGGCAATCCGTTCTCTATTTTATCTATTGTTTGGTCTAAGTTGAATGTGATTGCTTGTAATACTTTGTTCCAGTCGTTGTTGTATAAATTGTGCAAAACCCAGCCGCTTAGAGTTGTTTTACTATACCTAGCGGGCCCCCAAAATATTAGGAAATTGAAGTCGTCTGACAGCACCGAATCGTAGGTGTCTGTTAGCAATCGGGTGTCTGTGTTGTAGTTTTTCTTTGGTTCGGGCTTAGGCTCTATCTTTGGCTGTTCGGGTTCGCTTAACAAAATTATTCGCCTATGTGCTTTGGCTTTTGGTTCTGGAAAGTGATTCCATGCTGCTCCGCGAAAAGGTCACTTAACAAATACAGGTTAAATCGGTTTACCATGTCGTGGAACATGGCTGCGCTCATGTAACAGCTGGGGCCACCACTTACTCTTTTCCTGAGCAGTTCGCGGTCTGCTAATAATTGTGTTTCTGTGCCTGGGATTTTTACGCGGTTTTGAACAATTCCAAGTAAGTTTTCAGCGATGATGTGCCTGCCGCCTTCAACGGGTGGTGTGGAGAGATGCCACTGTATCAATTCCATTGTTTTTAGAACCGAGTTGATTAAGTTAATTATGGGGGCTTTTTCCATCGCAAACTCTTTGTCTTTCTTATCAACGAATACTTTTGTTTGGCTCATCTTCGTGCCTCACTGCGTTTCAAATCTAGATCTGCTCGTGTTCTTTCGTCGCGTTCAAGTTTTTCTCTTGCGGATTGTTTTAGAAATTCTGCTATGGAATTGAAGCCGGCGTATTCGCATTCTACGGTCATATTTTGGTACAATTGGTTAGGTACTCGAACCGATAAGACAACAATAGGTTCTAGTCCGCAAGCCGGAAGTGCTGCTCTTGCTCCGCCCAATAACGCGACTTCTTTTTCTGTTAAAACTTTTTTCCCAGATAATTCTTCAATTTTTTCTTTACTTAAACTCATGTGTTACTAATCCTCCAATATAAAAAAAGTCTTGATTCACTACTTAAAAGCCGACGGATTATAATCCTAAGGCATTGTTTCCCTAAACAAAATAGCTCCAAGCAGTATCAGGGATTGAAGCATCATTTAGAACCAGTGCTAGGGTTGCTGTGCCATTTATGCTATTTACAGAATTAACAAAGTTATCATTACAATAGAAGCCTACCAGTTTGTCCGGTGTATTTGGGGGTAATGTTACGGTTAGGATGTAAGTGCTGTTGTTATGATTGATTTTTAAAGTTGGGGTAGGTGTAAGAGTAGGCATTGCTGGATTATTTTTGTTTGCCACTAAGGAATTATTTAACATTAATCCTGCGCCGCAACCAATTAACAAGCCGCATAAGCACACTAAAACTAATTGTTTACTATTTATCATCTATGTCCTAAGCGCCTCATGCGTTGGTCGTGTTCTCGTGTGGCTTTGTCGGTGTCGTGGTGTCTTTCGCATTTTAGGGTGTAAGCGTTTGGGTGGGCTCGGACATCTGCTATTTTTGATTTCATTTCTCTGGGTCCACTCCTTGAAAGGGGGGTCTGCCTTGTGTGCGCGAACTCTAGATAACTTAGCCTATGTTCGCCGCATCCTCGGTGGCTACATTTGCCTCCAAGATCTCGTTTAACTTCTACGATTGCTCTTTTTTTCCACTGGTTTTGGCGGTTAGTCATTTAGTCACTGTCTTTTAGTTATTTTTCGCTTCTTCTTTTCAACTGGAAAAGAATTTGTGAAAATAAGTTCACTTGTAAAAATATACTCGCATGGGTCGAACCATTGGCAATCTTCAGACATTTTTTTACCTCTGAATGTTCATGTAAGCAGATTGGAGCTGTCGGTCTTTTTCGGCTTGTAAGGTACGTTTCCGGTTTAAGTCTTGAACTTTTAGTTTGTTGTATGCGACTCTTAGCGCGCCAAACTGCTTAGATAACTCTGTAAATTGGCGTTCAAACTCTGCAATTTCCTTGTCCATTTCAAAAGACATTTTTAGTCATCCCTAGAAATAATCTGTGTTGCGCGAAAACATCGTTGATGATAGGGTTTTCCTTTTTCCCTAGGTTCGCCTCCTTTCTCAATTTTTAATCCGCACCTTTTACAAATTGGAGGTCGCCGAACATTGCCGCGATTTATCTTATTTTTTTGCATGATCGCGAAGTGGTAAGTATTGGTGTTTTTGCGGTAAATCGGGACTTGTCTATTTTCCTTTTCCGTCAAACCACATAAGCCTCCTTATCTCGTCTTTGCTCCAAAAGCCAAGCTATTTCAGAATATTCTCTTTCCCATGCTGGGCTGTCTTTTTTCCAGAACCTAATTTTCATGGTTTAGCCTCTGTTTGTGGTTAAAAAACACTCTACCCAAAACGCAAAAAACCATTAAGGCCGTAAAAGTTCCGGCAACGACTACGAGGTAAAACATTCAATTTTTCCTCTTTTTAGTTGGTTCTTCTCCCCAGCAGTATTCATGGCCAGTTTTGAAGATTGAACGCGGTTCTTTTTTTGCAGATTTAGTCATTATTTTTTCACCTTCGTTGAAAATACAAGAAATAGAAGTACGTTAAAGAACAGCATTTAATTATAATCCGAAAAACTCTAAGATTCGCAAGAATTACAAGCCTTTTCTAGCTCTGTTAAATCTGAGATAAGTTTGTTAGTTATAGTGTAGAATTTCTCTGGGTGCTTTTTCCTAAATTTATCTAGTCGATAAGAAGTACGTTTGTAAGCGTTCCAGCCTTCTTTATTCCAGCTGCTACAGCTTTCTTCATTAACAAGCAAAGAAGCCAGCTTACGCTTTAACATCAAAGCGTTAACGATTAGAGAAACCTCCAAAAAAAGAAAAAAGGGGGATTGTGCGGGTGACGTGTCCACTGTTCAGCCAACAATTTAAATGCATGATTCTCGTAACCCATTAAACGCAACAGTGGAGTCCTGAAACCCTTGACTAAGACATTTACCGAAGCAGATTACAGTCTTCCATTCTTCAAGCAGGAAGGCTTCGTTAGG
>Ga0114951_10005726_pt1 | contig 11335 bp, 14 predicted proteins | sample AM7aDNAmetaG_FD_88677 | JGI IMG/M metagenome (GOLD analysis project Ga0114951, IMG submission 88677) | Freshwater microbial communities from Finland to study Microbial Dark Matter (Phase II) - AM7a DNA metaG | ecosystem: Environmental > Aquatic > Freshwater > Lake | place: Finland: Lake Alinen... | reverse complement strand
GGTCGGTCTGACGCGCTGACGTTCGCGGGGTTGGTTTCAAAGCCGCACCAAAGAGGATTGCGCCAGGCTTCTACGTCTGACGCGCTGACGTTCGCGGGGTTGGTTTCAAAGGACTGCTGCGCGGAGTCCAGATGTAGTAAGCTGGCGTCTGACGCGCTGACGTTCGCGGGGTTGGTTTCAAAGGACGCCGGACCTTGCTCCCAATCCTATCCTGCGTGTCTGACGCGCTGACGTTCGCGGGGTTGGTTTCAAAGCTCTAAATGAAAACGCCGGCGCCGGAAACGCACGGTCTGACGCGCTGACGTTCGCGGGGTTGGTTTCAAAGTTTGCATTGTTTTGGTCGAGGCCGACATAAAGTCTGACGCGCTGACGTTCGCGGGGTTGGTTTCAAAGATGCTCGATGAATTGACGCCGGGATAGCTGTAAAGTCTGACGCGCTGACGTTCGCGGGGTTGGTTTCAAAGTATTGACACAAACTCGCCCGTGGGCGAGACTCTCGTCTGACGCGCTGACGTTCGCGGGGTTGGTTTCAAAGAAAAAGGATTTGTCAAAGGAAGGCGCGAACAGAAAGTCTGACGCGCTGACGTTCGCGGGGTTGGTTTCAAAGATTGACCGAGAAATGTTGCGCGATGTTCACCTTGTCTGACGCGCTGACGTTCGCGGGGTTGGTTTCAAAGATGACGCTCGACTCGTCAAGAAGCTCGTCGTTCCGTCTGACGCGCTGACGTTCGCGGGGTTGGTTTCAAAGTGCGCCAGAGCCGTCAAGTGCGGGTCGAGGTTCTGTCTGACGCGCTGACGTTGTTTAGGCTTTCGACCCATGACACCGATTATATTTTACTAACTGATTAGAGTTGCCTTTTACCAATGGGTTGGTAAAACAGTTTTGCTTTTCACTGAAAAAGAATTTGGCAACCGAGCCAAATAATAGGGACAAAAATATGAGCGAACCGGCTTACTTCAAGGTGTCCTGCGGGTCTTGTGACGGGCACATTTCTTATCCTGATACCTCAGCAGGGACGACGGTTGCTTGCCCGCACTGCGGAAAGAATGTTTTTCTGCCTTATCAGGCTACCGCTCCAGAAATTTTGGAGCCAACGGTTGTTGATGCTGATTACCCGCAGAATTTACAGGGGGCAATAACGCCGCCCACTATTCGGCCAGCAATTCAAAACCCCAGCACAATCCCGCAGAGGAACAATTCGGAATGGGGTAGTCCAATGGTTTCAACTTTAATGGCGCTAGGAATGATTTGCTACGCTTTCGGTCTGGTGGATTTCGTGGGGATGTTTTTTCACTATGACATTACGGGCGTGTCTTGGTCGCCAATTGTGGCGGGATTTGTCGGCTCTATATTTATTTCCACGGCCAACACCAAAAAGAAATCTTCAGCCGTGCAGGGATACAACAGTTCTGGAAAATCAATGGAGGGCGTCATTTGGGGAGTTGGAATCGTATTGGCTTTAGCGGTAGTTGCCTCAATCGTTTACTTAGCTTCTGGTCACAAGCTGACCACCAAAGATTTGGAAGCACAAGTTCGTCAGAGCATTCAAGACAAGTTTTCAAAAGACCACGATACCTCAGGCATACAAATTAAAAGTTTTAGCTTGGTGCATGAGTCAGGCAGCAAATACAAGGGTGTTTTGGAAATTCAAAGTGAGCAGCAAAATTTAACTGAAGATGTTGAAGTAACTTATGATGGTAATGGATTTATTTGGAAAACTGTTCCTTTGTCGGTTTCACATGATTCAAGCCCAGCCCGCACAGTCCAGCAACGTCAAATTCCAATCGCGCAGGATACGCCGCAACCTGAAGCCCAACCGCAAGCGCAGTCGGTGCAAACCCTTCCGAATTATGATTGGAACACCACGGAGATTGACGCGGTTAAGAACGGCAATATTGCAGTGGCGGTCAATTGGGTTAATCGCAATTCCGCCCTCCGTGGCGCGGCCATCGCACCACAGCCCCAATATATCGCTAAACAGCCTTGGAATTATTATGGTAAAGTGGTCAGGGTGACAGGAACGGTGGGAGTGGTTCAGGATTATCCTGCTGGCAGCGACAATGCAATCAATGGTAATGACACCGCTGACATCGTTATCTTGTGTGGCGATGGAACCATTGCTGAAATCTTTTGCATGAAACCCAGTGGCAATATCACTACTGGCTGCACGGTAACTCTGTATGGCTACCCTGTGGGTGTTACGGAGGTTCCAAACCGAGTCGGAGGAACAGATACTCATTTGATTATGGTCGGAAATGATTACGAGAACTTCGGGGTGCGTAATTGATGAAAACAGGCAATACACTTCTCGTCGTTTTATTGGCCACTGCGACTACCAGTGCCAACCCCATTATCGGCCTTTTCCCGACCGGATTTGGCCTCAATGGTTTGCCGGTGCCAATCGGACACGCAGACCCGCATTACACGCTCAATGGCAAGGCAGCAATCGCTGCGACACCTACGGAGGCTTGGATTAAGATTTCAGGTGCAGAATGGCTTTGCCCCACAGCAAATGGCAATACACCAGTGCCCGCCATGCCTCCGTATAATTATTCGACGAGATTTATTCTTCCTTCAAATGCCGTTCCAGACAGCGTGGCCCTGACCATCTCCCTTGCATCTGATGACGGGGTAACGGTTCTCGTGAATGGAATTAACACTCAATTGCCAAAAGAATACGGCGGATTTGCTGGCTTAAACACCTTTAGAATCTTTGGCATCACTTCGCCGTTTTTCTTCACCGGCACGAACACGCTGACTTTTCAGGTCAACAACGCACCCGCAGGACAGACCACCCCGTCTCCAAGCGGCCTACTGGTCGCGGCGATGTCAGGCTCGTTCACTACCCTTCCACAGACAGGGGTTGGCTCAGGAGATAACTATTTGACCAGCGCACTTCAAAAAGAATCGAAACTAGATTGTGACGGAGCAATTGCAGATTGTAATAAAGCCATTGGACTCAAGCCTAATTCTGCAAAAGCCTACTTTATTCGTGGCGAAATACACCATCTTCGAGACAGTCTGAAGTATGGAATGGAAAATGACTCTGATAGTGCAATTACTGATTTGTCCAAGGCCATTGAACTCAAGCCTGATTATGTCGAAGCGTATTTTGAACGTGGCGGGGTGAAGTGGAATTTGAAACGAGACTTTAAGGGGGCGATTTCAGATTATAACAAAGCTATTGAAATAAAACCCGACTATGCAAATGCCTACTATGGTCGTGGAATAACAAAGGCTGAAAACGATGACACTGACGGGGCAATTGCTGATTTTACAACATCCATCAGCCTTAATCCTGAAGCTTCTAGTTTCTTTCAGCGTGCAATGCTTTATGACCGCAAGGAGGATTCTGACAAGGCAATTGCTGACTTTACAAAATACATTGAACTCAAACCTGATGCTTCTGGTTTCTCCCAACGTGCAATGTTGTATTACCGTAAAGGGAATTTTGACAGCGCAATTGCCGATTACACCAAGGTTATCGAACTCAAGCCTGACAATACATACGCCAAAGAGCTGCTGAACAAAGCAAAAATGGCACGTATGAACGCCGAGCGGAATTTGAATCATTGAGGACGCGATAGAACCAACGAATCAATAAATATTCTTGCCCTCTTTCCCACCCGTGTTATTATAGCTTCAGCATCAAGAGTGACAGTCGTAGAACTGTCCGGCAACCGAGCTTGGAAGAGCCACGGTGCCAGAGCCAGCAAGGATTTGCCGGTTCAATGTGCGGGTTTTTAAATCCGACAACCATCTGAAAAGATGACCCACCTTGATGTAATGTTCGGGTGGGTTTTTTGTTTCCAGAACTCTTGGTGTGTTTGAAAGACACATCACATGAAAACATCAATCGAAACAAGTCAGCCTCCCGCTGATTTTAGTCTCCTCCCGTCTGGCGCTATCAGCTTGTTCCAGCCTCACACCGAAAAAGCCCGTGCTTGGCTGGCGCTTCATTGCACACCATCCAGCGACCATCAGTATTACGGTGACGATTTAGTCGTGGAGCATCGCTACGTCTCCACAATCATCCTGCTCGCCTCAATGGCCGGGTTGCGCCCACTGGATTTTTCATCCAGAAATGACCAGAACCCTGCGGCCTGATAATTATGAAAAAATCATCATCAGATTACGCCCAGTTCGCCACGCAGTTCACCAATGTCTGCCAACGATATGGCGGTGTTTTTAGCGCGGCGGACACCATTGGTGATGGTCTCTGTTATCACGTCTATACTCCGGTTGGATTACTGAAAGTTTCCATTCATTCCACCCGACCAGAAAAGCCCCGCACTCACTGGAAAATTGCGTCCATTTTTTTGCGATTCCAAAATTACACCGGCTCCACACCGTTCCCATTTCACGGCGACTTCAACCGGTTTTCGCACAAGTGGAACATTCTTTATTCGGCGGACACGCAGGCGGCGGCTCAACGCGAAGCCCTGCGCGAATTAGAACTGCGGTTGGGACTACTTTACGACAATGGGGTGGGAAGGAGCGCGGATTTAGTATGAGAAAATTCACCGACCAGCAACTTGAAGAAATTGCCCATCGAGATTTGGCGATTCTCAATACAGTCCGTGGTTTTTGTGGATTAAAAATGTATCAAGACGCAAAGGATGAGCTGGCCAAGGCATCCATTTTTTCAAAGACGCTGGCCGACTTTCTGGAAATCCACAGCCTCATCAGTGCGGAGAACAACCAGTGGCGCGAATCGCTCCGGTGTGCGGAGGCTATGATTGCCGAGGAACCCGAAAACGAGTTTGGCTACCAGTTTCGGGCGGACGCCATCCGACACATCCATGGAGCGTCTGCTGCGTTTGAAAATCTGGCGGAGGTCGTTCAGAAATTTCCGGCCAGCCCGCTGATACGGTTCAACCTCGCTTGTTTCGCCAGTGTGTCTGGCAATCTATTTTCGGCGCGGAAAAATCTCATCCAATCATTCCTGCTGGCAGACAAGACCGGTGAGGTGGATTTTTTCCACAACCTCGCGCTGAATGATATGGATTTGAAACCGCTCTGGCCGGAGGTCTCACGCATCATCGAAATTTCATCAAAACTAAACCAACAACGCGAAAGAAAATCATCATGTTGAAAATTAACCAATCGTCTCTGAACAGCATGGAGTCCCGTTATGAAGGAATTCTCGAATCCATAAAGCATTTTGAAGAGATGCAAATTCCGCCATGTCCGAGGTGCAATTCAACAAACACGGCCTCCGTTCAGGTGGGGGTCATAGGGCGCACGATAAATCTGGCCGCAGCCACAACGAAGTTTCATCTGGTGACCAATGGGGGACAAGCCTTCGGCAAGTATTTTTGCAATACCTGTCGCCATTATTTTTCGCCCGCATGAAAAAATAAATTGACCCCTCTACTCCGGTCATGCCTGAACCGTTGTTCGGGGAAGCGATGTTTGATTCGTAAAAATTTATGAAACTCCAAGTTCAAAACTGGCCACCAGTCGCTACCCACCGCTTTGGACAGGTGGCTGAGGCGCTAATTCATCTCACGGACACTGGTGACGGTTTCCTGACACTGGAAGATGAAGAAGCGTTCATGCAGGTCGGACGGTGGAAAGGGCATTATGTCATAGAGTGGTGTCAGGATTTTTTGGATGACGGCCCGAACCACAAACTGGCGAGAGCAGCCCATCTAGGGAGCCATGATGGAGTAAGGAAGTCGGAGTTTGAAATTGATAAAACCGAATTGTTAAAACTGGGCGAAGCGTTTGAAATTTTGGCAGCGTTTTACCATGGGCCGGTGCGTCCAGAAAAGTTTCGGTGGCGGACTCTGAAGCTGGGGAAAAAACCACACGTTGAAAATGTATGAAATCGCTCGACGAAAATATGACTAAAACCATTGAGATTGTCCCCGCCCTGAAACGAGTCCACCTGAAACACATCGGATGTTGGAATTCACTCTGCATGGAATTTCAACCAGCTCTGAACATCATCACGGATGACGGCACCGGTTTAGGACGGTCAACCATCTTCCGCGCCATCCTGCAAGCCGTGCATCCCTCACCGCGACCAAGATTTCCACTCTGGCCGACGAAAGGTTTTCACGATGGAGAAATCTTTGTCGAGTTCATGTCGCGAAGTGTCAAACAGCGCATCACGAACCCACCGGTGGTTCCGTCCGTTGCGACGGGCGATGAATCGCTGGGGAAATGCCGCCTGAAACTCCTGCGTTCCTGCATCGAGACCGCCCAGACCGAAACGGCACTGCTTTTAGAGAGTGAAGCCTTTGATTGCTTGGATGAAAAATCCCTTTCTGAAATCTTTAAAATGTTAAATGCACCACCCTGCCAAATTATCTGCATTATGAGTCGCCACCTGAAGCCGGAACAGTTCAGCAACGCTCGGATTTTCTCCTGTTTCTGGCAGGAGGAGAAAAACCGCGCCGGAATCAGGCTGCAACAAAACGGTCGGGTGGCACTTGATTCACCTAAATCCTAATTTTCATCCAATGAAGTTGGCAATAATCTGTGACGATGAGTTTGAGGCCCGCCGGATACCGGCTCAGGAGGTGGATGTGCTGGTGAGCCTCGGTGATTTGCCTGACAGCGTGATTCTGGAGGTGGCGAACCAGTGCTGCCCGAAGGAAATTCTGGCCGTCAAGGGGAACCATGATTCAGCCGCGCCGTTCCCCAAACCCATCCGTGACCTCCATTTGAAAACTTTCACGCTCGACGGGGTGACGTTCGGAGGCTTTTGTGGAGCTTGGAAATATAAACCCAAAGGGAATTATTTATTCGAGCAGGATGAGGTTGAAAAATTCATGGCTGACTTTCCCGCAGTTCAAATTTTCATCTCTCACAATTCACCCAGAGGCGTCCACGACCGCGATGATGAAGTCCACGTTGGTTTCGTTGGCCTGTCGAACTACATCGCACGGGTAAAACCCAAAATTTTCATCCATGGCCATCAGCACCAGAATATCGAAAGTCTGGTTGGCACCACACGGGTCATTGGAGTTTACGGCTTCAGATTCCTCGACTTCTAAATTTTATCCGCTTGATGACCACTGGCTGAATTATGTTTCTGAATTGTCACTCCGCCGTCATCCACTTGTGACGCTCCCTTGGTGGAATACCTTCCATCGGTGCAACGCCGATGTCTCTTCCCACGCAGCATTAAAGCATCCGCAACGGCCAGCCTGTTATAGCTTACGGGCTGGTCGTTTTATTTCACCCAGCTCACCTCGACTGAACCGGCCATATTTCATCTGACGAGGCATTCCGTGACCGGCGGGCTACTTTTTCTTGAATGAAATTTTCCTCAACGCGACGATGGGGTCGGCATCCTTCGGCAAATCAGCAATGGAGGCTTTCAACCACACCCGTTTTTTATCAAATCCAAACGCATGGGCGGACAAATACGAACCCGTGCCGACACAGCGAACGGTAACAACAATTTCGGATTTTTCATCACCACCAATGTCAGCCAACTCCACCTTCTCAATGTAGCCATCCCGCTCGTGAATGACACCAGCGACGAAGAACGTCGTCTCATCCTCAGGTTGCGCATTCTCTGTCGAATACAACCGGACGCTGAAACTGCCTGTGGAGCGAGCCTCCAAATCACCCTCGGCTACGACGGCGGTCAACTCAGTTGAGAGTTTGATTTTCTGAACAAACCGGTCAACACCGACTTCAGCATGAACTGCCGTAACGAGGAGGACGAAAACGGCGGTGATAAATTTCATTGGCTGATATTAAGCGACGACCAGAATATTCCGAACGGAAAATCCGTAGGCACGTTTCATCCCAACCACCATGGCTGAACCGGCCCGACCAATCTGGGGAAGCTGGTTAAAAAGCCCCAGACTGAACCGTGGTGTATTTCGGTAATCACACCTCAATAATGGCGGGCTTTTGATGTGCATACATGTCCGCGAAATGAGGGGACACTACATTCATAATCACAACCCTTGTAAACATTGGCGATAGTGTATTGACACCTATTCCGGCGTGACTGGCTGGCCAACAGGTGGAAACAAGGGAAACCCAATGAGGAGTGAGTGATGTGGGCGAAATGGGAGGGGTGGGTGATTTTTACGGGTGGGTGCCCGTGAGCGTGGTGGACGGCTGGGCGCTCGCGCGGGGGGGGGGGGGGGGGGGGGGCAGGGGGGCTTGTCACCCCCGTTTGTCACCCCCAAGCCAAGATTTTGAGTCCATTTGAGTCCAAACCTGTCCCTCGCCAATCACGCGATTTATATTGTAAACATTGAAAAGTCCAAGTGAGTCCAACTAGGGGAAATTGAGGGATTTATTTGAAATTTCATTGCGAACGAGACGCTCTACCAACTGAGCTAAGACCCCAACCATCATGTTTTCAACCACTTATAGCTAAACCAGACATCCGTCTATTTTTAGCTTCTATACAGAGCTTCTATACTGTAGCCTCTGTTCATGCCTAAAGCACACTCTCGAACAGGCAAGTTCTGCAAGGTCGCCGAGAACCTCTACCGCTACTCGGCCAACGGAATTTATTATGCCGTCTACCGGGACAAGGGCAAGTTAAAATGGAAAAGTCTTAAGACGAGCGACCGGGCGCTGGCCAAGCGCCGTCTGCCCGCCGAAATCGAGAAATCCCGCCGGATTGATCCGGCGAAGTCCAAGTTAACCCTTGCCGGGCTTTTGGGCCTTTACCAGAACAATCTCAAGGCGCTGGACACCAAAACCATTAAGACGCGTGAGTCTATCGTCAACCGTTTCAAGAAAACATGGACGGGCGGCCTGGAAGTCCAAGTCCGCGATATCACCGCCAACGATCTGACTTCGTGGTTAGGCCAGCATCGTGAGCGGCTCATGAAATCTTCATTGAATGAATACGTCCGTTTCCTGCGTCAGCTTTTTGAATGTGCCTTGAGCGAAAAGGTGATCGCTGAATCCCCGGCAACCGGTCTAACCGAATACCGGCGGGAAGAGCCGAATCGCAGGCAAATGACTTGGGAACAATACGAAGCCATCGTCAAAGAAATCGCCGCCCAACGGTTTAGCGACACGGCGAGGGATTCAGCCGACGTGATCAAATTCTGGACGCTGGCTGGAGCCGGAACCGCTGAGGCAGCCAATCTGATGGGCGAACACATTGACTTTGCCAAAGGTGAAATACAACTCTTTCGCAGCAAGACGGACACGGGTTTCACTATTCCTATCTTTCCTTCAGTTCAGCCGTTGGTTGAGCAGTTACGCGAGCGGGGCCAGATCGTTCGCGGGCAACCGGTGTTCAAGGTTCGTGATCCCAAGAAGGCCATTCGTCATGCGTGTGAACGGCTGGGGTTTTCAAACTTTTCTGCGCGGAATTTCCGCAGCCTCTTTATCACTCGCGCCGTTGAACTAGGCGTTGATTTTAAGACGATTTCAAGCTGGCAGGGACACCGGGATGGTGGTGTGCTGATCGCCAAAACATACAGTTATCTCAGAGATGGCCACGCAAAGGAGATGGCAAAACTTATCACAGTCCCCGCCTAACCGGCGCATTATTTATCTTTCCAGCCGTATTTACGGGGGGGCTATGCGACGACGATGCTGAACCTCGAACCATATGCCTACCCCTCAGTAAAACCACTTCAGACCGATTTACACCCTGAATCAAAAATTCCGCACCAAATCCTGCACCCGCACCTTCAATGCCTTGGCAATGCGGGCAAGCGCATCAAGCGAAATGGTTTTTTCTGTCCGTTCAACTTCGCCGATATATTTCGGATTTAAGTCAGCCAATTCACCCAGAAGCTCCTGGGTCAATTCTGCCTTTTTGCGGTAATGACGAATTGCCTGCCCCAACGATTTACGATGTGCCGGATGCTTAGCCACGATTTCACAGGCTAACCGACAAGACCGGGAATACACACCAGCTATAGCTGGTTTTTTCTTCTTGCGCTATTGAGCTGACTATTTGATAGTGCCGGTGCAACGGAAACATATAACAGGAAAAATCTCTAATTATTCATGTGCCGAGTCGACAAAGAATTGATTCGCCATCAGGCCGCCTATGTGCGGATGTCCACGGATCACCAGCAATATTCGACGGACAATCAACTGGAAGTCATCCGTGAGTTTGCCCGGTGCGCTGAACTGGAAATCGTCAAAGTCTATTCGGACGAAGGTCGCAGCGGATTGAATATACAGGGGCGAGCGGCGTTGGTGCAAATGATCGCTGACGTGCTGGGCAAGCAAGTTAACTACCGGCACATTCTGGTCTATCATGTGAGCCGGTGAGCTACAGCCACACCGCGCTGTCTCGCCGGCTGGTGTCGGCCGCGCATGAATTGGGGTCGGTGTGTTAGTCCAAAATGTAGAGCAGCTGACTGCTATCGCCCGCTGGCGGCCGGATAAGCCAGGCACCCGAGGGTGGGCCAATAAAATATGAGCAACCAAACAGAATCTGAAAAACTGGCCTATGCTGTAGCAGCCTTGGCTGGGACAATCTTGGAAATCATCAACGAGAAGTTTAAGGTATCGATTGAGGCACACGCGGGAATGCAGCCTGAATCAGCTCTATTTACGGTTAAATCAACGCCGTCGGAAGGGTGGGTTTCCAAAAAGGAGCTAGCTAAGCATTTCAACATCAGCTTACGCACCGTGGACAATTGGATAAAAAAAGGGCTGATACCGCACATCCGAATGGGATCAAGGAGACTTCGATTCAAACTGAGCGAGGTCGATGAGGCTATAAACCGTAGCAATAAACAATGGGGGCGAATGTAAGCGTGCTTGATCCACAAAGCTGTCGAGAAAGGCATCCCCCGAACGCATCGGCGCCGCCTTGAACCTCCCCGTGCGGGTCGTCAAAGCCTACATGAATCTGCTGGTGGGGATTCATATTGAAGTCACGGATTTGCTGAAGGATAAGCAGATTGCGCCCGGAACCCTGCGCAAGCTGCGTCAGGTTAACGGAGTGAGGCAACTTGAAATCGCCGAGCTGCTGGTGGCGGCCAATAACTATTCGGCCGGCTATGTGGAAGCCCTGATTTTGGGAACGCCGCAGGACCAACTGAGAAAAGTGGCCGCCAAAAAAAATCCAAAAGGCTTTTCACTGGAATCCATTGCCCGCATGGAACAGGAAATGGAAATGCTGGAACGGGAATTCAAAGCGGTGGAGAAAGGATACGGTGAAAACGTGCTGCATCTGACGCTGGCGCGCGCGTGTATCAGAAAACTGCTGGAGAATGTCAATGTGGCGAGCCTTTTGCGGGCCAGCTATGGGACATCTATGCTGAATTTGAGAAGATTGCCAGCACCGAAGCCTTGTCACCCTCGATTTCGTGTCAGGGTTTTATTTATCCGACAAGCAGGCACGAAGGCTCAATCCGACCCCGACGGGCG
>Ga0114951_10005723_pt1 | contig 11338 bp, 10 predicted proteins | sample AM7aDNAmetaG_FD_88677 | JGI IMG/M metagenome (GOLD analysis project Ga0114951, IMG submission 88677) | Freshwater microbial communities from Finland to study Microbial Dark Matter (Phase II) - AM7a DNA metaG | ecosystem: Environmental > Aquatic > Freshwater > Lake | place: Finland: Lake Alinen... | reverse complement strand
AAAGCTAAGTTCCAGAGCCTCTTTATCCATTTCAACGTATTTTGCAAGAACTTCAATCATCTCCCCTCTCATTCTTTCTAACAAGAACGGAGTTAAGTTTGTTCTGTCTTGCATTAAAACAAGCTTCATACGGTTTACTGCAACTGTTTTTGACTCTTCGGGCTCTTTTTCCTCGGTTTGAAAAAATCCCAAAACTTTTCTATATAAATCTGTAAATATATCTTTCATTAGTTCTGCTCCTTACCAAATAGCCCTGCAAAGAACTTTTTTATTTTTTCAATAACTCCTTTTGGTTCATCGATGTTAAGAAAATCAACATCTTCTCCCATAATTCTTTTTGCAACATTTTGATAAGCCTGTCCTGCAAGAGATTTTTCGTCGTTGACAATAGGCTCACCTTTGTTTGTGGAGGTAATTACACCTGTATCCTCAGGGATTATTCCGATTAGAGAACATGATAAAATATCCACAACGTCATCAACGCTCATCATATCGTTTGATTTAACAAGATTTGGGCGAACTCTGTTTAAAAGCAGATTGTAAGATTCAATTTCCTCTTTTGCTTCAAGAAGCCCTATTATTCTGTCCGCATCACGTACCGCTGACATTTCGGGTGTTGTGACGATAATTGCTTCTGTGGCACCTGAGATGGCATTTTGAAACCCTTGTTCAATCCCTGCCGGACAATCCACAATAACAAAGTCGTTATCTTCTTTTAATTCTTCGCAGATTGATTTTAGTTGATCTTGACTCAATGCACTCTTATCACGTGTTTGTGCAGCTGCCAGCAAGCAAAGATTAGGATTTTTCTTATCCTTTACCAAAGCCTGTTTAAGCTTGCAGCGTTCTTCAACAACATCCACAATTGTGTAGACAATTCTGTTTTCAAGTCCTAACAGCAGGTCTAAATTTCTTAAACCTATGTCTGTGTCAATCAAAACAACTTTTTGGCCCATCTTTGCAAGTGCCGCTCCGATATTTGCGGATGTGGTGGTCTTGCCGACGCCGCCTTTTCCTGACGTTATTACTATTACTCGACCGCTCATTTATCGCTCCTTTTTTTAATTTAATGGTCTGAATGTTTTTAGTAAATAGTAAATGGTAAATAGATTTTTAAGCCTCTATTCACTATTTCCTATTTCCTATTCACCTACCTTGTATATTGCTATTTCCTTGTTGTTTACTCTTGCTTCTTCAGGAGTAAACTCGTTTGACCTTTGAATAAAAGGTATATTCATTGAATCCGGACGTCTTGCGTAGAAGCCCGAAATTCTTAATTGAATTGCATTTATTTTTAATGCCCTAATTTTTGCCCAATCGTTTCCTCTTGCGCCTACATGGGCAATTCCGCCTAAAACTCCCCAGATTGTAATATCGCCTTTTGCGATAACTTCACTTCCGGGATTTGCGTCCCCGATTAAAACGATATTTCCGTCGTAGCTCATTGTCTGACCCGAGCGAAGGTTTTTTTGAAGATATAAAGTAGAAAGTTTTGATATTTCATACTCTGCCGCTTCTTTTTCGCTTAAATAATCATTTTCTTCATCAATCAATTCTTCAAGCTTTTCTTCTGCTTCAAGCTCGTCAGGGTTTTTTTCTACGACTTCAATTTTTTCATTTTCAGCCGGTTCCGGTTGTATAATTTCATAAGAAAGTCCGTCTTTGGGTTTTTCTTCAAATTCTTCCAGTTTAAAATCTTTGGATTCACCCTCTGGAAGTTCAACCTCTATTTCGTTTGAAATGTCGGAAATAATTATTCCTAAATTCAGAGCAGAAAGTTCTGTTTTTTCGGAGTTTGTTGTTACAAAAGCAAGGTCAGAATTCATTGAATCTATCAAAGATTTTATGCTCAATAGTTGTGACTGGCTTAAATCGATATTGCCGACTTTTAAGCAAATCTTTTTACTTTTAGCTTCAGGGATCTCTAAAATATTGCTCAATTCATAAATAATTTCAGCAGCATCTTTTGCATTGCTCAAATCAATTATAAAACCGTCCTCAATAAAACCTTTTTCTTTCATAAACTATCCTATTTAATGGTTACATATCAATTTTATATTAAATATTTTTAAGACACAAACGATTGTTTCAATTTATTTACTTATATTTTTTACGACCATGCCTCAAAAAGTAGGCACATGCTCAAAATTTTACATTTCTTAACCATAAATCAAACCATGAAAAGCCATGCCGAATGCATGTTTCCATGGTTTTAATCCCTACAAGCATGATGCCTCTTGGGATATATCATGTTCGATATACTTGAAACACAACCCCCATGCATGATTGAGTTGATTGTTTCAAAATGTAATATTATGCTCCAAACCCCCTTGCAAAAACATTCTTAGTCCTTATAATAGAAATAAATCAAGGTTTAATAAGCCTCTTGGGATAGTTGTATAAGATAAAAGAAATACGAAATATAAAAACATGGATTTGGGGATTTAAATTCATGTTGGACAAAGAAATTTTGTATATTGGAGGAGACGATATTGTTTAGAAGTCGTGATATGGGAAGAGCCGTTGCAGTAAGAAGATGGACACCTACAGCAATAGATTGTTATAAAAGAGGATGTAACTGTGAAAGTTGTTTCTATAACGAATTCTTTAGCGGTACCACACAAAAATGCCAAATGAAGGCATCGGTACTGGAATTAGTGAGAGTGATAGGCACTCCCGATGTGGAGTTGCAGCAAGTGCTTCATGATTAGTTAAGCACAGAAGTATGAAAAGATTATTTTATCAGGCGAAATTTGGGGAAGTTTCGCCTTTTTTATTGGTAAATAGCAAATAGCAAATAGTGAATAGAGGCTTAAAAAATCCATTTACCATTTACCATTCACTTTTTTACGTTTAAAACAAAGACTTGATAATTGCTTTAATATTCTCATCGAAAATTTTCCTCAAAACAGGGAGTTGCTCAATTTCATGGAGTTTATTCAAAGATTTTATAACTTCGACCGTTTTTAAAAGTATCGTTTGGTTTGAAGAATCTAAAAGTTCTTTTAAATTATAGAGAGTTTCTTCGGCTTTCAATTCGTGTACCAATTCAAGAGCGGATAAGACAAAATCGCTGTTTGTAGTTAGTTCTTCTTTGAACAAATTCCTTTGTTCATCCCAAAATTCTTGAGGTTTTGAATTTAAAAACTTTTTGATGTTGTAAATTTCTTCTTTTGTATTTTTATCTTCATCAAAAATATATTCTTCATTTTCGGTTAATTGTTCGAATTTTAATAATGAGTGAAGCAAAACAACAGCTATTTTTGAATTATTTTCCTGTTGTTGAATGTCAACTAACTTTTGAAGCAATTCAAACAGCTGAAAATCGAATACTTGTGAGAGCGAAATTATTTCACCAAGCCCGTTTATTATATGGTTAAGTGCTAAAATTGCATCATCTTTTAAATCCGTATCCAAAAATTCAAGGAAACTTTGCAAATAAGAAACCTCAGAAGCAATGTTTTCAGGCATGGATGATTTTTTCATTGTCGCAAAAAGATCCTTTACAGCCTTCATATCATTGTAGGAAACCAGAAACCTTACTGCAGAGAGCTTTTCGAATTCATCTTCGGATTTAAGTTTTTCAATTGCCAGATTGTAGGAAAATTCATCTTTCATCGCAGAGAGTGCTTCCGCACAATTCATAGCAAGCGAATCGAATTCCGAGTAAGAGTATTTTCTTAAAAAATCAATTGCAAGAGTGTCGTTAATTTTAGAAAAATACTTTGCACAGTAGGCTTTTTCTTCGTTGGTACCGTTTTCAAGCAGATGTAGCATTTCATCAGTCAAATCTTCATCAGCAAATTTAACAAGCGAAGAGATTATAACATTTTCATAATCTAATGAATAAATTTTTAAAAATTTTAATAAATTTCTGTAATTATTTGAATTAATAGCATTCAAAAGTCTGTTTTCAACATTTTTTTTAATGAAATCGAATAAAAAATCACTTTTTTCGACGAGTGCTTCAAAAGAATCAACATCACAATTGTTGATTATATGAGCCGCTGCAAACTCAAAATCTTTAGGGTTTTTTCCCGTAAGCTTTTTAACATAGTCGTTTTGCATAAATTAGTCTAGATAAAAGACGGTAACTACTTTATAGCCTTCCTCGGCGTACTCGACAGCTTTATGAAGGGTTTTGCTGGTATGGGACAGAAAGCAGATTAACTGATTGCAGTCATCAATAATTTCTCTGTTACACACCCTTGAGGCATCCGCTAAGGTCATCATTGCCCTGTCGGAATGTTCAACTATGTTCGGGATGCCGATTAGCTGGTCTTGGACGTCTGAGGGTTGCTGTCCTATTGTTTGAGGTAAAATAACTTTTAATTTATCCGGATTAGCTTTCATTGCACCTCTTATTGCTGCAGCGTTGGTTCCTGAAGAACCTCCGGAAGTTATAATTGTATTGCCGTGTTTTACCAAAGCAGTTGTAAGTGTTTCAATCAATTGCTGGTGAGTAATGGGAAGATTACGGCTTCCGATTATCGCGATTCTTTTTGCGGATTGCTGAATTGTAGCAAGCTCCATCGCCAATTCATCTACCGTATCGGCAGCTTCATCGGAAATACTGTCCAAATCCCCGACCGGAACCATAATTGAGGGGTGTTGTTCTTTATCGTCTGAATTTTCAATGTTACTAATTTGTTTATCAATCTTTTCTTCTGTCATTTGTTTCACCTTACTCTTTTGACTTTCTCTTTTTTTAGTATGATAATTGTAACATAAAAAAGTGAAAAGTAAATGGTAAATGGTAAATGGCAAGGAGGAGGAAACAGGGAACAGGAAAGAGGGAACAGAATAAGCAAATAGCAATTGGCAAATAGCAAAAAGTAGGGTGGGCTTCAACCCACCAAGAGTAAAAGTGAACGCACTTGTAAAACTATTCACCCATTCACCTATTCACCCATTCACCTATGGAAGATATTTTAAAAAACCTTAATAACGAACAACTGCAGGCGGTTAAACACATTAAAGGACCTCTGTTGATTCTTGCAGGCGCAGGAAGCGGCAAGACAAGGGTTTTAACCTCTCGAATTGCTTATCTGATACAAAGCGGAGTGCGGGCAAGAGAAATTTTGGCAGTAACTTTCACAAACAAAGCCGCTAAAGAAATGAGAGCAAGGCTTTCAGCAGTTTTGGGCGAAGAAGTCGTTAAGTACATGTGGGTCGGCACTTTTCACAGTATTTGCGGACGAATTTTAAGGCAGGATGTAGAAAATTTTGCTTTCCCTTCGGGTAAAAAACTTGATAGTAATTTCAGCATTTATGATGAAGACGATTCTATAGCGGTCATAAAAGCCGCAATTAAAAAACTTAACCTTGATGATAAAATTTATGCCCCGAAATATATTAAGACAATTATTTCTAACGCAAAGAATAAAATGCAGGATGCGTTTAGTTTTTCGACTTTTGCAAGGGATTTTAAGGCTCAAAAAGTTGCGGAAGTTTTTGAAGAGTACGAAAATACGCTCAATAACAATAACGCTATAGATTTTGACGATATGCTTATGCTTGCGGTTAAATTGCTTGAAAAATGCCCTGAAGTAAGAGAAAAATATTTTTCAAGATTTCGGCATATTCTGGTAGATGAGTTTCAGGATACAAACCAAGCCCAGTACAGTTTAGTTAAGATGTTGTATACGAATAATGAAGAAACAGAATACCTCTCATCTGTCCTCCGGAAATCTTCTCCCGCAAGGGGAGAAGATGTAGAACCCTCGCCCCTTGCGGGAGAGGGGATTTTTCGACACGAGGAACGAGTGTCTGAAAAATTGGGTGAGGGGCACAAAACTCGCTCTTTGTGTGTTGTGGGTGACGTGGATCAGTCGATTTACAGCTGGAGGGGGGCTGATTTTAAGATTATTTTAAATTTCCGCCGTGATTTTAAAGACACAACCATGATTAAGCTTGAGCAAAACTATCGCTCAACGGAAAATATTTTGAATGTTGCAAACGCAATTATTGAAAACAACGAAGAGCGTGTCGAGAAAGTGCTTTACTGCCAAAAAGGCGAAGGCGAAAAAATTTGTTACTTTGAAGCTCAGGATGAAGCGGATGAAGCCAATTTTATAGCGAAAACAATCAGGAATTCTGACGGAAATTATAATAAATTTGCGGTTTTGTACAGAACTAACGCTCAATCCCGTGCTATTGAAGAAGCCTGTATTGCTCATTCAATACCTTACAGGATTTACGGCGGGCTAAAATTCTACGACAGAAAAGAAATTAAAGATATAGTCGCGTATTTGAAATTGATTTATAATTCGAATGATTCTCAGAGTTTTAAAAGGGTTGTAAATGTTCCCAAACGTGCAATCGGCGATACAACAATAAAACATCTTCAGGAAATCGCAAACGAACAAGATATCAGTTTGTTTGAGGCAGTTGAAAATATTGATGGTTTCGAGGGGTTAAACTCAAAAACAAAGGAAAAATTGAAGAAGTTTGTAGAATTAATTTTAAATTTTAAATCCGTTCAGAAAAAATATAATTTGCGGGAATTTATAGGACTTGTTATTGAAAAAAGCGGATATTTAAGAGAATTAAGCGAAGATAAAACTCCTGAAAATGAAGCGAGAATTGATAACTTGCAAGAATTAGTGAACGTTGCCGGGGAATTTGAAGCAGAAGATTTAAACAATATTCTGGGTGAATTTTTGTCTCAGGTTGCACTTGTATCCGACATTGACGGGATGGAAAATATTTCTAACAACGTTACTCTGATGACACTGCATTCGGCTAAGGGGCTTGAATTCCCGATAGTTTTTATTACGGGGCTTGAAGAAGGGATTTTCCCTCATCAAAGAACTTTTAATTCCAACTCGGAACTCGAAGAAGAGCGTCGCTTGATGTATGTGGGTGTAACCCGTGCGGAAGAAACCTTGTATCTTTCCAGCGCAAAACGCCGTCAAATTTGGGGTGAGTATAAATATTACAATCCGAGCAGATTTTTACAGGAAATCCCTGCAAATCTCTTGGAAACATCTTATTCGGATAATGTTTCATCTACAACAACTTTTAAAAGTGCTGTTGATAAAATCAAAGGAATAAGCGTTAATAAAGAGCCTTCGGTGCGCTCCGACCGTTTTGGTTACATTCCGCCTTCAACAGGGTTTGGCAAGAATTTTGTCGCACCGGGGAGCAGACGCAAAGATGCAAAGACGCAGAGAGGCAAAGAGGGGCTAAAAACCTATGCATCTATGCATCCAGGCATCCATGCATCTAAAAAGGCAGAGGAGGAAAAAGTTAAAGAGTTTTTTGAAGACAATGCAATAAAACGTATGCTTCAAGAGAAAAGACAGCAAGAAGCTGAAGAAGAATTAAAAAGGCAAGAGGCTTTGACTCATAAACCTCAGCCGACATATTTTTTCAATATCGGTGAAAGGGTTTTTCATGAAAAACTTGGGGTAGGACATATTGAAGATGTTACGCAGATAGGCGAAAGCACAATGTATACAATAGATTTCGGTAAACTTGGCAAAAAAGCTATGGATGCGACTTATGCTAAGTTGAAAAAGTTTTAATTTTTTTGTTTTTTTTCTCTCTCTTTTTATATTATAATTAATAATTGAAGGGGTGAGGTTATGAATGAAATAGTACCAATACAAAATTTAATTTATGAAATTAGAGGATATAAGGTTATGTTAGATAGTGATCTTGCAGAGCTTTATAAAGTTGAAGTAAAAAGACTGAATGAGGCTGTTAAACGTAATAATCTCCGCTTCCCAGGCGATTTCATGTTCCAATTGTCCAAAGAAGAATGGAAAAATTTAAGGTCGCAAGTTGCGACCTTTAGCCAAGATAGAAGAAAATATGCTCCTTACGCCTTTACAGAACAAGGTGTAGCTATGTTATCTTCTGTTTTAAATTCGGAACAAGCAATAGCAATTAATATTCAGATTATGCGGGTATTTGTTCAAATAAAACAATTTGCTCTTACAAATAAGGATTTAACTCAACGACTGGACGAAATGGAACATAAATTTATTCAATATGCCCGTGATATGAATATTAATATTGAAGATATCTATAAACAGTTAAATTATTTAACAGATATAACTAAACCTAAGAAAATAGGGTTTAAATAAAATGAAAAAAATATTATTAGCATTATTTTTGGTTATTTTTATATCTGTCGGCATTGGTTTTGCGGACGAAAATTACGGGTTGAGAGAATACGACGGTGTTGAAGTTCCAAAAGGAACCTTTATTCCCGTCATAAGCGCTCAGGAAATTTCGACTTTATACTGTGATGAAGGAACAAAAGTAAAATTTATTTCAACATCTGATTTATATTTGTATGATACAGATATTATTCCTCAAAACAGCGAGTTTTCAGGTTATATTGAAAAAATTAATGAGCCGGTTGTCGGAACAAACGCATCAATGATTATAAAAATTACTAAACTGAGATTTATTGACGGATTTGAGATTCCGATGAGGGGCTATATTTACTCAAATAACGGGAATCTCATAGGCGGGGAGTTAACGGAGCCTGCAAAGTATGATAAAAAAGCATCTTACATGCAAGGCTTTAGAACCATGGTTGGCTATGTTCCCGGGGCTACCAGAAAAATGGGAGAGCATAAAGTAATTGCATCGGGAGCAGATTTGATGATAATGTTGGTTAGTCCGCTATACATCACTCACACCGTTACAAATTGACAAAATACTTATTTAGAATAATAATGTTTATTGGATGAGAAATTAAAGGAGGGCATATATTATGAGTACAAAAATTACTAGAAATTTAAGTTTATTATTGTTGGCAACAATGATAGGTGCAAACTTAGGGGTAAATACAGCATTTGCGAAAGGTAATTATCAATACCAGCAGAATTATCCTCAGCCACAATCTCAAGGAAATTATTATACAAGTCAAAACAATCAAAATTACGGACAGGGCGGACCTTTAAAAGGTCGTGTAGTCGTTGTTCCTCCAGGAGTAACTATGCCGGCTGTTGTTTCAACACCGATAAGCTCGGAGTTCTTGACTATGGGGCAAACTGTTGCCGTAACTTTAGGGTCAGATTTTTATTATAATAATTGTTTAATTGCTCCTGCAGGAAGTACTGTATCCGGTACGGTAACCGAAGTTAAAAAAGCAACACATGGAACAATAAACGGTTCTTTAAGGCTAAGATTTACCGAAATTACAACACCTTACGGAGCGAGAATACCTATTTCAGCAGGAATTGCAACCGCAGATGGTACGGGATTGCTTATTGGCGGTACCAAAATGGATTCAGCTAAAAATTATGCCAAAGATATGGGAATTGGAGCAGGCGCAGGGGCTCTTACCGGACTTGTAGCTTCAGCTATTTCCGGTGGCGCAATCGGCAAAGGAACAGCTATTATGACGGGTGTCGGTATGGCTGGCGGACTTGCTAAATCGATTTACGATAAAGGCCAAGATGTAACAATACCGTCAAACTCGACCATAAATCTTCAAATAGACCAACCGATTACAGTTAATCCTTCATCAAATAACTACGATTACTAGTAAGTCGGCTGATAAGTTTTTCCTACCTTTTCTATAAAATGGGGGTAAATGTAACTAAGGGATAAAAGACAGAAGCACAAATGCCACTAAATTGGTACTTTGTGACAGGACGTAATAAATGGCAATCTTGGGGAATAAAAACAGCTTAATAGAAGAGGACCTGGATAAAAACCAGGACAATTATACTATTCCTGCCATGATAAGAAAAGATGAAGATGGAATATCGTTAAAAAAATCTATTATCTTATCAACTGTTTTGCACCCTGCCGTTGTAGGTGCTGTTTGGCTGCTTATCTTTATCTTGGCTTTAATGGGGATTACTTTTTCAATTTTTGACAGACCAAAGCCTAAAATGAATGATATTGAATTTGTTCTGGTAGATAATGCAAAAGAACAAATGCCTTTGAACAAAAAAACACCTTTCCGCTCTGACAGAAATACCAGAACGGGCGGGAAGCGGGATATGAAAAGAAAAGTTTCCATGCCATCACCTTCTCCGGCTAAAAAATCTGTTCAGCAAAAATCTGCTCCTGGTCCGAAAGCGCAAAAACAACCTCAACATAAAACCGTAAAAAAACAGGCTCAGCCTCAAAATATATTTAAATCATTGACACAACCTAAGGCTGCACAAGAAGCAAAACCTCAGCCGCCTTCGGCAAGACCTTCGCTGAAGCCTCCTTCAGTGCCGCGACCTACAATGAAACCTTCTTCACCTTTTACTGTTCCCATTCCAAAAGGTGGAACAACAGGCAAAACATATTCGACAGGTCCTATCGGAGGAAAAGGAACAGCTTCAAGCGGCGGAAGTTCATCTTCAGGAAGCTCGAGGGGAAGCTATGCTCCTGTACCTTCTTTGGCACCGACAGGTGGTGGAGGAGGCGGTTCTTCAGGCCCCAGAATGTCAAGAGGCGGCTCAGGTTCGGGCAGCGCAGGAAATCCCGGAGGCGGAGGCGGAGCTCCAGGTATAGATTCAATCAGAGAACCTGATTTTGGACCTTACATGAGAGAGCTTCAAAGAAGAATTAAAATGAATTGGGATCCGCCCAAAGGAAATGAAAGCAAAAGGGTTGTACTTTTGTTTAAAATCGCAAAAGACGGTAGATTGCTTTCGGTAAGAGTATTTAAGTCATCAGGGATTCCAAACTCTGACAGAGCAGCACTTAACGCGGTTCAGCTTACGGCTCCTTTCAGGCCTCTGCCTGGGGATTTCAAGGGAAGCAGTATAGATATTCAGTTTACATTTGACTATAATGTATTCGGGGCATCGGGGTATTAAAAAAGTGATTAAGTGACTAGGTTACTAAGTGACTAAGAAAATTAATAAAAAGAGTTATTATTACAAAAAAAGAGGATAAAAATTATGGAATTACTTTTACATTCAATTACACAAGATTGGGCGGTATTATTGCCGATTATGATTTGCTCTGTTTTGGTTGTTGCTGTAGCAATTAACAGATGGTCGTTTTACAACAGAAACAAAAGAGACGTTGTATTATTCATTCCGAAATTGCAAAAAGAATTGGCAAGAAACAATTTAGACGGTGCCCAAAGTCTTGCAATTCAGCTTGGTGGGGTTATTGGAGAAGTAACCGAAGAAGCAGTCAGAATTTTTTCTGAACAAAAGAAAGGATTTTCCCGTTCTTTTGACATCGCGGCAAGTTTGGCAACAAGAAAGCTTGAACATCATTTAACAATTATGGGAACAATCGGCGGGGTCGCTCCGTTCTTAGGGTTGTTCGGTACAGTTGTAAGAATTCTGTATACGTTCCAAGATTTGGCAGGTCAGGGTAATCAATCTGCTGCGGTTGCAAACGGTATTGCTTCTGCTTT
>Ga0114951_10005722_pt1 | contig 11339 bp, 18 predicted proteins | sample AM7aDNAmetaG_FD_88677 | JGI IMG/M metagenome (GOLD analysis project Ga0114951, IMG submission 88677) | Freshwater microbial communities from Finland to study Microbial Dark Matter (Phase II) - AM7a DNA metaG | ecosystem: Environmental > Aquatic > Freshwater > Lake | place: Finland: Lake Alinen... | reverse complement strand
TTAAGACCGATTTGTCCACCTATTTATGATCAGGGTCAATTAGGAAGTTGTACAGCGAATGCTGGTGTTGCAGCAAGAGTTATGTTAAACAAATTAACAGTTAATCTATCACGATTATTTCAATATTTTGAAGAAAGAAATATTGAAGGTGATATTAATACTGATGGTGGTGCTCAAATGAGAGATATTGGTAAAGCTATGTCTACTTATGGTGTGTGTGAAGAATCATATGATCCTTATGACATTACAAAATTTACAGTAACTCCTTCTACAAAAGCTATAACTAATGCAGTACAATATAAAATTAAATCTTACTATTCTGTTACTACTCAGACTCAAATCAAACAGGTGTTAGCTTTGCAACAACAACCAGTTCTGATTGGTATAGATGTTTATACTAGTTTTGAAAGTGCGACTGTAGCAAAAACAGGTATCATACCTTTACCAAATATTAAAAAAGAAAAACTTTTGGGTGGGCACGCGCTTTGTGTGATTGGATATGATGATACGAAGAAATGGTTTATTGTTAGAAATAGTTGGGGTACTTCTTGGGGTGATAAAGGATATCTATATCTACCATATACTTACTTTACAAAAGGATATACATCTGACTTTTGGGTATTACAAAATTAAAAAGAAAAAAACCAATCAAAAATGATTGGTTTTTTATAATTCACTTAAAAAGTCTTCTTTTTCTTTTTTTTGTTTATCTATCTTCATCTTCTTGTTCTCTTTATCTATACTTTTAATTAAATTTTGAAATTTTAATTGTAAAGAATAAGATATATTCAAAATTATATCTTTACCATCTTTTGATATTTTTATAATATGTTGTTCCCAAGGTTTGTCCTTTTTAAATATTGTAACTAAAAAAATTTTCTCGTCCATCAATCCGATATCTGATGAATCATCTTTAATAATTACTTTATATTCAGCATGTTGTTGTGTATTTTTAAGTAAATTTGTTAGAAAATTATGATTCTCAATATCTTTCTTTATGTGATTGTATATTTTCAAAGCATAGACATCATCTTCATTTGAAAATAATCCTTCATTTATAAAATCTTCAAAAATTGTTATCATCTGCTCAACAGTTTAATTAAATCTCCTTTTATAATATCTCTGAATTTAGTAGGAGCATTAATAATTCTAGCGAATTCGTCTTTACCGTCGATTTTTATTTTTTCTAATATAGTTTTAATTTCAGGTGCACCTTTTTCATATTGTTGAAACATGTCGACTACTAAATCTTTTAATTTAAAACCAACTTTACTATTATATTTGGCAACAACCAATTCGTTTTGTCTTTCAAGTATGAAGTACCATAATTTATTTTTAGAAATATTTTTATTTTCTAACATCATGAAAGCATCTGAAGCAGAACTGATATTTTTGATAGACACAACTTTACCATTGAATTCCATTGATTCGTTTGGTCCTACCATACTATTTTTAGTTTGTACAAAAGGTTTTTCTTCTACGAAATCAGGTGGATTTACAAATGATGCTTTAGTTTTCATTGATTGTAAATTTGGTAGTTGTTCTTCTTTTGCATTCTGATACATTTTCGGTTCTCTTTCTTGAAGAGGTTTCGAAGACTTACCTTGTCCTGCAAATGATGTAAACTTTTTTAATGCCATATTGTTAATTCAATTTTAGTTATATATTAAACTTTTTTTGTCGCTTTTGGTTTATTTTTGCTTTTGTGAGAAAACATCATATTCCTTGTTGATTGGTTTTCCAGATTTAGCTTCCTCATAGTATTCTTCAACGAAATCGAAGATTAAATTTAAATTCAAGTCCGAAAGATTACTCAATTGTGTGTTATTTGATAGATATTTCATATATGCTAAAGCAAAACTATCTAAATCTTCAAAATCTTGTGCTTTGTGTTTGGTTGTGAATTCTATGAAATCTGTGACGAAATAAGCATTTCTTTCTGTGCCTTCGTTATAATATTCTGATGGGTTATCTTCACTAACAAAACTGGTATTAAAATCTGAAACTCCTTTTGTATAGTCATATAAATGAACTAATTCATGTATAATAGATTCTTTCCGTTTGACTAACATTTTCTGAAATGTTTTTTTGAACAATTTATAAAATTTTAAATAAATATTTTCAATTAACATCGAAAAATGATTTTTTTTTCCTTTAAATTCTGGCACAATAACACCTAAAATATATGATAATAGACCGCTTCCTACTAAAAGAATAGATATTTCTTTTGGAATACCAGGAAATACTAATTTTAGAATTAATGATATAACTAAAGGACTAACAGCAGGTACGAAGTTCCAAATATAATTTTTCGGATTTATATTAATATAAATATCGGGTGATTTTGCATCGACTTTTTTTAATTTGTTGTTGATATTAACACTTTCCTCATCATTTTCAATATTTCCTCCACAAAAGAATGCTACTGCATTACTATCATATTCGCCATATTTAAACCATCCGAAATATATTGTTATATCTAAGTCTTTTATATAAATTGGTATAGATTTTTTATCGTGAAGTTCTTTAATCTTTTTATCATCTTGAAAAATGTTAAAAATTTCTTGATAAACTTCTTGGACAAATTTCATTCTGTTACCAGCAAATGATTCATATAATTTTAGATGTTCCATTTTGTTATATATTAAAAATAAGTTTTGGTTTTTAATATATAGATTTATGAAAAATTATGACCAATTCATAAATGAAGGTGTTAAAAGAAATCTAAAAAAAGGTTCTAGGAGCGTCTGATATGGGACTATTATGAAACATTTAAAGACATATAAACAATTGAACGAGAAACGTGGAACTTCTAAATATGAAGAAACTCTATTAGGTAGATATTTAGTAACAGATGTTATTGGTAAGACAATACAAAACACCTTGTTCTCTACTACTTTTCACAAAAAGATAAGAATGAAGTTATTTACAAGACAATAGAAAAATATCTGAAGAAAGATTCTAAATTATTAAATCAAAATATTGAAGTTGGAGATTCAACTATAACTTGGATTTATAAAGATAAAAAATTAATTTGTCAATTAAATGATAATAGAATTATTTATATACATAACGAATGGATAGGATATCGCATGAAAAAAATTACATATTATTTGAAATTCGATTTTCATCCTTTGGTATCACCTATCTCATCGAGAATTGGTATATTGGAAATGCTCCGTAGAAAAATGTTTCCAGTGAAATTTGTGGAATCTTGTGGAATAGATGTCGAAAGAGCGATATATTTTATACAAAAAGATCTGATAGAAAAAATAGAGGGTTATAAATCATGGGAAGAACATAAGATTCATGTTTTAAAATTATTTCAAGAGAAAGATATTAAGTTACACCCACAAATCGAAGAAGAATATAAGGATCTTTTAACAGCATCTGACTTAGGACTATTATGAAATATTTAAAGACATATAAACAATTAAATGAAGAACTGGGAAATCCAGAAGAAATTATCAAGATGAAAACTCCTTGGAACCACGGTGTTATAGGTAAAAAATCAAATATGAATAAAAAGGACACCATGGAATTTATGGCTAATATACTTTTTAATTCAAAATTAAATAAGGATTGTAAAATTGATGGACACAAAGTGATTTGGACAGATAATATATCGAATACATTAGAATTTGATGCTGATAACATTAATATCAAATTATTTCATAGGGAAACTCGTTTCTTTAAAACAAGAGTTATAGAATATTTTTTAGATTTTAAAGATAATGAACAATGGAAGGTGATTTTTACACCGGGTACGGAAAGAGGAGATCAGTTGTTATATAATAATTATATTAACTCTATTGATTTTTTGAAAAAATCTAAAATTAATGTTGATGACGTTATCTATTTGGTACAGAAAAATCTTTTGGAAAAAGATCCAAATAATATTAACAATATAAAAAAATATATGGAAGTAAGTCCACGAATAGAAAAAGAATATTCGGATATCACGACTGCTTCTGATATGGGATTATTTTAAACTATGAAATATTTAAAGACATATAAACAGGTAAATGAATCATTTTTTAATCGTAAGAAAAATACCGATTTATTTTAAAAAAAATAAGAAAATAAAATTAATATATACGAATATAAAAAATAAATTAAAAACACATGAAAATACTTAGAGACTACAATCAATTTATTCTTAATGAAGATTTCTTATCTGGTTTGAAAAATATACTAGATAAATCTTGGACAAAATTAAAAAGTTTGTTTGTAAAAGATGCCTGGTTATATATGGCTCTTTACTTACAGAAGAAAAAAGCTAATAAAAATAAATTTGAAGTTTATTGTAACTCCTTATCTACTGAACAACAGAATAAGGCTATAAATCAAATAGAACAAGAAGGTAACGTTGATTTAGATACAATTCAGAAAGAATCATTCGAATATAAATTTGTTAATGAAGATGTTGTAGCTTTAGAACATCCTGATCCAGAAGTACAAAACGTATCACCAGACGATTTAAAAAAGATTTTGATACGTAGATATAAAATGCGTGCTGAAAAAGGTCAATTTAAATCAACTTGGGTTTGGGGAGCACCAGGTGTTGCTAAGACAGACGTTATTAAACAAACAGCTAAAGAACTTGGTGTTGATTTAATTGTATGGCATCTTTCACATGTTGAACCATCAGATTTTGCAGGTCTGCCTAAGATTAAAGAAATTGAAACAGGAGAAGAAAGAACAGTTTTTGTTTTACCTAAAATTTTCCCTTTTTCAAATGGTCCAAATGAAAAAGGAGGATTTTTATTTTTTGATGAAATGAATAGAGCTAAACCACCGGTTTTGGCATCAGCCTTACAGTTGTCATTAGATGGTAAAGTAGATGAATATAGTTTACCTAGTAAATGGATTATAGTTGCTGCTGGTAATAGAAAAGAAGATGTTCCTAACGTTACAGAAATTGAACCAGCTTTATCAAATCGTTTTGCTCACGTTAACTTGATTACCACTTATGAAGATTTTGAAAAATGGGCACTCGGACCTTATAGTAAAGATGATGCTGGTAAAGATAGAATTCATCCAGATTTACTTGGTTATTTTTCAACAAACAAAGAATATTTCCACTATTTGGACGTAGAAAAAGAACCAGTAGCTTGGCCTTCACCTCGTTCTTGGACTGCTGCTTCAGAAGAATATATACAAGCATTAGAAGAATCTGATTCAGAAAGTCTTCCAACTCAAGAAACAGTACAAATTTTTACACAGTATGTTGGTAAGGCTGCAGCTTTATCATTTGCTAATTTTGTTCAACTAAAAAATGCTTATCCAATTGATAAGTTACATATGATATATGATGATCCGAACAATGCTCCGATGGTACCAAGGGAAGTAGATAAAGCTCGTGGTGTTATTATTGGTATAGCTTTCCATAAGAGAGATATAAAATTAACAGATAAGGAAATCGAAAACGCTTTCATATATGCTAATAGAATAACAAACAAAGAAATAGGAATAACTCTAATGGGATGGATTAAAAAGGTACATCCTGACATTATCAATAACAAAGTTTTTCAGGACAATGCTAGAAAAATGGCGTCTGAACTCAGATCCTAATTTTTATGAAAAATATAATTAAATTTGATAATTTTCTAAATGAATCTTTAGATTCGAAGGAAATACTCGTTCTGGCTGATGAAATTAAGAATAAGGAAAAATTGTTAGATAAAGAGTTAAAAAAATATTTAGATGATTTCACAATAGAAAACAATTTAACTATTTCAATTTCTGAACTTCAAAAGCAAAAACTTATTCTAAAAAATTTAGAAAATCCAGGGTGGTTTTTTATTAAATCAAGTTTCAAAACACCTGAAGATATGCGAAATTTTGTTAAAAAATATAATATTGATCTTTTTGGAAAATCGGTAGAGGGTAATGAAAATTTATTGAATGACATATCTTGGTATGGTAGTAGGTGGTGTGAAATATTCACTGATGATTTTATTATTTGGGTGGTGAAAAGAAATCCGAGTGGTTGGAATACATTTAAACAATTTTTAAATGATGTAGAAGTAAAAATATCAAAAAAAGTTTTAAACGAACTTAAAGATATAATAAGTGCAAACGATTTAGGACTATTATGAAAGACATAATTAAATATGACGAATTTATTAATGAATCTGTTGATTCTACTGAAAATCTTGATACAGATAAGCAAGAAATTTTCGATGAGATAGAAAGAGTAAAAGATGAAGAAAAACAAATACAGATTCATTTTAAAAAATATTGTGATGAGTTTAAAAAAATTAATCACATTAAAGATTTACCTTTTCACAGAATTTTTAGTGCTTATAGTGAGAATGTTCCACCACCACTTAACAGATTAAAAGATTTTTTATCTTTATCAAAAGATCCATTATTTACTCTGTTAGATTCTGATACAACATTCGAATCTTTAAAAGCCGTAACAGAATATATCATGAAGTATGATATTGATATTTTCGAAACTCCAAAAGAAAAAGAAGAGGAATTTAATTATTTAAATAACCCTCAGACCAATCCTTCGTCACCATTTCCGATTAAAATTAAACGTCCTCATCAATCGGTAAAATCAAAAATTTTGTTACATAAAATTGCCGAAGTCAATAGAGATATTTACCAACATCCAAAAGAATTTTTCACTGATGAATTTGTTATTTGGAGTTTAAGAAAAAATCCTCTTGGTTTGAAACATCTTAAAAAAATTTTTAAAGATAAAAATATAAAATTTTCAGATAACGTTAAAAAACAAATCGATGATATAATCGGTGCAAACGATTTTGGACTATTTTAAAATTATGAAATATTTAAATACATATAAAGAACATATAAATGAAATGATTGTTGGGTCATCAGTTGGTGGCGCTGCATCTTTTGGTCCTGATAAAGGTAGAATTATGCAAGAACATGCCGAAAAATCAATAAGGCAAACCATAAATTCCAATAAAGATGAATTCAATAAGAATTTTACAATGGATTATTCAATTTTAGGGAAAAAATATAAATTAACAAGTCAGTTCTTGGAAACTATTTTCGGACTATGGACTTGTAAAGAAATGATATTGTATATTCGATATCAGGCTTATAATAGAAATGAATTCGAAATTACTTTACTTTTTAAAAGATTTGAGAGTTGGTTCGGAACTTCTTCAATACCAATAGGAAAGAAAAAAGACGCTAGCTATTCTCTTACTTTTAATAGTGTCGATGAGATACTTTTACTTTTAACAGAATCTGGTATTGACATTGGTCCTTGTTGGAATGAAAATTTTCCGATTAGATATTGTACGTCATATGATTGTCAAAAGAAATTGATTAATAAAGATATTACAAATATTTCTAAATTTAAAAATGATGGTGTAACACTCGATCCACGAATAGAAAAAGAATATCCACAAGATATTAATGCAGTAGATTTGGGGTTATTTTAAAATTATGAAACATATAAAGACATATAATGAAATGAATGAAGGAATTTTTGGAAAAATATTTTCTCCGATTTCTAATTCAATACAAGAAGAAAATTATGAAAAATTAAAAAGAGATTTGATTATTTCGAATGATGCTAACCAATTATTTCAAAATTATGTTTTTAACCAATTTAATAAAGGTAATATAAATATTATATTTAAATCTTATGATAAATATTATGATAAAATGAAATATAAAATTCAAAAAGAACTGATAGAAGAAGATATATCAAATTTAGGGAAATTGAAAGATAGAATGTTATTACACCCAAAAATACAAAAAGAATACGCAAAAGATATAGAAGTGTCAGATTTAGGACTATTTTGAAAAAATATGAAACATATAAAGACATATAAAGAGTTAAATGAAGGTTTTAAATATGGTAAAGCCTCAGGATTCACCAAAGACTTTTCCAATGAGGAGATTAAGAATCATATAAAAAATTATTTGGAAAATAATAAAAGAATTTTTAATGAAAATTTTTCTAATAGTCAAAAATTTACTGATATAGAAATGAAAATTATGGAAGTTGAAGATCCAAGTTTAAATTATATTGAGAGTGTTATAGGTAAATGGTCAACTAATGATAAAATTTTAATCGTAAGAAAGTTTGATATATCAATGTTTCCATATGGTTCAAAACAGTCTGAATTAATAAAAGAAGTTGAAATAAGTTTATATTTTAAACCTTTTTTGTTGTCATATAAAATGTTGTCTATCGTTTTTGATACATTTAAAGAAGCTTTTGATTTTTTGATGGAGTGTGGTATAGATGCAACGGTTTTATGGAATAAAAATATCCCGATTTATTATTGTACAGATTATAAATGCCAGAAAAAACTATTAGATACAGATCCGACACTTATAAATAAGTTTAAAGAGAAAGGTGTTAAAATCAATCCAAGGATAGAACTTGAATATTCCGATTTAATAGGTTCATCAGATTTAGGATTATTTTGAAAAAATTTATTTAATATATACAATTATGAAAAATTATATACAATTTATTTTAGAAAACAACAATATCACCGATTCCGAAAGACTAGCTTGGAAAAAAATCTATGAGGTTTTAATTGGTGTTAGTAATAAACATTCATTTTTTGCAGATATTTTAGTTAAAATGAGAGTTTTGATAGATAATAGTGAAGGAAATGATACGATGTGTACAGATGGAAAATCTATCTTTTTTAATTCAGATTTTGTTAATAAATTATCTTTTGATGAAGCGGTGTTTGTAATTTGTCATGAAATTTTGCATATAGTTTTACTTTCATTTGCAAGACGAAATGGTAAAAATCCATTATTATGGAATTGGGCAACAGACTACGCTATAAATCTTTTATTAAAAGAATCTAATATTGGAAAACCACCAAAGTGGAAAGATGAAAAAGGTAAAGAATGTGGTGTTTTATTAGATGATAAATATAAAGATATGGCTGCTGAAAAAATATATGATTTATTATTAGAAGAACTTAAAAAGAAAGGAAAAGGTAAAGGACAATCAGGTCAAGGAAAAGGACAAGGCACACCACAACCAGGTAGTGGTACACCTCAACCGGGACAAGGACAAGGAATGCCTCAACCAGGTGATGGAGATATAGATCCAAACTTAGAAAATGAAGATATACAAGATGCTACAGGAGAAAAAGGAAAACCAATAGATAAAGTTAAAGATTCTGGTACTCTATCTGATAAAGCTGACAAAGCTGCCGAAAAAGATATAAATAAAGAAATAAAAGAAACATTCCCAGGAGATCCAGAGATAAAAGAATCTACTCCAGGTGACTTAGAAAGAAAATGGAAAGATAAAATAAATGAATCTAACAGAAAGAATCAAGGTTCTGGTTCCGCAGGTATAGATAGACATTTGAAAGGTTTGACAGAAAGACAAATTAATTGGAAATCAGAGTTGAAAAAATTCATATCTGATATTTTTGATAAATATGGTTATAAAATTCCTGATAGACGTTCTATTTATAGAGACGAATATGCTTGGGGTGGTGTTGATGAAGAATCAGATTTCGAATCAGCTGTTATAGCAGTAGATACATCGGGTTCCATAGGTGATGAAGAATTAATCAAATTTGGAACAGAAATAAAATCGTTGTGTGTCACTAGAGGAGTTAAAAAAATATTTATTGTATATTGTGATGCTTCTATACCTAGAGACGGTGTACAAATATTTACATCTAAAAATTTTAAAATTGAAAAAATGAGACCAAAAGGTGGTGGTGGAACAAGTTTTGTACCTCCGTTTGAATGGATAAACAAAAATCTAAAAGGAAAACTACCTAGTTTTGTATTATATTTCACAGATTCTTATGGTGATTGCCCTCCTATAACTATGGTAAGGAAATACAAAGATAGAATAATGTGGATTGTTAGTGGTGGTGCTGAAGCTAAAAATTTAATTTTTGGTAAAAAACTTAGACTGAGGTAAATGAAAACTTATGAAGGGTTTTTATCAGATAAAATCAACAGTATTCTAAAAAAGGAATGGAGTAAAAGTCCTCAAGGACTTTCACATCTTATAGATTTTGTGAAAAAAGATATAAAAGAAGGTGATTACGATAAATTTACCAAAAGATTTGATAAACTAAAAAATAAATTAGTAAACCCTGAAAATCTAAAAACTGATGACGGACAATTTACAAAGTTTGTACTGAATATGGTAAAAGAGAGTCATATTGCATAAAATTATTAGATTATATAATCGAAGAAGGTTTTAATATAAACCAGATATCGGCTAGTGTAGTAGCTGGAAATGTATCAGGACAGATTTATCTTTTGAATAAAGGTGTAAAAATCAATGGTAGAAAGTTTATACCTGACAAAATCTTATTGGTAATAATGGATATTATTTATATTATCACTATGAGGTTCAAAAAGAATTATTAGATGCTTGTAAAGAGGATGATAAAATATATATAATTAAAACATTAAAAGATAAGAAAATGATTTCTCCTAAAATAGAAAAAGAATATAAAGATATCACTTCAACTATCGATTTAGGATTGTTTTAAACTTTTTTAATATTAAAAATTGTATTTTCGTTTAATTCCATTTCTATATCAGTTGCAGATTCATCAACTTTTTCTAAAAAGAATGTGTTAACACAATATCTATATTCTTTTAATAAAACATAAGATGAATTTTCATATATCAAATCTATATGGGCAACTTTACCCAAAAAATATTGTGTGGGGTTCGGATAGCAACACATTATGATTCTTACTTTATCTCCTACTTTAAAATCTTTCATCGTATTAAATAATAAATTTTTTGTGGATTGTTATTTTTATCAAAATAAAAATCTGATAATCCGATTTCTACATTAGAAATTGATAGTTTTGATAAGTAGTGTCTATAAAATTTTTCTCTTTTAGTATCTAAATTACTGACAGAAAATATATTATATTGTTGATTATTATTGATGTAGATAGAAATTATAAATATGACTTTACCCATCACTTCTAAATATTCGGAACGATTTGTTAAAGTATTAAATGTTAAAATATTAAAACCTCTTTCTGTAGCAGAGAAGTATATCGTTGGTATCGGATTGTTGCCAAATGAAAATAAATAATCACCACTATCCAATAAATGATCACTTTCATAAGTATCATTTATATAAACAGTATAGGAATTTCCTTATCAGAAACGAATTCGAAAGTATTAATATAAACGTCTTCTTTGATTGTAAATCCTGTCACGAATGACGTAGGAACCATACTATAATCTACTTCTTCGTTTAGAAATTTATAAAATTTTTTAATCATAATCTATATATTAATTTTTTAACATCTTGTTTAAATTTCAACCATTAATTTTTAATATATACAAGAAAATAAATTAAACATGTTTAATGAATT
>Ga0114951_10005719_pt1 | contig 11344 bp, 4 predicted proteins | sample AM7aDNAmetaG_FD_88677 | JGI IMG/M metagenome (GOLD analysis project Ga0114951, IMG submission 88677) | Freshwater microbial communities from Finland to study Microbial Dark Matter (Phase II) - AM7a DNA metaG | ecosystem: Environmental > Aquatic > Freshwater > Lake | place: Finland: Lake Alinen... | reverse complement strand
GTTGATGTTCAAAGTTGAAGTGGAAATAGTCCCCACGAAACCGCCGGTGCCATAGAGAAGACCGGCCAGTGAACCAACTTTGAGTCTCGTAACCTCGGTATTCTGGAGAGTGGAGGAAGCCGTGGCCGAAGTGACATTCAAGAGATTGGTCTGGATGCCGCCCGCAAAGGTGGAAGTTGCGGTCGAAGTGGCGGTGAAATAACCGGCGATCGCTTGATTGCCCAATGTAGAAATTCCTTCAACAGAAAGCTTGGCCCATGGAGAAGAGGTGCCGATGCCGATATATCCCGTTGACCCATCAATATATAATCTTGTAGGCTCGGCATTGGAACCGTTAGCGGTATTTATCATAAAGTCTGATGAGCTGTCGGATTGCCTAACATTAACTAAATCAACCACCCCGTTTGTGGTCTGACCTGCATCAGACGGAGCGGTAGTGTTCATCAATCTAAGTCCTACACCAGAGTTAGCACTAAAATCATAGTTGTTAATAATGAGAGGATAGGTTGTCGCTCCAGCACTGGTTTTCACAATTTGTAATGTTCCTTTAGGTGCCGCCGTCCCCACCCCCACATTCCCATTGGCCGCGATGAATAAAGCCGAACTCGTTGCTAAACCGTTGGTTGACGAGGCGATATTCAAAAGCGGGGTTTGGTTGTTGAGAGTTGAAAGAAGGTCAAGCTTGGCGAATGGCGTCGTCGTCCCAATGCCGACGTTGCCGTCCGCCGTGGCAAAATACGCCGAACCTGTTGAGCCGATTTGAGTGGTGGAGGCGTAACCCATATTGGTTTTGCCGTTCAGGGTGTTTATGCCAGACCATGTGTTGTTATCGCCAAGCAAAGTAGAGGAGGCGGCGGTTGTCGGCCAAGCTGTCCTACAATCGGAAGTGAGACACAGCCATGTAGTGCCTATGCCTGTGGAGGAAAGACGAGGAAGGGTAGAGGTGGCAGTGGTGGAGGTGGCGGTGAAGTAACCGGCGATCGCATTATTTCCAAGCGTGGAAGTCCCTTCGACGGAAAGTGACGCCCATGGAGAAGTGGTACCGATACCAAAGTTCCCGGCCGCGGTGATGACTGATCTCAAGACCTTCGAGGTGTTGTAAATGTCCAAAATATTGGCGGTCTGGCCAGTGAACGGAACGAGAGCCAAAGTGGTGGTGCCGGCGGCGGCTGATTCGATGCCGAGCTTGGCATAAGGAGAAGTCGAGCCAATCCCCACCATGTCGGTCGTGGTGCTCAAGCGGACGATGTTCGGCGTAACCCAGGTCCAGCCACCGCCGGAAGTAGCTCCGCCAGTGACGATCGTGCCGCAAGTGGTATTTCCGGAGGAATCAGTCTGGAGAGCCGAGCTGGAAAGATTACAATTGAGAAGCGCGGCCGTCCGGAGGATCAGATTGCCCCCGACGCCGACATTGCCGGAGGTTTCGATCGTCCCCGCCCGGACGGTTCCATTCTGCAAAACCGTCAAACCATTCGCCCCCGCCACATTCAATCCGCCGGCAAATGTCGAGGTGGCAGTCGTTGATGTCGCCGTGAACATTCCGGCGATGGCGTTGTTGCCAAGAGTTGAAGTTCCTTCGACGGAAAGACGGGCCCACGGAGTGGAAGAGCCGATACCGATGTTGCCGCCAAAATAGCTCGTTGTCGTACCTGCCGTGTATATGGCGTAATTATTCGTCGCCCCTTTTGTCAGATTCTCAATATATGCTCCATAGTTATTTGTTACGGTACCTGTTCCGGAAATATCATGCGCATAAAGTCCGTAAACATTCGTAGCCGTCCCGGTGTTGATTATCGGGTTGTTGTATAAACCATAGACATTATCTATCGTTCCGCTACTGCCATAAGTTGGCCCGGCTTGAAAAGCGGCATAATGATTGAAATTATTGGTTCCGGTTATGGTGGTCCTTGCATCATATGAGTTATAGGCCACGGTACCGCTGCTCTTGAATTCCGACGAATCCGAATAACCATGGGAATTCGATCCGGCATTATCAACAACGCGATTTAATACGACCCCCGCGTCAACACTGTTGCTGATTCCGGTTCCACCCACATCTAGCAAAGCTTTAGCGGTACTGCTATAGCTCGGACCAATCAATAACCCTCCCACCCTGACGGACTGCGCGGAACCACCACTCGTTAACACTCCGACATATCCTTTTGTGTTAGAGGAATTGGTATACAGATAATTTCCCATTGCCAGATTACCTGAGATCTCCAAATTCCTCGTCGTGCTCGTCGTCCCGATGCCGACATTCCCTGTCTGCGCCAGGAAAATAGAAGAAGTCGCGGTCAAAGTCGTTCCGACACCATTATAGAAAGGCAATTGTCCCTGAAGTGTGGAAGCGCCGACTATTCCGACAGCGGAACTATTGGCCAGACAGTTGCCGTCAACTCCACGGAAACAACCGGTGGTCAAAGTGATCCCATTATTGAAAGTTGAAGTGGCGGTGCCGGTTTGGTTGATCGCTCTCACATTAAGCCCGCCGGCAAATGTCGAAGTGGCTCCGGAATTATCGGCATTGAAATATGAAGCCGAGGTCAAACCGGAAACACTTAACTGAGAATACGGCGAGGAAGTGCCGATCCCCACTTTGCCATTCTGGTCAATAATGAAAGCTGTCGAAGTGGCGAAAGCCGCGGTGAAAGTCGAGACGGCCATGACCGGAGAAGTTTGGCCGGCGGAACCGGCAACTGACAAATTCGCGGAAGGAGTCGACGAGCCGATGCCGACTTGGCCGCCAGAGAGGATAGAGAGCACGCTCTGGGTGGCGTTGCCGAAGAATTCAGCGATCTTGCCGGCACCATTCTGCAAAATGTTCAGGAAAGTAGTGCTCGTGGTCGTGGCATTGGCAGAATCAGTGCGGACGAACTGCGATGAATTCAAGCCAGAAAGAGTTTCGGATGAGCTAGCATTCTGGGCATTGAGAGCATTCAAAGCTATCGTCGAAGTTCCGGCATAGAAGGCGGCCGGCACGGCTCCAAGGATTTTTCTCGGCGACATTTCAGAATCCCAAATAGCCGTGGCACCGGAACCTCCGATCTGAACGCCGAGGTAAAGAGTCTGGTTCCAGTCGATGCCGTCGAATGGCGTGGTGCTACCGAGCATTGTGCTGAAAAGACCATTTTTAATCGTCACGCGGTTATCGGAACCGGTGCCGCCACCGGCGCAATCGGAAGTATTGCACCAGGTTTCGGACCAGATAGCCGGACCGCCGGTCGGAGAGGTGTAAAGGTTGAAGTGGATGTTGTAGGAACCGTCGGCCACCGTCGTATTGGCGCTATCGGCCAATTTGCCTTGGTAGTTAATCTGCTGATTGAAGCCCGCCGCGTGTACTATATATATAGAGGAGGCGAAGAGCGAGGCCAGGGCGATGGCCAAAATAGCGAGGTTGGAGACCGAGGAGGCCGCACCTCCGATGGAGGGTGCACCTCCATCCATCAACATGGGATTTACGGCCGTAGAAAGTGCGGTCACCGGCAACCTGGAGGGTGCACCTCCGATGGAGGCCGCACCTCCATGTCTTCTCCTCCTCAAAACCACTATCGCCACGATGATCAGGATCAAGAGGAGCAACAACCAGAGCCAATCGTAGACGCCCAAGCCGCCGATGACGGTCGTGGCGTTCAAAACCGAGGCCGTCAGCATGCCATTCAGCCTCTTCAAGCCCTGATTCTGATAGTCAAGAATGACCACCGACATCTTGTATTTGCCAGAACGGCCCAAGGCGCCGATCGTCGCCTCGTAATAGCTCTTGTCGCCGTTAACCCTCAAAAGGAACGAAAAATTCTTAGACGCATCTTGCGGATCCTGCAAGGTGAAAGCCACCGTCTTGAGGATCTCCGGGACTTTTTCGTATTTCAGGCGGATCGTCAGGTTTTCCTTGCCGTCGATGTCCACCAGGTTGCCTTCGGACTTGAGCAGTTTGCCTTTTTGCCAGAATTCAAAATCGAGCAAGGTCAGTCGGTCGATCATCGGATCGACCAAGGATGATTGCGGAATGTTGGCGAAAGGATCCTCCGGAGTGATGAGTATCTCGCCAGGGAGTGGAATCCTGCCCTTGGCCAAAGCGCCGGATGAATATTGTCCGTCAAAAGTCTTGGCGAAGATCGCGTAGTAATAATCCTTGCCAGCCACGACATTGTTGTCAACATAGTTTTCGGCCGGACCTTCGTAGACCACCAGGCCGTCATTCTCATCTGCCGGGAAGAAAGTCTCGGAACGGACGAGGACGACTTCGCTAAACCGAGTGTCGGTCGGGTTCGTCCAGGAAAGGTTCAAATGATTGTTCACGGGCTTGACCGTGAAATTGGACGGGTTGGTGATCTGACCCTCGGTGACCGGCGCCACCGTTGTGAGGACGGTATCGGTGGAAGTTGAGTAACCGGTCGCGTCAGTGGCGATGATCCGGACAAAATACATCGTCGAAGGCGTGAGGCCGGTGATCATCATCTTGTGATTGGACTCATAGTTCAAGTCTTCGACGGCGCCGTTCAAGAGATCCGCCGTCGTACCCCAGATGATTTGCGACTTGGCTTTATTGTTCGTCTTGAACCTGATGTCTGCCTGGTCGGCTCCGGCGATGATCTTTACGTCGGATATTTGCAGAATTCCGTGCGAGCCGCCCCCAGGACCGCCACCGCCTCCGGGACCGCCGCCTCCGCCCGGACCAGAAGTCGGGGTCGGGGTCGCCGTTGCGGTCGGAGTCGGGGTCGGGGTCGGCGGGATTTTCTTGGTCTGCTGATAACCGGCCGAGAGGTCGGCGCTTGATCCGGCCGAAGAAGGACCGCTGGCGATCTCACCGACCGTGTCCTCCATGACATAGGTTTCAGAAGTCGACCGTCCGCCGCCAAAATTCAGGCTGTCGCTTTCCATTTTATAATTGCCACTCTGCATCGTCTGGGCGGAAGCAACGGAAAAAGCGGAAACCATCAGAATGAACAAAATCCCCCACCTCGCTCCGCTCGGCACCCCATTTTTCAAAGGGGGAACCTCCATCTGACCTGCAATGATATTCGAAAAAAGCCTTTTCCTAGAAACTATTTTTTCAACATGAGAATCTCGTTGGAAAATCCCCCTTTGTAAAAGGGGGTGCTCCGAGGCGGTTAGCCGAGGAGCGGGGGATTTTATTGATAATTTCTTTTCCATGAAAATGGATGGGTAGTTTACTTTGGCATTCTCACTCTTCCTCGAATTCCTAAATTCTAAATTCCAACCCCTAACTTCTAACTACGGCATCTCCGTCCCTTTCTGATCCTTGACCGGCACCATCACGTAAATGAAGTCCTTACCCTTGGAATCCTTGAAGACCGGCCTGATGACTCCGGTCGTTCCGCTTTGGTCCGGACTGACTTCCACCTGATCGGAGAATGAACCTTGGATCTTGGCCTTGAGGGCGGCATCGGGATCGGCCGCGCCGGTCGAAGGGACGATAGCCACACCATTCATGCCGCTCGTAACCTCGGAATTGTCAGCCGGTGTGGCATTCAAGATCTCCGGACGGCCCAAAGCCGCCGGTTCATTGACGCCCAAGGACATCGGCTTGATCGTGAAGAAGGCCACGACGGCATCGTACTTGCCGCCGAAGAATCCGATCGTTGAATCAATGACTTCAAGGATGCTGGCTCTCGAACCGTTGAGGACATTGGCGGCGATCTCGCGCCCATTGCCATTGAATGATCCGAACGAGGCCAAACCCAGTCCGGCAACTAGGACCAAAGCCGTGGTCACGCCCAAAGCTCTCTTCAAGATGATCTTTCTCGTCAAAGTCGAAGCCGCCAAAGGAGACTTGATCGGCAGGGCTGAGAGTACCGGAGCGATTTTCTCTCCGGACTTTTCTTTTGAGTCAGAAGTCCCGACTTTTGAGGATTGAGAACTACTCTTTCTTGTCATTCCCGCGCTGCGCCCTTCCGAACCAAACGGATATGAGACCATCTTCTGATTCATAGCCCTCTCTGCAAGCTCCTCGCGCAAAGCTTTGGCCGCCAAATAGGCCGGCGAAGTCTCGTGAGACTTTCCGTTGCAGAATGAAGCCCAGACGGACTTTGATGATTTGGCTTGGACGAACTTCTTCAATACCGGCAGGATCGGCTGATCAGCGAAAGGATATGAGACGCTCTTTGAGGATTGAGACTGACCAAACGGATACGAGACCTTCTTTGAATCAGAACTCTGTCCAACATTGGCAGTCTTCAAATCGGACGACTTTGAATCAGTGCTGGAATTCTTCAATTCCGCCGATTTCGAATCAGTCCGGCTTGAATCGGTAGTAGAAGATCCAGGAACCGAAACCTTCGAACCGGCCGGCAAAGGTTGGAAAGCAGAGGATGTGAACGTGACTTTCCAGTCGAGAGGCGGAACGATCTCCGAGAAAGTCATGGGACTCTCGATGGACTTCGCCGCCATGACATCCTCGATGGAATTTTCCGAGAGGAAGCTTTCGGCCATCTTGGAGACGATCGCGCCCCTTTTGACGTTGCCCGAGATCTTGAGGATGTTGGAAGTCCGCTCCGGCCGCGAGATTTCCTTTTCCGAGAACATGACCGGTATGGCGCGCTCTTGAATATTTTTTGCAGAATTGGTGACGGCCGGATTTGCTCCGATGACGCCGACTTCTTGCGTCGAGATGACGTTGGAATTATTTCCGGACACTTTCAATGAACTGTCTAAATCCGAGACTGCATTCTCTTTTGCCAGATCAGCGGAAACTTCCCGCTGGAGTTTACCCTCAGCCGCGACTGGGGGCGGGAATGACAAAACAGTGGATTCTGAATCGGAAGCGACTGATGAAACAGTTGCGCGGGTGATTTCCGAATCCGAATTGGACTGACCGCCGGATGCGGCCTGTGACAATCCGGATGCAGATTGAATTCCAGACACAACCTTTGGTGATTCGAAGGCGGATCTGACAGCGGAAGCGGATTGTAATCCGGAAGCGAACTTATCTGATCGAGTTGTTTGTAATCCTGAGAGATCTTGAGAATTTGAATCAACGGTCTGATCTTCCTTTGAAGACGCGCCGTCCGAGACTTCTTTCGTATAATTTGAAACTTGGTTTTGATCACCGCCAATGACTTTCTGAACGATTTCGGCATCTGCTGAACGAACGGCATCATTATTTGAATCGATTTCGACAAATTCGACTCTGAGTGACTCCGCCTGCTCGGTGAGCCTTCTCTGGGAACCGGCTTTTTTGCCCTTGAGATTTTCCAAACGGTTCCGGACTATCTCATCCTGAAGGACATTGGCCTTGTGTTTCTGAAGGGACTCCTCGGTGATGAACCAGGCTCGGCCGACTCTTTGGCAGTCCAATTTCCCCGCCCGGCAGAGCTGTCCGATGTAGTCCGGATCGTAATCCGAGATTTCGGAAGCTCGCCTAGACGAGATGTATTTTTTTCCTTCAAGAATAAAGATATCTTTCATGTTGGTTCAGACATCATTATATCGAACTTTCGGACAAAAATTATCAAAAAACTGTGGACAACAAATTGCAACATGGAAATATTCAAGATGTAATGTTAAAAAAATATTTCTCGAAAATTTTTTCCAAAAAATGAAATAATTTTTCAAAAAATTCAAAAAAATCACCAAGTAACATGTTTTGATATTGTCAAATTTATCACAGGCCTTCCAGAATCGTTTATAATGCCCTATAAGCATAGTGACCTATAAAATGATAAAGGTCGGGAAATGAGAGCGCCTGAAATCGTTGTGGCGTGATAGAGCCGAATATGCCGCTAAACGAACTCATATAATCGTTTTCTAGCATAAGAACCAGTCATTGCAATCGCGCATAAATCATCCAATTGACGCGATATTGCCCTCAGTGCGAAGCATTTATCAACAGTTAATCAACTTTACATAAAAACATAACAGATCAGTCATGTGATACAATTATATGTATGGTCATTCAGCATTCTATATATACTCAAATACGGAAGAAAAGGCTGGGTTACAAAACTTTCATACTATCAATGTTTTATGCATAAAGTTTACTATTTATCTATTAATGTTTATCAATGATAAAGCTATGGACTACAACAAACTTCAAATTGTGACTATCAAGCAGGCGGCTCTAATACTAGGAGTAACTCCCCTGACCCTGCGCAACTGGGACAATAGCGGTCGATTCAAAGCCTCACGTCATCCGATCAACAATTATAGGGTTTATAAGGTCTCGGAAATCGAGAAATTACTCATGGAGATAGAGTCGGGCCATGGTAGACGACCAACAATTAGTAAGGTTAGGAAGCTCATTGTTCAGCATTTGGAGGACTAGGAATCGCAAGGGACTAGTTTTTAGGGACTAGGGACTAGTGAATCGCATTTGCTACAATGGTACAATCAAGAGTCCCTAGTCCCTAGTCCCTAATCTTCTAGCTTCCATACCATTCCCAAATCTGGTACTCTTATTCCATGGAATACATCCCTACTATTGGTCTTGAGATTCACGCGGAATTGTTGACGGCATCAAAAATGTTCTGCTCCTGCCGCAATAATCCGGATGAGACACGACCAAATGTTGACGTCTGCCCTATCTGTCTAGGTCACCCTGGAACGTTGCCGGTATTAAATCTGGAAGCGATCCGAAAAGTCCTGCAGGTCGGTTTAGCTATTGAGGGTCAGTTAGCAGATTTTACAGAATGGGACCGCAAAAATTATTTCTATCCAGACATACCCAAGGGCTACCAGATCTCCCAATTCAAATACCCTCTTGTTTCTGGTGGTAATCTTTCCAACGTTGAAGTTGAGCGTATTCATTTGGAGGAGGACACTGCCCAGTCGACACATGACCAACATAACAAGAGTTTAGTAAACTTTAATCGTTCCGGTCGGCCACTCATGGAGCTCGTGACCAAGCCGGTCATCCATGATGCCAAGACCGCCGCTAATTTTGCAAAAAATCTTCAACTGCTTTTGCGCTACCTCGGAGCCGGAGAGGCCAATATGGAAAAAGGCCAAATGCGCATCGAAGCGAACATTTCCGTCGCTCCGGTTGGTTCGCAAACTCTCGGAACAAAAACCGAAGTCAAGAATTTGAATTCATTCCGCTCCGTCGAAAAAGCCATCGAGTATGAGATCGACCGCCAAACTTCCCTCCTCAAGGGTGGCGATAAGATTGTCCAAGAGACTCGAGGTTGGGATGATGCCAACCAAGAAACTTATTCTCAGAGGAGCAAAGAGAGTTCCCATGACTACCGCTACTTCCCCGAGCCGGACATACCTAAGCTTAAACTTTCGGAGATTGCCGAATTCAATCCGGCGATATTGAAAAATGATTTGCCGGAACTGCCGTGGGTCAAGAGGGACCGATATGAGAATGACTACAAGATGACAGATAAGGAAGTTGCAGTCTTCGTCGAGAATCAAGAAGTCGCGAAATATTTTGAAGAGATCATTTCTCATTTCAAAGGTGACGCCAAGAAGATCAAGCTGACAGTCAATTATTTGCTCAACAATTATTTGGGCAAGATTTATCTTGGAAGTACGGAAAATAATAGAACTGTGGACGTTGATGAGCAAATCAATATTGATCCAATTTCGGCAAAATCTTTCGCTGAACTTATTGATTTGATTTATGATAAGACCATCTCCTCGACCGGCGCCAGCACCCTCATCGATATCGCTCTTCAAAGCAAGTCCGGCTTCAAAGGTTCATTCAAAGCAGAAGCCGAACAAAACAACCTCATCCAAAAGAGCGATGCTGCTGATCTGGTCCCAGCCATTGAAAAGATTATTGCCGATAACGCCAAAGTCGTCACCGAATTCAAGAATGGCAAAACCGCCTCCCTCCAATTCCTGATCGGCCAAGCCATGAAGGCCACCAAAGGTTCCGCCAACCCCGAGGTTGTTAAGAAGCTGTTGATTGAGAAGATTACCAGGTCAGACCTGGTGGAAAAACCTTCATAAACCATCATAACCATGTCTGACATGGTAAGGTTCCCTATTTCTAGAGATGTCTCTTTTTTAGGGACTAGTTTTTAGGGACTAGGGACTAGTGAATCGCATTTGCTACATTTGCTACAATGGTACAATCAGGAGTCCCTAGTCCCTAGTCCCTAGTCCCTAGTCCCTAGTCCCTAGTCCCTAACCTCCTCCCCAATTCCTCCCCCAACCTCTTGACCGAACCGTCATCCAAAACACTGACCTCCAAAATCTCCTTACCAAACTTCCCAAAAGCTTTATAAACCTCTTTTCTGGTCTTTTCGTCGGCGCAATCTGTCTTGGAAAGGATAATAATCTCCTCTTTTTCCGGCAAGCCGTCGTCAAATTTTTCAAGTTCCTTTCTGACAGCCGAATAATTCTCAAGCATTACGTTAGCGATGTCGGACCTGCCTGGCCGGCAGGCAGGCATCCCCGACGAGTTATCCGGAAAAGCCACGATATGCAAAAGCACCTTCGTCCTCTTCACATGCTTCAAGAATTTATGGCCCAAACCTTTGCCTTCAGCGGCACCTTCGATCAGTCCTGGCAAATCGGCGAGGATGTAACCTCCGGGCAAAGCGCCCAAATTCGGATCAAGAGTAGTAAATTCGTAACTGCCGATCTTGGCGCGGGCCGATGTTAGGGCGTTCAAAAGACTGGACTTGCCGGCGTTAGGAAGTCCGATAAGCCCGGCGTCGGCGATCAGGTTGATCTCTACTTTGAATTCGCCGCTCTCGCCTTCCATGCCCGGCGTCGACTGCTCTGGCCTGATATTGGTCGAGGCTTTGAAGTGCTCATTCCCCAGCCCGCCGCGGCCGCCGTGGAGGATTTTGTCCGTCTGTCCCTCTTCAAACAGTTCGACGACGCGTCCGCTTTGAAGATTGGTGATGATCGAACCGATCGGCAAATCAATATAGAAGTCATCGCCGTCCCCGCCCTGCCAGCTCTGGCTCAGGCCGTCGTCGCCGTTCTTGGCGGCAAAAGATTTCGTCGTTTTGTACCGCGCCAAAATATTGAGATCGCGAACGGCCCGGACATAGACGTCGCCGCCGCGACCGCCATTGCCGCCGGCCGCTCCGGAATATTCCTTGTTCTTCTCATGGCGCCAGCGGACCACGCCTCCCCCGCCGTTTCCAGCTTTGGCAGTGAATTGTATTTCGTCGATGAAAGCCATTGGGGTATGAATTTGATTATAGTAATCGAGTGAAGGGACTAGTTTTTAGGGACTAGGGACTAGTGAATCGCATTTGCTACATTTGCTACAATGGTACAATCAGGAGTCCCTAGTCCCTAGTCCCTAGTCCCTAGTCCCTAGTCCCTAGTCCCTAGTCCCTAACCTCCTCCCAAATTCCTCCCCCAACCTCTTGACCGAACCGTCATCCAAAACACTGACCTCCAAAATCTCCTTACCAAACTT
>Ga0114951_10005718_pt1 | contig 11344 bp, 7 predicted proteins | sample AM7aDNAmetaG_FD_88677 | JGI IMG/M metagenome (GOLD analysis project Ga0114951, IMG submission 88677) | Freshwater microbial communities from Finland to study Microbial Dark Matter (Phase II) - AM7a DNA metaG | ecosystem: Environmental > Aquatic > Freshwater > Lake | place: Finland: Lake Alinen... | reverse complement strand
TCGGAGTGCCGCACGAGGTGATTCTGGGGAGCAACGGCTCGACGGACCGGACGCCGGAGATCGGCGCGGAGTTGGCGCGGAAGCATGACAATGTGCAGTTCTTCCATGTGCCGGAGCGCGGGCCGGGGCGGGCCTTCGCGCGCGCGCTGAAGCTGGCGCGTTACGACAAGTTCGTCACGCTCGACGCCGACCTCTCGTTCGACATGGCCTTCGTTCCCGACGCGCTGGCGTCGCTGGAGCAGAACGACGCCGTGATCGGCTCGAAGGGGCTCGGCACCCAGAAGCGCCCGCTCTTCCGGATCATCGCAAGCGATTCCTTCATCTGGCTGACGAACCTCCTGCTGCACATGCCGTATCGCGATTACGCGATCGGCGCGAAGGGATACCGCACGGCGGCGATCCTCCCCCACGCGGACAAAGTGGACGTGCATACGTTCTACACCCAGGAAATGGTCTACCAGATCCGCCGCGCGGGCGGCCGGATTGCCGAAATTCCCGTCAAGTGCGAGGACCGCAGGCCGAGCCGCTTCAACCTGCTTCACGAGGGCTTCTACCGATACGGGAAACTGTTCGGGCTCTGGTTCAGGAGCCTGCGCGATTGAGTCCCCGCCGAGCCATGCAGAAGTTTCGCCCCCGCCTCATTTCCACCGCCCTTCTGCTCATCGCGTCGGGCACGGCGTCTCAGGCCGCTTCCGCCCCCCCGACGGCGCCCCAATTCACTGCCAACGCGTGGCATTGGGCTTTCTTCATCATGCTGGCCGCCCTGGCGGTCGCCGGGGGAATCGCCGCGCTGAAACAGCCCGCTCGGGCCTGGATGGGGCGGACGATTGCCCGCAAGGGAGTTCAACTCGCGCTGGAGTTGCTGGCCATCGCGCTGGCGGAATGGTTCATCCTCAGCCACGTCAGCGCCCGCTATCTGCTGACTGACACCGTCACAGCCGGCGGCGATACGGCGTCGCACTATTACACCGTGGACTACCTGCGCCACGTGCTGCTGCCGGAGTGGAAGATCAGTTCCTGGACACCCTCCAATTACGCCGGGTTCCCGATTCTGCAATTCTACTTCCCGCTGCCGTTCCTCACGATGTGCCTGCTGAACCTCCTCATTCCGCTCACGGTGGCCTTCAAGCTAGTGACGCTGCTGGGGACGGTGCTGCTTCCGGTGACGGCCTGGGCCTTCCTGCGGCTGGTGCGCTGCCCCTTCCCCGGGCCCGGGCTGGGCGCGGCGCTCACGATCCCCTTCCTGTTCAACACCGCGAACAGCATGTGGGGCGGGAATATCCTGAGCACCCTGGCGGGTGAGTTCTCGTACAGCCTGGGCATGTCCCTCGCGCTGCTGATGCTCGGGGTGCTCTACCGCGGCTGCACGGAGAACAAGTGGCTGATCCTCAGCGCCCTGATGGTCTTCCTGGTGGGCTTCAGCCACGGCTACGCGCTGCTCTTCGCCGAGGCGATGTCAGCCTGGTTGCTGCTCACCCCCCGCCATTTCCTGCAGCGCGCGGCGTATCTGGCCAAAGTGTACCTGCTCGCGTTCTGCCTCCTCGCGTTCTGGCTTCTGCCGCTGCTGGCATACGGGCAGTGGACCACCCCCTACCACGCCCCGTGGCAGATTCAGAAGTTGGAGGAATTGGCGCCGAACGAGTTGATCCCCTGCATCATGTTCGGCGGAGTCGGCGCGCTCGGACTGGCCGCGCTCGCGTTCCACTGGCGCTCGGAACGGGCGGCCATTGTGCGCCCGCTGGGGTTCATGCTCTTCGGCCTCTTCGCCGCCGCCGTCCTCTTCGCCGCCGCGCCCGAATTGAAGGTGGTGGACATACGCTACGTCCCCTTCGCCCAGTTGATCTTCTGCCTGCTGGCGGCGTTCACGCTGGGGTGGCTCGGGCGCTCACTGGAGCGCCCCGCGCTGGCGACCGCCCTGCTGCTGATCGGCGCAACGGCGGTCACCGCATGGTGCAGCAACCAGGTGGACCCCGTCCCGGCGTGGACGAAATGGAACTACGAAGGGTTCCAGGCCAAGCCCGCGTGGAAGCAGTTCGCACTCATCAACAAATCGCTCAAGGGAACATTCCAGGATCCGCGCGTCGTGTTCGAGCATTCCGAGAGCCACGACGCATTCGGGAGTTCCCGCGCCTTCGAATCCCTGCCGCTGTTCGCCGGGCGCGCGACGCTGGAGGGGCTGTACATGCAGGCCTCCACGAGCGCCCCCTTCGTGTTCTACATCCAGTCGCAGATATCCGACCAGAAATCCGAGCCCTTCCCGCAATACTCCTACACCACGATGGACTACCCCAGGGCGCGCAAGCGGCTGGAGGTGTTCAACGTCGGCGAGATGATCCTGCGCAGCACCGCCGCCAAGACAGCCGCGCGCAACGCAGAGGGGTATCGCCTGATCCAGTCCTTCGGCGAGTACGAGACGTGGCGCGTGACAACCAACCCCGGCCGGTACGTGGTGCCGCTGGAGAATGAGCCCATCCTTTTCCGCACCGACAATTGGAAGTACACCTCCTATCAGTGGTTCATGGATGACGCGCTGCTCAACCGGTATCTGGTCTTCCTGAACGACCGCGCTGGGACTCCGCCGAGGAATGCGCACGCCGTTGTAGGGGCGCAGCACTTGTCCGCCGAAGCTCCAGCGAAGGCGGATGCTGCGCCCTGCCCCACCCCCTTCAAGCTCGCGGCGGATTCGCTTGAAAAACTCCCCACCCTCCCCATCGACACCACCGGCTGCCAGGTGGTCGAAACGATTCACAACGAGGAAATCCTCATCCGCACGAACTGGATCGGCAAGCCGCTGCTGGTGAAAATGTCCTATCACCCGAACTGGCGGGTGGAGGGGGCGGACGCGATCTACCTGGTCAGCCCCTCCTTCATGCTGATCTACCCCAACCAGGAGCGCGTGCGGCTCTATTACGCGCGCGGAGGCGCGGCGGAGGCGGGGACGGCGCTGACGGCGCTCGGCATTCTGCTGGTGCTGATCAACCTGCCGCTTCTCAAGGGACGCCGCAGCGCCTGGGGCGCGCTCGCCGGGCGGCTGGGGGTGCGCGCCGACCTGACGCCTGTCCTGCGATGGGACCCGCCGGACCGTCTGCGTTGGCGAATCCTCTGCGGCCTCGCCGGCGCGGGGGTGCTGGCCATCACGCTGTTGGCCGCCTATATCTACCTTCACGAGCCGAACCGCATTTTCGACCGCGCCATCGCGCTGAAGGATCAGAAACGCTACGCGGAGTCGCGCGCGAAGTTCTATCAGGTCCTAGCGCGGGCGCGCGACACGGATATCGGCCGGCAGTCCGCCTATTACATCGCGACGACCTACGACCTTCAGGAGAAAAATCAGGAGGCGATAAGCGCCTTCGAGTACCTCCTGCTCCAGTACCCGCACAACCCCACCAGCGCCGAGGCGCAATACCACATCGCCTACTGCTACCTCCGCATGGGGGATGAAGCCAAAGGGATCGAGCGGATGCGCCTCGTGCGGAAGGATTTCGCCGGGACGGAATGGGCGCGCTATGCGGCGGAGCGGATGAAGGAACATGGGGCGATCTGGCAATAGGCCGCGGGCAATTGCGAATTGCAAATGACCACCGGTTTGGGGCGAACGTTAGAAGCTGTCTTGCGCGGTTGAAATCGTCCTGTTCCGTCTGTCAGGCCGCGAAGCGGCCGTCGGACTTTAGCCCACGGCGAGCGAAGCGAGTCGTGGGGGATCAAGCTGTTTTTCGGGCGTTAAGAGCCCCCGCAGGGGGCGACGGAACCTTGGCGGGAGGCTCCATCGCCCCCTGCGGGGGCTCGCAGAGTGATTTCAACAGGGCAAAACAGCGCCTACGCTTTCTGCGCCTCCCCCACCCCCAGGCACAGAATCACCATATCATCCGACTGCTTGCAGCCTTCGCGGAATTGGGCGATAGCGGCGTTCACTTCCGCCACGACCTCCTCGGCGGTCTGCGACTTACTGTGCCTGAGCAGGTCGCGCAGGCGCTCCATGCCAAAAATATCATCTTTCGGGTTCAGCGCTTCAGTGACGCCGTCGGTGTACAAGAGGAGCAGATCGCCGGGTTGGAGTTGAACGCTCGCCTCCTCGTATCGCTCCTCCAGCTCCACGGCGAGGGGGAGGCCGCCGACGTCCAGTTGGATCACTTCCCCCCGGCGCAGGAGCAGCGCCGGGCAGTGGCCGGCGTCGCAGTAGTCGAGCCGCGCATCGGCGGGGTGCAGTCTTGCCAGGAAGAGCGTCACGAAGCCCGGCGGCTCGGGGCCGGCGGCAAGCGCCCGGCTCACCACGCCGACGGCCGCCGAGGGGCTGAGCGCGCCATCCATCTGCCCCCGCAGGAGCGATTGCGTCCGCGCCATGAGCAGCGCGCCGGGGATCCCCTTCCCCTCGTTGTCGGCCACCATGACCGCCAGGGAGCCATCCGCCAGCTCGAACAGGTCGTAGTAATCCCCGCCGATCTCGCGGCAGGATTGATGGAACACGGAGAGGGTGTACCCCGGAATCTCCGGCAGAGTCGCCGGCAGCAGGCGCTCCTGGATGGCGTGCGCCTCCTGCATCTCGAAATCCATCGCGGCGCGCTGGCGTTCCAGGTCGTGAAGCTGCCTCTGCTCCCTCAGGGCGTTGCGGAAAAGGCCGGAGAGGGAGAAGTAAAGCGCCAGCCCGCCGATGAACGCCGCGCCCCAGATGATCCGCAGCCAGAACCGCTTGCCGGCAAGGAACGCCTCGGGATGCTTGTATAACTCCAGCACGGCGTAAACGGCGCCGCCCCTCGGGCGGGCAAGAGGGACATACACTTCGAGGATTTCCCCTTCCGGCACGAGCGACTTCTCGTACTCATGCTCCGCCTTGAGCTTGCCCAGTTCCACAGCGACGCGCCCCCCCAGCGCCTCGCGCAGTTCCTCGTTGTCGGCGTAGAGGCGGCCGATCAGGCGCGGCTCGTCCGACCAGACGATGCGCCCGCTCTGGCCGTAGACCTTCATCCGGAAGACCGTGGGCATTTCCCGGAGGTGCTGCCAGACATGCTCGAACTTCTCATCATCCCCCTTCCGCACCGCCTCTTCGAATTCAGCCGGGGGCAAGTCGACGTTGGTGACCGCGCGCACGGCGTCGGCGGTGGTCTGGGCCTCGTCCGAAAGCAGATTGCTGTTCAGAACCGCCGAGACGAGCAGCCCCATCGCCGCCGCAATCCCAAGCGTGACGAGAACGCTGAACAACGTGAATTTGTGAAGGATGTTGAGCTGCACCGCTGCGATCCTCAGAGCGACTGTGTGGCGCGGTCCATTTCCAGCAACGACTGTAGCACGGGGCCGGACGGTGGGCAAGCATCAAAGACCAATGGCCAATGGGTATTTATCAATCGGGCGCGCCGAAGAACAGGGCACGCAATCAGCTTGCCATCCGTTTTGCCGCTTTCGACCACAATGACCAGAAGCTGTTCTGCTCTATTGAAATCATCCTGTTCCGTTCGTCAGGCCGCGAAGCGGCCGTCGGACTTTAGCCCACGGCGAGCGAAGCGAGTTGTGGGGGAGGTCGTAACTAATGCTTGAGCCCCCGAAGGGGGCGACGGAGCCTCCCGCCAAGGTTCCGTCGCCCCCTTCGGGGGCTCTCTTCATTCCCAGGTCGTCTCGGTCCCCACGACTCGCTTCGCTCGCCGTGGGCTACTATCCATCACCCCCTGCGGGGGTTCGCTGGATGATTTCAACAGAACAAAGCTGTTTCAAGACTATGGCGTGGGTTACTTGCCCTGAGCGTAGTCGAATGGGTCAAACCCGCGAGAAACATAGCGCGGACTCTTTAGTCCGCGTCACCTGCCGAGTTTTGAAACAGCTCCAGGGTTTGTAGGGGCAAGGCATGCCTTGCCCCCGACCGCGTGTCATGCCAATCGCGCGTCGCTCATTGAGGCCGTTGATCACAAATCGTTCCGCCCCCGATGACATACTCTCCGTCGTAGAACACGGCGGCCTGGCCGGGGGTGACGGCGGGTTCGGGGGAGGAAAGCCGGACGCGCGCGGAGGCATCGGGCAGCGCCTCGATTTGCGCGGCGACGCCGATATGCCGGTAGCGGATCTTCACCTCCGCGCCGATGCGTTCCCCATCCGCCACCGGGTAGATCCAGTTGATTCCGCGTACCATGAACTCTGAACGCAGCGTCTCTTCGCGCCGCCCCACCACGACAACCGCCCTCTCCGGCTCCAGCCGCAGAACGAAACGCGGCTCCCCGACGGCGAAGCCCAGCTTCTTGCGCTGCCCGATGGTGAACCGATGGATGCCTTTGTGCCGCGCAAGCACATTCCCCGCTGTGTCCTGAATCTCCCCGGGCCGCGCCGCCCCCGGCGACTGGCGCTCCAGGAAGCCGGGGTAATCGTCGTCGGGGATGAAGCATATCTCCTGGCTGTCCGGACGGTTGTGACTCCTGAGCCCCGTCTCCTGTGCGAGTCCGCGCACGGCGGGTTTCGTGAGTTCCCCCACCGGAAAACGCGCGCGCGCCAGGTGGCGCTGCTCCAGACCGTAGAGCATGTAGGATTGATCCTTCTGCGCGTCGGCCGCGCGGCGCAGGAAATGCCTATTTCCTGGTAGGGGCAAGGCATGCCTTGCCCCAGTCGCCGAGGCCTCCGCAACCCGCGCGTAATGCCCCGTGGCGACCGCCTCTGCGCCCAATTCGTCGGCAAGCTTGAGCAGGGCATTGAACTTGATGAGGGGGTTGCAGCGAACGCAGGGGTTGGGCGTGCGGCCGGCGAAGTAGTCCTGGCAGAACGGCTCGACGACCTGCTTCAGGAACTCATCGCGCAGGGAGAGGACGCGATGGGGAATGCCGAGTTGCGCGGCGACCTGGCGGGCGTCCTCGATCGCAGCCTGGCCGACCTCCGGCCAGAGGTCGAACGTGACTCCAAGCACCTCCCATCCTTCCCGGCGCAGCAACTCCGCGGCCGCCGACGAATCGACTCCGCCGCTCATCGCCAGGAGGATGCGCCTCATATCTCAAATACCAGCGGCAGATCGCAGGCGCCCCCGCTGCCACCCAGGCGGCGAGAGCTATCGGCCAGTTGCTGTAGACTGTGGCTCTGAAGGAAACCGCGCACCAGCCGGGCCATGTCCGCCCAGAGTTGGTGCGCGGCGCACTCCTTCATCTTGCGGCAATGCCCCTTCCGAAGCGGGCGGTCAAGGACGATGTCGTCCACGCAATGGACCGGAGCCACTTCATGTTCGAGGGCAACAACAATGTCCCACAGACTCAGATCCGCTGGCGCGCGCGCGAGCACGAACCCGCCCCGCGGCCCGCGAATGCTCCGCACCAGCCCCGCCTTGCGCAACCGCCGGAGCAGTTGCTCAAGGTAGTCCAGCGATATCTGCTGGCGCTCCGAAATGGCTTTCAAGCTGATCGGCCCATTCTGGCCGTTCAGGGCCAGTTCGAGCATCGCCCGAACGCCGTAGCGGCCGCGTGTGGAAAGCCTCATTGCAGTACTCCCAGGTGAAACCCGCCTTAGAACTGAATCTCCACCGCCGCATAGCCGCAGACGGGGATGCACAACTCGCAACCGATGCACTTATCCTCATCGAACTGCACGACCATTTCCGGCCGCTTCACCGACAGGGCCGAAGTCGGGCAGACCGAGACGCATGCCGTGCAATGGACGCAACGGTCCTGGCGCCAGTGGACATCCTTGGAGAGCGGCTGCCAGGTGACGCCGACGGACTCGATGTACTTGCGCCCCGCCTCCAGTTTGCGCTTATCGCCGCTGATTTCCACCACCATGTGCCCGGCCTCATCCGGACTGATGCTGGCTCTCATGATGTTCACTCGCAGGTCGTAGTCTTTGACCAGACGGTATACAACCGGCTCGCGGACGATGCCGCGCGGAAAGTTCAGGACCAGTTTTTCGCTCGCCATATCACTATCTCCTTTCGGCGGCGGAACCGCCGGGGAATCGGGTTCAGAGGATCGGTTTCTCCACGAAGGGCTTGCACTTCTGCCCGCTCTCCGGGGTCGGGATGGAGGCCACCGGCTCGCTCAGGAGGAACTCTCCCTTGCGAATCCATTCCTTGAGGATCGTGGCGATCTCCTTCGCCTTCTTGTAGCTGGAGAGGCCCGCGGTCGGCACCTTCTTCCCGTTGATCGTAATGGAGCCGCTCTTGAGCTCCTTGTACGAGACGTAACCCAGGTTCCCGGGGATGCAATTCGGGTAATCGGTCGAATAGTCCACGATCGGGGCGACCAGATCGGCATCCGAGACGGCGCAATGCTTGATCACATCCTCATCGAGGACGGGCATGGGGATGCCGATACCCACCCCGAGGCTGACGCCGTAGCCCACGAGGGAAACGCCCCGGAGCCACTGGGTGTTCATCTGCTTCAGGTCGCCGCAGACGGCCAGCGTCCCCGCGGGCACCTGCGGAGCGCCGTTGGGCAGGCGCTGCACCGCCGGGGCATGTTGCGTCCCTTCCCACCAGACGTAGCCGACGCCTCCTCCCAGGAAGATGCGCGTCCCGATGCCGATGGTGCGGTAGAGCGGGTCGTTCAGCAGCGGGCTGAGCTGCCCGGCGGAGCAGTAATTCGCATTGGCGATGCCCGGCTGCAGGACCCCCATGTAGGTGTAGATCACCCGTTTCCCGTCGCGATTCACCGCCACGTTGTAATTCTGGTAGGCGTTGCGCGGGTTGGTCAGGACGGCCTGATTCAGGTTCGCCAGCGTGATCCAGGAGCGGACCTCCTTGCGGGGATAGCAATCCGTGCCGTACGCAGTGGCCTTGAACTCCACCTCCTTGCCGGCGACGAGGTCCTCAATCACGTGCGCCCCGCCGTAGACGAAGCGGCCGGGGAAAACGCTGTTGTCCGGGTCCTTGTCCGGCAACTCGGTCGCGCCGATGTAGAAATCCACCGCCGCCAGCCCGGCGTAGGCGTTCACGTCGTTCAGCCAGACTTTTGAGAACTTCGCGCGCGGTTTCGTATGCCCGCTATTGAGGAACGCGCCCGAGGAGCACATGGGGCCGAACGTCCCGGTGGTGACGACGTCCACCTCCGCGGCCGCCTTCTTCGCCCCCTTCTGCGCGACGAGGTCGATGATCTCTTCGGCATCCACAACGACCGCCTGGCCCTTGCGGATCTTTTCGTTTATTTCCCTGATGGTCTTAGCCACGGAATATTCCTCCGTTTGGATTATGATCGGATGCAATCAAGCGACGCAGGACGGGGCCCCCTATCGGGGGCGAGGCATGATCCATGGGGATGATTCACGGCAATTGATGATTGGCGATTGAAGGGCAGCAACGGCAAGCGCGCTCGGAGAGCCCGCTCCACCAATTGCCGCAGAATATGCCTTGTCCGTCCGCATGGTCAACCTCAATCGTAGTCGAAAAGATCAGTGCTTAGATAACGCTCCCCCGTGTCCGGCAGCAGCACGACGACATCCTTGCCCGCGCCCAACTCGCGCGCCACCCCCAGCGCGGCGAACATGGCCGCGCCCGAGGAAATGCCCACGAAAATCGCCTCCTCGCGCGCCAGCCGGCGCGACGTGGAGCGCGCATCCTCATCGGAGACCGGCACGATGCGATCAATCACCTTGCGGTCCAGCACCTGCGGGACGAAACCCGCCCCGATCCCCTGTATCTTGTGCCGCCCGGCCTTGCCCCCGGAAAGCACCGGGGAGGCCGCCGGCTCGACCGCCACCACCAGCACCTTCTTCAACTCCGCCTTCAGCACCTCGCCGACGCCCGTGATCGTGCCACCCGTGCCGACCCCCGCGACGAAAGCGTCCACCTTGCGGTTCATCTGTTCGAGGATTTCCACGGCCGTCGTCTGGCGATGCACCTCCGGATTCGCCGGATTATTGAACTGCTGCGGCATGAAGTAGTCCGCATGCTCCGCAACCAGTTCCTCCGCCTTCCTGATCGCACCGGACATCCCATCCGCGCCCGGGGTCAGGATAATCTCCGCGCCCAGTGCCCGGAGCAGCTTGCGCCGCTCCACGCTCATCGTTTCAGGCATCGTGACGGCGAACTTGTACCCCTTCACCGCGGCCACCATCGCCAGGCCGATGCCGGTATTGCCGCTGGTCGGCTCGATAATCGTCATACCGGGGCGCAGCTTCTGCTCCTTCTCGGCCCACTCCACCATAGCCTGGCAGATGCGGTCCTTGACGGAAGAGCAGGGATTGAAGAACTCCAGCTTGGCCCACACCGTGGCATCCTGCGGCGTAGTGAGCTTATTGATGCGCACCACGGGGGTGTCGCCGATCAGTTCAAGTATATTCAGAGCGCACTTGGCCACGGTGAACCCTTTCCCAAATCGAGCCCAACAGAATTAACGTAGCATATCCTACCTGCCCAGTCAAGTATAGCTCCTGCATGGCAGGAAATCTTCAATCCCTGTCTACGACTATAGTTCAGCGGCGCGGGAGATGCAACTCATACGGCGCGTCGGTGCCTTGCAACAATCGAGCGTCTCGGTTATCCTAAGCACTCTCGAATCTCTCCTCAAGGCGGCGTAGCCAAGCGGCTAAGGCAACGGTTTGCAAAACCGTCATCCCCGGTTCGAATCCGGGCGCCGCCTCCAATCAGCAAAGGCCCCTTCCAATTCCTCGACTGCGATTTGCCTCGGCGGGACAGAAGTCGCCTCTTTCGGACGCGATTTCAGTCTAATTCCCTGTCAAATGACTTCGCCCGGTTTTCGGCGCTTCGGGGGCTGCTGCCTCGCGAGCGGGTCCCCTCGCGCAGGAGGATGAGGGCGCCGGCAAGGTTTATCGGCAAACTGGCCCCCAGGGCCAGAACAGTAACGGCCACCGATTTGTCCGAAGTCACTCCGGAAAGGGCCAGCAGACCCACCCCCGTCACCTGCGGCAATCCCCATCCCGAGAGCGACAGCGGCACCATGCCGGCCACCTCGATGGCGCAGATAATCCAGAGTATCCGCACAAAATCGATTGCCGGAGCGCCAACGGCATGCAACATCAGGAGCGAGGCTGGAACGGAGATCAGGAGCCGCGCAAGACCGAACCCCAACGCGGCAAGCGCCTCCGCCCGCGCCGACCGATACAGTTCGATCGACTCGAGAATCTTGCGCAGCGCATCATGGAATCGGCGCGGCATCGCCTGCGACAGGTATCGCACATGCAACCCCCTCACCCAGGCGGCCAGCGGAGTGAAGAGCATCAGCAGGTAGAACGTCAACGGAACGGCCGCAATGAGAAGAAGGGGAATAATCCAGGCGCGATACTCCACCGCAAAGCGAGCATCCAGCGCCAGCGCTGCCGCCCCGGCCCCGCTGAGCACCACCGCCTTCAGCAGCGTATTCAGCCCCAGTGCCGTGAATATCTGGGCGCGCAGGTTATCCGGACGCGACAACCGCCACCAGGCCACCGCCCCGCC
>Ga0114951_10005717_pt1 | contig 11348 bp, 3 predicted proteins | sample AM7aDNAmetaG_FD_88677 | JGI IMG/M metagenome (GOLD analysis project Ga0114951, IMG submission 88677) | Freshwater microbial communities from Finland to study Microbial Dark Matter (Phase II) - AM7a DNA metaG | ecosystem: Environmental > Aquatic > Freshwater > Lake | place: Finland: Lake Alinen... | reverse complement strand
CCATCACGCGGGACTTGGGCGCGGGAGAATGTTTCAGAAAACCGTCGAGCAAAAGCTGCACGCCGAAATTATTCACACCGCTGCCAAAAAATACCGGCGTCGTCTTGCCCGCGAGCACGGCGGCCTCGTCGAATTCCTCGCCGGCGTGTTCGAGCATTTCCAATTCTTCGAGCGTCTTCGCAAATTCCGCATCGCTCAAATTGCCGCGCACGGCGGGATCGTGCAGCCCGCCGACAGAAACGGGCGCGCGATATTTGCCGCCGACCACGCGCTCGAAGGTGTGCATCACTTTCGTCTGGCGATCATAGACGCCCTGAAAATCCGGACCGTTGCCGATGGGCCAGTTCACCGGGAACGCGCCGATGCCGAGCACGCGCTCCAGCTCGTCGAGCAGCTCCAGCGGATTTTTCATCGGCCGGTCGCACTTGTTCATGAAGGTGAAAATCGGGACGCCGCGCTGGCGACAGACCTCGAACAGCTTGCGCGTCTGCGGTTCGATGCCTTTGGCGGAATCAATCACCATGACGACGGAATCCACGGCGGTCAGCACGCGATAGGTGTCCTCGGAAAAATCCTTGTGGCCGGGCGTGTCGAGCAGGTTGATGCGGTAGCCGTCGTAATCAAATTGCAGCACGGTTGAGCTGATCGAGATGCCGCGCTTCTTTTCCAGCTCCATCCAGTCGCTGGTGGTGGCGCGCTGGTTTTTGCGCGCAGTCACGGAACCGGCAAGCTGCACCGCGCCGCCGTAAAGCAGCAGCTTCTCCGTCAGCGTAGTCTTGCCCGCATCCGGGTGCGAGATGATGGCGAACGTGCGGCGTTTTGAGATTTCCTGGGCAATGCTCACAATTGAGCCGGTGAGGTTAGCAAAGAAACGGCGGCGGACAAGGAGAAGAGACTGGAAAGCGGAAGCTTGAAAAGCCCTGGCGGAAAGCCGACCGGCGGCGGGGGCTTTGGTTTCTGGTTTCAGCTGCCATTCTCAGCGGTTGCCCAATACTGCTTGCCGCGCAGAACAAACCGCGCATAATAACCGCCGCGATTTTGCGCGCGTAGCTCAACTGGATAGAGCGTCGGTCTCCGAAGCCGAAGGTTATGGGTTCAACTCCCGTCGCGCGCACCAGCTTCAATTGGCTCGGCAAGCCAGCTTCCATTTCTCGTATTTTTCGCTTTTTGATGCTGCGGCTTTGGACCCAATTTAAAACGACTGGAGCCGGTAAAACTGCGACGGCGAGCCGGGCGCAAAACCATTGCTCAAATTAAAATTCCCGCCGGCATCAAACTGGTTCGTCAATAGCCGCGTCCAGTTGGTCAGCGGCGTGGCGAGGTTGGTGGCGGACAGCAGATAATAATTTCCCCCCACCGCGCCGCCGTTGCCGGACAGCAGCAACTGCGTGCCGGTCAGGGAAACATTGCCGATGACCGGGCTGGGGATGGTCGCCACCACGAGCGTGCCGCTGGTGAAGAACAAATTGGTGTTCCAGTAAAGTCCGTTGGTCAGCCCTGGCAGCGTCAGCGTGGAAACCGCGCCAGCAATGCCGTTGGCGTTGAATAACTGAAAGCTGTCGCCGCTGGCGAGCGCGCCGCCGAGGTTCGTCACGATTACCGCGCCGCCGAAAGTCAGTGTGCCAGCGACGGTGACGCTGGAATTGGTCAGCGGCGAAGGCTGGATTTGAAACCGCAGCGTGCTGCCGGAATTCAGTGTAAGATTATTGCCGATGCTCAGCGAATCCGAGGCGTTACCCACGGCCAGCGTGCCGCCGGCCCCCACGGTGACGGAGCCGGCGACCGCGCCATTGCCGGACAAAATGCCGCCATTCAGCACCTGCACATTGCCCGCGCCTGTGGCGGAGCCGGTGAGATTATTCACGAGCAAGGTGGCGTTGCTGACGGTGGTGGTGCCGGAATAATTATTGGCGCTGAGCAGATTCAAGCTGCCGCCGGGCAAAGAACTTTTCACCATGAGCGCGCCGCTGCCGCCGTTGCCGAAAGTGTTCGTGTAGGCGATGGCATTGCCATTGACATCAATCGTGGCACTGGCCGCCAGCGTCACGGGTTTGGCCACGCCGCCGCCCAAACCGGTGCCGCCGGCGGAAGTATCCTGCGTGAGATCCACCGCCGAGTTCAGCAACGCGGCGGCATATTGCAAGTTGCCGCCGGCAAACGTCAGACCGCCATAGACGGCGCCGCCCAGCGCCCAGAGGCTGTTGATGTTGACCGTGCCGCTGTAAAGCACCGTGCCGCCGGCAAAGCCGTTGCCGGCGGAATTCAACACCACCGTCCCAGTGGCCATGACCGGCGTGGTATTCGCTGTGCCGCTGCCGCTGCCGGGCAACTGGCCAAGTGTATTGCCATTGGCGCTCGACGCCGGAATGCCGATGGCCAACTGGCCCGTGCCGCCGATGTAGCCATCCACGGTCATGGTGTTGCCTGCCGTCGCGGCGAGGCCGCCGCCGTTGTTGCCGAGCCAGAACTGTCGCGCGTTGGCACCGGACTGGTCGTGCGTGAACGTGGCGTTGCCCACGACTGTGCCGCCGTTGAGCGTGACGGAGGAGACGGAATTGTTGCCGTTATTAGTCTGCCCAAATCCGCTGTAGGCCGTGACGACGGAGAAGCCGCCGGCGAGATAGGTGCCGAGGGTGTAATAGTTCGCCGCGCCATAAACAACCGTGCCGGGGCCGGCTTGAACCAGGCCGTTATTCTGTCCCGCCTGCTTGCCGTCGTTGAGGGGAATGGAGCAGTTGAAATATCCCTGCGCGTTGTTCTGCCAAATCACGCCATAGCTTTGGCCGGAGAATTGGCTGCGATAGAAATCGAGGGATGCGCCGGAAAGCGTTTCGTTGTGCGTGCCGCAATTAGGTGTCACCAGAATGCCCTGGCAATTTTGAAACGTGAACGCGCTGTTGGTGACGGTCAGCGCGGCGTTTTGATTGAAGCGCAACGTGCTTGCCCCGCCGGTATTGCCAATCGTATTGACGCCGCTGCCGTTCACGTCGTAGTTGCCGCCGGTCGTGACGCCCGCAGTCTGGTAAAAGCCGGCCACCTGACTGCCGCCGACGATGGTATAGGGCGAAGTCGTCGTGTTGGTGGTGGCCCAGTCATACAAACCGACTGTCGCAAACGCGCCGTTTCCGCCAAGGCCGAGGCCGCCAAGCACACCCGCTGTCCCTGGCGTGGTGGTCGTAGTAATTGTCGCTGTGGCCGCAACTGTGCCGGTGGAATTAATCGTCGCCGGGCCGATGAATTCCACGGTGCCGCCGATATTTTCCGCGATACCTGCAAGATTAACCACGGGCAAATTGGTGCCGGCGACCACGGAAGCGCCGACATTCAAGGTCAGGCCGGCGAAATTTTGCGTGCTGCCGATGCCGCCATTGCCGGTGATTTGCAGCGCGCCACCGCCGAACGTCAGGCTGTTGGCGGCGGGAATCATATTGGTCACCGGCGAATTCGTGGCGGAATAATTCAAGGCGAGCGAACCGCTGTTGATGAACACGCCGCCGGTGAAGCTGTTCGTCGCGCCGCCCAACGTCAGCGCACCGGAACCGATTTTGATCAGGCCGTTCGTGCCCGCCAGCGGCGTGGCGATGGTCACGGACTGGTTTTTTACGTTGATCGTCGGACCAATGCCCAGCGTCAGCGTGTTGGTGCCGGCCAGCGTCCAGTTGTAAGTAGCCGTCGTATCGCCAAAAATCAAACTGCCAATGGAGCGGGCGCTGTCAAGCGTCACGGTGAGATTTGTAGGCAGGCTGAGGGTGCTGAAATCGGCAATACTACTGGAGCCAGAAGCGATGCCGTTGCCCACCCAGTTGGTTGCTGCGCTCCAGTTGCCGCTGGAAGTGGAAAGCCAGATGCCGTTGCCGAAGGCTTCGGGTGTGGCACTGACCTCGGGCGAATTGCCACTGGTGCCGCCCGCGCCGGTGGCGGTGACGACGTAATAATAAGTCGTGCCGTTCGCCAGACCGGTGTTGGTGTAGGTCGTGCCGTTGTAGCCGGTGACGACGGTGACGGTTTCGTTGCCGCTGCTGGTGCCGCGTTTCAATGTGTAGCTCGTGGCGCCAGTCGTGACCGGCCAGACCAGGGAAATTTGTCCGTTGGTCGCCGTCGCGGTCAGGTTCGTTGGAAAGGTCTGCTGGCTGTTGACCAAATCGCTGGCGTTGGCGGAAACACCGGCGTCATTGACCGCCGCGACGCGGTAATAATAAATCGTGCTCGGGTTCACCGTATAATCCGTGTAAGTCGTCTCGGTAACGGTTTGCAAATAGGTGTAAGGCCCGGCGGAACTGGTCGCGCGGTAAATCGCATACCCGACCGCGCCAGGCACCGGCAACCAGTTCAACGTGATATTGGTCGTCGAACTGTAGGTGAAGCTGGCGGTGAGTGAAACAGGCAAGGTCGCCGGTGCCGCCGGCAACGGCACGGCCACGGCCAGCGGAGAATTGGTGCTGGTCCCGCCGGCACTCGTCGCGGTGACAACGTAGCTGTAGATGCCGCCATCCGTCGGCGAGGCGTCGGTGTAAGTGGTGTTGGTGACGGCATTGTTCAGCAAAATCGTGTTCAACACATTGGACGAACCGCCGCCAGTGTTCACCAGGATGGAACGGAAGACCGAATAGTAATTTGCACCGCTGACCGCGCTCCAGTTCAGCGACACGCTCTGGTGCGCGACGCCAGCAACGGTCAGGCTGGTGGGTGCAATTGGCGCGCTGGAAGAAATCCCCGCTGAAGGTGTGGCGCCGGGACTGGCCGGCGAATTCGTGCTGCTGCCGACCGGATTAACCGAGCGCACGACGTAAAAATAATTCGTGCCGTTGCCAGCAGTAGTGTCGAGCCACGTCGCGTTCACCGCACCGCTGCCGCAAACCGGACCGGTAACACCGTTGGTCATCGAGACAAAAGTGCCGCTGGCATTGGTCGCGCGCAAAACATTGTAACTTGTCGCGCCGGACACCAATGGCCAGCAAACCAGATTACAATTGTTGCCCGCGTAAGCCGTCGCACTCGCCGGCGGCGGCGGCACATAGCCCGACAACTCCAGACGAACGTAGTCATACATCGCGTGATCGGAAAAATTTCCGTCCGGAACGCCGTTGACATTGATTTTCGCGGTCTGACGCATGTAGATGGTGATGGTGTTCTGCCCCGCTTGCAACAGGCTGGTGGAAAAGTTGATGCGGTTGTCCGAGTAATCGGCATTGACGCCTTCGCGAATCGTAGTGTCACATTCATAACTGGAGCCCATGTAGTTCGGATTGTAGCCGTTGGCGGGTGAAATTTGCGTGCCGTTGACAGAAATTTCAATGGCTCCCTGATAATCCGAGCACAAGGCCATATAGAACGAAGCTGATCCGCTGGGCGCCGAGGGCAGGTTGAAGGTGATGGTTGAACTGGAGTCGTCGTAAATTCCGGTGCTGTCCACGACGCATGGCTGGACGAAGTTCCAATCGGTGGTCCAGCGGCTCTGGCCAACGGTGTAGTTCACGCCGTTTGGAAAATCGAACGGATATTGCAGCCACTTGCTCCAAATGGGACTCGGCGCGGTTGGCTTCGGCCCGATGTCGCCCACCCAATAGTCGTCGCCGTGTCGGAATTTGTTTTGTCCCGTCCGGCTCGGATAACCAATTTCAAAAACCGTCGCGCCGACGCGGGTTGGCGTCCAGATTTTCGTGCCCAGACTGTTTGTCGCGCCGGCCGCGACCGTGACGCTGAATGGGGTCGCCGGCAAATCAAAGGTGTTGGGAGAATTGCCGCCGGTTTGACTTTGCGACTGGAACGTGCCCGCCGCGCCGGGGCCAAAGGCATAGAGCGTGTAGTTGGTGCCGGCGATGACATTGGGGATGGTGAAATTCCCGTTGGTGTCGGTCTTCACCCAAAACTGATAATTCTTCATCCAGGCCTGAAAATCGTAGATGTTAGAAATAGTAGTTGGCTGCTGCATGACGCCCACCCACAAGCCGGCGGCGGAAGCGTTCGGATTGTAGGTGTCGTTGATGACGAATTTTCCGGTCACCGTGCCGCGACCGGAGGCCGTGGCATAATTTGCATTCGTGAACCAATAATAAGGCCACGCGCCGACGGCACCCGTGGGCTGGCCGTTGGTGTCAATGCCCTGTTCCGCCAGGGCCTGCGCCTGCGCATCGGCATAAAGCGCCATGGCTGGCTGGTTGGTGCCGGCAAGCGTGTTGGTGACGTTGTTGCAATAAATAAAATACGGCCCATAGACTTTCGTCCAGACTTCGCCGGCACCCCAATAAGCGTCGTTGGCACCGCCGCCATAATGGCCGGAATTCAGCATGTTCAAAATAGTGGTGCCGATGTGCTCCATCAAATCCCGTTTCATCGGGCCGTTCTGGTGATACTCCAGGCTGGCTTGAATGTTCCAGAGGCCGACATTTTTTCCGCCAGTGCCGACGCTGCTCCAGCCGTAGACGTGCTGGTTGCCGAAGTCAGTGCTGTATTTGTATTTGTCTTCGTATTGCCCGGCGTAAATGCCATTTGTCCACAACGAAACCTCCACAGGTGCGCCGTTCACGGGGTTGATGACCGCGCCGCCGGAAACCTCCATCAGCCGGTTGCGCGCCGCGTCCACGCTCATCCAGTTGAAGATGGAGCCGGCGTAAATGTTGTCACGGCACTCGCCCATCGAAAAGTAGCCGTTGGTGCTGGCATGACTCCAGATTGGCGTGACATAAAATCCCGTGGCACCGCGCAACAGCGAATAATGCACCTCCATGATGCAGTTGGCCACCGTCGTGGAAACCAGGGCGATTTCGGCATAATTGGTCGTATTAGCCACGATGGAATAAGTGAATGTCAGCCCTTCATTGTTGCAGTTCTCCCAATACAACTTACCGCCGTTGGCATTGCCCGAAACCAGGTTAAGCGTCTGGGTGGTGCCGGTGTTGTTGAAGGTGTAGTTGATGATGCCGATCTGCGCGCTGGACTTTGTGCAGGTAATGGAAACAATGCCATTGGCCAGCGTCACGGTGGTGCCATTGTCTGTAAGCGTTACCGCCGCGCCGTTGGTGCCGCCGCCGGGCACATTGGCGTGCGCCGGTTTTTCCCAAAGCAACAGGCCGAGTAATAAAAAAAACGCAAAGATGGATTTCATGAACGTATTCAAACGGCAGGAAACCATCCCGCCCGCAAAATGGATGAGGCAATCTAACACCTCGGATAATTTCCGCCATCGCCAGTTCTGGTCATGTCCGCCACCGGGGCTGCCATTTCCAGTTGACGATTCGCGACAAAGGCGGAAACTGCTGGCATCATGAATCTCAAACGCTGGTTCGCCTGGCTGTGCCTCGCGCTGATGCTAGTCGCGGAGATTTTGCTATTCCGCGCCGGCCGCGAGAAAGATGCCGCCCTGACAGAAGTGCGCGACACACAAATCCAGATGCGCCAGCTACAGAAAGACCTCGACGAACTTAAAAACTCAAATGCCGGCCTCCAGGCGGCAGATCTCGCCAAGTCACGCAAGCAAAACGAAATCCTCACCAACCGCCTAAGCAAGGCGCAGGCGATGATTGACCAGTTGGAAACCGAGGCCGCGCAGGCCGCGCAAAGCCTCGCCACCGCGCGCGCCGCCTTGCAGCTCCAGCAGCAGCACCTTCAGGATTTGCAAACCGAAAACCAACTCGTCACCGACGCCGGCCTGACCATCGTCCACCGCAATACCTGCATCAACAACCTGCGCCTGATTGACGGTGCGAAACAACAGTGGGCGCTGGAAAAAAACGCCCCCGGTGACGCCGTGCCGACCGCGCGCGATTTGCTGCCGTATCTGAAGGATGGGCTTTTCCCTGCGTGCCCTGATGGCGGCACCTATTCCATCAACACGGTGGATGCCATCCCGACCTGCACTGTCACCGGCCACGTCCTGCCGCAGTGATTTGCCATTTATTTCTGACTGGCTTTATCCACAGCGGAATTGTGGAAAATGATGAGCGGTTTGCATAATTTTCAATCAATTCATTCTTCCATTTTTTTTTTTGCCAAATTAGAATCCATTTCTTAACTAAACTTATAAACTATGGCCGCCGATACCTCCGTCGTCAAAGCCGTGGAAGCCCCACCGCTAAAACCGCTCGTCATCAAAAACAAACTCGCGCCCACGCCCACGGCTGCGCCGAAATACTCCGTGTCGGTGAAAAACGCCGCCGGCGCGGAGGTCACGCTCGCCGACCCGCGCGCCAGCCGCGCGCTCGTGGCGCTGATGGACCTACACGCCGTCATCGGCGGCGCGGCTTCGCACTGGGGCGGCCCGGCGGCCTTCGCGGAAATCATGTCCGCGATTCACGGCGTGATGTTTTCCGTCAGCGGACGCCAATGGCACGAGGCTTATAATTTCGTCAACGACGCCGGCCATTGCGAAAACGGCGTCTATGCTCTCCGCGCGCTTTACGGTTTTGACGGCATGACCACGGAAAGCGTCAAAGGCTTCCGCAGCATCGCCAGTAAACTCACCGGCCACGGCGAATCACATTTGAATCCCGAAGGCGTCTTGTTGAGCAACGGCCCGCTCGGCAGTTCGCTGCCGCAGGCGCAGGGCCTCGCCATCGGCGACAAGCTCGCAAAGAATGACCGCGTCACCATTTGCGTCGTTAGCGACGGCGCGAGCATGGAAGGCGAAGCCAAGGAAGCCTTCGCCGCCATTCCCGGCTTGGCGTCCAAAGGCAAAATGAATCCGTTCGTGATGGTCGTTTCTGACAATGACACCAAGCTGTCCGGCCGCGTGTCGAAAGATTCGTTCAGCATGGCGCCGACGTTCACCAGCAAGACCGCGCTCGGCTGGCACGTCATCAACGTCGCGCACGGAAATAATTTGCACGACGTTTATCTCGCGCTCGAAAAAGCCATCGCGGCGGCGAAGGCTAATCCGACGAAGCCGGTCGCCATCCTCGCCAAAACCGTGAAAGGCTTCGGCGTGAAATCCACGGTGGACAGCGCGTCCGGCGGCCACGGTTTCCCGCTGTCCAGCGGCGAAAAAATCGTCGAGTTTGTGGACGAAATCTGGGGCGGCCAGACGCCGAAAGAATTTTCTGACTGGTCAAAAAATTTCCGCACCGAGTGGGAAAAGAAGGAAGCTGACAAAAAAGCCAAAGCTGCTGCCGGCGCGGCTGCGCCCGCAAAACCGAAGACCGACAAAGTGCAATCCGGCCTCGCCCGCGCCGCCGTGCGCGCCGCGCAGGAAGGCCTGCCGGTGTTCTCCGTTTCGTCCGACGTGCAAGGCTCGACCGGCATCAGCCTGTTTCACAAAAGTTTTCCCGACCGCTGGATCGAAGTCGGCATCGCGGAATCGAACATGATCAGCACCGCCGCCGGTTTGGCGAAAACCGGTTTCATTCCCATCGTGGACACGTTCGGCCAGTTCGGCGTGACCAAGGGAAATCTGCCACTGACGATGGCCGCGCTGTCGCAGGCACCCGTCATCGCGATGTTTTCGCACGTCGGTTTTCAGGACGCGGCGGACGGCGCGAGCCATCAGGCCACGACCTATTTTGCCGCTTTGAGCGCCATTCCGCACACCTGCGTCATCGCGCCGAGTTGCCCGGACGAGGCAGAATCGCTGATGTATCAGGCTATCCAGAAATACGCCGCCGACCGCGCGGCGGGCAAGAACGGCGAAAATTATATTTTCTTCGTCGGCCGCGAAAATTATCCGATGTCGTGGATCGAAGGCGCGCAGTTCCCGTGGGGCAAGGCGCAAGTTTTGACCGAAGGCAGCGACGTGGTGCTCATCGGCTGCGGCGTGCTGGTAAACAAGGCGATTGAAGCCGGCAAACTTCTTGCCGCAAAAGGCGTCAAGGCCACCGTCATCAACAATCCGTTCGTCAACCAGGTGGATCTCGCCACCATCGGCGCAGCGGTGAAAAAATGCGGCGGCAAAGTCGTGACCATCGAGGATCACCAGTTGATTTGCGGCATGGGCGCGCAGGTTTCGCACGCGCTGTCGAATGCCGGCATCGCACACAGCGTGAAGTCGCTCGGCATCCACGGCGAGTTCGGCCAGTCGGCGTATATGGCCGAGGAACTTTATGTGAAGCACGGTTTGACCGCGCCGAAGATGGCGGAGGCCGCGCAGGCGCTGCTCGGAAAATAATTTCCCCAAATTAAATCCCGCTCAAGCCCGCGTGTCGCAAGGCACACGGGCTTTTCATTTCCCATTTCCGTCTTGGCTTTGAACGCGCGTCGGCTAACCTCTCCGTTCTTAAAAATTATGATTGAGACTGACATCGAATTGTTGAAGGGCATCGCCAACCAGTTGCGCATCCACTCCATCACCGCCACCACGGCGGCGGGTAGCGGCCACCCGACTTCCTGCCTTTCGGCAGCGGATGTCGTCGCCGCACTGTTCTTCGGCCACATGAAGTATGACGCGAAGAACCCGCATTTTTACAACAACGACCGCTTCATTCTCTCCAAAGGCCACGCTGCGCCGCTGCTTTACGCCGCGTGGGCGGAAAACGGTTTTGTGCCCGTCGCGGAACTCGCCAAGCTGCGCCAGTTCGGCAACGACCTCGAAGGTCATCCCACGCCGCGCCTCGCGTTCGCCGATGTGGCGACGGGTTCGCTCGGCCAGGGTCTCGGTGTTGGCGTCGGCATGGCGCTCGCGGCCAAGCAAGATAAGCTCGACTACAACACTTACGTTCTCCTCGGCGACGGTGAAATCGCCGAAGGTGCCGTGTGGGAAGCCGCAAACCTCGCGGGCTTTTACAAATTGAGCAATCTCATTGCCATCGTTGACGCGAACCGCCTTGGCCAAAGTCAGGCGACGATGTTCGGTCATGACATCAATATTTACGTCAAACGTTTTGAAGCCTTCGGCTGGCGCGTTGAAACGCTCGACGACGGCCACGACATGGAAGAAATCATGGAAGTCTTGAGCGGTGTCGGTCTCGACGAACGCCCGCTTGCCATCATTGCCAAAACCTACAAAGGTGCCAGCGTTTCATTCTTGCAGGATAAAGACGGCTGGCACGGCAAGCCGTTAAACAAGGAAGAAGCCGCGCAGGCCATTGCTGAACTTCAGCCCAGCGCCAAATCCGGCCTTGGCGTTGCAATCCCCGCGCCAACTGCCCTGCCCGCGCCGAATCTCGCGGCACCCGCGAGCTATGCAGCCATCAGCTACAAGCTCGGCGACCAAATCGCCACCCGCGAAGCCTACGGCACGGCACTGGCTCGCCTCGGCGAGGCCGACCAGCGAATCAACGCGTTGGACGGCGACACGAAAAACTCCACGTTCGCCGACAAATTCTTCAAGAAATTTCCGGAACGTTCCACGGAATGTTTCATCGCGGAACAAAATCTCGTTGCCGTCGCCGTCGGTTTCGGCACGCGCGGCCATGTGCCGT
>Ga0114951_10005715_pt1 | contig 11348 bp, 13 predicted proteins | sample AM7aDNAmetaG_FD_88677 | JGI IMG/M metagenome (GOLD analysis project Ga0114951, IMG submission 88677) | Freshwater microbial communities from Finland to study Microbial Dark Matter (Phase II) - AM7a DNA metaG | ecosystem: Environmental > Aquatic > Freshwater > Lake | place: Finland: Lake Alinen... | reverse complement strand
CCCGTGCCCGGAACCTTCATGCAACTGCTAAAATGATCAGGGACAATTATAATAGTGAGTTTCCTTTTGCCTATCATGATATCCGGGAGCTGAAAGGGATCGGCGATTATACGGCTGCGGCAATATCTTCTATCGTATTCAATGAACCCTACCCGGTGGTCGATGGGAATGTGCTGCGTTTCTTCAGCAGGTATTTCGGTATTGATACACCTGTTGATACCGCTAAGGGAAAAAAAGAGATCCTCGGAATGGCTATACAGCATATCGATCACCGGCAGCCGGGAGAATTCAATCAGGCCATCATGGAGTTCGGGGCGCTTCAGTGTGTTCCGGACCCTGATTGCGGAGCCTGCCCGTTCAGAACCAAATGCTGCGCCCGCCGTGATGGGAAAGTTTCCCTCCTTCCCGTAAAGGGAAAGAAAACGCTGGTACGGAACCGCTATTTCAATTACCTGGTTTTTGTTCCGGATGCGGGGGAGCGGGACTTCCTCTGGCTGCGGAAAAGAGAGGAGAAAGATATCTGGCAGAATTTTTATGACTTCCCCCTGATTGAGACCACAGAAGCTGTTACATATGCTCAATTGAAAAAACTGCAGGAATGGAAAACGGTCACCGGGGGTATGAAACCTGTACTCGAATTCCAGTCGGAAATATACCGTCATGTTCTTTCACACCAGGTGATCTTTGCCACATTTTATGTCCTCGGAATTCCGGCACAGGCCAAACTTCCTTACGTCCGGATCACATCAGACGGACTGAAAAAAATTCCTTTTCCCAGATTAATTGATCATTTTCTCAGGTTTTTTTTACCTTTGCAATCCAAATTTAAAGTCAAACTGTAACATGGACGACGGACCGGCGAAACGAATCAAGATGCCAATCCCGCACCCGCGAAGGATAGCCGGCCTGTAATACCATACAGCATGCCGCTTCTCCGGGTACGAAAACCAAAAGAAGGAGGCGAGCATGACTTCACAAATCACATTTTACATGAGCCTGGTGCTGGGCAGGAAATTTGTTTCCGCCAAAGGCACATCACTGGGCAGGATCAAGGACCTGCTGATCGACCTTGCCCCCATGGGGCAGACGGTGATCCGCCCTATCCGGCCGCGTGTCATCGCCGCCCGGGTGATGGTAAACAATACTGAACGACTCTACGATTTCTCATCTTTCCGGATCACCCGTGTAAAAGGGAATCTCCGCATCGTTTGCGAGGATGTGGAAGAGGTCTCAACCACTTACATGTCGAACGTCCTCTGGCTGCGCGAAAGCATCCTCGACAAACAGATCGTCGATATCAACGGCAAGAAACTGGTCCGCGTGAACGACATCCGGCTGATCGTGATCCCCTCCGGCACCTATGCGCTGGCTGTGGACGTTGGTTTTGAAGGACTGTTTCGCAGACTTGGCGTTGAAAAGATCATCACGATGATCAGCAACACCCTGAAAATTGATTTTCCCGACCGCCTGATCCTCTGGGACGATATTGAAGCAGTCGATTTCTCAAATGCCAGCATCAAATTATCGAAGGAAACATCCAAGCTGAATACCCTCCATCCTTCCGACCTGGCTGATATCATCGAAGAGCTTGACAAAGCCACCCGTGCATCCCTGTTCGCCTCCCTGGATGAAGAACAGGCTGCCGACGTTCTTGAAGAACTCGAGCCCGAAGCCCAGATCCACCTGGTGGAAAGCCTCCCGAAAGAAAAGGTAGCTGATGTGCTAGAGAAGATGCCTGCCGATGAGGTCGCCGATATCCTGGATGAACTGGAAGATGAGAAAGCAGAAGAACTCCTCGCCGAAATGGACCAGGAATCGCGGGAAGAGGTCAGGGAACTGCTGGAATACCCCGACACGGAGGTTGGTTCCATCATGACCACCGATTTTATCACCTTCCCCGATGAGCTGACAGTGGAGGAGACCCTTGCGGAACTCCGCCGGCTGAAACCGGAACCTGTGAACCTGTACACCATCTTTGTTATCGACAGGAATGAAAGGCTGCTTTCATCCATCCCCCTTGGCGACCTGGTCATTTCCGACCCGAACCTCCGCCTCCGGGATGTGGTGCGTGCCAAACCAATATCCGTCTTTGATGACGATAAAAAGGACTCCCTTGCGGAACTTGTCTCCAAGTATAACCTCCTTGCCGTCCCGGTGATCAACCGCGAAATGAAAATGGAAGGCATGGTGGTGGTGGAAGACATCGTTGAAGACCTGCTCAAAAAACGGAAAACCAAATAATAAATCCCCCGTTCCATGTCATTCCGTTCCAGAAGAAGTTCAATTCTCAGGAGCATCGCCGTTTTTGGCGCCTTGCTCGGCCCTGGGATAATTACCGGCAGCGTTGACAATGATGCCGGCGGGATTACAACCTATTCGCTTGCCGGAGCCATCTATGGCTACGGTCTGATCTGGACGCTGATCCCTTCATTCTTCGTGCTGATCGTGATTCAGGAGATGAACGCCCGCATGGGAATTGTTACCGGCAAAGGCCTTGCCGACCTGATCCGTGAAAATTCAGGAGTAAAGATCACCTTCTTTATATTCCTTGGCCTGCTGATCACAAACATCGGCAACACCACCACCGAGTTCGCCGGTGTAGCGGGAAGTATGGAGGTGGTCGGGGTCTCCCGGTACATCTCGGTTCCCCTTACGGCTATCGGGATCTGGTTCCTGGTGGTGAAAGGCAATTACCGGATCGCTGAAAAGATCTTCCTGGTGTTCAGCCTCTCCCTGCTGACCTACATCGTATCGGCATTGCTTGGCAAACCCAACTGGAACCTGATAGGCCATTCGATCATCCATCCCGGGATCCCCGTTAATTCTGCATCCATTGCCATGATCATTGGTCTCGTCGGGACAACCATCGCCCCCTGGATGCAGTTTTACATGCAGTCAACCGTCATAGAGAAGAAGCTGGAGATCAAGGATTACAAATTTACCCTGCTGGATATCGTGATCGGTTGCATCGCCACAGTCGTTGTGGCCTTTTTCATCATGGTAGCCTGCGCCTCCACACTGCACGTGAACGGTGTGCAGATCTCAGAAGCCAAGGATGCCGCGCTTGCACTCGAGCCCCTGGCCGGGAAGCTCTCCTCCCTGGTCTTTTCCTTCGGACTCTTCATCGCCTCCGTCTTTTCCGCCACCATCCTTCCGCTGGCCACCGCTTTCTTCGTTTGCGAAGCCTTCGGCTTCGAAGCCGGCATCAACAAGAAATGGAGTGAAGCCCGCGAATTTTACATCCTTTACACCGGGATTCTCATCCTCGGCGCCCTGATCATCCTCATCCCCAACGCACCCCTCATCATCATCAGCTACTGGTCGCAGATCATCAACGGCCTCCTCCTGCCGGTTGTCCTCGTCTCCATGATCCGGCTCGTCAACAAGAAAAAGATCATGGGTGAGTACACCAACAAACCCCTGCAGAACATCATCGGCTGGGGCTCGGTGTTTGTACTGATCGGGCTGTCGGTGACGATGGTGGTGATGTCGGTTTTTAAATAGAACTAGGAATTGCGAAGTATTGATTTGAATACTCGAATATTGATCAACGATTTTTGAACTTCGAACTGATTTCAGAGTTCATTGAATTCCGATATGATTTCAAAATTCGTTGATCAATATTCGATTGTTCAACCCCCCCCTGCCTGGCAAGGCAATTACTCCAATATATGAATGTAGCAGTCGTAGAAATAAAAAATGTCTGCGGACACCACGGGTGATACTACCTGCAACAGTACCCGGTTTCCCGTGAAATTCTTAAGGATAAAGGAAACAGGTTGCTTTTTATCGGTGTTCGGATCTGAATTACGGATAACCCGTCCCAGTTCATGTCCGTTCTGGTCTTTAATGATAAATGTACTTACGACAGATGGAATCCCGACCGTAAAATCAATTTGAACTGTCTTATTGACCACTGGGTCAAATGAAACTACGAAATTGTACCCCTGCGGGTCACCCGGAGGTGCCTGTGAATATCGCATGTACATGACGCCTGTGTTTGGATTACCCTCGTTTGCAAGAAAGATATAACAGTTGTACACATTGATGCAATTGTTTCCCTGGTTGAGGCCGTTATGAGGGGTAAGATGGATTGGTGGTTTCATAATTGTTGAATTAAAAATGATTTTGACTTCTTATTATTGGATGTTATTTAGCTGATGTTACATTTGTTTCATTCTAATTCTCATACAAGGGTACATACTTAATCATCAAATACCTGTCGCCATTTTGTTCATCAATTGGGAATTTTTCAAAAACTTTGATATTTAATTACTTCTGTATTAGGGCTAATCGAAGCCGCTCATTTTCAGAATAACTTGTATGGCTTGCAACACCTCTTAAAATAAAGGGTGCCAAGGGGTCTGTTTCAGTGTGGTCATATTTGTCTTTTGCAATCTTTGCAATCAATTCGGCCCCAGTTTCGCTGACAAATCCTTCTGTTGATGGCTCGCACTGATCAATATTCTTGCTAAACCAATGAAATGGAATCGGAGATGCAGTGGTCCACCAACACAGGATCCTTCTGCCTGATTCAAGTTCCTTCTTCCGACAATCAATAAAAAATGCTTTATAAAGCTCAGCCGAATACCCCAGACCCTGGTGGTCTGAATGACAATAACTTAATCCAAGGTAACAGGTGTCCAGGTCATCCAGGTTTTCATAGTTTACCATAAAAAAAGCAACCAAATCTTCAAGGTCTGTATACAACAAGTATATTTCACTGCAATGGACGATTTCTCTGGCCATGAGGGCGGTATTGTCAATATAGCCCGTCCTGGACAATTCATTTAATTGACCAACAAGTTCGGGATCATGGGTGATCAGGTCTGTTTTTTTCAGTATCATAACCAGTTATTTTATTTCTTGATCAACGATGATTCCTGATTTTAGGGTTTCCATTTTACCTTCGATATTCGTAGTGTTGTTGTGATAAAGTTCTTCGTTTTTTTTATCAGGAGTGGCAGGGATTTGCGCCAGGATAATAATCGCCAGTAGTGCGATGGATGTCCCGATTACAATAGTTGTCACCAAACCGAATTGTTCCAGTGAAAAACCAATACCGCTGTACCCGATAATGGCCGCCAGCCAGGCTGCAGTACCAAGATATGCCTGGGCCATTGGTAACTGTTTATCAGTAAACCAGGGGAAGATCAGAGGTATGGCAATCGCCCGGCCTGAATGTGTCAGAACACTCATTAATGGTACGGCCATAACGATAACAAGGTTTGATTTAGGTATCAACAGGAAAAGGAGGGCCAGTCCTATAAGGAAATAGACCAGGATGAGAATGCGCTTGGGGCTATAGGTTGCGGTCCATTTCCCGAGAAGATAGGGGACAGGCAAAATCAATGCGGTGCCAAGCGCTGAATAAAGGGAAATCTGGCTGATATTATAACCTGCGGACTTCATTGATAAGGAGAACGAGAACAGAAAAACATGGATCAACATGACAGCCATCACATAGGAAAGCAACATCAAGGCAAAGCGTTTTGTCATACGGAATCTCTCCGTATGAACAATAGATGTTGATTGTGCCGGTTTGTCGATCAGGAAACCTGATAGGCAGGTTGCAAACATAGCCCCTGAAAATAGGAGAAACCCGGTTTGAAATCCGAACCGGTAAAGCACGGGGCCTGTAACAAACCCTCCAATCAGGCTTCCCAATAGGCTTGAAATACCGATGATACCGAAATTTTTTCCGACTGTTTTTGTATCCGAAAAATTGCCGATTAAAAAAATGCCGGCCATCATGTTGATGCCGGAAAAGAAGAACAACGCCATTGAACATGATACATAACCGGCAATCCCGGTCATTTGTCCCTGAATTGCCATCGCAAGGCAAAGTGGTATTACAGTAACAATTAACAATGTCTTGGCATTCGTGTACCGTGGAATCAGTTTCCCTGACAAAAAGGTTCCCAGCAACAACATGGCATAGGATGCTGCGATCATCATGCCGCCTACTTGTTTCGTAGCGCCAAGTTTCTCTGTGATTACAGGAAAAATTGGCAACAGTCCCTGGAGGATAACCCGGAGGACCATATTGATCATGAATATGATGGCGAAACTGCGTTTCATTCTAAATACTCAGTTTTTTTGCCATAATCAGCATCAGGTTGACCGACAGATGAAAGTGCTGGTTTTTAACCAAGTTCCAGGTGTCGAATTCCCTTGAGCTGATATTTCCTTTCGTAAATTCTTCCTTAATGACTTTGTCAAACCGTAACAGGGATGATGCCTCTTCCAGCCCCTTAAAAATGTAGTTATCAATTGATATTGAAGAAATTTCGAAATTATTTGCCCCCAGCAGCCCGGGAATCTTTCTGAGCTGCGACCCGCCATTGAACCGTTTGCAGGCAAAGGCTTCAATGATTTTCCGTTCAAGTTCCTTATCGTCTAAGAACATCGACATGCTGAGATAATCGGCGTCGATGATCTGGAGGTTTCCACCCGGTTTAAGGATCCGGTATGCCTCCCTGATTACCGGTTCAGGGTCGTCGATATGCTGAAAGATTCTATCAGCCCGAATTTTATCCAATAATTCTGAATCAAGGGGAATTTGATTTGCCTCGCAACAGATATATTCAATCCGGGGAGATCCGTTTTTCTCCCGGGCTATCCTGATAAATTCAGGATCATGATCGATGCCGAATACTCTTGCACCCGATAGTGCCATTTTCCATACATCTTTCCCTATTCCACACCCGATATCAGCTATGACATCATTGGCAACGAGATTGAGTAATCCGAAGCTTCGCTGTTTTGTTGCACCGAAAATTTCATGAAGATTCTCGAGATATATTTCGTCGTATGTTTTCTTGTTATTCATTGTGGTGTGCCGTATTGTCAAATCTCTTCAGCGTTAGGTCTACAATCTAGTTGGTTTCTTCTACATGATTATCATTTTAGAATCGTAATAAAATAATTATAAGAAAGTATTTCATGATTATCAATTGCCCTCTCTTTTCTGAGGCCCAATTGATAGTTTGGGAAAATCGATTCTTCAAACTCAAATTTTTTTCTGTACTCATTTTTTGTTTCATGGTTCCAAAAGCCATTTCCAAACCAAAGCTCAGATATTTCAGAAAATTTGTACAGGTTAATAAATCCTTTTCCTCCATCCTTAAGAACTCGAAATACTTCTTCAATTGATTTTTTTTGATTTGGCTCCCAAGTTATAGAGTGTATACCAATTACTAAATCAAAACTATTGTCTTTGAAGGGTAAATTTGATGCAACTGCTTGTACAAAGGTTTTGTCTTTAAATTCTTCAATATTTGTAGCGGAACCTACCAATCCATATTTATTAACTATTTCATTAAAAGCGATTCCATCCCCAGCACCAATTTCAAGAATCTTTAATCCGGTTTTTAAATTCTCCAAAAGTGTCGGGAATTTTTCTGAATACTCGTCAATAGTTCTGCACATCTTATATTGTCTCTTTACTGCTTCTTCAAATGGCAAATTATTGGCGAACTTTTCCTTCTTGTCCATTTCCATTAATAATTGCAATGTTTTTTTTTGCAATTCTTCTATTTGCATGCCTTAGTTTTTAGATAGTTCACCATTTTGAAAGGAATATCCACACCACAAACAGGGATCAGCCCGCTGAAACCAGTCGGGAAGTTGATCTCTAACAGATAGAACCGACCTGCATCATCTTCCAGAAGGTCAACGCCTGAGAATTCAGTATTGGCTAGATGGGTAGCTCTCACGGCAAGTTGGTTCACCTCTTCAGGATAGGTTCGGCTAAAGTATTTAACTTGCGACAAATCCACAGCATTGCGGAAATCATCCTGGTTCATGGCGAAATCAGCGCCAGCTATCACCTCGTTCCCCAAAACAATCAACCGACAACCGCTTTTAGCTTTGATAAATTCCCGTAGGATAAATTTGTCTCCTGTGGTGATAAGATAATCGACGGTGGAAATGAGGTTTTGCCAACTGTCAATTTTGATAGTACCAATACCTCTTGTGCCACCTGTGACTTTTATTATAATGGGGAATGAACCCAAATAGTCCAAATAATTTTTAAGTAATCGCTTGTCGGTTGTTAAGTGATAGATGGTTTTTGGTGAAAGCAAATTTGCTTTATCGTGTAAAATGCTCCAATCTGTAGTAGAAAAGGTTTGGTTAAGGACAGGATTCCTAACATAAAACGTTGTTACTTCATTGTTCAATAAAATGCTTTCCAAGGTTTGGCTGCCTCTGGCGCAATTATATAATAAGTCTTTTTTCGTGAGGGTAGGTAAATTAGTATAATCGACATTTAAACTATTTATTGCCATAAACTCAATGTTTAGTTTTTCGCAAGCCGCTTTCAATTGATCAAGTCTCACTTGAACGCCTTCATAGAAACCTTCATGTAGCGCGTAAAAATTCATTGTTAAAAATTTTCAAAAATGTAAAAGTTTGATTCGTATTGTTTCCATCCGTCATGCAGGTTTGTTTTCAAAGAAACAACATTTTCAATAGAAACAAAGCCTAATAAAATAGGGTATTTGAACTTTACTACTTGACATAGTTTAGATAACATTTGGTAGGATATTCCATTGCCGCGATAATTTTCATTTACACACCTTTGAGCACCATAACCAATCTGCTCAAAAGGAATATTATATGTTTCAAGTAATCTAGTGGCTATGTTTTTTTGAGAATCTAAAGCGACTTTACCACTTTTTCTTCCTATAAGATAATAACCAATTACCTTATCTTCGTTTGTTGCTATTATTATTTCTTCGTTTGCAATTATTAGTTGTAAATCTTTCTGATCATACTCAATGCGAAGGAACCCGTTTTGCTTTTCTTTCTCAGTCAAATTAGTAATCAGATATTTATTGTTAAGTTCTCTGATTTCTTCAATGTGGTCATATGTCGGGACTTGGATTGTCATCTTGCTATGAGATTTACCGTGGTGTTTGGTGCAAAATCAAATGAGTTGCAATTATTTCGACTTGTGGGTGGCGTTTCAACTCATTTGATAATATCGAAGGGTTTGTTATTCTGTTCAGCGGAATAAATCCGACATCGGGTTTGGCGCAAGACTCGCCGATCTGGTCGAGTCTTATTTGAACACCTTCGTAAAATCCTTCGTGAAGACAAAATAATCTCATGGTTGTGGTTTGGTTTTATTCAGTTCAAAAAGAAAAAAATGTGTATGGTTAATAGTGTCAAACAATTGCCATCCATACTTCAGGTGCGCTTTGACAGAAACCGGGTTCTCCACCGAAATGGAACACAGAAGATGTGAGTATTTCTCCTGTACCACCAGGACAAGAGCGGCAAATAGTTCTCCGAAAAGCCCATTGGCCCTGTGTGCATCATCGATACAAACCTGACAACCATACCCGATTTTATCGACCGGGATTTCTTTCGTGGCAGATACCCTGCCAGCCATCTCTTTCTGGTAATCGAGTGCCGGGTTACCACTCGTTCGCCCTACCAGATAATAGCCGATCTGCTCTTCTCCAAAAGTAGCCACTAAGATTTCCCTGTTTCTTATGATGGATGCTAAATGCTGTGGATTATAGGCAACACGTACGAATCCTCCCTGTCGTTGGGCTTCGGTTAAATGGCTTATAAGATGCCTGTCATTGAGGAGGCGGACCTGACCGACCTGGCTGAGTGTTGGGGAATGGATTTGATACATGGACTGATTTTCATTCGGATTCGTTCTTTTAAAAGCATTATTAAAATGTTTGATCCTTCCATCGTATATTGGGCTAATACTTGAGGAAAATCATTAACATATTTATGTAAAGAGCCATAAATTTGTTGAGAGCATTTCATTTTTTAAACGTCAAAGATTCTAACCTGTCGTCAGTTCCAAACCCAATAATCCAAAGCTTAGAAAATTTATTCTCAAACGTTCTATGTACACTTTTTTCTAATTCGTAATTTATTGAAGCAGCTAAATTGCCAACTTTATTAACATCTACATGCCCCCCTAAGCGTGTTTGTAAAGAATTTGTATCACTTTTTACAAGTGAATAGTTACCACCAAATTTAAAGGCAAAAATGGCCGAATTTAAAGCGTAATCTTCTCTTTCTCTCTTATTGGTAATGGTAATGGCATTGATATATCGCATCAAGTATTTATTAAACTCATTTTGGGTTGTATCAATCTCAGATTGGTGATATTTTGATATGATTCTATTAATGGTTTCAATGTATCTGAAATCAAAACTTGAGGAAATAAAATACCCATGTAAATCACTGTTTTTATTTAAGTCCCTTGCATAAGAATAAACAGCCTTTACTTTGGTCGAATCTATATCTATTCCTGCATTTTTTACTAATTCTCCAATTTTATTCAAATCAATATCTGCGGTGATATTAAATTTTTGTTTTACCTTTTTAGTGAATTCATCATTAACTTGTTGAATGTTTGTAAAATATTTTGTATTTATTAGTGCATTTTTTAGCGTTATATCATCATAATTTAATAAATACTTTCTTTTCTCATTGAGTGATAATGATGAACCTTGGATTGTCTCTTTAAAACTCTTGTAGTTATTTTGATTTTTAAGAGTTGGATAGTGGGATTCCAGTATAGTAAATCCCCAATTAACATAATAAGCAAAATCTATTTCATCTAATATTGGATATCCTTCGTTAGAATTTGAATACGAGAGATCAAATAAACTTTGAAAACCTGCGGTATAATCATGAACCTTTAACCGTAATGTCCCTAATCGCCACAAATATGTTAGGGTATCATCAGTTAAACTACTTATTACATCTGTGGTTTGTTTTACCCCAAGGTCATTAAATTCATGACCACCGGTAATTTCCTTCGGTTTAATTTTTGTTCCGAATATTTCAAATTTGTTTTTCTGGCCAAAACAAGTTAAAAGAGACAGAACCAAAACTAGGATTCCAAGAAATATTGATTTCATAAAATTTGTTTTAATGTTTATTTGTTAATACCATAATTGAAAATTATCTCTTGCATTGAGTGAAAATTGGATATAGTTCATCGAAAATGGTGGTTTATTCGAAATAGAGATATGGAAGGATGATGAAACTATACCTTAACGTCTGTATGGCTGATTTATCAAATCTCTCCTATTTCATTTGGCAATTCTAAGTTTATTTTGAAAGTTATCATCACAATCAGGATATATGCATTCAATTGATGATGCTTATCATTCATTAGAATGAAAAACCTATTTGGTGTTTCTTTTCCTAGTTGTGTTTTAGCCATGTTGTTTATACAATGATTATTCTACTCCCCATTCTTAAGACAGAAAAGTTAAAGATGTTAGTTGTGTAGGGATGTTGAGACGGGAAATAACTCGAAGAGTTATTCTCGGATCAACATCTTTCTTTTTTTGCTTCTTTTT
>Ga0114951_10005711_pt1 | contig 11356 bp, 8 predicted proteins | sample AM7aDNAmetaG_FD_88677 | JGI IMG/M metagenome (GOLD analysis project Ga0114951, IMG submission 88677) | Freshwater microbial communities from Finland to study Microbial Dark Matter (Phase II) - AM7a DNA metaG | ecosystem: Environmental > Aquatic > Freshwater > Lake | place: Finland: Lake Alinen... | reverse complement strand
GGAGTTGCAAACAGATAAAATAAAAACACCGACAAAACTATTGGTCGAAATTTGATCAGCTTGTCCCACGGATTTTAGCTGTTCACTTGGATGTCAATTTTAAGTCCGACAGACTCCTAGTAAGGCAAGGCAAGCCAGTATAAAAAAATCGAATAGAGGGAATTTGGTACAGTGCCTCATACACATATCTTTGCCGCGATATTCAGATAAAGTCGCCAAAATTGGATGTAAAAGACTGCAGCGCGCCTCTTGTTAACTGCATCTACCCCCGGTTCTTTATGCGCTTGTTGCGCACGGCAGTCAATTGGTTTTTCTCTGTTTTAGAGTTGGCGCTTTCTGGATGCCCCCTGGTTTCAGCACAGGCAGCCGTCTTTCTGGAGCGATGTTATGTGAAAGGCGCCGCTTGCAGGGCCGGAGCCCTGACCGGGTTCGAGCGATGATCAACTTGAAGAAAATTGCGCGCCTGTTTCGTAAAAGATATGCTAGTCAGCCCGGTTCACAATAACCAGGGAGCTCGGGGCGCGGAGGGGAGAAGAGGTCAAACTCGTGCAGCCGTAAAAAGCATGATGTCCAATATGCCTAACGCTGCCTGGGATGACCGCGCTGGTTAAACCGACGCAGCCATAAAAAGCCCTTTGATCAATGGTGGTAACGCTGCTTGGAATGGTAACGCTTGTCAAACCTGCGCACTCAAAAAAAGCCTGGTACCCGATACGTACGACCGGCTTGTCGTCTATCAAACTTGGAATGACGGCGGCCCCGTCAGGACAGCTATAGCCGGTGATTGTTATAGCTCCGTCGGATTCCGTATACGTAAACCCACCCCATTGCTCTGCTGAGGCCGACGAGAACGGAAGCATAAGAATTAATAATAAGATACGCAATATCGATTTCCTGCGCTGCATAAGCCCTCATTTAAAAAGTGCATTTTTTAATTGCCAGGGTCGCTCCCTGTCGCATGATCGACGAATTTCATTTTTTAATAGAGACACTTTATCTGTCAGAGCCAATCAAATTTTTCTGCAGGTACTTTTTAAAATTATCTACACATACTATGCCAAAAAAACTACCCTGCTGTTAGTCAACTTTAAAAAACATAAAAAACAGCGAGTATTATATAATATCATTAATATAGATTTATTTTTTGAATACCGGCTGCAATAAAAACTCCGCCTTTTTTCAGCATGGGGGTAATTTTTAGAGTTCTTTACTCACAATGAACTCAAGAAAGCAGGCTTTAGTGTTCAAAATGAGTAATTAGTAAGATAATAATTTACTCATTATGAGCAACCATGTGATGTTCCGGTTGCAAAACAAGCATCTGAAAATATGAGTAATTTGTGTAAAAACGACTTGGGGCGGGAAGCTTTCACCTCAATAAGCGCTTACAAGTGGCGCAGGGTAATGGTCAAAAAGTAAGGACGCTTACCTGGGGTGCCCTTTTCTGCAGTATTGACAGTTGCAAATCCATTCCACTTTTCTTAGCAGTAAGGCGTTGATTTCAAAAAACGTTCGTGCCGCGGCCCGCAGTAAGGAAAAGGGAACAGCTTGAACCCGCCCTATCAGAAAGAATGGCCTTGACAATCAGGCCAAAATATCCAATATTGTATGTTTATACTTGAAAGATACAGCCCTCAGGCAGGCTGTTCTAAATACAATCAGGCAAAATACCCGGCGGGACAGAAGACGGCTCTTTTTAATGCCACTGTTTTTTTGTCGTGGTCGGCCATAAAAGCTGTCTCATACTTTGCCAAAAACAGTGCTTCCTATGCAGGAGTCCACAGCCCATTTTATCCCTGACGAGAAGATACGCGAGATTCGGGAAACAAGCAGCATCGTTGAGGTCATTTCAGACTATATCGGTCTGAAAAAAGTGGGCGTGAATCACAAAGGGCTGTGCCCCTTTCACAATGAAAAAACCCCTTCTTTTCATGTAAATGAAAACAAGCGCTTTTTCCATTGTTTCGGTTGCGGCACAAGTGGCGATGTGTTCGCCTTTCTCATGAAGCATGATAACCTGAGCTTCGCCGAGGCCGCCCGACTTCTTGCCAAACGCTACGGGATACACCTGCCTGAAAAGCCGCTGAACAGCCATGACCGTCAGCGCCAGAGCGAACGGGAGTCATTTTTCAGCATCAATGAATCCGTAGCGCAGCTGTATCACCGGTTGTTGCTGAGTGATGCACGGGCAGCCAAAGCTCGCGACTATCTTTCGCAGCGAGGCATAGGGGCTGAAATCATACAGGAGCACTGTATCGGTTTTGCGCCGGACAACTGGGACACTGTTGTGCAGTACCTTAAAAGCACGACTTTTTCACCTGTCCTGGCAGGTAAAATTGGCCTTATTGTCAGCAAGAGCGGCGGCCAGTTTTATGACCGGTTCCGCAACCGGGTCATGTTTCCGATCTGGAATGTATCGCGCAATATTATCGGTTTCGGTGGCCGGGTGATCGGTCAGGGAGAGCCGAAGTACCTAAATTCGTCAGAATCTGTTATATATAACAAGGGACAGAATCTCTACGGACTGCAAAGCGCAGGGCATCATATACAGAAAGAAGGCGGGGCCATTATCGTCGAAGGCTATCTCGATGTGCTGACCCTGCATCAGGCAGGGATAAAAAATACTGTGGCAGCCCTGGGCACTGCGCTGACAGAGCATCAAATTCAGCTTTTGAAGCGCTATACCGCAGATATCATAACTGTTTTTGATGCCGATCCGGCAGGCGAAAAGGCCATGGCGCGAAGTCTTGAGCCGTTTCTTCACAACGGCATTTCACCCCGCGTGATCGTGCTGCCCAAGGGCGAAGACCCGGATAGCTTTGTACGCAGCCAGGGTGGAGAGGCCTTTCAGAAAAAAATTGCCGGAGCAGGGTTCCTGCTGGATTTTGTCATTGAACGGATCATTGCCCGGCACGACATCGCCTCACCGCGCGGCCAGGTTGCTGTTTGCGATGAAGCAGCGGTGCTGCTGGGGCAGATTACCGACCCGATGGAGCGCGATCTGTATGAACAGAAAATCGCCCGTCGCATCGGCGTGAGCCAGGCTCAGATTCGCTCCCGGGGCGCGGGGCTCCCGGCACAAAAAACAGGGGCTCAGACAGCTCCCGCAAAACAAGAAAGTGCTACAGGTCCGGCTAAAAATGCCGAAGTATTAATACTAAAGATACTCATAGCGCATCCTGATTATATCATGCGCATCAGTGAAGATGTTTTTGAAGGTTTTACGCATCCGGATCTGAAAAAGCTGGGGCTGTTCATAACAGAGTCCTGCCGAAAAGCGGGCGGGCTCGACATTCCCCATCTTGTCGAAAGTCTGGACGGGCAGCCCCTGCAGAAGCTTTTAGCAGAGATGGCTTTTTTTGAAAATCCGTCGAATGACCCGGCCAAGGAACTTGACGACTGCATGCGGGCCGTTCGCCTGCAGAAGCTGGCCGGTGAGAAAAAACGGGTTGGCCTGTTGCTGAAGCAGGCTGAAGCGGCTCGTGATGAGTCGGCATCCGTTCAATACCAGCAGCAATACGTACAGCTTGTTGAAGAACAGAAAAAAATAAACAAAGGCGCTTTGCATTTTCTTCAAAGCTGATAAGGAGACGATTTAATGGGAAGAAAACCCAAGATTGAGCAGGTAAAACAGCTCATCGACATAGGCAAGGAAAAGGGCTTCCTGACCTATGATGAAGTCAATGACGTACTGCCCCCCGATATGGTATCCCCCGATCAAATCGATGAGCTTATGCTCATGTTCGGCGAAATGGATATCGAAATCGTTGATTCCAACCGGAAGGTGCGCCTGCAGCAGCGAAAGGTCGGTAAAATCGTTCAGGGCGAAGAAATGCCCAGCGAAGAAAAAGACCTGTACGGCAAAATCAACGACCCGGTGCGCATGTATCTTAAAGAAATGGGCTCAGTATCGCTTCTGTCTCGTGAAGAAGAAGTCGAAATCGCCAAGCGCATTGAAGATGGCAAAAACGAAGTGCTGAGCGTTGTCTTTAATTCACCTATCATCATTCAGGTCGTGCTCGGACTTGGCGATATGCTGAAAAAGGGCGCCCGCTCAATCCGCGACATCGTGGCCGATCTTGACGATGATGAAAATGAAATCGACGAGGAAAGCTACAGCACAGTATTCCTTGAGCAGGTCGAGCGCATCAGAAAAATCTATGATGAAAACCTGCGGCATGAAAACGCCATTGCAACAAAAAAAGACCTGACGGAAACACGCAAAAAAAATCTTCGGCAAAAGATTGACAAAAACAGGGAATCGATATTTACTATCCTGCATGAGGTGAATCTCAAGAAAAAATATCTTGAGAAAACCGTTGGGCGTCTTCGGGAATTTCTGGCGCAGATCGACATACTGGAATCCCAGATTATCCTCTGCTGCAAAAAAGTCGGCCTTGACGCAAAGGACATACGCCGCTTCATCCGTTTGGGCAAAGACAGCAAGGATGAGCAGCGCAAGATCAAGCGCAAGACGGGCGTGAACGTGATTGAGCTGCAGGAGCTTGACAAGGAAATAAGGGGCAGCGCCAGGCAGATACGGGATATTGAAAAACAGGCCAATCTTACTATCGACGGGCTCAAGGAGGCCATCGAGAAGATTGACCGCGGGGAATTCAAGGCAAAGACGGCAAAAGACGAGCTGGTGCGCTCAAACCTGCGCCTGGTAGTGAGCCTGGCAAAAAAGTACACCAACCGCGGCCTGCAGTTTTTAGATCTTATCCAGGAGGGCAATATCGGCCTTATCAAGGCCGTAGAGAAATTTGAATACCAGCGTGGCTATAAGTTCAGCACCTATGCCACGTGGTGGATACGGCAGGCCATAACACGGGCCATTGCCGATCAGGCCCGGACGATCCGCATCCCGGTCCACATGATTGAGACGATCAACAAGCTGATCCGGACATCACGGTTCCTGGTGCAGGAAAATGGGCGTGAGCCCATGCCCGAAGAGATCGCCGAAAAAATGGAGCTGCCCATTGAAAAGGTTCGCAAGGTTCTAAAAATAGCCAAGGAGCCCATTTCTCTTGAGACGCCTATCGGCGAAGAGGAAGACAGCCATCTTGGTGATTTTATCGAGGATAAAAAGATTCTCAACCCGATGGAGAGCGTGACGTATCAGAATCTCTCCGAGCAGACCCAATCGGTACTCTCGACACTTACCCCGCGAGAGGAAAAGGTGCTGCGGCTGCGGTTCGGCATCGGCGAGAGGGCCGACCATACGCTTGAAGAGGTCGGCAAGGATTTTGATGTAACACGCGAGCGGATACGCCAGATCGAAGCCAAGGCCCTGCGCAAACTGCGGCATCCGATCCGCAATAAGAAACTGAAAAGTTTTGTTGAATACTAAGTTTATGGTGCGGGCTCATAGCTCAGCTGGTAGAGCCTCCGGCTCATAACCGGGTGGTCCCAGGTTCGAACCCTGGTGAGCCCATCACATTTTAGAATCATGCAAGACGATACAACAAGAAAGCCCCTGAGAAATCAGGGGTTTTTCTTTTTCCATGATGTTTTTTAAGACGATATAAGGCGTTGACATGCGGGGGTATCGGGGTTATATTTAAAGCAGTTATACCCCTAAACGCAAACCTGTACCCCCAAAATGGAGCAATGCCATGAAATTGACAGATGTCAAGGTTCGCAACGCAAAGCCCAAAGGAAAACAGTATAAGGTGTTTGATGGCGATGGCCTCTTTCTGCAGGTCATGCCCAATGGCTCAAAATACTGGCGGTGCAAATATCGTTTTGCCGATAAGGAAAAGACACTCGCCTTAGGCGTTTACCCGGAAATCAGCCTTTTAGGAGCGCGCAGCAGCCACCTGGAAGCACGCAAAACTCTTGCCAATGGCATCGACCCCGGGCAGCAGCGCAAAGCTCAGAAACAAGCAGACACAGACAAGGTAAACACTTTTGAGGTTGTGGCCCGGGAATGGTACAACAAATTCTCACCGCCATGGGCACCCGGTTATAGCAGAACCGTTCTTTCCCGCCTTGAACGTGACGTGTTCCCGTGGATGGGCAACAGGCCCATTATTGAAATTGATGCACAAGAAGTTCTGCGTACCCTGCGGCGTGTTGAAGGCCGCGGCGCAATTGAAAGCGCGCATAGAATCAAAACATTGTGCGGTCAGGTTTTCCGGTATGCAGTAGCAACAGGCCGCGCAAACCGAGACCATACGGCAGATTTAAAAGGAGCTTTAACACCCAATCAAGTCAAACATTTTGCCGCTATTACAGATCCAAAAAAACTTGAACCACTCTTAAAGGCCATAGATGGCTATGTGGGCGGCTTTGTCGTGAAGTGTGCCCTTTGGCTTCAGCCGTTGACATTGTTGCGCCCGGGTGAACTCCGCCATCTGGAATGGGCTGAAGTCGATCTTGAAAATGCCCAGATAAATATTCCGGGTGAGAAAATGAAAATGGGCGAACCTCACATAGTGCCGCTATCGGTTCAGGCCGTTGCCATCCTGAAGGAACTGGAGCCATTGACGGGTAAAAGCAAATACGTATTCCCTAATGAGCGTTCATTTGCCAGACCAATGAGCGAAAATGCTGTGCTGGCGGCATTGCGATATATGGGCTTTGGTAAAGATATCATGACCGGGCATGGTTTCAGGGCAACAGCGCGCACCATCCTGGATGAAGTATTGCAGCAGCGTTTCGATATAATAGAACACCAGCTCGCCCATGCCGTACAAGACCCGAACGGGCGCGCCTACAACCGGACAGCGCACCTTGAAGCGCGCCGGACAATGATGCAGCTTTGGGCTGATTATTTGGATGGCCTGAAAGCCGGCGCCGAGGTTATACCGCTGAGGAAACAGGCATGAACGAGATAGAACAAAAAAAACATGCGATAAATAAAGCTATGCGGATAACAAGTTTCATGGTGGATATTCTTAAGAAGCCAGCACACGAAAAGAACCCCCCAGACTATGAGTTTGAGGCAATCGTGGAAATAAGTCGGCTGCTGTACCTTGATCGTGCCCACCAGTTAATAAAAAATGATCCCAAAAGAACAATTCAAAAAATACTCTTTGATCGAATAGACAAATACTGGGAAACGCTTAGACTTGAGGCTGTGCAACAAATAAAACAGGGGTTATCTGCAAGGATAGAATCTTTAAATGCTGAAGAGTTATCAACGGTAGAAGAAATTGAGGATGAATTGTATGGGGAATTAAAGAATTTTTTATTCGATACAATCGGCAAGCTCAAGCTTGAGGACATCACGAAAATCTCACTGAAGACATTAAAGCCTAATCGCAGCCTATTCCATGCCGAGGAGTATAAAAATTTGCTTGAAAAGCTGCATGAAATGGAAAAAAAACAATTCAGCAATACACAAGTTTATAAGGCCCTCCGGAGGTATTACCCTGGAATTATGCAGGACAGTCTTAAAGAAACCGTTGACGCTCATGTTAAAGATGATAACCAGTTTGAAGACACGTACCTTTTAGCGCGCGAGATTATAGCCTTAGATAAAGGCACCAATATAGAAGACATCAAGCGCAGCAATACGCGAGCCAGAAAGATGTTAGACCGTTGCACGGATGCTTTACCACCAGAGGAAAAAAAAGAACTTATGGGACGTATTACCGTCAAAGCCCCAAAGGTGAAACCGGTTTGAAAATTTGGTAACAAAAAAATCAGATTTAGCTATTCTAACTATAGGCTGCCATCAAGTATTTTTTGACGAATAAGAGCGTTGAAACTTGAAGCTGCGTCCATCTCTTTTTTTAATGCCATTTGCCCCACGTCACCGCGCTCTCCTATACGCCGCAGAAAAATATTGACACGGTCCTTGAGTTGAAAAGGAAGGGGGCGATCTTCGCCAGAGGAATTCGTGGTATCAGTTGGTTCGCCGTACATCACAAAAGCCCGCCGAAGCCGTGCGGCAGCTTGGTCAGGAGACAACCCTTCCTTTTGATACTTTATAAAGGCCGCCCCCCTGTGAAGGTTATCATCGGCCACCATCATACGCCGTTCTATTTCATGCATATTCCACCACCACCTTATATCCTCGTCACGGACGCCTTCGGCCCGCAATGCTCCTAATACCCCCCTAACACTATCATCTTTGCTTTCAATCGACAAAATGCGATCACCAAAATTTGGCGTTTGTTGAGCTGTACCTTCTTTTTTTGCTTCTTTTTTGCCCTGCTTAATCAACCCACGAACCATTGTGCGAGCTTGGGATTGAGAGAAGCCTAGACTGGACTGGTACATCGATGAGTAGAGCTCCATAACTTCTTGCTCGCCTGGCCATAACCCATAATGTTTGCGATACGAGCGAAAGGCCTCCAACACGATAATAGCAATTAAAACAGCACCAAGAATCCATTTCATGATGACCCCCTTTAACAACTGTTAATTTTATCCCGCGAGGGCTGTAAACCAAAAAATTAGAACCGGAGTAACTACCCCAACGCCAATAGCAATTAAAGTTTTTACAGCCCAATGTTGCGAGGTTTCGCCAATTAATACTTTTCTCAAATATACCATTAGATAAATTACGATTGATGCAACAATTAATAGAAAAAAGAAACTGTAATAAGCTACGTCAAGAGCATTCCCTTTGCCCCCATCACTAAAACCAAAAATTGTTGTCCATTTAAAATTTTGTATTAGTGTTACTGCTATGTGTCCGGTTTGGTAAATAAGATTAAGGATAATTTGGATATAAACTGAAATCGGTATAGACAGCCAAAAATAGTGATACCACTTTATGTCCAGCAAGGTGCCGCTTACACTTTTATCGATGGTATAGTAAGGGTCATTAATTACTTTACTTCCAAAATTCATAAAGCACATAGCAGATACAAACATTGCGACATAGCCAATGATTATAAAGGTTGCAATAGATACAGGCGGCACAAAATCACTAATAGTTTCGCCACTAAAAAGAATATACACTGTGAGAGAAACAAAAGGATAAAAAACATAGAAAGAGGTGAATATGATTTTTTCTGTTAGACTTATTCTGCGAGACAAGTAGCCAAAAATAAAACCAAAGCAACTAGCGGCAAAGGCTAAAATTAAAATATGTAAAATATTCGGCCATATTCTATCGCCCCAAATCATATAACCGTTTTCTTGAAAGTCACCACCAAGACCTAAAAGCCCTTTTTGGTCTAATTTTGCAAAATACTTCACAACTGCATCCCCTAAAACACAGAACGCTAATATTGCTGATGCCAAAAAGCATTTTAGTTTGCTTAAAACTGAACAATTGATTGTTGCATTTGATTTGCAAATATTACTTGTATCCATATCCATATCAATTAGTCCTTATGTACAGATGAGGTTTTCGTCAACACCTCACGGGCGAAGAATATTGAAATTATCAGTGTTCCAGCAATTAAGACATAGATGACTTCCCATGAATCCCTATCCAAGCGGACCGGAATCAAAGGATTGAAAAATAAAGCAATAAAACCAAGACCCCATACCCATGTATGCTTTTTCAAAGAGAATGCGACAAATGCTGAGTAAGCGCAAGCGCCACAGACCACCCATCGGAGTACAGTATAGTAGTCAGAGTGGTGACGAGTCAGCCCCCAAAACAAGAGAACGACAGCGACCGCCCGAGCGATTACAGAAACGGTGAAATAGGGCTCCAACCTAGCATGCAAATTCAAGCCTGCTTTAACTCCGGCCACAGAGGTAGATATGGGCGCAGTCGATTTCATCCCAGCGTTCAAACTCAAGCCCGACTTAACTTGCGTTTCAGGTTTTTTAAGCGTGATTATATTTTTTATGTGCTTCATATAACCAGCAGATACCTCGTTAGCTTCTGCAGATGGCGCTTTTATAGTGGGTAGTGAAACAATAGCAGCAAAAACGAATATCCCTATAATAGGAACAGCTATTGCAGCAGTAAACAATGGATTGATACCTGCATCCCGGCAACGCTTAGCTAGTGCGGCCACTTGGCATATCAAAAACAAGACACCAATAAATGCCATCAAAGCCGTTACGAGCAACGAATTAGGAAAAGCTATATTAATTGAATAGCCAATCAGTCTTATTATAAATGCGACAAATATAAGCCCGGCAAACACACTCCAGTACTGCTTGCGGGACAATCTGCCTTGAAAGCTAAAATAGGACCATAATTCCCCCGCTTCTTGCTTGCTGACCGCCTCCGTTGGAGGGTTTTGTTTTTCAAGCCCCTTCATGTGCTTTATATATTTCATCTGAGCTTCGGTTTTATCGGCCATTTTGATTACCACCCTTTGTGTTTTACCCCAAAAAAAAAGGCGCGCTCCGAGCCCGTGCGCCGACTGAGGTACCGCCAAGTACCCGCATAGGAAACACAAGACAAGGAGACGCGCCATTTCTGGCGCGCCCCTGTCAGTGTCGAATCCTATGCAAAAAATTTGGCGGTTTTCAGTCGGAACGATACTGCAAGAACGCAATTCTTTATCTCAAAATCAAAATTTAAATTCTATATTATCTCCTGTACAAAATTTTTTTCTTAAAAAGTATCATGCGATTTTAAAAAAATTGTGTCAAACAAAAATTTAAAGTAAAAAACACAGGAAACTCTTAGCAAAAATGGGAGCCCCGAGGGGCGGACGGGCAGCAAACCATAGAGGATAATTCAGCAAGCGTAAAAATAAAGCGGCAAAATGGATGATAACGACCCATTATGAAAGAACGCAAAAGGCATGACAGCGGCTTTATCGCTGGCATGAGCTTTTGTTCCCTGATTTCATAATGTCGCGTTATCAGCCGTTCTTGCCGCGTTCCACTATTCGCTTGCGTGCCCAGGACGACAAAGAACAAACAGCGTGGGCGGGCGGGGGAATAAAAAACATTTGATTTCTGGCTGGGAGCGCAGGAAGCGAAGGACACAGCGGCCTTTTGCTGTGGCCGCAGCCCGAGCACTCAGACAGCAAGCAAGTGTACTGCGTCAAATCTGTATGAAGCCTGAGCCCTGCAGCAGTTCGCGACAGCGATCTGCGAAAGGGCGAAGAAAGAATATGTATTGCATCAAATGCCTTTATTCCTGCGCCCTTCATCAGTTCGTGGGTGCGATCTGGTGAGGAGCGCAGCAATGCATGAATTCAAATCCCGATGACCTCACCTGTCGCCCGAAGGGCATAAGATGTGAGGAGGGACGACGAACAAGACAGTGCCCTGAGTAGCAGGCGCAAAACGGGCGAAGGCGTGTGGCAAACCCCGTGACACCTGCGGCCCCTGTCGCCGGAGCGATAGCGACTAGCAGGGTGCCGGCCACTGGACTCGGGCAAGCCACGGTGCAGCGCAGCGGAGGCCTGCAGGCGGTCTAGCTGCACAGTTAGAAACAAAGGGGTTCATGGGTAGGGCAAAACAGCTTGTCCGCCTGGAG
>Ga0114951_10005710_pt1 | contig 11357 bp, 5 predicted proteins | sample AM7aDNAmetaG_FD_88677 | JGI IMG/M metagenome (GOLD analysis project Ga0114951, IMG submission 88677) | Freshwater microbial communities from Finland to study Microbial Dark Matter (Phase II) - AM7a DNA metaG | ecosystem: Environmental > Aquatic > Freshwater > Lake | place: Finland: Lake Alinen... | reverse complement strand
TAAAACATCTTTCAGACAGAAATCCATCACGCTTGTCAATCTGGAATCAAATCCGTCTTTATTGTTATTGCCCGACTGATAATAAGCAATTTGAGCTGGAGTTTTCACCCAACATTCGCCCACCACATTCATTTTCGGATATTCATCACGAATGGATTGAATGAACTTTGCAGCCACATGAATATCATTGTAAGGATAGGTATCAACCCTCATTCCATCAATATTGGCATATTCAATCCAGAAAATATATACCTGCTTCAAATAATCGAAAAGCAAGGAATTATTCAGATTGAAATCCGGCATGTTTGGTGCAAACCAACCGTGTGTCAGTTTGTACAAATCTGCTTCAGAAGCATGTGTATCGGTCCATGCTGTCATCCGATAGTTGGATGAAGTATAAGTCGGCCACACGTTAAACCAGTCTTTTGCGGGCAAATCTTTGAGCCACCAATGTTGCGAACAACAATGATTAGGAACAACATCGATGATTGATTTCAGCCCATTTGCATGACAAGTTTCCACCATTCTGAGATAGTCCTCGTTCTTGCCAAGCCGCGGATCAATTTTATAATAATCGGTGCAGCCGTAATGATGATATGAGTATGCAACATCATTATTTTCGAAAAGCGGAGTAGTCCAAAGCGCAGTTGCTCCCAAATCAGCAATATATGGGATTATTGAAATAATTCCTTCAATATCACCACCATGCCTCTTACCGGGTATATTTCGGTTCACTCCTTCATAATAACCATTCACAGAATCGTTTGCAGTGTTTCCATTCACAAAACGATCGGGCATAAGTAAATAAATTGCATCAGCTTCGGTAAAACTAAGTCTCTCGGCAGAACCCTGACGACGAGCTTTTAGTTCATAAATCAAACTTTGTACTGCTCTAGCTTTTTTTAATTTAATTGCAAATTTTCCCGGTTTTGTGTCTTTACTGATATTCAGATATAGAAAAATATAATTCGGATTATCAGTAAGTTTTTTGTGAGAAATGGAAACGCCCTGATAATCAATAAAGAATTCTGCAGTGGCAATACCTTCTCCGTAAAGCATTAATTGCAGTTGCGTATTATGCATTTCAGTCCACCAAAACGTAGGTTCAAGTCGTTTTACCCAGGATTGTGTTTTGGCATTCAGCTGTAATGTGATAAAAATCAGTAGAATAAAACTACATCGTTTCATTTTAATACAAGTTGTTTTGTTGAAAAATGTTTATAATTTCTTCCTGAGTTAAGCCCTTTACGCTATTATTTATAATAGGTTCCCATTTTGAAGAGCTTGCTTGTGAATTTTCCTCCACCAACTCATTCCAACCAATATGTTTGGCGTGCAAAGCTTTTTCGCAAGCTCGGGTTGTAAGTTCCTGATAGGGATAATCATTCGAATTCAGAATACTGACAAATTTGTAAACACAAACACTGTCTCCCACTTTAATATCAGTTACCAAAGAAAATCCCGCAACTTTTTGCTTTTCAATTTTCGTAGGATTGTATTTGATTTGCGCATTGTTTTTTAAAAAATCGTATGTCATGGCTTCACAAACCTGGAAATTAGTTTTACGGGTTTGAATCCATAAATGAGCAACATCTTTTTGTGTTTTAGATTGCAATATATTCCATTCAGGTTCTTCAGTTGTGTTTATATCGCCATCAATGATTGGTAGAAAAGCAATGCGTCCGGTGAAATTGACTGATTTTACGGAGTATTTGATTGCTCCAACTTCGAGGTCATGCGAACTCAGAAAACGTTGAACTGAAACTTCAATATGATGTTTTTCGGCAGTAATAATTTCGAAATTTCGTTCCAGAATTCCATGATACATGTCAAGTGTTCGTTTAAAACGAATTATTTCGCATGTTGCCAGGTCGATATGCTCCGCATTAATTCTGATATTGAGTGAAGTCCAGTCAGGCAGGAGTGACAGCTCTTTACAATCATTCTTAAAAGAATAAATTCCATTCACTAAAGTTCTACGTTCGGTTTCGGTTGAACAGTATTCCTCAAAATTTGAACGTTGGGTAATATGTCCATTTGATAAATTGAACTTTTTTTCAGCTTCTTGTTGCTGATTTATTCCAAAGCCCTCATCGGTTATGAACCAAAGATCGGTTTGTAAATTAGTTTTCATAACTCAATATTTTTAGTTTTTGGAGGTTTTTAAACATTCATCATGAACTTTATCTTCAACCCAAAATACTGTGATAGCTGCAATAATCAAAAAAAAGCCCGACATAATCAATGCAAAAATGGCTTGTGAGTCGAAGAAACGTTTTACAATCATTCCACCCAAAAGTCCGTTTATAATTTGAGGAATGGTGATGAAAATATTGAAAATGCCCATGTAAATTCCCATTTTTCGAAGTGGCAGAGCCGGAGCCAGTATGGCATAAGGCATTGATAAAATGCTTCCCCAGGCCATTCCCACACCAATCATCGAAAAAATAAGATTTGTTGGATTGGTTATAAAATAAATCGAAAGTAACCCAATTGCACCGGCAAACAAGGACAAACTATGCGTCATTTTGCGCCCAATTTTATGAGCAATTGAAGGTAGTAACAGAGCGTAAATCATGGCAACACCATTGTAAACCCCAAAAATAATTCCAACCCAATTTCCTGCATCCTGATAAAGTGCTGATTTTGTATCAGTAACCGCCAGTCCGTAAACATGCTGAGCTACTGCCGGTGTGGTAAATACCCACATTCCAAAAAGTGCTATCCACGAAAAAAACTGAACCAATCCGAGTTGATTCATCGTTTTTGGCATAGCAGCAATATCTCTGAAAATATCTGTGAACTTGCTTTCTTCTTGCTCAATGCTTTCATTTTCAGCATTAAATACAGCTAGTTCTTCGGGTGAGTATTCTTTGGTTGAAAATACTGTCCACAGTATAGTGATAATCATTACCGCCGCACCTATATAGAAGGAAAAGACCACATTATCAGGGATACCACCATTAACTGCAACTTTTGAAATACCTAACCATTCGGCCAAAATATAAGGAAGCCATGAACCGATAACAGCCCCAACTCCAATTAAAAAAGTTTGAATAGAAAAACCCAGTGTACTTTGGTCGGCAGGAAGCATATCGGCCACTAATGCACGAAAAGGCTCCATTGCCACGTTAAATGAAGCATCCATTATCATCAAAAATCCAGCACCTATAAACATGGCAGGCAATACATTTGCAAAGATACCTGCATTTGGCATAAGAATCAATGCAATCGATGCCAAAATGGCTCCTACCAGAAAAAACGGACGACGACGACCAAGCTTTGTCCAGGTATGATCGGAATAATGACCGATAATGGGTTGAATAATCATGCCGGTAATCGGAGCAGCCAACCAAAACCATGAAAGTTGTTCAATATCAGCTCCAAATGTTTGAAGAATCCTGCTGGCATTGGCATTTTGAAGAGCATATCCAAATTGAATGCCCAAAAAACCCATACTCAAACTCAGAATCTGAAGAAAATTAAAATGAGGCTTTGTTTTGCTCATGTGGTGTAAGTGCTAAGATTTGTATTAACAAAAATAGATAAAACTTCAAGAAAATCTAGTATATTCTTCTTTTGTTACTAATGAAATATTGAAGATGTTTAATGACTGAACTGTACAGATAAAATATTTGTTTTGTACTTTATGAATATGTAGACTGTACAGTTCAAATATCTAGTTTGCACATTATAAATATAAGTGTTCAAGCAATTTCTTATAATTTATCTTGACTATTCAATTAGTAGTACTATATGTTTTATTTAATTTGTAAACTCTTTTATTAAACGGTCTTAAAACCATTTTAAGATAATTAATAAGTTGACCCTCTGATTATCAAATTTGTTTTGACTATTTTATTTGAAAATTGACCATGAGTTATATCGTTGATTTTGTCAAGCAATAATTTGGCAGCATGCTCACCCATTTCAAATCCATGCTGTTCTACTGTACTTAGCATTGGATCGCAGGCTTTTGCCAGTTCACCATCAGAAAATCCAAAGATGGATATATCTTCCGGAACTCTTAATTTTGCTAATTTTACTGCATAAAGAATTCCTGCAGCACAATGATCGTTAATTGCAAAGAATCCATCCGGTCGCTTAGGACTGTCTAGAATTTCAGGTGTAATGATTATTGCTTCTTCACGCGTATCACATACCCGTATCAAACTTTCGTCAACTTGCAAACCATATTTGCGTAGAGCATCCAGATAACCGTTTTTTCTGTTCTTTGAAATCTCCAAATGAAGAGGTGAACTATAAAAAGCAATACGTTTACAACCGGTTTGAATCAGATATTCCACAGCTGCAAAAGCACCGGCATAATCATCTACAACAACACGGTCGGTAGTTATTCCAATACAAATACGATCAAAAAAAACCAATGGAATGTCGCTGTCAATTATATCCTGAAAATGATCATAATTGGTGGTGTGTTTGCAAAGCGAAGCTAAAACTCCCGAGACTCTAGTTGCAATAAGTGCTTTACTATCCCGTACTTCTTTATCGTAGTTTTCACTTGATTGACAAACGATTACGTTGAAATCTTCCTTGTTTGCCACCTGTTCAATTCCGGAAAGAATAGACGAAAAGAAATAATTATTAATTTCGGGTACGATTACCCCTATCGTATTGTTACGACTCATTCTGAGGCTTAAAGCCAGGGTATTAGGCTTATAGTGATATTCTTTGGCGTATTTATTTACGCTGTCTTTTGTGTCCTGACTAATATCAGGGTGATTTTTGAGAGCCCTTGACACCGTAGAAGGTGAAATATTGAGTGCCCGGGCAATGTCTTTGATAGTAATCGGAGCTTTTCTCATGGATTAGTTGTTTCCCGATAGATAAAAAACTTCTTATGTGATTTAAGGTAAATATAAGAAAGTCAATGTTCAACAATAGATTCTTGTTCAATGAAAAAAGTAAAAATACAATCTATTTAAATAAACATAATGCAAAAGTAAAACAGATTATCCGAATAAAAAATTTTTTTGTCTAAAATATGAAATATATAATGCAAACGTTTGCATAGGATTTTCGTTTTATAATTCCGATACACAGATTATAGATTATTATTATTACTCTATTTTTGCCTCGTTGAATTCATGGAGTATTAACAGTTTTCGTCGATTGTAAATCGTTGGAATGTGAATACAATTTGATAAACAATAAAACAATTCTTTAATCCTTAAAAAAATAATGCATGAAGTACAGTCACTTTAAGCTCAAACTACGCGCTGTTGTAGGCGTAATTGTGATGTTTGTTCTTGGCCTTTCAGCCAATGCTCAGCAAATATCAGTCTCTGGAGTCGTAAAAGATGCAGCCAATGGAGAACCTATTCTTGGCGCAAGTATTTTACAAAAAGGCACTAATAAAGGTATTATTACCAATGTTGATGGTGCTTTTACAATTTCTGTCCCATCCAATGCTACATTGGTAGTTAAGTATCTTGGTTACCTTACAGTTGAAGTACCAGTTGTCGGGAAAAAAACTATTGTTATTCAGCTGAAAGAAAATTCAGTTGCACTTGGTGAGGTAGTTGCTATTGGGTATGGTGTTGTTAAGAAAAACGATGCTACCGGTTCAATTACGGCAATTAAGCCCGACAAGATGAACAAAGGACTTACCAGCAATGCTCAGGATATGATTGTTGGGAAAATAGCCGGTGTATCAGTTATTACAGGTGGAGGTACACCTGGTGGTAGCGCAACCATTCGTATCCGTGGAGGTTCGTCACTTAATGCAAGTAATGATCCACTTTTTGTTATTGACGGTTTGGCAATGGACAATGATGGAATTCAAGGTGTAGCTAATCCGTTGAGTACTATAAATCCAAATGACATTGAAAGCTTTACCGTATTGAAGGATGCTTCTGCAACTGCTATTTATGGTTCACGTGCATCGAATGGAGTTATTATTATTACCACAAAAAAAGGAGATAAAAATGGTAAATTGAAAATCTCTTATGATGGTAATACGTCAATCAGCAAAGTCAATAATTCAATAAAAGTGTTGAATGGTGATCAGTTTAGGGATATTATCAATACCTTATATCCAGGAACTGATGCTAAATTGGCTAAAAGTGATAGTGTTACCCGTTCATACCTTGGTAAGGAAAATACAAATTGGTACGACCAGATTTTTCAAACAGCAATAAGTCACGATCATAATTTGACTGCAATGGGAAGTTGGAAGAAAACCCCCTATCGTGTTTCTGTAGGTTATACAAACACTGACGGGATTGTAAAAACATCAAATTTTGAACGATTTATAGGTTCTGTAAATTTAAGCCCTTCGTTTTTAGACGACCATTTAAAAGTGAACTTGATGGCAAAAGGAATGTTGGTAAGAAACAGATACGCTGATGGTGGAGTTGTAGGAGCTGCTATGACTATGGATCCTACTCAACCTGTAAGGTCGACCGATCCTAAATTTAATATTTATGGTGGATATTTTCAGTGGAGAGCTGTAAACGGAACTAATTTTGGTATTAACAATCCGGTAGCTACATTGAATCAGAAGTCAGATGTTTCAAAAGCTAAAGATTTAATCTTAAACGCTGACTTTGATTACAAATTTCATTTTCTTCCTGATTTAAGAGCACATTTGAATTTGGGTATGGAAACTTCTGAAGGTACTCAAACACTATATATTGATTCCCTAGCATTGAGCGATTCACCTTATGGACGCCAGGGTTTTCAGACAAAATCAAAATACAATAAATCGTTAAGTGCATATTTACAATATGCTAAGGAAATAGGAAAGCATAAATTTGATGTTATGGGTGGTTATGAATGGCAACATTTCTATAATCAGGGCAATAACGAATATCAGGGGCTGGTTAAAAATGTTGTTTCAAAAACTGGAGATTTAGTAGGTTATAATTATAAAAACGATTTATGGAAAACTGAAAACTATTTAGTTTCTTTCTTTGGTCGATTAAATTATTCTTTTGATAGTAAATACCTCTTTACTTTTACATTGCGCGATGATGGTAGTTCGAGATTCAGACCTGAAAATCGTTGGGGCTTATTCCCTGCTACTGCTGTTGCATGGAAAGTAAATGAAGAAGACTTTATGAAAGACAATAAAGTAGTTTCTGATTTGAAAGTACGGTTGGGATATGGTGTTACCGGACAACAGAATATTGGATACGATTATGCTTATTTCCCCATCTATACTACAAATATAGTAGGTGCATTTCAACCTTTCGACAGCACTTATTATAGTACATCTAGACCCGATGCTTATAATAAAAATCTGAAATGGGAAGTAACAACTACTTATAATGCAGGTTTGGATTTCGGATTTTTAAACAATCGAATTTTAGGATCCATTGATTTATATCGTCGTACATCAAATGACCTATTAAACGAAGTTGCTGTTCCGGCTTTAACTAACTTTAAAAATAGGGTTATTAGTAATATCGGAGTGTTGGAAAATACCGGACTTGAGTTCACAATTAATGCAAAAGCTATTTCAACCAGAGATTTAACGTGGGAAATAGGATTTAATACTGCTTTTAATAAGAATACAGTAAAACAATTGATTTCAGGACAGGGTGCAGATTATTGGGTAGAAACCGGTGGTCCTTTTCAGGGAACTACACAGGTTTACCATGCGGGTCAACCTACTTACTCATTTTATGTGTATAAACAGAAATACGATGCTAATGGTCACGTAATTGAAACAGGTGCTTTAAAAGACCCTGCTAATCCATCAGCAGGAAAATATGAGTTATCGGATGCATTTGAAAATTTAAATGGTGATTCTGTTGGTGGTAAACCTCTTATTAACGAAAAGGATAAATATTACAACCATAGCATCAATCCGGATGTAACTTTGGGGCTTTCTTCAAAGTTGATATATAAAAACTTTGATTTTGGATTTTCATTGCATGCATCAATCGGTAACTACCTGTATAATTCGGTTCAAACGGGTAATTATTATGTTGGACGAGATGGTGTAGCTGCTATATATAGCACAGGATCAATATGCTTCATTAACAAACCAGTTTCATCATTAAATAATGGTTTCCAGGGCTCGGATCCGAATATATATCTTTCCGACTATTTTGTTCAAAATGCTTCCTTTCTTAGATTGGACAATGTTACAGTAGGTTATAGCTTTAAGAATTTGTTTAAAGTTATTTCTTCAGGACGTATATATGCTACAGTTCAAAATCCATTTATATTGACTAATTATAAAGGATTAGATCCGGAACAATATGGTGACCATGTTGGAATTGACAATAATATATATCCTCGTCCTATGATTACTGTTTTTGGTCTTAGTTTGAACTTTTAATTAGCTTTGCTATAAATTTATAAAACATGAAAAACATGAAAAATAATATATTATATATTGTGGCATTTATTGTATTGTCAGTATTTGTCAGCTCTTGTGTTGATGACTTGAATGTAACTCCTATCAACCCTCAAAAATCACAGGTTTTTAATCAAGAGGAGGTATTTGCAAAAACGTATGCATCGTTCACCTTAACCGGTCAGGAAGGACCTGCTGGAAATAGTGATATTGCAGGTCTTGATGAAGGTAGATTCTCAGTGTATCGTTGTTTGTGGAATTGTATGGAACTTTCAACAGATGAAGCTATTTGGTGCTGGCCCGATGCCGAAGCTATTGAGCTAAACTTTAATACATGGACAACTCAAAGCACAAGTGTTAATGGCATGTATTCCCGCTTATGTTTTGTTATCACAATTTGTAATCACTTTTTGGAACAAACTAATGGAAAAACTGATGCAGCTACTATAAAAGAACGCGCTGAAGTTCGCTTTTTAAGAGCATTGGGATATTATTATCTGATGGATATGTTTGGCAATGTTCCTTTCTCTGAGGTGGTAAGCACTGATGCCCCAAAACCAATTTTACGTGCAAAATTGTTTGAATATGTAGAGAAAGAATTATTGGAATGTCAGGTTGATATGTATGAACCAAGAACTGCACCTTATTACAGAGTGGATAAAGCTGCTGCATGGTTGTTATTGTCCAGATTATATCTGAACGCTGAGGTTTATACATCTGTTGCAGCTTCGGGTACATCTGCTGCTGTTGGTGGAACACCTCGTTGGGATGATGCTGCAATTTATGCAAAAAAAGTAATCGACTCAGGATATGTATTAAATCCAAGTTATCGTCAATTGTTTATGGCAGATAACGCAGGTGTTATTGATCAATCAACAACTAATACAGCTCCACAGGAAATTATCTTCCCAATTGCAGCCGATGGTATTAAGACTAAATCGTATGGTACTTCTGTATTTTTAATTGGTTCGACTCATAAAACCGGTATGGTAAATTGGGGTAGTAAACAAAACTGGGCAGGTAATAAAGCCCGTACTTCATTGATTAAAAAGTTTTTTGTAATAAACTCATCAGGAACCGGAATCAATGGATTTTTCTCAAATGGAGCAGACTTAACTACATCTATTCAACCTGCAATTAAGGACAACAGAGCTTTGTTTGATAAAAAATCAATCAGTACAACTGTTGCAAATTCTACTCCATCACTTTTCTCCGATGGTTATCAAGTAATAAAGTTTACTAATGTGCGTTCAGACAATGGTTCTATTTTGACAATTAAGACAGCCGGAACTGCTGCTGCAGGAACAGCAACTTATACAAATGTAACCGGTATCGGTTCTAAATCAGGAATTGAAGCAATATTTACAATCAGCAGAGATGCCGGTGTATATACTGTAAATGTAAATGGTAAGGGTTCTGGATTTATTCCAACTGAAACAATTACCATTAAAGGAACTTTATTGGGTGGTACTAGTACAGCTAATGATTTGATCATTACTATTCAAACTGTTCTGACAACAACCACTTCAGATATTGATTTCACAGATATGGATGTTCCGTTTATGCGTGTTGCGGAAGCATATTTGACTTATGCTGAAGCTGTTCTACGCGGAGGCACAAAAGTTTCAGGATATGAGCCACTTACTGCTATCAATGCATTAAGAAGCAGAGCAAGTGCAACTGCTAAAGCTACAATTGATTTACAAGGAGTATTAGATGAAAAATCAAGAGAGTTTTATTTTGAAGGTCAACGACGCACGGACTTAATACGTTATAATCAATTTGGTGGTGCAACCGGAGTTACCTGGGACTGGAAAGGAAATGTAGTAGGTGGAACTGATTTTCCTGCATATTTTAATTTATTTCCAATACCCTCGACTGAACTTAATGCAAATCCAAATCTGAAACAAAACCCAGGTTATTGATCCTGCTAAATATATACAAAAAAAAAGGTTGATCAAATTGATCAACCTTTTTTTTTATAATGATGTGCAAATATAAACTAAAACCAAACATAAACTCTCATCCAACTAGGACTCCCTTTTCCCATGAAGTAACAGATTCACAGCATCTTGCATAGACCCAGCTTTCGTCACCGTACCTGAGTTTACAAAATAAATTTCGTCGGCACTTTCAATAGTGTTCAGTCGGTGTGCAATGATAATGCGGGTTGCACTTTTTGGCAGTTTGCGAAGAATGTCATCGAGTAATTGTTCTGTAACTGTGTCGATATTGGCAGTAGCTTCGTCTAGAATAAGTAAGTCAGGTCGGCGAATAACCGCTCGAATAAATGCAATAATTTGTTTTTGTCCAAGACTGAGTCCTTCGCCGGTTGAATTTATTTTGGCCTGTAATCCACCATCAAAGCGTTCCAACAAACCATCCAGACTCACTTCTTTGAGTTCTTTTATTAGTTCTTCATCGTTTAGGTCAATGAAACAGGCATTTCCATACAGGATATTATCACGAATAGTTCCGGTAAACAGAAACGGTTCTTGTAGGATAAAACCGATTTTAGCCGAACGTCCGTTGGCATCGTAGGAGCGGATATCCAGTCCATCGAGCAGGATTTGTCCGGCAGTTGGGTCGTAAAGTCGGGCAATGAGCGAAGCTGTAGTTGTTTTTCCACCTCCAGTTGGCCCAACAAATGCATAGGTTTTCCCCCGCACCAAATCAAAACTAACGTTGCTTAGTATTTCTTTTTCGGGAACGTAAGAGAAAGAAACATTGCGGAACGATACCAGAGCAGGGTTTTCTTCTTTCTCACCGGCAGGAATTACAGTTAGCGTGTTTTCCTCCGACATAATTTGTGAAATGCGATCCCAACCGGCCAAAGCAACCTGAAAGCTTGCCCATAAAGCGGCTATCTGGCGGAGTGGATTGTAGAACTGAGCTATGTAAGCAAGAAAGCTTATCAACAATCCTACCGAAAACTGCCCAACAGAAATCATATAAATTCCCAACGCTAATACAACTAGCTGCCCTATATTCGACGAAAACCCGTAAACAGGCGTAAAAACGTTATTGG
>Ga0114951_10005709_pt1 | contig 11358 bp, 11 predicted proteins | sample AM7aDNAmetaG_FD_88677 | JGI IMG/M metagenome (GOLD analysis project Ga0114951, IMG submission 88677) | Freshwater microbial communities from Finland to study Microbial Dark Matter (Phase II) - AM7a DNA metaG | ecosystem: Environmental > Aquatic > Freshwater > Lake | place: Finland: Lake Alinen... | reverse complement strand
GGCAACAGCTACAGGCTTCGTGGAAAAGTCGGAAAGGAGGGTGTGGAAATGAGCCCGTCATGAGGACTGGGTGGCTCACTTTTCACGACCGAAAATGGCTCAGTTTGAAAAGACCGTTGACAATAGGCAATCCCGGCGGGTTATCAGCCTTCTACAATGATGCTCCTGTGTCTGTACCTGGGCGACGCGGGATCCCTGTTGAAATGAATTTCCCTCTGGCGGTCCATGGACATTCCGAACAGTAAATTTGAAACATCGGTCAGTTTGACAAGGCAGAAGATTATTATCTTGCAGGGCCCGACATGTGTCGGAAAGTCCGGGGTGGCAATTTCGCTTGCACGGGCAATTTCCGCCGAGATTATCAATGCCGATTCCATGCAATTTTACCGCTTTATGGATATCGGTACTTCAAAGCCAACTCTCCAGGAACAATCTGAAATACCGCACCATCTCTTTTCTGTGGTGAACCCGGATGAAAATTTTAATGCTGCACGCTTTATGCATGAAGCGCACAGCATAATTGCGGGTATTGCCAGGCGTGGCAATGTTCCACTTGTGGTGGGAGGTACAGGGCTTTATGTCCGCTCGCTTACAAAGGGCCTTTCAAGCGCACCGGCAGGCGATGAGCGGTTACGCCAGGAGCTGCTTAGCATGGGGAAAGAAAAGCTTTTTAGTGAATTGCAGTCTGTTGACCCCGAATCTGCGCAGCGTATCAGACCCAATGACTTAGTGCGCCTGGTGAGGGCGCTGGAGGTGTTTCGGCTTACCGGTGAACCCCTGTCGCAGCATAATCGGCGGCACGGCTTTAAGGACGAGCCTTATGCCTGTCTGAAGTTTTGTCTGACAAGGCCCCGGGATGAGCTGTATAATCTGATCGAAGCGCGCACTAAGCGTATGCTTGATGATGGTCTTGTAGGGGAGGTCGAGTCACTTTTTTCTCTGGGCTATTGCACGACACACCGTCCGCTCCAAAGCATCGGATATAAACAGATAGCATTATATCTCGAAGGAAAACTTTCCCTTGCTGAGGCCGTCAGCCTTATACAGCAGGAAACACGCCGTTTTGCCAAGAGGCAATTCACCTGGCTGCGCCATGATACTGACAATATCTGGGTTGAGCTGCCTGCAATGGCGGCTGATGTTGAGCATTATGCCAAAAAGTTCTTGAATCTTGACTGAAAGTTGCTTATTAATTATTGTGTCATGTCCGGCTGCAAACGCCAATATAGAAGCAAGGGAGGTAAGGCTAACATTTGAAGCACCGGCATGTAGTAAAAGAGAAAGCCCTGTTGGTCGTTTTCACACATAAGGCTGCAGGCAGTGCCGGGTTCTGCGCGCCAATTGAGGAACTTGCACATCTTGCAAGCTCGGCAGGTGCTGATATAGCGGGCAGTGTTGTACATGAGTGGAAAGGCTGTGACCCTGCTTTTTTTATTACACAGGGCAGGCGAGAAGCCCTCAAGATGCAGGTGCTGCAGGAAGGAGCTGACTTTGTCATTTTCGATGCAGACCTGACCCCTGCGCAGCAGCGCAATCTTGAGGATTTTTTAGAAATGAAGGTCATAGACCGCACAGCCCTGATCCTTGACATTTTTGCCCAGCGCGCCCGGTCGCGGGAAGGTAAATTACAAATTGAGCTTGCGCAGCTTGACTATCTGATGCCCCGGCTCAAAGGAAGGGGCTTGCAGATGTCGCGCCTCGGGGGCGGCATCGGGACACGGGGGCCTGGTGAAACCCAGCTCGAGGTAGACCGCCGTAAGGTGAAGCAGCGAATGCAGCGGATTGGTCGGGAGCTGGATCATGTGGAAACAACCCGTATGGTGCAGCGACAGAACCGCATCCGGCAGGGAGTTCAGTGCGCTACGTTGGTCGGCTATACCAATGCGGGAAAGTCAACGCTACTGAACCTGCTTGCCGGCTCATGCGTTAAGGCTGAAAACAGACTTTTTTCAACCCTTGACCCGACAATTCGCAAGGTCAGCCTTGGAGATGGTGGCGCCATTTTACTGTCCGACACTGTCGGGTTCATACGTGGTCTACCGCATCAGCTTGTGGCTGCATTCAAGGCAACGCTTGAAGAAGTTCGAGAGGCTCATCTGCTTCTGCATGTCATCGATTGCACAAGCCCCTGTGCAGAGGAGCAGGCTGCTTCTGTCGACCGTGTGCTCGAAGAAATAGGGGTTAGCGACACGGAGACGATTTTTGTACTCAATAAGATAGACGCTGTTGTAGATCAGGGCATTGTCAGGCAGCTTTCCAGACGGTTTGAGCCTGCCGCGGCAGTGTCGGCCAGGACCGGCCAGGGAATCGACAAACTGCGCAGTCTTCTTGACAGGTGGCTTTCGCAGCGCGTGCGACATATGTATTTCCGCCTTCCTGCTTCGGAAAAGAGCGCAATTGATTGTATTATGAAGAGCGGAGCTGTTTTTTATAGCGCCTGTGAAGAGGGTGATGTGCTGATTGAAGTGCGCATTGATCAGAATATCGCACACAATTTCAGGCGGTTTGCCGTACCGGCTTTTCGCCTCGGAGATAACTAGAGGAACAAATATGCGGTCAGCGGGATACAGTATTGCAGCAATATGTTTGAGCTTGTGCTTGTGGTGCGGAGCCAGTGCACAGGAAAGTAAAGCTGTGGACGGTTTCATAGGACGCGGCATTGCACGTATATCTGGCGGCAATATTCCTGAAGCGCGACAGAGCGCGCTTGCAGACGCTCAGCGCAAGGTGATTATTGATGCAGTAAATTCCATGCTGCCCGCCGATACTTTTGCGGCTTACAGCTCCCGCATACTAACTCGTTTTGCTGCAAAGCCGGAGCGATATCTGCAGAGCTTTAAGATAGTTTCCGAAAATGCACTTCCTGATCAGTATCAGGTTACTCTGCAGGCTGCGGTACAGTTAGATGTGGTGCGCCAGGAGCTTGTCGCTATGGGGCTTGTGAAGTCGGCTGAGAATAAATCGGTTGCGCTTCTTGTTATGGCATCAGAAACGGGTCTTGACTCAGCGCCGGAGACGTTCTGGTGGTCTGTGACCGCAGGAACAACGCTTTCCGAATTCCCCATGCAGCAGGCTTTAGAGGCTGCTTTTGCCGACAAGGAAACGCGCATTGTATCGCCTTTTGAGCCATCTCTGAAGGAGACGTTCAGCTCTATCGGACTCAATTCAGATCCCGCAGTTGAAGCAATTTGCAAGCTTACTGTGCAGACTGACGCCAGGATGGTGGTACTTGTCAAGTCTAGCCTCAAGCGCGTGAAAGATGCGCGACTAGTGAGCGTTCAGAACGTGCAGTGCGACATTACTGCACGCTTAATAGATGTTCGCAGCCATGATATTGTTGCTTCGGCCGTGACCTGTGGGCTTGGCATGCATGTGGATGAGGCCGCAGCATGCCGGGAGGCTATTCAGAAGGCTGCACGTCAGCTTGCAGATCAAATTACCGAGCGCCTGTATCAGCAACTGCGACAGGTACGGGACTATGTGTTTAAGCTTCGCTTCAATAAGTCCGTCTCAGATGCTGATGTCCGCGACTGTATAACCGCATTCAAACAGGTTCTGTCGGGACTTGAGCTTGTGGATGTTTCTACCGAAGATGGCAAAGAGCGCTGGACTGCCCGTGTAACAAGCCCCGCTGATGATGCCACGGCTCTGCAGAAAATGTTCGGGTCGGGCGTGGGGGGCTATATAACCAAAATAACATCGGTGCATGATAATGTGTTGGAACTGCGCGTGACACCGATTAAAAGATGATGTCCTATGACAATGTACATTAATATTCCTAATTTTCTTTCAATGCTGCGGATTATTTCAATTCCGCTTCTCATAATTCTGCTTTGCTATGACGAACATGAAGGCGCGTTCACCGTATTTATCTGTGCGGCAATTACCGACGGTCTCGACGGTTTTATTGCTCGCCGGTTCAAACAAAAAACCATGGTTGGAGCCTATTTGGACCCCATAGCAGACAAGCTGCTGCTGACCAGTTCCTTTATTGCCTTTGCCCTGCTGGGGCTTATTCCCAAATGGCTCACCATTCTTGTTGTGAGCCGCGATGTGATTATTTCTACGGGTATTGTGATTCTGCAGCTTGTATCGATTCGTGTTGATATCAGGCCGAGTGTCTTAAGCAAATGCACCACCGTGTTTCAACTAACGACGATCGGCGGGCGTTTGCTGCTTGACGTACTGGGCCGTCATTTTGATGCTTTGCCATATTTGTATTGGGCGACAGGTGTTTTGACCGTCGCATCGGGACTGCAATATATAGTTCGGGGCCTGAGAATCATCAGTGAACCAAAAAGTGAGGTGTAAGCATGTCAATGCTGCAGGGTAAGAAAATCGTACTTGGCGTGACGGGCTGCATCGCCGTCTACAAGGCCGCAGAGTTAGTTCGCCAGCTTGTAAAGCTTGGAGCCGATGTCCATATTGTGATGACTGAAAGCGCCCTGCAGTTTATGGCGCCGCTTACGTTTCAGACCTTAACGGGAAACCCTGTCATTACTGAACTTTTCAAGCTTTATGAAGAGCGTACAATTGGCCATATCACGATGGCTCAGCGCGGTGACCTTCTGGTTGTTGCGCCAGCCACTGCTAATATTATCGGCAAGGCAGCTAACGGCATCGCAGACGATATGCTTTCAACCGTGCTGCTTGCCACGCGCAGGCCTGTGCTGTTTGCACCGGCCATGAATGAAGGTATGTGGGATAACCCCGTCACGCAACGCAATGTAAGCTCACTAAAGGCCATTGGGCGGCATTTTGTTGATCCGGGGTGCGGTGACCTTGCCTGCGGCGATCACGGCATGGGCAGACTTGCAGATATATCTGATATTGTTGATGAGATCGAGGGGATGCTGTCACCTACCGATTTTATGGGTACAACAGCACTTGTGACGGCCGGTCCAACTCAGGAGTTTATTGATCCCGTTCGTTTTATTTCTAATCCGTCAAGCGGAAAGATGGGTTATGCCATAGCGCGTGCTTTACGGCACCGTGGCGCTGAAGTCGTTCTTGTGTCCGGTCCGACAACACTTACCGCACCACGGGGCGTCCAAGTGGTGCAGGTGCTCAGCGCTCAGGAAATGGCTGCTGCTGTGGATAAGCATTTTCCTGCTGCAGATGTCATTATTAAGTCAGCCGCTGTTGCCGATTACCGGCCGCGTGTTGTCGCCATGCATAAGGTGAAGAAACGAGACGGAACCCCCACAAGTCTGGATCTTGAGAGCACGACTGATATTCTAGCCGATCTTGGCAAGAAGAAGGGTTCGCGGATTCTAGTAGGTTTTGCAGCCGAAACGCAGGATATGCTTGCCAATGCCAGAGTCAAACTTGAGCAAAAAAATCTTGACCTGATCGTAGCCAATGATGTGGGCGGTAGTGAAAGCGTCTTCGGCTCCGATATGAACAAGGTGACCCTGCTGCTTCCAGGCGGGGACTGTGTGGACGTGCCAGCCATGAACAAGCAGGATCTTGCACACCGCATTCTTGACTGCGTGGCAGGAATTAGAAAAAAACAGGGCGATATTCCCGATGAACCAGCCTGAAAATATCCAGCCTGAACTACAGAGGCTTTTGGCAGGCATGAAAGCTTATCTTGACTCTGTCCGGCTTTCGGGCATCAGGGTATTGAGCCCGTATCAACGCATACAATCGTGCGTAGCCAAGGAACAGCAAAATGATGCCGAAACTCTTGAAGCTGTTCGTGATGATCTGGGCATATGCAGCCGCTGCGGACTGTGCCGGCACAGAACAACTATTATTTTTGGACAGGGCAATCCACGTGCCCGTCTAGTTTTTGTCGGTCAGGCTCCCACACTGGCTGATGATTCTGAAGGCCAGGCTTTTAGCGGAGCTGAAGGGGACATGCTTACCAATATTATTACACGGGTTATCAAAAGCTCCCGCTGCGATGTTTACCTTAGTAATATTGTGAAATGCTCTCCACCGGACGGCAGAATACCTGACACTGATGAAATACTTGCCTGTATTCCTTTTTTGCGAAGGCAACTTGCTGCAATCAGGCCGTCTATTGTCTGCGCTTTGGGGCAGGTTGCGGCGCAGGCATTGCTGGGTTCGGATAGTCCGCTTGACGAACTGCGTGGTCGTTTTTATCGTGCCGGAGACATGCTTGTTATGCCCACCCATGACCTTGCATTTCTTCGAGTTCGTGAAGATAAGAAGCGTGAGACATGGGCTGACATGCAGATGATTGAGCGGGAGCTTGCAAAAACAGCATAAGGCCCTCAGATACTGGCAAATCCTGGATGTTATCAGGGATCCTGCCGGTGAAACGCCGCTGCGCATTCATCGTCTATTTTGTCGGGATCATCGGCATTGTACTGGACCAGGCGTTTGAGATGAAAAAAACTGTCTTCATCCATCATTTTAAAATAAATACCGGTTTCCCGCGGGCTAACCCGCAAAAGTTTCCCCTGTACAATAAAGTTTAGCTTGGGGCTGAGAATGAACTTCACCTGACATGTTTTGCCTTCTTTAAAGCTGCTGTCTGTTGCGCATTCCATGCCCCGTAGGCTTAGGTTCCACGTTTTTACAGGGATTTCCTGCCTGTCGATAATAATTCGCGTATCAATCATTGCTGAAACTCGGGTGTTTATACGTTGTTTTTTTTCCATGTCTCCCTCACTATGACTGTGTCTTGTATTTTACAGTATAGGCAATTTTAAAAAATTTTACAGGAGTAAGGTATAAAATTTATTATTTATAAATCCGAGAAGGGATATATGTATGAATTCATGCCAGAAGGTTGTTGAGGGTGTTTTTAGAGTCAGAGGCAGTAGATCAAACATATATCTTGTTGATGATTCCGGGCCCGTGCTTATCGATACCGGCATGCCTGGCGACGAAATTGTCATACTCCAGGCTCTAAATGATCTGGGGTATCAGTCACGGGATCTGCGCACAATTTTCATTACTCATGCGCACCTTGACCATGTAGGTGCTCTTGCTGCTGTAAAGGCTGCAACCGGCGCGTTGGTGGTTGCAAGCACGGATGAAAAAGAGCATATTGAGGGCAATAAAATGCTGTGCAGCATACCCCGCGAAGGACTGGGAGGAAATATTTTTAGGTGTATTCTTTTTATAATGGAAAAATTTATTCAGAAATACGCACCGGTACATCTCGATAACCCGTATTGCGATGAAAGCGGTGTCAGAAAAATTGGTAGCATTGAGATTATTTCAACCCCTGGTCATTCATTGGGCAGCCTCAGTTTTTATTTCCCCAAAAAAAAGGTTGCATTTACCGGCGATGCATTAACTGGCATGCCAGCGCCAGGGCTTCCCATGCGGGCTGGATGTTCCAATTACGGGCAGGCACTCCGATCGGTGCGACGTCTTGCAGAGTTGGATGTTGATGCCTGCCTTTTCGGCCATGGCGAGCCACTTGTAAAGAATGTCGCGCCAATATTACGCTCTCTTGCCGATCAAGCCTTGCGATAAGAGTGTATTGTCTTCATGAAAACCATCACCTATGGCGATGGCTCCCTGAAGAAGGCAACTTCAACACTGTGTGTTTTTTGCTCCGCCCTTTCAGGACGAAATCAAGCCACCCGCTATGCGGGTGGCTGTTGACTTCAAGCGAAATGGAAACCTTGGGTATCTGTAGCAGATTGATTAACTCATTCGGGGGCATTTTTCATTTTTGGTAAATAATTTTGGGGATGAAAAAAAATAAAAATGCTTAAATTAAATTATTTGACAAAAGATGAAAGAAGAATTAAAGAGTGAGATAAGACATCACGAGCTTCAATGATGTCTTGTGGCAAGCAGAAGCGGCATGTGCAGGATTTTTTGTAATGTTTCAGCATCCCGAAAAATTCATGCTGCAGCTCCTGCGGAGTTTTTAAATTTTTTTAGGAGGTTTTACAAATGTCAGAAGGTCGAGTAAAATGGTTCAATGACAAAAAGGGGTTTGGTTTTATCGAGTCGCAGGAGCATGGTGATGTTTTTGTTCACTTCACCGCCATTGATGGCAGTGGCTTCCGTTCTCTGAGCGAAGGAGACGAGGTCACTTTTGATGTCGAACAGGGCAACAAAGGCCTTCAGGCGGTAAAGGTGAAAAGCAAGTCCAACTGAGCTTAACCAGCCTATAAAAAAGCACTCCCTTTCAGGGGGGTGCTTTTTTTTTAGATGATTATCAAATACACATAAAAAACAGGGTGTTGGGCTCTGTTTGCCTAACACCCTGTTGAGGTATTGTTTATGGGTTACACTCTGTTTATTGGCGAGATTTTTCAATTTCCTGGACAATTCTAACGCCCATTTGAAACGCCTCATCAAACTTTTTATTCCATTCCTCTTCTGTTAATATCTCAACGCCGCCGCAGTACATCTTATCAACGGTTTCAATCTGCTCAATCATCAAATGTCCCTCATATGCTTCAAAGCAGGGATCTCCCATAACTTCCCGGTATTCATCAATGCAGTTGCCCGTAACAATAATAGATGCTTTTTTTTGAAACATTGCCGGCCCGCGCGATTCAGGAAGTTTACCTGATAATTCCTTCGGTCGGTATGTGAGCATTATTTTGCGCTCAAGAAAAGTTTTCATGAGTGCTGGTACAAATACATCGTATACTGGTGAGGCATAGATATATCCGTCAGCTTCAATATATTCTTCAAAAATTCCCGGCGCATCGTCCTTGAGGCTGCATTTGCCGATTCTCAGTTCGGGTTTTGTGGTAAAGCATACGCCGCAGCCCGAGCAGTATTTTATATTCATTTTTATCAAGTCGAATTCCTTGACTTCTGCCCCAGCGCTTGCAGCGCCTTCAAGAGCTTTTTTTAGAAGCTTTGCTGATTTTCCATTAACATGGGGACTGCCTAGGAAACCCAGTACGCGCATAGTGGTACTCCTTTTCTAAGTTTATTTTTGCTGTGATTGCAGAAGTTACACTTTACCATAACTGTCGGTAATTAAAATAAAAATATTCAAAGCGTAATTTTTTAATACTATCAATCTTTACAGATCATTTTATTAATGATACATAAAATAAAAATATTTGTTACAGTTGTACGGGTGGCTGGATTTTTATTATATATTTTTTCGTTTTCCGGCTGCTAATAGTGCATCTTTTTTAATTTGCAAATACCCGCAAAACAACCTTGCCACAGCGAATCGCTGTCCTCACCAAATGGAGAGGGTTGCTATGCATTCATATCCTCACTTGATGGATTTTGCTGAAGGGGATGGAGAAGGTAAATAGATAAATTGAAATATTAAGACCGATTAGGTAATTAAAAAAACAACAAAGCATTCGGAACCTTGTGTAATTATTCACCCATTCCGCCTATGGCTTTCAACAGATTGTCGGGTAATGAACGGGAACACAATTACACATAACTTACAATAAATTAAATGCGCACCATGTCACCAAAACAGATATACTTTCCTGATTATACTGAATTTTTAAAAAAAACTAATCGGGGCAATCTAATCCCTGTGTACCGTGAAATAATTGCTGATACAGATACTCCTGTGTCTGCATTTATGAAGCTAAGCGCATCTAGATATTGCTTTCTTTTGGAAAGCATTGAGGGTGGAGAGAAATGGGCCCGTTACAGCTTCATCGGCATCAACCCCTCAATTATTTTTCAAAGCAAGGGGCGCCAGGTAACTATTCGTAAGGGTGCCGTCGTTGAACAGAAAGAATGCGATCAACCCTTGGATGAACTACGCAGGCTTATGCGCCGTTACCATCCTGTTGAGGTAAAAGGATTGCCTCGTTTTTATGGTGGGGCGGTAGGCTATATAGGCTATGACATGGTCAGGTTTTTTGAGCGACTACCGGATGCTACCCGGGATGATCTTGGATGGAACGATGCATGCATGATGATTACCGATACGCTGCTGATTTTTGATAACCTTCAGCATACCATGAAGGTAGTCTGCAATGTGCATGTTGATGAGAACAGAGATATTGCGGCGGCGTATCAATCAGCTGTTGCAACGATAGAACAGGTCATTGCGCTGCTGCAAAAACCGATCAGAAAAAAAGCGCAGCCTGTTTCGGCCCTTCCTGGCACTGTCAGTTCTAATGTTAATAAGGATTATTTTAAACAGATTGTAGAAAAGGCTAAATCCTATATCCGCTCAGGCGACATTATACAGGTTGTCCTCTCGCAGCGTTTCGAAACCGATATGGAAACTGACCCTATAAATCTCTACCGGGCGCTGCGCATTGTCAATCCTTCACCGTATATGTATTTCATTCGGATGGACAAGGATTATATCATAGGATCATCTCCGGAAGTTCTTGTGCGGCTTGAAAAAAAAGATATTGTCGTTCGTCCTATCGCAGGAACCCGCCGTCGCGGCAAAGACGATTCAGAGGACAGGCAGCTTGAAGATGATCTTCGTCGGGACCCCAAAGAAGTCGCTGAGCATATCATGCTTGTTGATCTTGGCCGCAATGACGTAGGACGAGTGGCTGAAATGGGCTCCGTGTGTGTTGAGGATTTCATGGTTGTTGAGCGTTATTCACATGTTATGCATCTTGTATCAAGTGTCAGGGGGCAGCTTATGAAAGGCAGCGATGCCTTCGATCTGTTTGCTGCGACCTTTCCTGCAGGTACGGTATCGGGTGCACCCAAAATAAGGGCTATGGAGATTATTGAAGAGCTTGAACAGCAAAAAAGAGGCCCATATGCTGGTGCTGTTGGTTATTTCAGTTTTTCAGGCAATATGGACCTATGTATTACCATTCGAACCATGTTTGTAAAAAATGGGAAGATATACTTCCAGGCGGGCGCCGGAATTGTTATGGATTCAAAGCCCGAGCGAGAGTATGTCGAGACAGTCAATAAAGCCAAAGCTATGGTGCGGGCCATTGCCATGGCTCATGAGGGACTGTAAATGCTGTTGATGATCGATAATTATGATTCATTCACTTACAATCTCGTTCAGTATTTTGGTGAGCTCGGGCAAAAAGTGTGTGTTTTTCGTAATGATGCCATAACGTTTGCCCGGGTTGATAAGCTCAAGCCTGAAATGATTGTTATTTCCCCCGGCCCCGGCAGACCGGCTGATGCAGGTATATCCAAAGAGCTGATTGACCGCTTTAAGGGAGTTTACCCCATACTGGGAGTATGTCTGGGGCATCAATGCATTGGTGAAGTTTTTGGCGCAGAAGTAGTACGGTCGCAGCGCATCATGCATGGGAAAACCTCAGCTGTTTTTCATGATGGTAAAACCTTGTTCAAGGGACTTCCAAACCCGTTTGACGCTACGCGCTATCATTCGCTCATCGTTAAAAACGAAACCCTGCCCGACTGTTTCACGGTGAGCGCCTGGACCGATCATGATGAAATTATGGGAATACGCCATCGCTCATATCCGGT
>Ga0114951_10005708_pt1 | contig 11359 bp, 9 predicted proteins | sample AM7aDNAmetaG_FD_88677 | JGI IMG/M metagenome (GOLD analysis project Ga0114951, IMG submission 88677) | Freshwater microbial communities from Finland to study Microbial Dark Matter (Phase II) - AM7a DNA metaG | ecosystem: Environmental > Aquatic > Freshwater > Lake | place: Finland: Lake Alinen... | reverse complement strand
GCGGGCGCGCGTGTAGTAGCCGAGGCCTTCCCAGAGCTTGAGGACGCGACGGAACGGAGCGCGGGCGAGCGACTCGACAGTCGGGAAGGCGCGCATCCAGCGGTCGTAGTAGGGGATCACCGTCTCGACGCGAGTTTGTTGGAGCATCACTTCGCTGACCCAGATGGCATACGGATCGCGCGTCCGCCGCCACGGAAGGTCGCGTCGGTGCCGGCGATACCAGCGGGGCAATGCCCGCCGAAATGCGTTGACCGTGGCCGGTGCAATGTGGAATTGTTTCGCCATGCCTGAACGCACATCTTACACGTGCCCGCTGCCCGCCGACAAGGTCGCGCAATTGAAACGCGACCTGACGGAGCGCGGCTTCATGTTCCGCGACATACCGTACGCGCATTTCGGCGCGGAACATCGTGGCGAGAAGGTGAGCTTGGCGATGTACGAGAGCGGCAAGCTCGTCATTCAAGGCAAAGGCACCACCGATTTCATCCAGTTCTATCTTGAGCCGGTATTGCTGGGCGAAGTGAAGTTCGGCTACGAGGATGTGCTCGACCCGACGCGGCTCCAGCCGCGCATTGGTGTTGACGAATCCGGCAAGGGCGACTTCTTCGGTCCGCTCGTCGTCGCCGGTGTGTTCGTCAGCGAACCGGCGATTAACGAGTTGGCTGAGCTTGGCGTGAAGGACAGTAAGGCGATTTCCAGCGACAAACGGATTTTCGAGATTGCGAAGGGGATTTGCGCCACGAAGGGCTGTCTCTGGAGCGTCGTGCCCATCGGCAACGAAGCCTACAACCGGCTCCACGCCTCGATGCGGAACGTCAACAGCATACTCGGTTGGGGGCACGCCCGCGTCATTGAGAACCTTCTAGCGAAAGTGCCGGATTGCAAGAAGGCAATCTCCGATCAGTTCGGCAACAAGCGGATCATCGAGAAGGCGTTGATGGAGCGCGGCAAGAAGATCGAGCTGGTCCAACGCCACAAAGCCGAGAGCGACATCGCCGTTGCCGCCGCCTCGATCATCGCACGCGATGAGTTTGTCCGCCGTCTCGCGTTGCTCGGCAGGGAGATCGGCGTCAAGCTACCGAAGGGCGCGTCGGACGCCGTCATCGCGGCGGGCAAGGAAGTCGTCGCCAAACATGGACGCGAGGTGCTGCCGACGGTTGCGAAGATGCATTTCCGTACATCGCAACGCGTGCTGGACGCGACGGCATAACTGGATAAGATAACATTATGCCACTCTACGAATTTCATTGCAGCAAGTGCGAAAAGGATTTTGAGCTGCTGGTGTCGTCCAGCCAATGGGAAGGCACACCGTGCCCGCATTGCGGCTCGAAGAAATTGACAAAACAGCTTTCGGTATTTGCTCCCGCCGCTCCGTCGTCATCCGTCCTGATGCCGTGCGACATGGGGGCGTGTCCGTCGCCGCAGCAGAAACGGTCCGGCTGTGGCTGTTGCGGCGGCGGCTCGCATCGTCACTGAACCGGCGCGATCAGCCCTTGTAGTGCTGGAACATCGCCGTCAGCAACAGCAGTTCGGGATGGGCGGCGGAGAGCTTGGGCAGCACCAGTTGAATCCGCGAACGGTAGGCGATGAGTTTCTCGCGCAACGGAGCGAGGTCTTCCACTTTGTCCCAGTGCAACCGGTTCAAATCGAGTACGAGCCGGTTCTTGGTATTCGCAAGGGAATGTTGGATGCGCTGGGCAAGTCCGGCGGCATTGTCGGTGGAGAGTGCGCCTTCGAGACGCATCCAGACTTGTTTGCTGGCGTGTTGCAACTCGACTTGAATCGAGAGGCCGGGGGCCGAGATTTCGTGGGGGATCTTCTCCCACAGTTGCGCCGCGCTCCATTGGCGCGAGGGCAGGCGATATTCGATGCGCTCCAAGCTCGGGTGCTGAAACAGGTCGAACTTTAACGTGAACGCGGTCCACGCTGCGGCACCGATGGCGGCCACTGATTTCAATCGCTCGGCAAATGTTGGCTGGCCGAGGACGGTGTGCACCCTTTGCTGAAGGTCGCGAATCCAGTGGCGGACTTCTCGATTCGGCCCGAACAGGCTGGCGGCGAAGAACACGGGATAGGCATTGCGTAGTTCGTTGGCGTAATGGCGGGCTTTGTCGCGCAACGCTGGATTTGGTGAGTCCTTGAGTTTCTCGTAGCCGAGCAGGCGCGTTTCGAGGAAACGGATGATGCTTGGGCCAAGCCGCTGGAAATCTTCGTCGAAACACCAGCGCTGCAAGTCTTCGATCTGCTTGGCAGACAGCGTCGGGTGTTTCATCGTGGTGGTGAACCCGTCGGCACGGCGGTAGAGGGTTTCGGGTTCCTTGACGTACACTTCGTGCAGCAGGTTTTCCTTGCGGACGCGGTCTCCGAACGGCGTGCCGGGTACGGGTCCGTAAATTAGGAACTGGCTGAGCGACGGCTTCAGCTTCATCAACCCGTCCAACTCCTGCGCGATCACCTCCGGTGTCTGATAATCGAACCCGAGAATCATCGAGGCCAGCACGGAGATGCCGTGCTCGCGAAACTCGGTGAGGATGTCCCCAACAGGCCGACCTTGTTGTTTGGCGTAGCCGGAGCGGGTGCCTTCGTAGCCGATCCAGAACCCGTCAATGCCCATTTCGAGGATTTCCTCGACGGTGTACTGGCTGATCGCCTTGATGCTGGAAAAGACGAAGATGGACGGGATCTTGCCGCCCTGTTTCACGCAATCGCGGAACTCCATCGCCCGTTTTTTGTTGAGCAGGAAATCCTCGTCAATGATTAGGAAAACAAGTTCCGGGTTCATCGCCCGGTAGCGCTCCAGCACGTCGTAGATGTCCTTGCCCTCCGGCAGCAGACGGATGTGGCGGCGTTTGTAGAAATGCGAGGTGCAGCAGAAATCGCAGCCGTTGGGGCAGCCCAGCCCGGCGAAGATTTTGCCCGTGCGCGATGTCGGTATCGAGAACACCTTCAGCCCACTGACCAGCAACGGATGTTTGTACGGCATCGGGATGGCCGGCGCCTCGAGCAACCGGCGGAAGAATCCGACACCTTCCTCGCGGCAGATGTAGTCGCTGTACGGTGTGAGTTCCTCGTCGGTGAGAATTGTGCCATAGCCGCCGAGTACGATCTTAGTCTGTGGCGCGTATTGGCGCACGAGCGCGACCATCTCCTTCATCTTGTGAAAGACTGCCATGATGAAGGAAATACCGATGTAGTCGTAGCTCTTCTTCAACTCGCGGATAAACTCCTTCTTTGATGGGTACTGCAACACCACTGTCGGCGCGTCGAGGTTCTCGGCAATGTACTCGAGGGCGAAATTGGAATTGATAGTGCGCGGGCTGAAGATGCCCTGCGCGCGGGTCACCTGACAATACAACAACTCATAGCCGACCGATGGGGCGTCCCCGTATTTGGGACCCAAGGGGCGACACACACTGGTTAATAGAATCTTCTTACTCATGATTGGGGCTGTACCTTTGTTCAGTTCTCAAGGTGAACAAGCCCCCGCTGCTATCGGAGAGTCGGGCCACCTAACAACATTACTAAACCCCGGAAACCCAGCAAAGTCAAAGTACATTTTTCCCCAGAAGACCAAGCTGCTGGAACCGCAGGTACAATTCCCGGCACACCCAGGCGTCCGTGGCGGCGTAGTTGATCTGACTAAGAGAGAGATCCGGTCGGCGCCAATTCGACGTGCGCGGGCCTTTGGTGATCCGGAACCCGAGGAACATCCCCGCCAGGTTGCGGACGCCGGACTGTTTCAGGCCGTGGTGCTGGGCCACCTTGCCAAGGTCGAGGACGTTGCGCGACTCGAACGGAAAGACCGCGTTCAGCTTCTTCAGGTCATCGGCGAGCGCCACGCCCGTTTTCACGATGCCAGGGTTCTCAAGCAGCTCCGTGAGCGCGAGAGAGAAGTCCATTCGCTGCAACTGAAACAGGTACACCGCATGACCAGTCCCCACCTGTACCAGCGTGGGCTTGTGCGATTGCCCTTTGCGAAAGGTCGGCGGTGTTTCCGTGTCGAACCCGACGACGTGTTCGCGACGGATATCGCGCATCGCCCGCTCTAGGTCGTGCGCGCCGGCGACGAGCACGATGGGACCCTCGTAGCGTTGCACGGGCAACAGCGCCAGTTCCTCGCGGTTGATCGTTTGCGGGTTCACTTGAACAGTGGAAGACACGCTTTGAACTCCTGTGTGCCGGCTTGGCGGAGCAACTCGAACACGGCGCTCTCGACCGTCGTGATCACCGCGCCGCAATCCCGCATCCGCGCGATCGCCGCGTCGCGGTCCGAATCGCGCCGCGAACAAACCGCATCGGCGCACACGTACACCGAGCGCCCGTCCGCCATCAAGTCAATCGCCGTCTGCTGCACGCAGACGTGCGTCTCGACACCGCAGAGCAACACGCGCGGACGGCGCAATTCCTTGACCGTCTTCGCGAACTCCTCGTGGCCGCAACAAGAGAACGTCATCTTGTCCATCGCCGGCGGATTACCCGCCGCCTCGGCCACCTCGGCGAGCGTCGGGCCGATGGCGCGCGTGTATTGCGTCGTCACCAACGTCGGCACGCCAAGAATCTTCGCGGCAGCCGCGAGCTTCTTGATGTTGCCGACAACTTCGTCGCGCCGTTGCATCAAGGCCATCAACCTCTCCTGCACGTCCACGATGACGAGGACGGCATTCTGCGGGGTCAACCTCCAATCAGACATAGTGAACACATTTAGGCATAGGTGCCGTTGTGTTGCAATGCCTCTTTCAGTCAACCTCAATTGGTCTGGTAGTTGACGATTGCCGGTTTGAGTCGATAGGATGTCTCACTAGGAGATTCCTATGGATCCATCGATGCTAGAAGCGATGAATTTTGTGGCGATTGACTTTGAAACTGCCAATGCGTCGCGTTCCAGCCCATGTGCCATCGGGATGACCGTAGTTGAGAAGGGGGTGATCTCCACTTCGCGACAATGGCTTATTCGCCCCCGTGACATGCAGTTTGACCCGTTTAATATTGCCATTCACGGCATCACGCCGGAGATGATGCGCGGTGAGCCAGAGTTCAATAAGCTGTGGCCGGAACTCAAATCCTACCTGACGCAGTATCCAATCGTCGCTCATAATGCGTCTTTTGATATGAGCGTTCTACGGAAGACGCTGGATTTGTACAGGCTTAAGTATCCGAGTACTTCGTACCTCTGTTCCGTCCTCTTGGCTAAGGTGACTTGGCCCGGCTTGGTCTCGTATCGGCTGGATTATCTGGCCGATCATTTGGGTTTCGACCTTAAACATCACAACGCCGAATCGGATGCTAACGGTGCTGCGGCTATTGTCATGGCTTCCGCCTCGGTGCATGCTGCGGTTTCGTTTCCCAACCTCATAAGCAAAACACGAATCGAGGCCGGAAACATTTTTAGTGGATCATATAGCCCCTGCCGTTTGCCGGAAGATTGTCGCTACAGTCGTCGCAGCCGCTCTAAACAGGAGAAAGTTGTTTTGTCTCGCATAACTCCGACGGTGGATGTGGTCGTTGGTGAGAGTCCACTGTACGGCAAACAAGTTGTATTCACTGGTAAACTGGAGACAATGGAGCGAGCGGCAGCCGCACAAGAAGTTGTGAATTGCGGTGGATTTGCGAGCGATAGCATCAACGCAGATACCGACTATCTGGTTGTGGGAAGCTTCAATTTCGCCACTATGCGGAGTGGCGGAAAATCAGCCAAGCTAAAGAAGGCAGAACAACTTGCCACAGCGGGTCAGCCGATTGAAATCATCGGTGAAGAAGATTTCTTGCGACTGCTCTAGCTGGACTGTTTAGAGCAACTGGCCTTGCTTGGCCTCAGGCTTCTTCTCAGGCTGAGAACCAAGTATCTTCAAAAACTCTCTTTCTGAAATCACCCTGACGCCTAATTCGCGTGCCTTTTCTAGCTTGGAACCAGCCTCTTCGCCGACTATGAGGTAGTCGGTTTCTCGGCTGACGCTACTGGTGACGTTAGCTCCAGCACTACGTAGTACTTCCTTCACTTCATCGCGGCTAAACTTCTCCAACGTGCCGGTGACCACGACGGTTTTGCCGGAAAATGGCCCGGTCGCGACCGGAAGGTCGCTCCTACATTTTGGATTCAGTCCGGCGGCTTTGAGTTTCTTGAGGACAGCTTGGTTGCGCGGGTTGCGGAAGAAATCGTGGATGGACTCCGCCATAACGGGGCCGACATCCTCGACCTTCTGAAGTTCCTCAACGGTGGCGGCGGCAAGGGCGTCCATGCTCCGGAAATGTTCCGGCAGTTTGCGCGCAGCTTCTTCACCGACATGGAGGATGCCGAGACCGTTGAGGAGTCGCCAAAGTTCGCGATCTTTGCTACCGGCTATGGCTGTAGCGACATTTGTAGCGGCAAGCCCACGTTCTGTTTTGAATTGTTTAACCACTTCTTGTTTCAGTGGATCGTGTAGAAATGCGTGAACTCTATTGGCAGCGATAGTGGGATTGAAGCATTTTGCCAACTCTCTCACTCCTGCTGACAAAAGTTCATCGAAACTGTGGAATCTCTTGGCGAGTTCTAAAGAGACAGATTTAGCAACCCTCCTGTATGTCTTGATCTTCTTATTGGGAAGACGCCGACGAAGGATGCATTTTAGCAGAGAATCAAAGATTCGCCAAAGCTCCAACTGTTCAACGGTCAGTGTGTACAAATCTGAGACATCTTTAACTAACTCTGTTTCAACCAGTATATTGACCAATTCTTCACCGAGGCCCTCGATGTCCATCGCGCCGCGCTGGGCGAAATGCTGGAGCGTGCGCTTGAGTTGCGCGGGACAGGCGATGTTCTCGCAACGCCACGCGACGAACTCGGGGTCGCGGTTCACGGGGCCGCCGCAGGCGGGGCATTCCTTCGGCATGTGGAACAGTTTCTCTTTGCCGGTGCGCTTGGCGGCGACGGCCTCGACGACTTCGGGAATCACCATGCCGGCTTTGCGGATGATGACGGTGTCGCCGATGCGGATGTCTTTACGTTTGATTTCCTCCTCGTTGTGGAGCGTGGCGCGGGCGACGGTCGAACCTTGGACGAAAACAGGTTCGAGTTCGGCAACGGGCGTGAGGATGCCGGTGCGACCGACTTGGATGGTGATGCCGAGAAGCTTGGTCTCGGCGGGTTTGATCCAGTGTTCGGGCTTGTACACGATGGCGTAGCCGGGCGCTTTGGTTTTCGGCGGGATGCGGCGCTGTTGGTCGAGGCTGTTGACTTTGACGACGATGCCGTCGAGTTCGTACGGAACTTTGGTGCGGAGGTCGCGGGGCTCGTCGTTGCCGGCTACGATGTCTTTGTCGTAGCGCGCGAGGACTTCATCCATACTCCGACAAACCCAATGGGGTGGCGTGGCTAGACCGAGAGTCTTGAGGTGATTGAGCGCCTCGGCGTGGGTGGTGAAGTCACCACCAACGACGGCGTAGAAGACGGCACTGAGTGGGCGCGTGGCGACAACGCGTGGATCGAGTTGCTTCAGCGTGCCGGCAGTGGCATTACGGGGGTTCGGAAAAGTTTTCTCGCCGGTGTCGCGGAGCTTGGCGTTCAGTTTGTCGAAAGCATCGAGCGGAATGTAGGCTTCGCCGCGAACTTCAAGGGTAACGGGCTTGGAAAGGGAAAGCGGGATGGCTTTGATGGTTTTGATGTTGGCGGTGATGTCGTCGCCGGTCTGGCCGTCACCGCGCGTCGCGCCGAGGACGAGTTGGCCGTGCTCGTACCGGACACAGATGGAGACGCCGTCTACTTTGGGTTCGAGGACGTACTCAATTTCCTCGCCCGGCGACTGTTTCTTCACGTCAGCGTCGAATTTGCGGAGCGCATCAAGGGTGTCGGATTTTTCCAGCGAGAGCATCGGGACGGGATGTCGGACGTTCTTGAACTCCTTCAACGGCGCGCCGCCGACGCGTTGAGTCGGAGAATCAGTCGTGACGAGGTCCGGGTGCTCGGCTTCGAGTTTCTGGAGTGCGGCGTAAAGTTTGTCGTAGTCGTAGTCGGAAAGCTCCGGACGCGCCTCGACGTAGTAGAGGTGGTCGTGGCGACGGATTTGATCGCGAAGGTCAGCGATCTGTTTTTTGGCGTCGGCGCGATTCATAGATATAAAATCCGGTCATGTCAATAATAGCCCCGGTAGTGTCGATAGCGACATCAGAGAGTTGAGCGGAGCGGCCGGGGACGAAGTATTGGTGCCATTCGTCGGAGGCGGCGTAGGTGGCGGCGAGGATGATGGCGAAGAGGAGGGCGCGGTGGAGCGGAAGCCGGTGGGCACGACGCAGTGGCCGATAGATAAGGAAAGCCATGATGCCATATTCGGTGGCGTGGCCGATTTTTTGGAGCGCAAGTTGGACACCGGGTTGACCGCTGAGTTGCGGGGCTCGGGATTGGGCAGAGAAGTAGAAGATGACAGCGGCCCACAACAACGCAGGCAGCCAATAGAGGAGTCGTTTCATGGTATTTAAACAAAGCGTAGTTTGCCCAACATCGTCGTGAAATGCAATCTGCGGTTACTAAGTAAGACGTACCACCATCAACGTCTGCTTGCCGCTGGTCGCCTTGGCCTGCTATAGTCACCCCATGCGACGAACATCCGCGCTCCACCTCGGCATCGAAGGCGGCGGCACCAAAACCACCGCGCTCCTCACTGACCTGACCGGCAACATCCTCCGCCGCATCACCCTTGGTCCTTTGAACCTCAAACTCTCCACCGACCTCCAACTCCTTGCCGCTTTCCGCCAACTTCACTTTCCATTTCCCGCTTCCGTGGCGCTCTGTCTTGCCGGCTGCCGGACCGAAACTGATCGTCAACGCCTTCGTCGCCTTGCCTTCCGCCTCTGGCCGCACGCAAAGATTTTTGTCGGAAAAGACCTCGACTCCGGCCTCGCTGCCGCCTTCGGTCCCACCGATCCCGGTATCCTCATCCTCAGCGGTACCGGCTCCGTTGTCGTCGGACGCAACGCCCGCGCCCAAACCGCTCGCTCCGGCGGCTGGGGACACCTCCTCGGCGATCACGGCAGCGGTTACGCCCTCGCCCTTTCGAATCTCAAATCTCAAATCTCAAACTACGATCACACCGGCCAAGTCAGTGTTCACCTTCGCGCGGTCCTTCGCCGCCTCTGCCTCAACTCGCCGGAACAACTCCTCGACTGGATTCACAACGCCACCAAAACTGACATCGCAGCGCTCCTGCCCGACCTCATCACCTCCGACCGCCGCCATCTCGACGAACAAGCCGCGCTCCTCGCCGCCGATGTCCATGCCGTCGCTCGCAAACTCCGACTCCGCAACCCCGACATCGTCCTTGCCGGCGGCGTCTTTCGGAACCGACCGCCATTTTGCCGCGCCCTCCGCGCCGCGCTTCCCGGTTATCGTGTTCGCATTTTGAAAACCGACACCGCCCTCGGCGCGCTGTCCCTTCCGCCATCTCCAATTTCCAATCTCAAATCTCAAATCCTTCCTCTTCCCCTCACCGAGCAGCGCAACCCGCGTACGATGGACCTCGACAAACGCGACATCCCGCAACTCATCGCCACGATGCTCGACGAAGAATCACGCGTCATCCCCGCCATCCGCAACGCCGCGCCCGGCATCGCGCGTTGCATCCGCACCATCGTCACCGCGTTCCGACGCGGCGGCCGTCTTTTCTACATCGGCGCCGGCACCAGCGGACGCCTCGGCGTCCTCGACGCCAGCGAATGTCCGCCGACATTTTCCACCGCTCCGGAAATGGTCCAAGGCATCATCGCCGGCGGCGTCAACGCCTTGCACTCCTCCGTCGAAGCCGCCGAAGACGACCCGCGCGCCGGTGCCGACGCCATTCGCAATCGCGGCGTCGGTAAACGCGATGTCGTCGTCGGCATCGCCGCCAGCGGACGCACCCCGTTCGTCCACGGCGCGCTCGACGAAGCCAAACACCGCGGCGCGAAAACGTTTCTTCTTTGTTGCTCCCCGGCTACCACTCGCCATTCACCGATCACCATCCTCACTGGCCCCGAAGCTCTCACCGGCTCGACGCGCCTCAAAGCCGGCACCGCCACCAAACTCGTCCTTAACATGCTGACGACGATCTCGATGATCCGGCTCGGCAAGGTGAAAAGTAATTTGATGGTGGCGATGAAGCCGACAAACGCCAAACTCCGAGCCCGCGCCGAGCGAATCAAGGCAGCGCTGGCGCAGCCGGAACAAAACTGGAATATGGCGCGCTGATTTTTTGCTCGCCTGCGCGTGCGGAAATCCTTATTTTGCGCCCGCCATGCGAATCCTATCCGGCATACAACCCAGCGGAAAACTGCACATCGGCAATTATTTCGGGATGATGCGCCCCGCGTTCGAATTGGCGCAGAAGGGCGAGGCGTTTTATTTTATCGCCGACTACCACGCGCTGACCAGCGTGCGCGATGCCGTCGAGCTTCGCCAGAACGTGCTCGACGTGGCGCTGGATTTTCTCGCCTGCGGCCTCGATCCGACCAAGACGGTTTTTTACCGGCAAAGCGACGTGCCGCAGGTCACGGAGCTGTCGTGGATTTTGTCGTGCCTGACGCCGTTGCCGATGCTGGAGAATTGCGTCAGCTACAAGGACAAGATCGCGCAGGGCCTGACGCCGAACGCCGGGCTGTTCACGTATCCGGTGTTACAAGCGGCAGACATCCTTATCGTCCAGTCCAACGTCGTTCCCGTCGGCAAAGACCAGAAACAGCACATCGAAGTCACGCGCGACATCGCCAGCGCGTTCAACCGCGAGTTCGGCGAAGTGTTCACCATTCCCGAGTCCAGCATCCGCGAAGCCGTCGCCGTGATGCCCGGCACCGACGGGCGGAAGATGTCGAAGAGCTACGGCAACACTGTCGAGATTTTCGGCGACGAGAAGGTGGCCAAGAAAAAGGTCATGGGCATCGTTACCGATTGCCAACCGATGGAAGCGCCAAAGACAGATCTCGATAAGAACATCGCCCTTCAACTGCTGCGGGCAATCGCGCCCGACAAAGCCAGCGAACAAGAAGCGAAGCTCGCGGTGGGCGGTTACGGTTATGGCGAGTTGAAGAAGATGCTGTTGGCGACGTTGATGGATTACTTCGCCCCGATGCGCCAAAAACGCGCCGAGCTGGTCAAGAATATGGATTACGTCGAACAAGTCCTCCGCGACGGTGCCGTTCGCGCGAACGCAGTCGCCAATGTGATGATGGAGAAAGTGCGCAAAGCCGTCGGTTTGCGATAAGAGTCGATAGAAGTTCTAAGGGGTATACAGGGTTGCCGAAGCAATCTTGCACGGTTCTCCCTGTTTATACCCGAAGGGAGATAAAGCATGCAGGAAGGCCGGTCGGTATTTGCCCAGTTGATGGATTTTGTTCCGAAGTACGAGTTCGCCAAGTG
>Ga0114951_10005707_pt1 | contig 11361 bp, 12 predicted proteins | sample AM7aDNAmetaG_FD_88677 | JGI IMG/M metagenome (GOLD analysis project Ga0114951, IMG submission 88677) | Freshwater microbial communities from Finland to study Microbial Dark Matter (Phase II) - AM7a DNA metaG | ecosystem: Environmental > Aquatic > Freshwater > Lake | place: Finland: Lake Alinen... | reverse complement strand
CTCTCAAGTAAATATTCTGTTAAATCGTCTTTTTTTCGATAATATGCATATATTAATTGTCTCGCCACTTCTGTTAAATTATATCTAATTCGTTTTGCATAATTGTATGTGCCATAGATAATGATTTTATTGAAAGTAGTTTCCTTATCTATTAACATTTCCCTAAGCAAAAACAGAGGAAATTGAAAATACCTTATTTTATCTTTTTGAGGAGCGTCATTTATTACATTTTGTTGTGAAGACGGGCATTTTAACACTTTAGGAAAAGGAATAGCATCTTTTTTATGACATTCATCTTGTTTTGGCCATGAAAAAGGTTGGTCAATATCCTCCGGAATATTGCCATTTTCCAAACATTCTTCCTGATTCTGCTGTGAAGGAAGTTTATTAATAATTTCAAGAATAAAATCTTCTTCACAACTTCTTTCATATCCTTTTTCAGAAATTACCTGAACGTCATTTTCAGTAGAAAGAACCTTTTCACGGCCAGCGTTAACACGTTCCCAATATTTTTTTTGAAATTCGCTTTGCTCTTCCATTAATTAAATTTTGATTTATATTTATATCACTTATTTGAATTATTTAAAAATGTAAATGTACCCTTGTAAATATTCAGTTTTACATACCTTTGTTAACAACGTATTAACAAAATGTAATTAACAGACTGTAATTAAGAGAGATACATTATCCACTTTCTTTGTTTAAGCATGTCGAAAAATCAATATATATTTTAACCCAATTGCAATTAATCGCCTGTATATTTGCAAATCATAATTATTTAAATATCAAAATAAGTGTACATTTGCATCTGATAGAATAGAGTTACATATCACATACATATCAACAATTAAAATAATACTTATAAATAGCTAAATAACAATACATTAAATAATGGTAATGCGAACCCGTCCGGACCGCTGGAAAGAAAAGCAAAACAATGAAAGTCGCTGATTAACAATACAATCAGCGACTTTTTTTTATGCAGATATGGAAAAAAAATGCATAAAAAAGCAACTTATTCGGTGGCAAATTCGGTTGCAAAAGTTTCACTAAAAATTTGCAACCGAATTGGTAATTAATTCACTGATTTGCAATACATTGCATTGCACTCTTTTGCTCTTGTTTTTCAACTTTAAAATGACTAATTATTTGGTCAGGCCGGTTAATCACCAAACGACAAACGGTCAATCTGCACTATTTAAAATTTTTAATGCCCAAATTCAAGCCGTGTCAATTTATTTAGCCGGAAAGAGATCAAAGTGGCCGGTTTATCCGATATAAATATAAGCATGATTTTTTAGCTGCTTTGCCCTTTGGTTTGCAAACATTAAATTCATGCTTTTTCAGAAGCTTATTATATTCTCCTAATAGCACTAATCCCTGACACAACGGACATAATAACCCGCACTTTTATAGGTGGTTACAATGCCGGAGGATCTACACACGATTGTTTATTTGTACTTTCACCCATTAAAACATCGCCCCCATATTCTGAGCTCCAAAACATGGTTCTTATTCTTAAGTCTTAAAATATACCATCAATTTCATTCCGCATACCTCCCGGTCACGATTTTCGGTTTCTGCATAAATATTGATATAAAGGATATTAATAATAAGAGGTATGAAAATGTGCTTTCGAACTAAAACGAGTATAAAAAGTTAAGCCTGCATTCTATATCAATAATGGGTTAAAATTGCAATTGTTGCTATATGATAAGCAGGCTGTTTTTGCAACTGTTATTTCTTGACTTGATAGAAAATCAGTTTATTGGAAGCTTTATTCAAAACAGCAACAATATCACTCTTAGTAAACCTATAAACATTCATGCTTGCAGGTTTTTTCTTATTTTTATACAGAGACTTCACGTCATTCAGGTTTTTAAGCAAAAGATCGTCGCTATCCATATATTCAACATCGGTATAAAACCAACTGGTCAGGTTTTCAAGGTAAGGCATATAAACATCCCAGGTGCCAAAATCTGTATTCTTCGGAATGACAATTTTCTTTATTTCAGCATTATTATTCATTTGAATAACAGCCGGTGAATTGTTCATAGTGGAAATAATGTAGAAAATGTTTTCACCGTCAGCAAACAAATTTGTTTTATAGGAAGCTTCCTTTGAAATGAATTTAACGAAGTCTTTGTTATACCTGCCAAGCGTGTCAAAGTCACAAGCCTTCGAAAAAACCTTCCTCCCACTGGTTTTATACTTTAATAAATAAAATCCTTTTTTATAGAAATTAGAATAGGTATCGCCGGATAACATACCGAAAACATATAGATCTTTATTTATTATATCGTACTGAAAATTGGTAAATGGCGATTCAATATCATATTCCGTATTATATATAACTTTTCGATAGCAGAAATCAGGGCAAGGCTTGTATTTACCGGAGCTAAACTCATATGCAAGCTGTTTGGTGGAACGGTCGCTTAACCGCATGGTAAAGCCCTTCCCACTTACCGTATTGGAATTAAGCTTCTTTTGCAGATAGAAATTTGGATTAATATCGTCTATTCCCAGGTAATAAGCCATCCCGCCCTGTATCTCGTTAACTCTCCAGCCTGCCGATGGAGGGGAAATCTTGATTTTCCTTCCTTCTGTTACACTGTTAGGGCACACTTCAACATACTGATCGCTGGTGGATTTAGTTTTTTTATCCTGGTAATAAGCGAGCAAAGTGTCGTTCGTAGCAAAATAATCTATTATCTCCTCATTTTTTTGTAAAGTTATGTTTCCTTTTTTTTCCTCTCCATCATATGAAACCTGGTAAAAAACCTTCGAGTACTCTTTTGTGTTCAGATCGCCGGAAAAAACATTTGGTCTATTGATTACATAAAAGTAAATATAGTGATCAGAGCACAACAGAAAAGGATAATAGAGTACCCTGGAATCAAACTTAAAATTATCCTCTTTTATCCTGACATCCCATTTGCTGTCCAGGAACTGATCATAATATGTTAAAACATAGCTGTTATCTTTTTTATCCTGATTCACAACAACGAAACCTTTATCTTTTTTGCTGAATATACCGGCGAAATAACCATCTTTAGGCAGAAGCATACTGTCGGACTTGATAATCTGGGCATTGCAAATAAATGCAATAAAAACCAGAGACAGGCAGAGGAACATTTCTTTCATACAGTTTAATTGTTTTATTTTGTTTTCAAAAATATCAATAAATTTAAACAAATAGTATAATAATACCTTTTAAAATAAACTGAATACGCTTTATACTCCTGTTATGTTAATCGTGTATTGTCAGACTATGTTTTTTCAATTTAATCCGATGATTTCAAATTAATTTAAACCCGGGTGAAGAGAGTGCTAACTTTTTAAAACCAAAAATATTTTTCTATATTACTGTATATCAATGATTATTTGTTAAAATAAATTATTTTTTGTATTTTTATCAGACAATAATTATTAGCTTTACATAAAATTTAATAATATGAAACGGACAAATATTCATTTTTTAGCATGCGCGATACTGCTGACAATTTTATGCAGTTGCGATAAGGCCGAATCGGATTGTGGCCAACGAAAAAAATTTAGCTTTGAGGCTAATTCTGATTCTTATTTTACGAATCCTGCTAACATATACTGGGGCGTTTCCGGTGGTGTAAGGTCATATACCTATAACTATGAGTTTGGTAATATTTGCACTAAACAGAATCCGCAAGTATATTTTACTCTTTGCCTTTTAAATTCGAACGCCGGTTCAGGTAATCCCATTTCTGTCAGGGCAGGAGTTTATACCTGTTTAGGGGTACAGCCTCAACAAGCTACTATGGCTCCTGATGCAGAGCAGAAATATTACAGAAGTGAACCTGCCGAAATAGGAATGAACCAATGTTTTAGCGGACAGACTTCAGCCACCATTTACCCATATATGACTGTTAGCTTTAATACCCTGGGCTCAAGCCATGATGATTCTCTTTACTTTGTTCGTAATGTTGTATATATGCTGGCATACATTGACTATAATGAACCTAAATAACCCGTAGCAGTAGGCGACATTGTTTTAGCCCTTTCAAGTCAAGTGCCGGAAAATGCAGTATGTTTTATGCTAACCCCGACGTTTAGTTACTCTGCTACAGCTCTTTCCATCAGCCCATTAATTGCAACCATAAAATGACATTGCTAAACAAAAAAAACACTAATATGAAAACAATAGGATTATTAGGTGGTACAGGTTGGGAATCAACCGTTGAATATTATAAGATTATAAATAAAAAAGTTTCTGAATTCTTTGATTACAAACATTCTGCAAAAATAATCCTGTACTCTGTTGACTTTTTTGAAATAAGCAGCCGGATCGAAAATCAAGACTTTAAAGGGATGGAGAAATTCCTGACTGACATTGCAAAAAAAATTGAAAATGACGGTGCTGATTGCTTACTGATCTGTGCTAATACCCTTCATATGTTTGCAGATCAAATTTCAAAAAAAATCTCAATCCCTTTAATCCATATTTCAGATGCAACAGCTTCGATGATGAAAGAAAAAAATATCACAAAAGCAGGTCTTCTCGGTACAAAACCTACCATGGAAATGCCATTTTATAAAAATCGTTTAAAAGAAAAACATGGGATTGATATTGTCGTTCCCTCTTATAATGAACGTGAATATATTCACAAAACCTTTCTTGGAGAACTTTTTCAGGGAAAATTTTCCGCTGATGCCAGAAATCAATTCCTTGTCATCATGAATAATCTTGTTGCACAGGGTGCTGAAGGCATCATTCTCGGTTGCACAGAAATTCCTTTGCTTGTTAATCAAAAAGACACTACTATACCCTTGTTCGATACACTTGAAATCCATGCAAAGGCAGCCGTTGATTTTGCACTTTCGACAGAAAAAAATGGAAAATGAAAAGCATTGGATCAATAGAATGGCATCTGTTAACAACGGGGTAAAAAAGCGGGAGCAATGTTCGTTGGAACAGTTGAATTTCATTTAAACTTTGTGTTGACAGACGTTTTCCACTCTGAAATCCCGTACTTCCTAAAATTGCTAATTATTTTAAGTAAACCAGACAGAAATAAATAATAAAAGCGACATGGAGCAAACAAATGAAGTTCTGAAAACGACAAAGAAAGTATATAAAGACAGGGAAATCTGGGTAGGGACATTTATAGGCGGACCTCTGGTTGCCGGTTATTTTATTGTTGAAAATTTTAAGGTTTTTAACGAGGCGGATAAAATTAAAAAAACCTGGATTTACACAATCATCGGGACTGTGATTATTTTTGCCGGAATATTTATGATTCCTGATTCCATAAAAATCCCAAATCAAATTATTCCGATAATCTACACATTTATTGCATATTATATTGTTCAGCATCTACAAGGCCGCAAAATCACGGAACACATTAATGCAGGGGGACAAATATACAGCTGGTGGAGAACAATAGCCGTCGGAATAATCGGACTCGTAATACTAATAATACCCGTTTTGGGCTTAGGTTATTTATATAAAACTGCAACAAGTCCTGAGAAATCGAAAACATACGGTGTTATGAAACATGAAATTACTTTTGTTAACAGTAATATTACAGAAAGTGAAGTGGATAAAATTGCTGACGGTTTGATAAAAACATCATTTTTTGATGAAGTGCAACAGAAATTCGTATTTGTGAAAAAAGATGGTAAGAAATATATACTGGAAATTCCTGTAATTGATGGTGCATGGGACAACATCGAGGCAATTGGGTTCTTTAAACAACTGAGAAATGATATTCAGGTGTTTTTTCCCGATAATAAAATCATTATCGGAATGTGTAAAAATGGAACTTTTGATCACGATAAAAAAAATATTGAATGATAATAAGTGCAACTTATTATAGCAATGCCTTGTTTCAGACAGCACGAGCAAGCAACTTGAAACATGGATAAAATCAAATAGTTTGTAAGGTCTTATAGAAACGCTGCTATTAATCAGGATACACAAAATGTTTATGAAAAGTACAGGTGTATACCTGCCAATTAAAAGTTTAAATTGAAATAAAGGATATGCTTAGTTCTTCAAGCAACGCACTGATAAGCCGGAATTCTTGCCGAGGTAGCTCCTGTCTAAATTGCTGTTATTGTAGTTCACTCCCCGGATGAAGGCATTAATGAGACTGCCGGTCTCCGTAGAGCACCACCAGGAAGCGCCGCAGGCAATACCACTATAGGAGCCACCGTTTGAACGGACCCCACCTGGAAGTGCTGTAAAACCAGTTTCATTTGTCGCTTCAGTATTAGGACTCTGCCAATGTGCTGTGCCAACTTCTTTAAGTTTGCCACCGGCAATGCCCACTCCTCCCAGAAAACTTGCCAGCAGGGTACAATCGTAATCAGTGGGTATATGCCAGCCTGCAGGACATAAACCACTACTGCTGTTTACAGAATACCAGTTGTACAGTTTGCCATAAATCCCCGGCGTATTATTATAGTCACAATATGCTCCAGATTCAAGTGTTCCCCATGTTGTTCCATCTGTGACATTTGGAATAGACGTTCCATTGCTATAATGAGTTACTTTCAGGTTCTCTGCCATCCATGTCATTGAACCAATAGTAACTATGTTGTATACATTGCCATCCGCATCTTTCACTGTATTCTCAGTATCTTTTTTGCAACTACATACAAGGACAATTAGCACTCCCGTCAACAATAATGGGTACAAGTAAATTCTGTTTTTAGTTTTCATAATTACTGATTAAAAGTTGTCGCAATGTACAAAATAAATTAACCTGATTCATGCATAAAATAGCACAACTGTTTTCCCCCTGTTTCCAATACCAGGCTGATCACCGAAATTGGCAAATATTTGCATTCGGTAACGTCAGCAGCGTCAAAGCAAGAAAAAATACTACCAGAAACGCTTTCAGGACTTTTTTAATTCCATCAATCTGTGGCATAAATGTTGTTTTATGTTAAAAAAACAAAATTGAGGAACTTATTTCAAATTTATTCCTAATTTTGCGGCGAGTAAACCTTGATTATTAATAATAAATAAACACAACGATGAAAAAAACAATGGTTCTCTTTTCTTTCATGATTTTCACCTTTTTTGCTTCTCACGCTCAAACCACCGGCAGCAAGGCTCCGGAGAAAATTACAGGTCCTGAAATTCAGTTCAATTACACCACTTACGATTACGGTACTGTTATTAAAGGCGAACACGACGGCAACTGCGAGTTTGCATTTAAAAACACCGGCACGGAACCCCTGATCCTTTCCAATGTACAGGCATCATGCGGATGTACCACTCCTTCCTGGCCGCGCGAACCGCTGCTTCCCGGGAAAAGCGGAGTGATCAAAGTACATTACAACATGGGAATAGGTACTTTTAACAAACAAATCACGGTTACATCCAACGGTAAAACGGACAGAATTGTGCTGATCATCAAAGGCACTGTAAAAGATAAACCGGCAGAAATTGTTCCGGAAAAACAGAATAACCCCACAACTGAACCTCAGAAATAAGGTATTCAAAAAAAATAACAGGAACCCGTTAACCAGAGTTAACGGGTTTTTTTATAATTTCGCAGGAAACATTTAAATTTAACATTATGCCTCAGATATCCTTGAAGGGTTTGCAAATGCCCGAATCACCAATCAGAAAGCTCGTTCCTTTTTCAGATGAAGCCAAGAAAAGAGGAAGGAAAGTATACCACCTCAATATCGGCCAGCCCGATGTAGAAACACCAGAAGTAGCCAGGGAGAAAATACGCACCACCGATATCAGGGTCATCGAATATTCGCACTCTGCAGGAAATATCAGCTACCGCAGGAAACTGGCCGAGTATTATAAAAAATACAATATCAACATCACTGCAGACGAGATCATCATCACTACCGGGGGATCTGAAGCTATCCTTTTTGCAATGATGACCTGCCTGAACCCGGGTGACGACATCATTATCCCCGAACCTTTTTATGCTAACTACAACGGCTTTGCCATCACAGCAGGCATCAAAGTGGTTCCTATCGTTTCTGTGATAGAAACAGGCTTTGCCCTCCCTCCTATCGCCGATTTCGAAAAGGTGATCACACCCAGAACAAAAGCCATCATGGTATGTAACCCGAATAACCCTACCGGTTACCTATACACACGCAAAGAACTGGAATCGCTGGCCGAGCTCGTGAAGAAATATGATCTTTTCCTCTTCGCCGATGAAGTGTACCGTGAATTCTGTTATGACGGGAAAGAACATTTCTCCGTGATGAATTTAGAAGGCATTGACCAGAATGTGGTACTGCTGGATTCTGTTTCGAAACGTTACAGTGCCTGCGGTGTACGGATAGGCGCACTGATCTCGAAGAACCGTGAGGTGATGAAAACAGCTTTAAAGTTCGCCCAGGCAAGACTGAGTCCTCCCACTTACGGGCAGATTGCAGGCGAAGCCGCCATTGAGACTCCCGATTCGTATTTCGTAGCTGTGGTAAAAGATTACGTCATGCGCAGAAACACTGTAGTTGAAGCCATCAACAAGATGAAAGGTTCATTTTGACCCAATCCCAGCGGTGCATTCTACTGTGTGGCACGGCTGCCCATCGACGACTCCGACAAGTTCTGCCAGTGGCTGCTCGAAAGTTTTGAGTATAACAACGAGACGGTGATGCTGGCTCCTGCATCGGGGTTTTATGCCACGCCGGGCAAAGGCAAGGACGAGATACGCATCAGCTACGTGCTGAAGGTGGAAGACCTGAAGAAAGCCATGATCTGCCTGGAGGAAGCGCTGAAAGTTTACCCGGGAAGGACAATTTAACAATCGGCATTCGCCGTTTGGTGGATAAAAATCAGAATCAGCATGACTGACAACCAAGAAATTGCCATGATCACATTCAGATCGGGGTATAACTGCGCGCAGGCCGTTCTGACGACCTGGGCCGATGAGATGGACTTCGACTACGACATGGCGCTGAACATAGCCACAGGCTTTGGCGGAGGCATGGGAAGGCTGCAGGAGACCTGCGGGGCAGTGACGGGAGCGTTCATGGTGATCGGAATATACTGCAGCAACAAGTACAGGGACTCAGGCGAAAGGAAGGACAAGAGCTACAGCATGATCAGGGAGTTCGCCGGTAAGTTCACAGAAATACACGGCACTACCAGCTGCAGTGAATTGCTGGGTTGCGACCTGCTGACCGAAGAAGGCATGCAGAAGATGATCAGCGAAAGCCTTCACGAAAGCATCTGCGAGCAATGCGTGATCCATTCAGTGGGATTACTGGAAGCATTGATGGAGGATGGCAGGTAGGCATCGGTCATTTTTTAAGCTATAAGGAATAAAAATCATTATTTTCTTGGGTAGTGTGAAAAATTTTGTGTTAACACAAGGTAACTGTATTTTAAGGAATCAAGTATAAACCTAAAAATACAGAAACATGGACGAAGAAAATCAATTTAACATTCCGGAAGACGCTCTCAGGAAAATCAAGTCTCAGGCTGAACTTGACGATTTCTTTCACAAACTTTACAAACAGGCTGTTGAGAACATGCTCAAAGTAGAGATGGAGGAACACCTTGGGTATAAGAAGCATGAGAAAACAGACAAGGACAAAACTAACAATAGAAATGGTTACAGCAGCAAAACACTAAAGACCAACATTGGGGACATCCCTTTAGAAGTCCCCAGGGATCGTGATTCCTCTTTTGATCCCAAGGTAGTTCCGAAGCATCAGCGCATGTCAGCAAGGATAGAACAAGCAATAATTACCATGTATTCCAAGGGTATGACCACCCGTGATATTGAAGATACCATCAAAGATATTTATGGGATTGAAGTGAGTGAATCATCAGTCTCAAATATTACCGGAGCTGTGATCGAGGACATAAAGCAATGTCAGAGCAGGCCACTAAATGATGTGTATTTTGTGATCTGGATGGACGGAATTTCATTCAAAGTCCGCCAGAATGGAAGGGTGTCCAATAAAACGATATACATTATCATTGGGCTAAATGGAGATGGGATGAAAGAAGTTCTTGGTTTGTGGATCAATGAGAATGAAAGTGCATCGTTCTGGGCCAGCATTCTTACTGACATTAAAGCCCGTGGGGTTCAGGACATACTCATTGCCTGTACTGATAATCTGGCCGGAATGAATCAGGCAATTAATGCCGTTTTCCCCGAAACTACCTCTCAGCTTTGCATCGTTCACCAGATACGCAACAGCTGCAGGTATGTCGTATGGAAAGAAAAGAAACAATTTGTAGCTAATTTAAAAGCCATATACGGCGCAATAAACCGGGAAGCTGCAGCAGATGGCTTACTCAGATTTGAAGCTAAATGGGGCAGCAAATACGGCTATGCGGTTAAATCCTGGCAGAACAACTGGGACCGGCTCACTGCATTTTTTGACTACCCCTTTGAAATCCGCAAACTAATCTATACTACCAATGCTATTGAAAGTCTCAATAGCACTATCCGGAAATTCACTAAAACGAAAACCGTTTTCCCTGATGATCAATCAGTAATGAAGGCTGTATATCTGGCAATTTGCAATGTGCAGAAAAAATGGGTATTGCCTATCAGGGACTGGGGTATGATTTTAAATCAATTTATTATTATTTTTGAAAACAGATGCAAATTTTGACAAAGTTACCCGTTTAAACAAAATTTTTCACACTCTCTCATTTTATTTTACCTTGCTTCTTAATATCTCTTTCTTTTTCGATTCAATTTTAAACAGTATCCTTTAATAATAGTTACACCGCTTTGAATAAACCTATTTAATTCAATTACAATCTGATAATAACCATTTTTCACCCTCCTTAAAATCCATAAAAATCTTATGGTTTATCCAACCTCTGTTGAATGCAACCGTATCGCAAAATTCATAAATAGTTTTATCAATGGAGGGACAAATAAAAGCAATAAGATCTGTTTTTAAAATACCAAAATGAGCTCCATTCTGAATGATATCGTATAGTTCAAATATTTTATGAGAAATAATAAACATTCTAAAATCAACTAAAAATCTGTTGCATTTTTTCTTTCTGGCAAAATCAAAGGAATCAATTATTTGTATCATTGCTTTTTCATGCTCATATTCTCCACAGGTAGTGATCCTTATTATTTTATTAATTTCATCGTATTTAATATTAGATTCCAATTATACCTCCCTGAAGTTTAATATTTATAATTAATTTATTCACGAGAAATAAATGAAAATATTTACTTTTCAGCACAAGTATTATTACAAATGTATATGTATTAGTAATAAAAAACCGAGAACTTTGCAAGGCAAAATACGATATAAACATTTGAATGTTAATAATATAGTATTGTTTTTTCGATAATTTTCCGATAATTTTTTGTATTTTTACTATATGAAAATTCAAAAAAGGAAACAAATGAGCTT
>Ga0114951_10005706_pt1 | contig 11361 bp, 11 predicted proteins | sample AM7aDNAmetaG_FD_88677 | JGI IMG/M metagenome (GOLD analysis project Ga0114951, IMG submission 88677) | Freshwater microbial communities from Finland to study Microbial Dark Matter (Phase II) - AM7a DNA metaG | ecosystem: Environmental > Aquatic > Freshwater > Lake | place: Finland: Lake Alinen... | reverse complement strand
GGAAACGCCGGCTGGGCGTGCTGCTCCCCGTCATCGCCCTGCTCGCTTTCGTCGTCTTCTGGGTCGGACGCGCATTTCCGCAACTCACGTCCGCCGACCTCACGAATCTGGACACGATCAAGAATTACGCGCAACAGGCCTTCCCCAGCGGCCCCCTGCCCTATTTGTTATTTCCGGTCCGGCTTGTCATCCGCCCCTATCTTGCGCCCGACTGGTTCGCGTTTCTGGTCGCGCTCGGCCCGGCGCTGCTGGTGCTGCTGCCACATTATTTTTGGGTGATCCGCTCGGATGTCGCCTTTGAGGAGGCGTCCGTGGAAGCGTCGCAGAAGCTGGCGGAGAAACTTGCCGCCGTGCGCGCCGGCAACTGGCGCACCGCCGGCAAAAAGTTGAAACAGAAGCGCCCGCCATTCCGGCTGCATGCCACCGGCCCGGCTTTCATGGCGTTGTTCTGGAAAAACCTCATCAACGCCGGCAGCGCTTTCACCGCACGGATCTGGATTTTCGTGACCGTTTTTGTAACGGTGATGTCGTTCAGCATGCATGGCGTCAGATCGAACACCAACTGGATGTTGGTGGTTGGCTCGGCGGCGGCAATGCTGGGCGCGTGGGCGCTGCTGCTCGGCCCGCAGATGGTCCGGCAGGATTTCCGGCACGATCTGCCGCAGATGGACATGCTCAAAGCATTTCCGCTCCGCGACTGGCAGGTGGCGCTGGGTGAAATCCTCGCACCCGCCGCGATTCTCACCGCCATCCAATGGCTGTTGATCATCGTGGCTGTGGTCTGCCTCGCGCCTGCGGCGAAGGGAAAATTTTCAATCAACCTCGTGCTGGTGCTGGGTGCCGGCACCGCATTGGTGGTGCCAATTTTCAACCTGATTTCGCTGGTGATTCCCAATGCGGCCGTGCTGCTCTTCCCCGCGTGGTTCCAGACCGGCAAAGATGCGCCGCAAGGCATCGAGGCCACGGGCCAGCGGTTGATCTTCGCGCTCGGACAATTCCTGGCGCTCATCGTGGCGCTGATTCCGGCGGCGGCGGTGTTTACGGCAATTTTCTTCGCGGTAAAATATCTGGCAGGCGTAACGCTGGCCGTCTGCATCGCCACGGTGGCGGCGGCGGCAGTGCTGGCGGTGGAAGCCGCGTTGGGCGTGTTGTTGTTGGGCTGGTTGTTTCAGCGGTTCGACATTTCCGGCGAACCAGCGGCGTGAAGAATCGACCAATCGCCGGCACGACTTCTCAAGCTTTCTCCCGCTCCACCAGCGCGCGCTCAATTCGGCGATCCGGCACGAGCCAAAGCAGCGCAACGAACACATAGAGGCCAATCGAGATCCAAGGACTCACGTAAGCAAACGGAATGGCGGCAAAATAAAGCACGGGCGAGAGTTTTCCTTTCCAGTCGTTCCCGATGGCGGCCGCGAGCAACGAGCCGCGCCCCTGCTGGGCGATGATGGTGCGTTGCAAAATATAATACGCGATAGCCGCCATCAGCAGCACGAATCCGTAAACCGCAACGGGCGTCGGCGCGAGATGATTTTCGCCGATCCAGGCGGTCGTGAACGGAAAAAGCGACAGCCAGAACAGCAGGTGCAGGTTCGCCCACAAGATGCCGCCAGTGACGTTTTTGGTGGAATGGAACATGTGGTGATGATTGTTCCAATAGATGCCGACATAGACAAAGCTCAACACATAGCTCAAGAACACCGGAAGCATCGGTTTCAAGTCGGCGAGTGCGGGCGAGTCGGGCTTCACTTTCAACTCCAGCACCATGATGGTGATGATGATGGCGAGCACGCCGTCGCTGAATGCTTCCAGCCGGTTCTTTTCCATGCGGCGATTTTACGCAAAAGGCTTTAAATGTCGCAACCGTGGCAGATGATTTTCAGGCGCGAACCTTGATGACAATCTTGCGAATTTCGGAGGGACCACCACACTCGAGACCGGGAGCGTGACCGTCTTCCGGAAAGAAAATGGCGAACTGCCCGGCGCAAAGATTGACCGGGGTCCACAATGGCGGATTGGCAAAGCAGGCGATGTCCTTGTCGGCGGCATACGGTTGAGTCACCTCCGAGAGCGTGGCGAGCGGCGACCAGAGGATGGTTTCACGGCCGGTTAGTATGAACTGGATATCAATATACTTTCGATGCGCCTCGAACAGCGCTTGGGATAGCGGACGGGTGGTGTAGGCTTGCATCAGCGCAAAACAGTTGTCCCCATCAATGTCGCACCGGCCGGCAGGCTGACCGGCGGGCAGATTTACGAGAAACTCAAAGGCGGCGGCAAAGCGCTGGGAAAGAATCGTGTAGCGACAGCGCTGTTCAATAAGATCGGTGATCATTGCGGAAAGACTACCGCGCCGGGTTCAGTTCGCGCAAGCAGATGCCGTTGTCTGAGCCGGAATTAAATCCGCCTCCCCGGTTATTCACAACCGGAAAGGCAGTCAGGAGGGGCAGCTTACTTTTTCTTGCCGGCAGCGGACTTGGCGGCCGCGGCGGATTTTTTCTTCTGGTCAGCGCTGCTGACTTTGGATTGTTTCTGGGTGGACTTCTTCTGGTTGGACTTCGGGGATTTATCGCCCATGATTTTGTTTTTTCTGCGGATTGACTCGCCTGCGGCATTTAATTTTCCCCGAAGGCAGGTCCAGAGTGCTCGACAGGGTCGGGATTGTAAATGGCCGAACTTAAAGCCGCTCCGCCAGTGCCGCCTGACTCGCCGCGAAGATTTCCTGGTGCAGCGACTTGCCATGCGAGTCAATCGTAACCACGGCGGGAAAATCCACGATCTCCAATTCCCAGATGGCTTCCGGCGCACCAAATTCTTTCATGAAGTAAACATTGCGCACCTGCTTCACGCATTCGGCTAGCACTTGCGCCGCGCCGCCGATCGCATGCAGATACACACAGCCGTATTCCTTGCACGCCGCGAGCGTGCGTTCGCCCATGCCGCCCTTGCCGATGACGCCGCGGAGTCCGAAATCCCGGATGACCTGCCACTGATAGGGTTCTTCGCGGATGGACGTGGTCGGACCGGCGGCGGTGCATTTCCACGAACCGTCGGGTTGCTGCATCATCACCGGACCACAATGATAGATGATACCGTCGCGCAACTTCACTTCCGGCGGCAGTGCCCCGCCCTCGTGCAGATACTTGTGGACCGCATCGCGCCCGGTATAAACGATGCCGGAAATCAGCACCTCGTCGCCGACCTTGAGCGCGCGGATTTTTTCTTCGGTGAACGGAAACGAAAGCTTGATCATGGGTGCCATCTTAAATCACTCGCCGCGACTTTCAAGCGCGCATTAGCCTGTGGGATTTCATCACGCGTTTTATTAAAATCCAGGGTTCACCCGGCGCTTCGGATATTCTGCGCCGGAACTCCACCATGCCTCGCGTTGACAACTTCCTTTCGCTGCGACAATCTGCTGGCATGGCAAAACCTGCATTGGGACGTGGTCTGGGCGCATTAATGGGCGGCAATCCGCCGATTCCTTCGCCCGCGCCCGTGGCCTTAGTCCCGGAACCCGTCATCCCGGCTGCCGCGCCCGACAACCGCGAACGTGTGCTGCGCGTGCCGCTGAATAAAATCCGCCCCTCGGCGCTGCAACCGCGCAAGGAATTTTCCGACGAGGCGTTGCGCGAACTGGCCGAATCCATCCGCGAGCAGGGCATCGTGCAGCCGCTCATCGTCCGTGAGCGAAATGGTTTTTTTGAACTCATCGCCGGCGAACGCCGCTGGCGCGCGTCGCAGCTCATCCAGTTGCCGGAAGTGCCGGTGATCGTCCGCGAAGCCGACGACCGCGCGGTCCTGGAACTCGCGCTCATCGAAAATCTCCAACGCGAAAATCTCAATGCGCTGGAAGAGGCACAGGGTTACGCGCAACTCGCGGAACAATTTCAGCTCACGCAGGAGGAGATTGCGCTCAAGGTCGGCAAAAGCCGCGCGGCAGTGGCCAATGCGACGCGGCTGCTGAAGCTGCCGGTGGCGGTCCAAAAATTTGTGCGCGAAGGCCGGATCTCCGTCGGTCACGCAAAGGTGATTCTCGGGTTGCTTGATGAAAATAGTCAGACCCACGCCGCCGAACGCGTCATTAAGGAAGGCTTGAATGTGCGACAGACGGAAGGACTGGTCGCCAAGCTGCAGACGCGCGGCTCGCGCGTGGCTGCGACCAAACCGGAAACCGTGGCTGCGCCCGGCGGCGACCCGCATGTGGCGGATGTCGAGTCGAAGTTACGCGAGGTCTTTGCCACGAAGGTGAAATTGCATTACGCCCTGGGCAAAGGCGCGGTGGAGATTTCCTTTTTCAGCGACGCCGAACTGGAGCGGATTTTACAAGTCCTCGGAGTGAGGCAGGATTAATCAACCAGAAAGAACACCGAGATCGCAAAGAAATTTTCCTTTGTGGCCTTTGCGCTGATTACGTGATTTATATTTTACATTAAATGATTTTACCCATTATTAAATTTGGCAACCCGGTGCTTCGGAAAAAAGGTGAACACATCGAAAAGGTCACACCCGAAATCAAGCAGCTCATCGCGGATATGTTTGAGACGATGGAAGCGAGCCATGGCGTCGGGCTGGCGGCGCAGCAGGTCGGGCGCGCTTTGCAGCTCACGGTGATCGACGTGCGCCAGGTGGAGGATCGCCCGTCCACGCTCGAACTCAAGGGCAAACCCGCCGACGTGGCGGAGATCATGCCGCTGGTGCTCATCAATCCCGAAGTCACAGCCGTGGGCGCACCGACGACAGGCGGCGAAGGCTGTCTGAGTTTCCCGGAAATTTTCGCGGAGATTGCGCGGCCGGAATCCGTGGACGTGAAAGCGCTGAACGAAAAGGGCAAGGTGATTGAATTCCGCTGCGGCGGCTTGCTGGCGCGCGCGGTGCAGCACGAGACGGATCATCTGAACGGCATTTTGTTCATTGACCGGATGGAGCGGAAGACAAAGGAGGAATTCCGCGATGAACTGGACGCGCTGCAAGCGGCGACTAAAGCGGAGCTGAAGAAGAAATAGCGCGTGACTCAGCCTTGGCCTTGCAATAAACACGGCCCTGCCAATTCAATAGACCTTCCTCAGGTTTGACGGCAGGATGTTCAGCTCGTCGCGGTATTTGGCGACGGTGCGGCGGGCGATGGTGATGCCCTTTTCGCCAACCATCTTGACGACCTCCTGATCCGACAAGGGACGGCTGGTGTTTTCGTTCTTGAAGATTTCGGCGATCATGTCCTTCACGCTCGTGTTGGAAACGGCTTCGCCACCCGCCGTGGTCTGCAGGCCGGCGGTGAAGAAAAATTTCATCTCGAAAATGCCCTGCGGCGTCTCGATGTATTTGCCGGAAACCGCGCGGCTCACCGTGGTTTCATGCACGCCGACCACCTCGGCCACCTGCGCCATCGTCATCGGCTTGAGATGCGCGACGCCCTTGGCCATGAAGTCGTGCTGGCGCTTGACGATCTCGCGGCCGATGTTGCCGATGGTCTGCTGCCGCTGGTGCAAGCTCTTGATGAGGAATTTCCCGGCGCGGATCTTTTCGCGGATGTAATTCTTCACCTCGGCGTTGTTCTCGCCCTGCGCCATGAGATCCTTGTAAACGTTGCTGATGCGGAGATGTGGAACGTTGTCGTTGTTGGTGGTGACGGTAAATGTGTCGCCGACCTTGGTCACAAACACCTCCGGCGATACGAACTGTTCCGTGTCCGGCAGAAAGGCACGGCCGGGGCGCGGCTCGAGATGGGCGATTTTGGCGAGCGACTCCTGGACCTCATCCACCGTGCGGCCGGTGCCGCGCGCGATTTCGGGAATGCGACGTTTCCCCAGCGCCTCCATGAAATCGCGGATGATGCGGTATTCCAGCGTTTCCTGCTGGCCCTTGCGCTCGAGCTGGAGCATGAGACATTCGCGCAAATCCGCAGCCCCGGTGCCGGCCGGGTCGAAGGTCTTGATGACGTTGAGGACTTCGGAAATCTTTTCAACCGGCAGATTGTTCGCGGCGGAGATTTCTTCGACGGTCGCCTTGAGATAGCCGTAATCGTCGATGTTGCCGATGACGAGTTCCGCGATGGCGAGCTGGTCCTCGGTCAGGTCCGACTCGCGCGCCTGATCCATCAACATCTGCGTAAAAGAGATTCCCGCCGTCAGCGAGTCAAACATGAACTGCCGCTTCTCCTCGTCCTCGGAAGTCTGGCGGATGGGGGCGTTGGTCTGGGAAAAATTATCGCGCCATTCCTGATCCAGCTGCACGAGCTTGTCGAATTCCTCCTGGAAATCATCCGCCGCCGGGGCCTCGGGTTTATCGAGCTCGGAATCCGCGGGCGCATCATCGGCGCGTTCGGCGGGGTCCGCGGTGGCGGTGGCGTCGCTGTTTTCACCCACTTCCTCGACCGGCTTGTCCGGGAGTTCGACTTCCGATCCTTCGACTTCTTCGAGCACGGGATTCTGCTGCAGCTCCTGCTCGACGAGGGCTTTCAGTTCCAGCGTGGGCGCCTGCAGCAACGCCAGCGATTGCTGGAGCTGCGGCGCAAGCACCATCGATTGCGTCAGGCGCGTGGAGAGTTGCAAGCCTTGAACCATTTGCGCGGCAAAGTAAACCAGTTGGCACCGAAAACAAGAAAAATTGGCATGAGTCTCGCTTCATAAATAAAAAATTTTATTAAGAAAACTGGATTTACATGCGCGACGGTCACATCTTTGGGATATGAAATTGATTCTCTCAACCCACAATCTGACCCTGACCAAGGCCATCGAAGCCCACGTTGTTAAGTGCATTGAAAAGCTCGATCACTTCGACCCGCGGGCGATTGATGCGCGCGTCACGCTGGAACACGACCACACACGGGTGCCGGGAAAGCAGTTCGCCTGCTCCATCCGCCTCGCTGTGCGCGGACCGGACCTGTTCGCCAAAGACGTGGAGAGCGACATGTATGCGGCCATTGACCGCGTGACCAAAAAAATCGAGCAGCAGATCCGCAAGCAGCACAACCGCTATAAGGCGGTCAAACATAAGGATGCCGCCAAGCTCAAAAAAGTCCGCCGCGATGCCGGAGTTTGAACCGTGACGTGTGACGGGTGGGCTGTGATACGTTAAAACGACCAAACGCATCTCGCTTTTCTTGTCCCCTGACACCTGTCACACGACACCACTGCAGTGATTCTACGCGCCCGCACGATTCTGCCGGTTTCGTCGCCGCCGATTGACAACGGCGCCATTGTGATTTCCGGAAACCGCATCCGCGCCGTCGGTTCGTGGCCGGACCTGCAGCCCCGGTCCGACGAAAAAGTTTTCGACCTCGGCGAAGTCATCTTGCTGCCCGGCCTCGTCAACGCCCATTGCCATCTGGATTACACGGACATGGCCGGGGAATTGGCGCCGCCAAAAACATTCACCGACTGGATTCCGCTCATCACCGCCGCCAAGACCGCGTGGAGCTATTCCGAATACGCGCATTCCTGGCTGCGCGGCGCGCACCAGCTGCTAAAAACCGGCACGACCACCGTGGCGGACATCGAGGCCATGCCGGATTTGCTTCCGGAAGCCTGGGATGCCACGCCGCTCCGCGTTTTTTCGTTTCTCGAAATGACCGGCATCCGCGCGAAACGCGACCCGAAGGAAATTCTCCGCGACACTGTAGCGATCATTGATTCCCTCGCCCACTCGCGCTGCTCCGCCTCACTTTCGCCGCACGCCCCCTACTCCACCCTGCCCGAACTATTGCGCCTCAGCGCCGCTCTGGCACGCAAGAAAAAGTGGCGGCTCTGCACGCATCTCGCCGAGTCCGCCGAGGAATTTGAGATGTTCCAGCACGCGCGCGGCAAAATGTTCAACTGGCTCAAGCGCAATGAACGTGACAATTCCGACTGTGGTCTTGGTTCGCCGGTGCAACATTTCGCCCGCACCAAAATGCTCGGCGAAAATCTCCTGGCCATCCACGTCAATTATCTCGCGCGTGGTGACGCCGCCCTGCTCGGCAAACATCGCGTCAACATCGTGCATTGCCCGCGCAGTCATGATTATTTCCGTCACGCCCCGTTTCTGCGCGAACGCCTCGCCAATGCCGGCGCCAACCTCTGCCTCGGCACCGACAGCCTGGCGACCACGCGCAAAATTGGAAAACAGGAACCGGAGCTCAACGTGTTCGAAGAGATGCGCCAGCTGGCCGCCGCCAACAAAGACATTTCGCCTGAGGAAATTCTGCGCATGGCCACCGTCAACGGTGCCCGCGCCCTGGGCCTGACTGGGCAGATTGGTGAGCTTTCCAAGAACTCCACCGCCGACTTGATCGCGATTCCCGCCGGGGCAAAGGCCTTCGATGTTTACGAGACAGTGCTCGCCCACACCGGCAATGTGAAGGCCAGCATGATTGACGGTCGCTGGGCGATGCCGCCCATCGGCTAGCACGCCTGCTTTCCATCGGCGATCATCTGTGGTTATCTGTGGTTCGACAATGAATCCCTTCGATGAAGCATTGAACCAGCGGCTGGCAGCCTTGCGCGAACAGGGTTTGCGCCGCGAGTTGCGTCGCGTGGATTCACCACAATCACCGCGCATTGAAATCGCCGGCAAAATCTTTCTCAATTTCTCCTCCAACGATTATCTCGGCCTCGCGAATCATCCCGCCCTCAAAGAAGCCGCGATTCATGCCATCGAGAATTTTGGCGCGGGCGCGGGCGCGTCCCGGTTGATCTGCGGTTCGCTCGCACCATTCCACGAACTGGAGGAAACGCTCACCGCCTTCAAAGGCACCGAAGCCGCGCTGACCTTTTCGACCGGTTACGCGGCGGCGCTCGGCACCATTACCGCGCTGATGGGCAAGGACGACATCCTTATCCTCGATAAACTCGTTCATGCCTGCATCGTGGACGCCGCCAAACTCTCGGGCGCAAAACTTCGCGTCTTCGATCATAACGATCTCAATGACCTTGAAGATAAGCTCAAATGGGCAACTGCGGACTCACGTCAAACGCCACCCGCCACCCGTCACATTCTGATCGTCACCGAAAGCGTGTTCAGCATGGATGGCGACGCCACCTCGCTTCGCGAAATCGTCGCGCTCAAGGAGAAATATGGCGCCTGGATCATGGTGGATGAGGCGCACGCCACCGGACTTTACGGCCAACACGGTCGCGGCCTCGCGGAAGAACTTGGCGTCAGCAGCCAGATTGAAATCCAGATGGGCACGCTCGGCAAAGCACTCGGCGCGAGTGGGGGCTACATTTGCGGCTCGCGGTCATTGATTGATTTGCTCGTGAACCGCGCCCGCAGTTTCATTTTCAGCACCGCACCAGTTCCCGCCGCCGCCGCTTCGGCCATGGCCGGAATCCGGATTGTTCAATCCGGTGAAGGCCGGTCTCGCCGCGATTCCCTCTGGCAACTTGTTGGAAAGTTCAATTCACAACTCAAAACTCAAAAGCCAACATTTAGCAGCGCCATCATTCCGCTCATCATCGGTGACGAAACTAAAGCCCTTCGAATGGCTTCACAATTCTACGAGCAGAACATTTACATCCCGGCCATTCGCTTTCCCACTGTCGCGCGCGGCGCGGCGCGGCTGCGGATTACCCTGACGGCGGCACATACCAGCTTTGATGTCGGCACGCTGGCATCCGCACTGTCGCAAATCGCAAATCGCAAATCGTAAATTGAAATGCACCCGTTCGCCCAACTCGATCGCAAGTTTGTCTGGCATCCCTTCACGCAGATGCGCGACTGGCTCAAGCGCGAACCTGTCGTCATCGCCTCCGGCAAAGGCGCGGTGCTGCGCGATGTTCGCCGCCGCGAATATCTCGATGCCAATTCATCCATCTGGACCAACCTGCACGGGCATAATCATCCGCAGATCAATTCCGCCATCCGCCGCCAGCTGAAGAAAATCGCGCATAGTTCCGCGCTCGGCTTCGCCAACGAGCCGGCCAGCTTGCTCGCCGAGCAACTGGTTCAGGCGGCCAATCCGAAATTTATGGTGGGGCGAGAGTCCTCTCGAGCCCAAACCAAAATAATGTCAGGGCTCGACGGAGTCTCGCCCCACCTTGACAAAGTGTTTTTTTCCGACGACGGCTCGACCGCACTGGAAGTCGCGCTCAAGCTTGCCTACGAGGTCACGCGGCGCAAGCGCGGCAAAAAATCGCGGCCCAAGTTCCTCTCACTCGATGGCGCTTATCACGGCGACACGATTGGCGCGGTGTCGCTCGGCCACATTGACCTCTTTCACCAAGCCTACGGCGGAATGCTGTTCAACACGGACAAGGTGATGTCGCCGTATTGCTATCGCTGCCCGTTCAACCGCGCCCAGCCCGAGCGCGACGATGCGCGGAACTATCGCAAATGCAATTGGGAATGTGTCGGCAAAGTGGACCAGAAGTTTTCCGCACAGAAAAAGCGCGGCAATCCCTACGGCGCGTTTGTTTTCGAGCCGTTGATGCAGGGCGCCGCCGGCTTGATTCCGCAACCACCCGGCTGGCTGAAGCGGGTCACCGACATCGCCCGCTCTCACGGCGCGTTGCTCATTGCGGATGAAGTGATGACGGGGTTTGGCCGCACCAATTCAAAATTTAAAATTAAGAATTCAAAACCGTCGCTATTCGCCTGTCAGGAGGAGTTCGTCCAGCCAGACTTTCTCTGCATGGCGAAGGGCCTGACCGGCGGCTATCTGCCGATGGCGGCTACGCTGACGACGCAAAAAGTCTTCGACGCATTCCTCGGCGAATACGAGGAATTCAAAACCTTCTTCCACGGCCACAGTTTCACCGGCAACCAGCTTGGCGCCGCCGCCTCGCTCGCGAGCCTGGAGCTGTTGCAGACGAAAGCCTCCGTCCGCCAGCGGGCAATATTGCAAACGCAGTTGCAAAAAGAACTACAATCGCTCTGGACCCTGCCCAACGTGGGTGACATCCGGCAGGTGGGGCTGGTGGCGGGGATTGAACTGGTGAAAAACTGGCGGACGCGCGCGCCGTTTGCGCTGCGCGAACGGGCGGGTATCCGCGTGTGCGAAGCGATGGCCAAGCGCGGCGTGCTGACGAGGCCCGTGGGCAATGTGATTGTGCTGATGCCACCGTATTGCACGAACCCGAAGCAATTGTCGCAGATGGTTTCGGCGCTCGCGGACGGCGTAAGGGAACTAGCGGAGGGCTTATAAATCGTTTTCACCCGCCCACCCGTGATTGCGGGGTGGTTAAAGTTTTCCCGTGGGGCATTCTGGGATACCTATGAGACTCCTGCACTGTCACGCCGCGCTCGGCTTGAGTTGCCTTTGGCTATGCGCGATTCCCCTCAACACCACCGGGAGCGCGCCGGCCGGCAGCGGGGATGACTGGGTGTTTCTGGACAACGGCCAGGTGCGGCTCGGCGTGAAGCGGTCTTCCGGCGCGGGCATCGGCT
>Ga0114951_10005705_pt1 | contig 11362 bp, 7 predicted proteins | sample AM7aDNAmetaG_FD_88677 | JGI IMG/M metagenome (GOLD analysis project Ga0114951, IMG submission 88677) | Freshwater microbial communities from Finland to study Microbial Dark Matter (Phase II) - AM7a DNA metaG | ecosystem: Environmental > Aquatic > Freshwater > Lake | place: Finland: Lake Alinen... | reverse complement strand
GAATGTCTGAAATATATCCTCAGACACTCTTTCTTGGCAAAAAAGGAAAATTGCATTATGACTTATCCCATATTTGTTTTAAACGGATCATTATTTATATATTCGGGTGCTAAAGAAGCCTCCTCACCCGGACCCAATGGTGGCTCTGATTGTAATACCAACGATATTTCATTATCTAATTCTACGCGAACTATTTTAGGAATATTGTACATCCTTTTTTCTATACTTTCCATATTCTTTAGTATTAACGGATAATTACTTTTTTTACTTCACTCAGTCCATTTACTGATAAACTTACGAAATAAACTCCTTCGGCGAGTTTGATTCCGATAGCTATCGGGATTGAAGTTTGATAGTTTGAAATTGTAACGCCAGTTGAAATTAGCTGTCCCATTGCATTAAAAATGGCATAGTTGCTTTTTTCTGGAGCAATGATCGTGATTTGATTATTGGCATTCACAAACACCTGAGCGTTGAGCTTTTCGGTAGCATTCACATCGGTAATGCTGCCTGGAGCACGGAACAACAAGCTAAAACGATTTGGTGTTGGCACTGTAACAGGAGCAATAAAATTGTATGCTGCGCCATTGGTGAGTTCAGTTTCAATACTTGGATTCAATTTATCAATTAATATTACGCGTGTACCGGTTTCAAAATTTGTCATTTCGTTTGCCGAAATGCTCAAATTGTTGGCTGCTGTAAGTGTACTGAATCCAATTGGAATTTCAGTATTATATTTCACGCTGTTCATTCCATTAATAACCAATTGTTCGGTACCAACCTGCGTATAAATTTCAGGAACGGCAGGCTCATCATTGCTTCGTTTTTGTGCATCAAACTGATCAAAAGCATCCGAAGCATTGGCATTGAAATATAGCACTGTTTCGTCGGTGTTGGTGCCATTTGAGACCTGCAAACGTAACAATTGTTGTGGCGTTTGACTTGGTGCTTTCATAATATTTCCGGCTACATCTTTGTGAGAACGCATGTTATTGTCCACCGCAATACTTCCTGTTCCTTCGGTATTAACACGTACCCAGAATGCCTGCATAGGTGGAATTTTATTGGTAACAGTTGCAGGAGAACCAACTCCTGCGCCACTGTTTGCAACATACGTATAAAATTTATAAACGCTTCCTTCTTTGGTTCTGAACCACATCGTGTTCGATACATTTGTTTTGGTTACAGCATTCCAATCTAAGTACGAAGGATAAGGATTTCCTACCAAGTTGAAACCTGTTTTACCTGCTGTGCGTGATAAAGTGATAGAATGAGCACCTGTGTTTACAACTCCTGTAAAAGCTAACGTTCCGGTTGTTCCGGTAATTGATGGTGTGCTGGTTGCTACCTGTACATAACCACGCAATTTATCGAGTGTATTAGCCACAGGTGCTATCCAAGTGCTGGTTGTTTCATCAAAACATACCACCGAAGTTCCTTTGTTGAGCAAGGAACTTGCGCCCGAAGCCAACGGAATGGACATATACCAGTTGCGACCTGCTTCGACATATTGCTGCACAGTGGCAGTTATTGCTTGCGGTGCATTGGTCGTATTATCAACCAAAGTAGCTGTGCCGGTGGCATCGCTTTGTAGGTTAATGCCATTGGTGGCGGTGAGGATACCAGAACTCAAAGTTACTTTACCACCTGGAGCCGTTGTTATTGATTTTAGCGTTGTTGTTTCATTTATTGTTAATGTACTTCCTGTGTTTACCAATAGTTCGGTAGTAGCATTTTTCACTAATGAAGACAAATTAACATCGGACGAAACAATTGCCTCTGTTACATCTGAAACTTTAGAAAAAGCAATTTTGTCGATTTTCAGACTCGCCGAAGCCCAATTAAAACCTGTCAATTCTGAACTGTGAGGAATTTCAATTCTGATTCTCGTTGTAGTTCCCGTGGCAGGCAATGGACCCCAATTGTTTTGATTCTCCGTACGAATATTAAACGACAACTCACCACTTGCCACGTTCATAATCTTATTGGCATAATAAGTACCTCCCATTTCAAAAATAATATTTACTAATGCCGATGTTTTTGGCCAATTGGTTGCTGTAAATTTCATATAAAACAAATCTACATTGGATACATCTACTGGTGTGTCATTGTAAATGGCTGTATAATCTAGAGTTCCGTCGCTAGGTGATGAATGTGAAACCGTTAAATTTCCATCGCCGGTATTCGACAAGGTTAAATCGCCTCCATAAGAGCCCCAACCTTCGGTTGTTGTTTTAAAATCCCATGCTGTGGTTTTGTAATTAGAAAACTGTACTCTATCAATTAATGTCGTAGCGCTATACCAGTTTGTCGCAGGATTTGAAATAGCTGCACCATTATGAGGTAATTCGAACTGTACTGATTTAATTGTACCTGCATACAACTGTCCTCCACCCCAGCCCGGATTGTTAGCCGCTATATCAATCGATAAAAAATTCTTCGTAGGATCAATATCGAAGTACGAATAGATAACCGAATTATCCGTTTTCGTTAGTGTTACCAACATTTTTACAGGCGATGATGTTGGCCAGTTATTAGTCTGATAATTAATTTGTAGGTATTTGTAATCAGCTGCGTTAAAACTGAGATTATCAACCTGTACAGCAGCAAACCATAATTGAGTGCCCGCATCACCACCATCGATATAGGTCATTTTTAACTTACCATTTTCCCACGATGCCGTCACATCGCGACCGGCACCTAAATCGTGCCAACCATCCATACCAGAGGTAAAGTTCCAAGTAAGTTGAGCTTGTAAACTCATACTTACTACAAGTGTCAAGAAAAGTGTTTTTAATTTCATAATACTAATAATTTCGAGGGTTTATATTTTTTATTCTAAGTAAAAAAGTTCATTTAAGGATTCTGATACTGGTGAGTTATCCGGATTTGTTTCCATAATATCCGCCATATATGCCCACCATTTTTGGACTATAGGGTTTTTGCCCAAATCCTGCGAACCTGCACCTCCTTTCACTTTTTGTACAGCAAAAAGAATATTTGTTTGTTTATCCCAAAATATAGAATAATCACATATATCGCTTTGCTGAATCAGTGCTTTTAGTTCAGGCCAAATTTCATTGTGCCGTTTTTCGTACTCTTTCTCAAAACCTTGTTTGAGGTACATTTTAAAAGCATTTCGTTCCATTTTTTTTTAGATTTAAGAATAAAGATAAAAGAACTTGAGATTCTGAAAAAACTATTTTGATGTTATCGTCCACACTGTTTTTACATTGGGTGGCAATGAATCATTGAAATACATATCCGCTTTTACGCCTGTTGATTCGGGAGTATTAAAGTACTTTGTCAAGAAACCTTTAAGATCTTTGTCCAGTAATTCGATAGCCGGTGTAAGAAGATTTCCGGGTCCCTGATTTTGCTGGTCTTTTAGTAATATGGATTTTAATTCAGTGAAGTTTGCATCATTCACCTTACCCGTTTTCGCCATTGAACGTCTCAATATTTTACAAAGATTTGTTTCCCTAATGTGATAAGTATAAGCCAAACAACGCTGTTTAAAACCCAACAACTCTTTTACACCCATATCAAATTCGGCAAGGTATTTTGTTGGAACCTCTTTTCTTGCTTCTTCAGCTGCCACTAATGCCTGATCCACTTTTCGGGCTGTGGCTTCGAAACGAAGCTGTGCATCTTCCAACATCCAAAAGTGTGGTTGATCGGTTTCCACTGTACGCATGAATGCTGCTCTGCGGTTCGAAAGCCATGATGGTGTTACCCACGAAGCACCTTTCAGTGTGGCTTCAGTAAGTAAGTGCTGTGGGTCGCTTCTACCAACTTCTCGGCTAAACCACGTTATATCCCAGGGATACATTTCGATCACTTCAGATGAATATTTCCAATAGAGTTGAATTTTTTCTGAAGCATTTTTATACGGTTCGGCTAACAATTCAAGTGCATTAACATCGGTAATTTCCGGTTTGTGAAAGAATATGGATGCCATTCGAAGATTTGGGTCTTCACGGTCAGGAATGTTTCCGTAATACTCTTTTATTCCGGCAAGTTTACCAGCATTATTCATTGCTCGCAATGCTCTCAATGTAGTAAGCGGTGAAGGCAAATAAATATAAGGTTCGATTTCTTCGGTGGCTGTACCCAGCCAAACTTCACCTAAAACTTGTATTTTCCGTTCATTGGCAAGCGTCAGTACATTTTTAAACCAACGGTCGGCAGGTGTGGCAATTTGCACTTCGGTAATGCTGGAATGAATTGATAATCCCACACAAGCTGAATCAAGTTTTTCGATGGCTGAATAGGTTTGACCTGCCGAAATCTCCCAGGGTTCCCACCAAAGTCGACCATCCGGATTCAGCTTTTTCCATGTTTGTGCTAAAACATTCACAAAATTGGAAACACGCTTATCCAAGGGAACGCCACTGCATCTTTCGCATGGTCCATCTTCGCTACACAACCAGGCATTTTGATCGTAGGTATACATCAATAAATCGTCGACTCCGGGAAATTCCTTGTGAAAGTTTTCAATCAATTTTGTATAACGTTTTATAGTTTTAGGGTCCGAAATGCATTGCGAAAGTGGCTCTACAGCAGGATAAACCACATAAGGAGCTCCAAAATGAAAAATGGTACGCATTCTGTGTTTTTTACACATTGCAATTCGATGTTTCAATTCGGCGGCACGTTTTGCAATACGTTCTTTGCTGTGCAAATACCGTTTGGAGCCACCGTTATTCTGATTCAGGGTAGAATCGTTATCGACTGGCAATCGAAATTCGACAGGAACAGGAATTACATCTTCAAGATTCAACGCATTATCAGCCGGACGATATCCCCACGCAATATTAAGCTGCATGGTATTGAAACCCAGCTCTTTCATCAACTCCATGTTTTTGTCGTTCCATTCCACATTGGGCGAAGAGGGTGCACCCAAAACACCAACTTTGTATTGTAGTGACTGGTTTGTATCTGCTTGTTTACAAGAGGATAACAGTGCAATAAGCAATGAAATATAAATAAACTGTTTACTCATAATGCTAATTCGATTTTTGAAACTCAACAAATTTCCACAACTTCAATTCCTAATATCTGACCGAGTTTTTCTATTTTATCGGCAATATGTCCAACTCCAATTGCGCAATGGTGTGCAGGCCCTTGTTTCGACCACTCATTCATAAATCGCTTTGCACCAATTGGGAAACGATAACGGCTATTTGTATTGCCAATTTCAAGTATAGGTCCTTCTACCGATTCACCCTCGGCAACCAATAAAAACACACCGTCTTTCCCTTCTACAACTGAAAGCAATGTTACTTTTCCGTGTTTCACCGTCATTTGTATGGATAACCCTTTACCCGGTTTTCCATGGTAGATTGGTAATGGAACTAACTTTACACGACCCTCGGCAATGGCAAAATGAGCAGGGCCATCATGTCCAAGCATGACTACATCATCGTTGAAATCCATTAGGTAGAATTCTGAAAATGAACCTCCGGTACCAAATTCAGCCATGATTTTCATTGCTTGCGCATTTTTCACTTCACATTCGCCGGCTACTGGAATATTCTTTCCAGTAAGTAAAGTATTACCGGCAATAACCGAGGTGACGATATTTTCATAATCGTTACCCGATTCACCTTCGTAATAATATGCCATCGAACCTAAATTGTGTTTCTCCACTAATTTGTCGAGTGCAATGGAAGTGCGTGCTGCGCGTTCTATTTCATTCAGTTCACACTCAGGAGCAATATCAAAAGCAACATTAAATTCTTCAATCTTTGCCTTAACTTCGTTGTCAGTAACGTCATCACGATATTTTTTAAGTTCGCACATTTCGAGCATTTCAAAATGAGTTCCGAACACAGCTGATTGTTTGGTTACATCTGTATACACATCAAGCATACCACCGTAATAATGCCCCAAAATCCCCATGCGGTTGTTTCTTAAAGCGTTTGCAACTCGTGCAGCTTCCGTCCATGCTTCAATTTCACCCCAGGCATCCTCATCCTGAAGATATCCGGTTACAAAATCATACTGAATTCCTGAGCGATTAAATACGCTGGCAATTTCCGGAACTGAGCAGGCCTGACAATGTTCTAACCATAAACCGGTCATTTTGCCACGGTCGCCCAACTTATTAAACGCCTCGTAATCGAGTTGGGCAACAGGTTGTAAATTCAGAATGATAACAGGCACTTTCAGCTTTTGAGCCACCGGTAAAACGGTGGAAGAAAGTGCATAGGTTGAAACGTACAGAAACACAATTTCCACATCCTGAGATTTCAAATAGTCGGCGGCCTCGCGGGCTTTCACCGGATTATCTACCATACCAGCATCCGCAACTTCTACACCGAAAGCTGATAAACGGTTTTTTATTTCTTCCTGATATGCTTTCAAATGGTCGAGTAGTCCCTCAAATTGAGCCCAATAAGTGTCAAGTCCTATCCCAAATAATCCTACTTTAGTTTTCATTAGTCTTATGTTGTTTTTCAATTTTCAAATGTTACGAATTTTCAACTTACTTTTTTTCGTATAATTTTCTATAATAATTCATTCTTCCTCTTAGCTTTTCCAACATCTTTTTATTCGATGGATTAGCAATTAAATCAACAGTTTCGAATGGATCATTTTTAATATTAAAGAGTTGTTCTACTTGCTGATTTGGGAATAAAATATATTTCCATTCTTTTGTCCTGACAGCTTCTGATGGAACAATTGGTGTTACCGTTGAACCAAGACTTTTGGCAGACCAGCTGTGTTCATAATACCAGTCAGTTCTCCAGCATGACTTTTTATTTGCCATTAACTTTCCAATATCCATTCCATGCATATACCGTGGTGTTTTTATGCCTGCAAATGCGAGAAAAGTAGGCGCATAATCCACATTCAACACCATTTCGTCAACAGTTTTTCCACCGCTTTCTTTCTTAATGCGTGGGTCATAAATTATCAGGGGAACGCGCATAGACTCTTCATACGGTAGCCATTTACCCCAAAAACCATGTTCTCCCAAAAAAGCGCCATTATCTGAAGCAAATACGATAATGGTATTATCCTCAATGCCTTGCTCTGCCAATATTTTTCGGAGTTTACCAATAGCAATGTCAATACCCGTTACCAAACGATAATGCTTACGTATTTCATTCTCCAACAATCCTTTTGTACTCAGTAAATTTCTTGCATGGTTTGCAGCCATTGATTTTTGAAGGAATTCAGGCTGTGACAATGCATTTTGCAAATTGGCTGTTGGTGATATTGCAATAGAATCATCGGTATAATAATCTTTTACTTCAGTTGGATAATCAGACCACGGATCTTTTGGCGACCTGAATGAAACCTGTAAGAAGAATGGTTTCTGCTTGTCTCTCGATTCCAAAAAAGTTTTTACTTTTAATGGCACAACTTCGGTATCGGTATGCAGCGGATTTTTCATGCTTTGATTTCCGGTTCGCGGAAGCGAAGCATCCCAGGCATTTCCTGTTACACACGTACACCTGATTTCTTTTTTATGAGCTATTCCATCGTTGGTCACAAAATTGCAATCCTTTTCGTGCCAGTAATTGCCATGCCAACGATCGCCTCCCCAATAATTGAATAAATCTACGCCATGCTGGAACCCATCTTCACCCACTCCAATGTCCCATTTGCCAATATATCCGGTATAATATCCATTCTTTTTCAATAAAGCCGGAAAAGTATTTTCCCAATTTTCCGGCGTACAAATTGCCGGTAAATCATCCGCACCATTGGATCGCGAACGGGAATATATGCCGGTGAGAATAACTGCCCGGCTTGCCGACGACACCGAAAAGGTAATAAAAGAATTGCTAAACCGAACTCCTTCGGCAGCAAGACGGTCAATTTCGGGTGTTTTTACTGTTTTGTTCCCAAAACAGCCCTGCGAATCCCAACGCTGATCATCGCTCAACAAAAACAGAATGTTGGGTTGCCCTTTCTTTTCAGCATTCACCAATGCTGAAAAGAACAATGCTGAAACCGGAATAAGAAACCTGTTCATTTTGATATTTATTAAGCAATTATCAATCTTTCAACTAAATCAAGGAGCAATCCATTTACTCCAGTTTGGTTCTGCTTCAGACTTATAAGTAAGCGGATTGAAATTTTTCTCCAACCATGTTTTTGGATTTTTATTAAACTCATCCAGTTTTAAAGCCGCCAATTTGTAACCATTATTAATATCGAGATCCAACAGCCTTTTAATTCGGGCACACACTTTTTCGAACTGCGCTTTGTCATAAGCCACTGTTCGAGCATCCTGTGCAGCAATTGTTAGTGCGTAATGAATGCTTTTTCCCCTTAAAGAGCGGGCAGTGTGCTGTACAAAATCTCTTTGTTTAGTAATATCTTCAAGCTTACTTTCGTTTTGAGCAATAGCCTGATTGAAGAATTCAACAGCTTTGAAATTAAGTTGCGCTGCATCTTCTAACCGCAAACCGGTATCTTCAAATATCCATGGGTGAGCTGTTTTTGAGTCGGTCAGCATAAAATTTGCCCTACGGTTCGACTCCCAAATTGGTGTATCCCAGGTGCCATTGATAATTTTCACAAAATCCCAACTGTGCTCACCATTTTCTCCTTTATCTAATCCCATAGGACCAATCAAATAAGTAACATCCCACGGAAATGCCTCCACTGCCTGAGCCACATATTCCCATGCTTTTATCATGATTGGAGCTGTTTTTTTACCGTAAGGAGCGGCAATCTGGTTCAACAATTCATCCACCGTTGCATTCGGATTTTTCATCCAGGCATGAAGCATGGCATAGTTCACCGAATAGGTTGAAGGAGCAAAACCATAATATTCTTTTACGCCAACCACTCCCGTAATTTCTTTCCAACCGGCCATTTGCTCGTAAATCAAACGTGGAAAATAATCGTCAATTTGATATAATCCTTTGTAAAGCGTATGATCAAACTCACCCACAACAGGGATATTCCGCTCGTAAGCATTTTGCACCAACCGTTTTACGCCTAAATCCGATTTCAAAGATCCATCGTTGAAAGGATACACTTCGTTACTGGTCGAAGAATTCAGCATTAAACCAAAACCATCGGCATCAATCTTTTTCACTATATCAATTGTTTGTCCTTTGGAGAGTTCCCATGGTTTCCACCAGAGCATGGTTTTTACTCCCGGACGAGAATCTTGCATGGCTTTTTTTAGCATGTTGATAAAATTAGGCAAACGATCGCTGATAGGAATACCCGAACAACGCGGACAAGGGCCAAACTCGCTGCAAATCCATGCTTGCTGGTCGTACGTGTAAATCAACACATCGTTCACTTCCGGAAAAGTGACCATAAACTTTTTCATCATTTGAACGTATTTCAGCTGAACATCAGGGTCAGAAATACAGGCTGGCTTTACCGGATTAGCGTTCAAAACGCGTGGAATACCAAAGTGAGCTAAGGTTTTGAGTCCATGTTTTTTACATTGAGCAATGCGGAATTTCCATTTGTCAATCTGCACTTTATCGTCCAAATCTTCGAGATTGATTACTTCGTTATCGGGTTTTCCACCCCATGCTATGCTCAACTGGAGCATATTTACGCCTAGTTCCTTTAAATCTGTCAGTTGTTTGTCGTCCCATCTTATATCTTCAATAACCGAAGGACTACCTACAATACCTACAAAATAATCGAATCCTGCTCGACCGTTTTTCGATGGATCAACTTTCTTCTGTGCAAAAATTAGTTGACTTAACGACACTAAAATAATCGTTGATAATAAAAATGTTTTTCTCATTTCGAATAATCTTTTGTTGGCAATAGCCATATTTATGAATAATTTATTTTTTTATTTTACAAGCAGAATGTGTTTCACTGTTTGATTCTTGTTAATCCTTAAGGAAACAATATAAATTCCAGCGTTTAACTGACTAATTGAATATGAATTTGTTTTGCCATGTCGTGACATTAAGAGTTCTCCTTTTAATGAATAAATTTGAACTTCATCTACATTTTCATCATTTGCCACGTTTAACAAACCGATTGAATTCGGATTTGGGTAAATTTTATATTTCAGCGCATCAGTATCGGTAGTGATAGTATGAATTGAAGATATAATTTTTGATGGCGTGAAATTATATGTAAGTATCTTTGTTTCTTTGGGTTGAAGCGAAACACTATTTACAATACAACCGTTTTTTAGATCCGATGATGATAACCCATCCACATCAAGCATTCGGGGAATCTTTATACTTACTTCTCTGCTTACTAACTGTTTCGAGCAGTTTTTTAGTTCGACTTTTACGCTTTGAATATCACGGGTGGCGGTAATTTTCAGGCCACCTTTTGCCATTAAGCTGTCGAATCCTATCTGACGATATTCCCAACTGTCAGGTATTGCCGGGAAAACATCTAATTTCTGATCAGTATCAGGGTCAAGCAACATTTGTGTCAGGTTGCAGATATAGGTTCCATGCGCCCCGATTTCGGGAGTCAAAAACAGCTGCCCTTTCGATTCTGTAAAACAGGTTTCATCATACAAAATATCGGTACGTTGGTATCTTTGCAACCACGATAAAGCATCATTTCCCAGTCCGAGTTTAGCAGCCACAACACCCATAGTACCATTATTGAAGACATAATCGCCGGTAGTAGTTTTTGCAGAGTTGATATAACTTGGCAATACCTTGGTGTCATGTTTATCCACTACTCCATGAAACCAAACATGAGTCAACCAGGTAGCATCGCCAACACCTTCCTGACTGGAAGCTCCCGCACCACCAGCAATAAGTGTATCGCCAAATAATGTCGATTGAGGAATAAGAATTTTTCCGTCATAAATGCTCCATGCTGCATCAGCAACACCACGTTTTACACATTCGTTATATCCATAACGTATTGCTGACTGTTGAACTGTGTTAGGCATGTTTTTGCATTGATAGGTTTTTCCATTGTATGTCAAATCCTGTAACGACACATAGGTTGTTGATTTCAGAATATCAAATGCTTTATCCTTAAAAGTATCATCGTTGCTATAATCGAGATACGAAAGTGCCATTAGTGAGGCATTTGCACCCGGGTAATTTTCATTCAGATTATTTCCCTCATTAACAGTAGGTTGAACGCCAAGTGCTCCATCATAACCCATTAAGGTAGTGTAAATGGCACCGCTGCTGTATTTTCGGGTTACATTATGGTGCGTAATTCCGTTTACTGCATTCGATTTTGCTTTTGGGAGTACATTGTATGTCCAGTCTGCAATGTTTTTGGATTCGTTTATATGTCCGGTATAAAGCAATGCTAACTGACTAAGAACCAAATCATATTCGGGACAAACCGCTCCACCAAAACTTTCAATATCGGTAGAATTACATCCGGGTGGAATTTTAGTATTTCCAAAATAAATACCATGATAATAAAG
>Ga0114951_10005704_pt1 | contig 11364 bp, 14 predicted proteins | sample AM7aDNAmetaG_FD_88677 | JGI IMG/M metagenome (GOLD analysis project Ga0114951, IMG submission 88677) | Freshwater microbial communities from Finland to study Microbial Dark Matter (Phase II) - AM7a DNA metaG | ecosystem: Environmental > Aquatic > Freshwater > Lake | place: Finland: Lake Alinen... | reverse complement strand
CGCTTAAATATTTGATTTTTTGTTTCCATGTTCATATGGAAACACGGTAACCCATTTATTAGATATTCACCACAGTTTGGGTAACATTTTCAATTAGCTAGAACGCTTGGCTTGATTTTTTCGACTTTACTTGCTATAATCCACATATATTAAAAAATAGTCAAATATGTGTTTCCATGCCCATAGCAATTGCTTAGGGCCCCACCCCACTTCGCCAAGGCTTCGCGGGGCGGGAATTCATATTTAAAAATAAATGAAAACATACGAATTATCGTATATCATTTCTTCTGAAGTTACTTCCGAAGAAGCAAGCACAAAAGAGAACGAAATAATTTCTGCAATTCAAAGCAAAGAGGGAATAATTTTGAAACAATTAAATCCTGTTGCAAAAACATTGGCTTTTCCTGTTGGAAAAAGAGCTTCGGGTTTTTTTGGAGTTTTGGAATTTCAAATTGAAGCTGAAAAATTACTTGAAGTAAAAGAATTTGTCGCCAAAGACAAAAAAATTGTCAGACATATACTTTTAATAAAAGAACCAATCAGAATCAGAAAAGCCAGAAGAGTAAAACCGGGAACGGTGGCTGAAGCCGAACCAAAACTTGAATCTGTATTTGAAACAAAAACAGATGCTAAGCCGGAATCTGAAACCGCAGAAGAAACAGAGAAAGAAAAAGAGAAAGTTGATTTAAAAGACATCGACCAGCAATTGGACGAAATATTAGGTTAATTAAAACTTTATATATGAATCTAAACAAAGTTTTCATTTTAGGAAATGTCACAAGAGATCCGGAAATACGCTCTATGCCAAACGGAGGCCAAGTCGCAAGCCTGGGGATGGCCACAAACAGAGTATGGAAAGACGCCCAAGGCCAAAAAAGGGAAGATGCTGAATTTCACAATATTGTGGCTTTTGGAAAACTTGCCGACACAATTTCAAGATATGTTTTTAAGGGTTCAATGATTTTAATAGAAGGAAGGTTAAAAACAAGCAGCTGGGACGATAAGTCAACCGGAGCCAAGCGCTACAAAACAGAAATCATTGCCGAAACAATGCAATTGGGTCCAAGAGGAGCAGGTTCCTCCGAATCCGGCCCGGCAAGCAGTTCAGGATACGGAAGACCATCTCATAATTCGGAACAATCCGAAACAAAACAAGAAGAAATTCCGGTAATAGAAGAAAATTACACTCCCTCAACTGTTTCCTTAGACAACAACACAACAGACGAAATAAACGTTAAAGATATCCCGTTTTAAAAATTAAAAATTTTAAATTAAAAATTTATTTATATGTGTTACTTTTGCCAAAAAAATATTGACGACATAGATTATAAAAATACAGAAATGTTGTCACGATACGTTTCAGGTTTTTTCAAAATAAAACCAAGAAAAAAAACAAACCTCTGCAATTTTCACCAAAAGAAAATTGCCACCGCAATAAAAAGAGCCAGACAGATGGGACTGATGGCCTACGTTCCGAAATAAACAAAAAAGGTAGGTGTCCGACACCTACCTTTTTTGTTGTATGTGTTATATTATTCCGCTTCAGCAGGGGCTTTGCCCGACTCCATCGCGGCTTCTTTTATTTTTGCCATGGCTTCGGGATGTTCCTTTAAATATGCTTTTGTGGCTTCGGTGCCTTGGCCAATTTTTTCTGCTCCCAATGTAAAATAACTTCCCGATTGTTTTATTATTCCTGTGGTTAAGCCGGCACGCAAAGCGTCGCCGGATTTTGAAATTCCTTCGTTGTAATAAATATCAAACTCGGCGGTTTTAAACGGGGCGGCTACTTTGTTTTTTACAATTTTGGCTTTTACGCGGTTTCCGATAATTTCGTCGCCGGATTTTATTTGAGCGGTTCTTGCCAAATTTATTCTTACCGAAGCATAAAACTTTAATGCCAAACCGCCAGGGGTTGTTTCAGGATTTCCAAAAACCATCCCAATTTTCATTCTGGTTTGGTTTAAAAATATAACCATTGTGTTGGTTTTTGACATAATTGCCGAAAGTTTTCTGCAAGCTTGCGACATAAGTCGGGCCTGCAAACCCATATGTTGGTCGCCAATTTCTCCTTCAATCTCCCTTTGCGGAGTTAGGGCCGCAACCGAATCAACAACAATAACATCAATAGTTCCCGATTTTACAAGCGTTTCAACAATTTGCAAAGCTTGCTCGCCGGAGTCCGGTTGAGAAATAAGCAAATCATCCACATTCACGCCAATTCTTTTTGCATAATCAGGATCCATTGCATGTTCTGCATCAACAAATGCGCAAGTCCCCCCCTTTTTTTGCGCTTCTGAAATGACATGCAAAGACAATGTTGTTTTTCCCGAAGATTCCGCTCCGTATATTTCTATAATTCTTCCGCGAGGCATTCCCCCAACCCCCAAAGCCATATCCATTGCAATTGACCCCGTTGGCACAACATCAACATTAACTGCATGAATATCCCTCATTTTCATAATTGCCCCCTCCCCAAACCTCTCTTTAATTTCATCCAACGCCGAATTCAAAGCCTTGTTTTCTTTAGGCCCCTCTTCTTTTTTAACTTTTTTAACTTTTTCTTTTTTTTCTTCTGTCATAAAATTTTATTTAATTATTGTAATATTTGTGCACCTTTTATTTAGCTCATCCCAACACTGTCCAGCTGTACAATTATTAATATGTGAAACTTTTTCACCCATTATCAAACACCCCTTCAGTTCTTGCGATATCTGCTGCCCCCTACCTGATGCTTGACTCCATCCATTGAAACACTCGTTTTGATTCTTAAAAATATGCAATCCATAATACATATAGGCTCCGCAAAAATTTTTCAACTGGCAAGGATTATCACTTGTGTTATCAAACCCATATAAAGTCTGGCAGGTTGTTTGCCCAGTAAAAATTTTGTAGTTCATGTTACAAGGACAAGTCCATTGCATCGGCTCATTTGCCCCTGAGGTGATTTTACCTGGAGTAAGCTGGTAGTTTAAGACAATCAAGTTATTATCTTTTCTATAAGCCACTTCGCCACCCACATTCCCATTGGCAGCCATAGTAACATCCTCCGTCCAACCGGCTGCAGTAAGTTTATTTTTATAATAATTTGAGAAGTCTTGTGATTGCGTATTGTCACTTATCTGACCAGTACCTTTAATTTCTTGAACTGGAACATTGCTTTCATTGGAAGTATCAAGTTTTGTAGTTATAGGACTACTCCAAGTTGCATTAGAAAACAAGGGATAAACATCGCTTAAAATATTACAATCTTCTTCCCAACTTCGCAAACATTTTTGTTTTGCCTCGCACCATGTATAACCGGCCGAACCGATGCATCCGTGCGCATCTTTATCCCCGCCAACAAATGGCTGGTTGCTTGCTATTGGGCACGCAGGAAATTCACATTTTGGGCCCTGTGGGCTTACAGAAGATCCATCTGGACATAATTTAGCAATTGCGGGGCAGGCGACAGGTTCAGGTTTTTGAATTTCTTGTTGAAAATGAAAAATACTATTTAACCATCCCCAGCTCATTGGATTCCACCATGCAGCCAAAGCGATTTGCGGGACAATAATCGCCATCGCAAGAGCGATTATTAAAAACTTTATATATTTATTTTGCATAAAATTTTTATTTAATTTTTACTTTTAATTAAATCTTCCAAAATTTCCAGCGTTCCTTGTTTTTCCGCCCAGTTGTTTATATATTTAAAATCCAACTTTATTCTTGGATTATTTAAAACAGTTTTGACATCTTCCCTTTGCTTCCAAGAACTACTTTCTTTTGACCACAAAAGTTTGCTTAAAATTAAATCTTCCGGAGAAACAAAATAAGCCTTAGTTACGCCAACCACATCTCGCAAAATTGCCCTTTTTATTTTTAGTTTGTTGTAAGGGTTGTCTGCCATTACAAAAAAATCAATTTTAAGACCATCTGTAGGATGTATAAAATTAAATTCACTTTTATGAATGAGGGCATCCTTAATCATACCTTCGTCTGCATAAATCATTTTGTCAAAACTTTTAATCATTTTAGCCAAAGGTGATATATTTTTTTCCGCCATTTCAACAATTATATCAATATCAAGAGTGCTTCTCGGCCTACCCCAAACTGAAATGGCAAATCCACCCGTTATTGCATAAGGGATTTTTAAATCTTCCAATATTTCAACTATTTTTGCCAATAATTCTTCGGGTGTCATTTACAACAGTTTCCGATTCTTTTAATTTTTTTACCAAAACAGAAATTTGACTCGTCAGTCTTATTTTTTTTTCGGACGGCATATTATAAAATATCTCATCCTGAATTTCCTGCGCCTTTTTAGGGGTTAAAATTTTATTCACCATAGCTTAAATTATTATATTTTTTCCCAGCCGTCTTCTTTGGGAACGCTTCCGTCTTCGGTTTCGTCTAGGCCTCCGCCGGGGATTAAATTAACTTTTGTGGCTTCACCAACATCTCCATAAACTTCTCTTGGTTTGGCGCCATCTGCGGGGCCAACGATTCCTTTTTCTTCAAGCATATCAATTAATCTTGCGGCTCTTGAATAACCAATTCTTAAACGTCTTTGCAAATATGATGCTGAAGCTTTTTTACTTTCAATAACAATTTTTTTAACTTCGTCAAACAATGGGTCGTCGCCACCAAAAAATTCACTTGAGTCTCCCCCCTCTTTGGCTTCTTTTGGATCTGGCGTATCTAAAGCAGATTTTAGATTTTCCACCAATGTTGCCTGTGGTTCTTGGAATTTTTCTTTTTGGTCAGCAATGAAGGCTGCAACTTTATTTACTTCTTTTTCTGAAATGTATGGGCCTTGGACTCTGCTTAATTTAGAAGATTTGGCCGACAAAAACAACATATCTCCTGCTCCCAATAATTTTTCAGCTCCAGAAGTATCAATAACTGTCCTTGAATCAACTTGACTGGAAACTTGAAAAGTAATTCTGGTTGGCACGTTGGCTTTAATTAAGCCCGTGATAACTTCAACCGATGGACGCTGTGTTGCCAGCACCAAATGAATTCCGGTTGCTCGGGCCATTTGGGCAATTCGCACAATGCCGGCCTCCAACTCTCTGCCTTTGGCCGCCATCAAGTCCGCCAACTCATCAACCACAAACACAATATATGGCATTTGCATTCCATTTGCAATTACGGTTTTGTTTGAATTATATGACCCAATATTTCTGGCTGGAATTTCTGAAAAAACTTCAAAACGTCTTTCCATTTCTCTGGCCAACCATTGCAAGGCATTAATTGTTTTAGCCGCATCATAAATGACTGGGCACAACAAATGCGGGATATCGTTGTAATTTTGGAATTCGACTCTTTTTGGATCAACCATTATCATTCTTAAATTTTCCGGAGTGTATTTGTAAAGCAAACTTAAAATTAAACTGTTTAAGAAAATTGTCTTTCCGGTTCCTGTTGCTCCAGCCACCAAAACGTGGGGCCCTTCTGTAATGTCTGCATAAACTGGCGCCCCAGAAACATTTCTGCCAAGCGCAATCATCAACGGACTTATGGAATTCTGGAATTGCGTTTGCGCCATTAAATTTCTCAAAGTCACAATTGACCTAACTTTGTTTGGCACTTCAATTCCAACCAAAGATTTCCCTGGAATTGGGGCTTCAATTCTGATTGGGTGAGCCGCCAAAGCTAAAGCCAAATTGTTTGAAAGCGTCGTAATTTTTGAAAGTTTTACTCCTTCAGCGGGCTTAAAAGCATATTGAGTCACAGTAGGCCCCACATTCACCTCTGCCATCTCAACCGGAATACCAAAATTCTCCAAGGTGCTTTTAATAATCATTGAATTCTCCTTGATGTTTCCGGAGGTTGGGGCTGACTCATTTTTATTCAACAAATCCAGCGGAGGCAAAATGTAAGCGTTTTTATTTGTTGCAACTCTTTTAATTTCTGCTTTTTCAGGACCCCCCTCTTCTCCACCTTTTTTAAACAAAGAAATTTTTGATGTCGCAGGTTTTGCAGTGGGTTTTTCAGTTGTTTTTTCCTGTTCTATCCCCTTCACTTTAAAATTATCCGATTCGCCTGTATTGATTCTAAATGCTGGTTTTTCTTTTTCTTCTTTATCTTTTTTGGGAAGTTCTGTCCAAATAAATTGCAAAAAAATAAATATGCCAATCAACAAAATGGCCGCAAAAACAATGTTGGCAACAATAATTCCAAAAAAATGAACCAACAGCCAGCCCAAAAGCCACCCCACCCAATTACCTTGATGCACGGCTATATCGCGAACCGCCAAAATTCCCGAAACTCCAACAAGTGAAATTATCAAAGCCAAACCCATTGCCAAATCTTTGCCCTTTTTACGAGTTTTCAAAAAAATTAAGCCCGCCACAAAGAAAAATAAAGGAATTGTATAATATGCCTTTCCAATTAAAAAATTACAAACACTTATAAACGCTTCACCCGCATATCCGGCTTTATCAAAATAAGGAAACGACAAAACAGAAATAATCGTCACCAAAAACATCACAATGGCCTTAATCCACCTTTTTACCCAATTGCTCAAAAGCGAGTTTTTTACAACCTCCTCCTTCCCCCTCTTCCCATTCCCATTTTTCCCGTTTTTTTGATTATCTTTTTTCGCCATTTTCTTTTTTAACTTTTATTTATCCATTATACTATATTTTCGTAGTGATTCAAACGTTGAACCGAAAAATCGGGATTCAAAACAATGCAAATTGCATCAATTTTTATGGGGCCCTGCCATTTTTTGAAACCGGTGTAGGATAATGCGTTAAATTTTACTTTTCTTAATTTTTGATTATTTAAAGTATCTTCGGGAGTGCCAAAATTTTCGCCAATTTTTGTGCGTACTTCAACAAAAACCAATTCCTTTTTACCAAGAAATCCTTGCTGTTTTTCCGCGACCAAATCAATTTCAGAATACTTAGTCTTATAATTCTGTTCAATTATTTTATACCCCTTCTCCTCTAAAAACTTCCGAGCCAAATCCTCCCCAATTTTCCCCACAAAATTATGTTCCGCCATAAATAAATTCTAATTTCTTACGATAATACTCTCTTATCGACAGCCCGTTACTTTCTAGTTTTAATTTTTCGTAAGCTTTTAATGCTGACTTATTATTTCTTAGATAATCTTCAAATTTTATTAAATTCTTCCAGTCATCGCTCTCCTTATTAACTAAAAACATTTCAATTTTAATACCATTTACATATTTCACAAATCTCGCTCTTTTATTTGGATGAATGCTTCCGGGCTTTCCAAAATGTCCAATTAATTTTTGAAGATAAATAACAAAATATTTTCCTAAAACCGGAATATATAAATCAATCTCGCCCTGGCCAGAAATCTCTAGAGCTGTTGAGCCACAATGAAATACATCAACTTCAGGCAAAAAACTTAAAATTTCTTTTTTTATGGCCTTAAAAACAACTTTTACTTCTGGGTTGTATGGAAAAATTTCAACTTTTATATCGTTGCTCAAATGATTAATCCATTTTTCTTGTTCTTCTGTCAACATTGTTCAAATTTAATTCAGGTTAACCGTGGTTAACATAGTCTATTTTTTATTGGTTTTTACTAAACCTAATAACTTTTTAATATCAACGTCTTTTTTGAATATAATAAAATCTCGCCCGATTTTCTGACCCTTAATTGAACCCTGTTTTACCCTCTTAAAGACAGATATTCTACTAATTCCTAATACTTTTCCCAATTCAGTTGTCGTATAAAAATCTTTCTCCATTATTTTAGGTTAACCACGGTTAACCTGTCCAATTATTACAATAAAGTTATTCTAACGATTCTAAAAATTCAGCACGCAGATTATCGTTTTTACCAATTCTTCTTTCTTTTTTTGATGTTATTCTGTAACATTCCGCCAGCCATTTTGCATTTGGAACCCGAAATTTATGCCCTTCAAGAATAACAATTTTGTCTCCCAAATCATGATCAAAAGTTCCAATTTCCAAATTAAAACTTCTTGCGTCATAAATACTCACCTTAAATTTTTCGTTTTCTTTGTCTAAAACTCCTTTATAGTCTAAATCTTCTATAATTTTTCTAGCTTTATCAAAATCCTTTTCCAAAACACCACAATCCACATCACCAGGGTCATCAAAAACATAACCATAATAACCAGCCACGCCAAAAGTGCCATTAAACCAAATCTTAATTTTGTTTTGCTCAAAAACATTGCTTAAATTATCAATAAGCAAAAACATTTCATCAATTTTCGCGCTTGATTTTTTCTCTCCCAGATTTATTTTATGCTGACTCATAGGTTTTGGGGCGGTATTGCAGGGCTTCGGCCATATGGTTTACATTAATTTCTTCTGCGTTGTCTAAGTCGGCAATTGTGCGGGATACTTTTATTATTTTCATATAAGATCTCGCCGAAAACTGGAATTTTAGGCTTGCTTGGCGCAAAAGTTCTTCAACTTCTTTTGTTAGCTTGCAATATTTTTTTATGTGGCTGTTTTTCATTTGCGAATTTGCGCAGATTGCTTCAGTTTTAAATCTTTTTTCCTGATTTGCACGCGCATTCATTACGCGCTGTTTTATTGTTTTTGACGACTCAAGCAATTCTGAATTTTTCTGGTTGTCTGAAAATTCGGCTGTGTCAACGGGCATAATGGCAATGTGCAAATCAATTCTATCCAAAATGGGACCCGAGACTCTTTTTTGATATTTTGCAATTTGTTGCTGACTGCAAACGCAATTCTTCTTTGGGTGATTTGCATAACCGCACGGGCAGGGATTTGCCGATGCCACAAGCATAAAATCAGCCGGATATTTTATTCTTTGTTTGCTTCGCGAAATGGTTAAACTGCCGTCTTCTAATGGCTGGCGCAAAGCTTCCATAATTTGGCGGGGAAATTCATTAAACTCATCCAAAAACAAAACCCCTCGGTGTGCTAAGCTTATCTCGCCAGGTTGTGGCTTTGAACCCCCTCCCACAATACCGGCCATGGAAGCCGTGTGATGTGGCGACCGAAATTGTCGCAAACTTATCAGCGAACCGTTTGGTGGAATATTTCCGGCAGCCGAATAAATTTTTGTAACTTCCAAAGATTCTTCTTCGTTTAACGGAGGCAAAATCCCGGGCAACGCGCGCGCCAGCATTGTTTTGCCCGAACCGGGCGAACCCACCATAATTATATTATGTCCGCCACTGGCGGCAATTTCCATTGCCCGCTTTGCTTGCTCCTGCCCCAAAACTTCCTTCATATCAAACTCAGCTTGCTCGGTCGCACCCGCCGAAAATTCTTTGTAAGCCACCGGCTCGATAAATTTTTTATTTAAAAAATGATTGCAAAGTTGAACCAAATTTTCAACCGGAAAAACTTTTATTCCTTTTATGGCCGCCGCCTCGTTTGCCGAGTCTTTCGGCACAAATAAATGTGTAAATTTAAATTCTTTGGCAAAAAGAGCCGCCAAAAAGGCCCCTTTTGTGTGTCGTAAACTTCCGTCAAAAGACAATTCTCCCAAAAACAAAGATTTTTCCGGCACTTTAAATTCCAAAACACTGCTTAAAATTCCAACCGCAATTGGCAAATCATAAAGCGACCCCTCTTTTGGAACGTCTCCGGGCGCCAAATTCACAGTAATTTTTTTTGCCGGAAAATCAATCCCCGAACTAATAATTGCCGTCCGCACCCTTTCCGTACTTTCCCCAACCGACTTGTCGGGCAACCCCACAATTTCAAACCCCGGCAACCCCCGCGCCGCCAAATTTATTTCGCAGTCAACCTTAATAGTTTCCAAACCTAAATTAGCAATTGACGGAACTTTAATTAACATAAATTTTAAAATTTATAATTAATAATTCTTAATTAATATAAGCATAATTTTCATTTTTCATCTTCAGGTTGTCGTATGACAACCTGATGCTTGTTAGCATAAAAACTAGGTTACGTAATATTTTCCTGAATTTTGGCTGATTATATTTTTTAACTGCATTAAAGTTAGAGTTGTGCCGATTTTGGCGGCGGGGATTTCCAGGGTGCGGGCGATAGTGTCGGCATCCATGGATTCTCGTCGCAAATGTGCTAAAATTTTTTCTTCCAAGTCAGAAGTTCCGGTGAAGTCCGACTTCACAAAATTTTGTGAAGTCGGACTTCCCTTAATTTTATAAAAATTTAAAATATCTTCGGCGCAGGTTACGACTTCGGCGCCTTCTTTGATTAATTTGTTTGTTCCGGCTGAAACACTGCTGGTTATTTGGCCAGGGACCGCAAAAATTTTTCTACCGAATTTTTTGGCGTAACTGGCGGTAATTAGCGAACCGGATTTTAATGCGGCTTCGGTAACCAAAACCGCTTTAGATAAACCAGCCACAATTCTGTCTCTTTGCACAAAAGTAAAATTTGTGGGCAAAAAATCTCCCTCGTATTCTGAAATAATCAAACCGTTTTTTCTTTGAATTTCGTCGTATAAATCGGTTTGATATTCGGGGTGAACAATGTTAATTCCGCAAGGCATAACCGCAATTGTTCTTCCACCAACCTGCACCGTCGCCTTATGCGCCGCCTCGTCTCCCCCATACATAAAACCCGAAACAATTGTAATTCCGGCGCCAGCTATTTGACTTACCAGTTGCTCTGTAATTCTTCTGCCATAACTTGTTAAATGCCGAGACCCCACAACCGCCAAACAATTAGAAAAAATTTCTTCGTCCCAATTCCCCTTATAATATAATTTTTTAGGCCCCAAACTTTTTTGTGGGAGATTTTCCAAAGCTTCTTTCAATAATTTAGGATATTTTTCGTCGTTTATTAAAACCTCCTGCGCCATTTTAAACTTAAAATATAATTTTATTAATTAATTATACGCCTCCCACATTTTCCTTCAAGTATTTTTTGCTTACAAAAATACTAATACAAATTAAAACATTTTCGTCTCGAGACGAAAATGTTAAGTCAAACCAAATCTTATTTTTAATCTGTCTTGATTGTCTATAAAATCAAGTAAACCAAAACGCACATATTTTTCGAGCTTAAATAATTTTACAAAAGCATCAATTTCTTTTTTACAATCATACGGATACAAAAAGATGCTTTCTTGCAACTCGTAAAACCCGCCCATTTTTAACCTATAAACAAACGCATTTCTCCCCTTTCTGTGCGTGTTGGGAATATCAAACGCAACCATCCGCCACTTTCCGTCCCATTTTTCTTTCTTATTTTCAAATCTTCTAAAACTAAAATTAATCGCGCGCAACATACCTTTTTCGGTTAAAGAAACCAAAACAGAACCCTCATAATTATTTTTTTCTTCAATAAATTTTTGTTTACCCAAGTCGCGTACAGCAAGACTCAATTGCTTTGCGGTAAAATTATGCAACTCTTTTGTTACAGCATTTAAAATAATAAACCTATCATCGCCATATCCACCGATTCT
>Ga0114951_10005702_pt1 | contig 11365 bp, 10 predicted proteins | sample AM7aDNAmetaG_FD_88677 | JGI IMG/M metagenome (GOLD analysis project Ga0114951, IMG submission 88677) | Freshwater microbial communities from Finland to study Microbial Dark Matter (Phase II) - AM7a DNA metaG | ecosystem: Environmental > Aquatic > Freshwater > Lake | place: Finland: Lake Alinen... | reverse complement strand
TAGGATGTATTATTATAAAATTGATATTAAAAGAGAATTTTTATAAGCGAGAGTAACAAAAATGGTAAGTACAATTGATCCTACAATACCTGCGGACGGTATTTTAGTTTATAAAAGTTCTTTGAGAGCAAACTTCACAGCAGCATATAATGACATAGGGACATTGCAGCTTAATCTTGCGAATTCTTTAAATTATCCTGTTATTACAACAACGTTAACTCCAGGTCTTGCAAGTAGCCGTTATCTCGCTGGAACTTCGGGACAGATTGCGCTAACAGATGGCGGAACGCAAAATCCTTTAACGCTTTCATTAGTGTCTAATACTATAATCCCCGGAACGGGCTCTATTCAGATCCCATCTGGAACCACGGCACAAAGAACTTTCCCAGGTGTAACCGCAAATTTCAGGTACAACACGTCTTTATCTGCTCTAGAATTTTACAATGGAGCCGCATGGTTTCAATTGGGTACATCTGTTGCGATTAACACCCTTAACACTCTTGTTGCGACAACACAGACATTCGCAACAGGAACGACAGGATCAGATTTTAATATTTCATCAGCAACGTCAACACATACGTTCAACATCCCCGATGCGTCTGCAACGAATCGAGGTGTTGTCACGACAGGAACTCAGACACTCGCCGGAGACAAGACTTTCAGCGGAACGATAGCTTTTAGTGGATCTACGAGTTTTACAACATTGAGGGCAAGTGTGGTTGCGAATCAGATCATTTTAGGAACGACGAATACGACGACCTTAAGCGCGACAGCGCCCGCACTATCGTCTACGTATACGATCCCTGATGTCGGAGCGACTGCGAACTTTGTGATGACGGCTGGAAATCAGTCAGTGAGTGGCGTAAAATCATTTACGTCTGCTGGATCCTTTGCGGGAGCGTTGACTCTTTCTCCTGTCACGAATCAGCTCGTTCTTGGTGTTACGAATACGACAACGATTACGTCACCTGCTCCTGTAGCTTCTCGTGTTTATACGATCCCTGACGCAGGTACAAACTCGTCGTTTATGATGCTTAACGGAACCCAAACTGTCGCAGGTGCTACAACTTTCACTCTTGGAACTACGTTTAGTTCAACGGGATCTTTCGCAAGTGCTTTGACATTGTTACCGACAACAAATCAGCTTGTTTTGGGCGTTACGAATACGACAACCATTAACTCAGTAGCTCCCGCTGCTCCCAGAACTTATACAATTCCAGACGCCGGGACGAACTCATCCTTCATGATGTTAGATGGAGCTCAGACCATACTCGGGGCTAAGACTTTTAATAATGCGAGTGCAATAACGCTTGGAAGCGGAGTCTTTCAATCGCAAGCAGGATCTGTGAGTGCTCCTGGTTTTACGATTACCGGATCGACAGGGACTGGTCTCTATTCATCAGGAGCTAATAATCTTGATGTGACCTCGAATGGTACGAATACAATCAATATGCAAAGCACAGCAACTAAATTCTTAGCTCAAGGATACTTTGCAGAAGCGACTCTAACGGACGGAACTAACATCGCATGGGCAGTGGGTTCCGCACAAGCCGCGACGGTAACGTTAGGCGGAAATAGAACTTTAAGTAATGCGACCGGAGTTGTGGCAGGCGGAAACTATCTGTTGAGGGTTGTACAAGATGGGTCAGGAGGTAGAACGCTCGCATACGGAACGAACTACAAATTCGGAACGAATGGTACCCCCGTTTTGAGTACCGGAATTGGTGCGACTGATATTCTCTTATTTTACTCAAACGGCTCGCTAATGTATTGTGTAGGTATTGTTCAAGGGTTCTAGAAATGATTTTTAAAATTCAACTTTATAGAATTTGTAAATTTAAGGAGATCTTATAAATGTTTCCACTTCAGATGTTAATGGGATCTTCCGCAACTAGTCCTATCTCGAAATGCGCAATCTTTGATGGGTCGACTGGAAAATTAGATAGAACATCCGTCGCATCCCCCACAGATCCTTTAAAATTTACAGTCTCATGCTGGATTAGAAGGGGGTATAACACCACAGAAGGCTACCAAAATATACTTTCGGGTCCATCTATTTGCGGTGTAGTTATCGGAAATGGAAACGGGGGATATCTTCAAGATTCAGCCTGTTTTATAAAAAACGCGAATGCAAACGGGCGTATTTCGAGTGCTCTTTTTAAAGACGAAATGAATTGGTTTCATTATTTAGGTGTTTGGGATTCTGCAAATGCAAATGCACAGAATCGATGTCGTATTTATATAAACGGAATAGAGTTAACAGTTTGGAATCAAAACACTGCGATTGCACTTAATGAAGCGCATTCTTTAAACACAGGAACGACAGCACAAACAGTCGGAAATTATCCTGCCGGGACAAGGTGGTATACAGGGAGGATCGCGAATCTCATACTTGTCGATGGACAAGCTTTGACGCCATCATCTTTTATTACAGGATCTGGACCCTCGGCTTTTCCAATTGCATACGCGGGAACTTATGGAAACAATGGGTTTAAATTAGAATTCCTAACCGCTGGAAGCTTGGGTGCAGATACTTCAGGAAAAGGAAATAATTTCACAGTGACGGGAGGAGTCGCACAATCCGGTGATTCACCTGTTCTCAACACATACCCATCTTTGAACATTAGACTCCCTGGAATGCCGGCAGCTACAATCCCGACTCTTGGGGATATGAAAGTTACAAGAAATACAGTAACTGAAAAAGCAGCCCTCTCAACCGGCGGTGTGTCGGCTGGAAAATATTATTGGGAATTCACATGCACAACCGTCGGTACGTCCTTCACAGTTGGAATTGCCCAAGTCGATCCTTTAGGTCAGGTGGGTTCTACAGCAACGTCATGGGGGTATGTATCGACAGGAAATAAGATCACGAATAACGCCACTGCTGGATACGGAGCGACTTATACGACTGGGGACGTGATCGGTGTCGCACTCGACATGGATAACGGAAAGATCTATTTCTATAAAAACGGTACGATCCAAAACTCAGGAGACCCAGGAGCGGGAACAGGTTATGCTTATTCTGGGATTACCGGAACCGTTTTTCCAGCAGTTTCAATCACGGCAACCAACGGAACGGCTATTTTCAACCCTGGATCTTCAACGTTTACAGGGACTCCACCCGCATCTTTTAATGATTTGAAATACAAATACATCGGATATCCGGCAATTAACATATCAAGTTATATTAAGTGTGGGACGTATACAGGAACTGGATCTGCGTTATCTGTGACGGGAACTGCGTTTAGTCCTGATTTTGTCTTGATTACAGGGACAGCAAAAGATTCGTATATTTTCGACTCAGTCAACGGAGTCACAAAATACATTAAATGGAGCGGTACGACCGCACAAACGACAGACGCACAATCCCTAACTTCATTTGACGCAACTGGATTTTCATTGGGGACTGCTGCTGCTGTTAATACGACTTCTGGAAAGTATTCTTATATTGCACTAAAGCAGGGGCCTGGATTTCAGATCGTTCAATATACGGGAGATAATTCTTCAAATAAAAACATCGCTCACACCCTCGGGGTAGCACCTTCTCTTATCATTGTAAAAAGCAATGGTGCTGGATCGAATTATTTCTATCACTCCTCATTTACAGGACCTACTTATTTTTCAACTTTAGAAACCAAAGCGGTAGCAACTGCGACTAACACCCCGTGGGGAACTGGAAACATCACAGCGACGCAATTTATGGTTACTAACAATGCGACGAACAACATCAATGCGAACGGTGTTGTATATACAGCTTACCTTTTTGCACCTGTGACAGGTGCTCAAAGTATTGGTACTTACACCGGAAACGCTGCTGCTGACGGTCCTTTTGTTTATACAAGATCGAGGGTTGTCGGTCTCATAACTTTTGCAGGATCTTCCTCAGCGTCAATCGAAAATGTTGTACACAATCTTGCGTTATCAAACGTTTCGCAATCGTTATTTAATAGTGAAGACTCTCAATCGTATCTATCTTCACCCGCAACTTCGACAACAGCTGTAAACTATGACTATTACTCAAATGGATTTAAAGCGATTTCAACAGCAACATATTCCAACGGAAGTGCCGTTGTTATTCCTTATATTGCGTTTGCAGATGGTAGTTTAAACAGAACGGTGTCGAGATAAGATGTGGATTAAAGCTGATAAAGACGGAAACATAACAGGACAGATTCATAACGCGGTTCATATGACGATCAATGACGTTCAATATCCTTCTTCAATTTTCACTCTTTTCAGCGATGATGAATTGAATGCTCTCGATATTTATAGAGTTGAGGATAATGGGTACTGTACATCCGATGGAATTGTTGAAGGAATTACGTATCAAAAGAACGGGAAGGTTTTCTTGAAACAGTACCACTTTAAACAAGTCGATATTTAGAAAAACGTAAAAAATTTGGATATTAGTAGGTAGGGAACTTGATGTTTTCTGCTATTTTTAAAGGCGTATTAGAATGTCTACGACTTACAATGCTCTTAGTACCGCTCTTCAGTCTTATATTATCGAAGTTTCACCTGATTTCATTACGACCATCCCTGTTTTCATCAATACTTCTGAAACTCGAATTCTAAGGGATCTTGATACTCATAAATTAACAAAACTTTACAATACAACGATGACAGCGGGATCAACGACCTTAAGTAGACCTTCGGATTTAGTGAGTGTCAAAAGCATTGCATATTACCCCACTTCAACAACTCGAACGAGTCTTTTAGAAAGAACATTTCCATACATTAGAGACTATTGGCCGAATCCTAACGATACCTCATCTTTACCCAAATTTTATACATGGATCGATAGTTATTTCTATATCGCACCGACCCCAATCACTAACTACTCAACCGATATTGTCTATATTTATACCCCGACTCCTCTTTCGGTATCGAATCAGACGAATATTATTTCTACTGATTTTTCAGATTTGCTTCTCTATGCGTCTCTTGTAGAAGCTTATTTATATGTACAAGACGACGCAGGAATCGCAAGGGCGGAAAAGCTTTATCAGGATAGAATCTTGAAAGCAAACGCGATGGGTAGAAAAGAAACACAGGACGATATGCAGACTTATAATATGCAACTTCCAGAATCAACAACAACGAATAACTCAAGGAGAGCATAATGCCTTCAACTTATAGCACATCGCTAAGATTAAATTTGCAAGGCACTGGTGACAACTCAGGAACCTGGGGAACGATTGCGAATAACAACGTTTTCTTGATGCTCGAACAAGCGGTTACGGGTGTTTTGTCGATAGATGTTAGTGGGACGGGTGATTACACATTAACAACAGCGAACGGAACGACAGATCAATCTAGAAACATGATTTTAGTGTTAACAGGATTGTTAACAGGTGCTCGAAACATCATTGTCCCGTCTGTTAACAAGATGTATTTGATTTTTAACAACACAACAGGTGCATTTGCACTTACCGTGAAAACGGTGGGTGGTACAGGAACTACTATCCCCCAAGTCGCAAGACGTTTAGTTTATTGCGACGATGTTAACGTGAATGACGGGTCCCCAATTGCAAGCGCGCCGGGTTTTGGGACAGCGGGTGCGCCGTCTTACTCATTTTCGGGGGACGCAACGTCAGGCTTAAACGGGGTTTCTGCAGGAATTTTATCTTTAGCAGCCGGAGCTACAGAGGTTCTAAGAGCAACTGCGACGGGTGTGGGAATTGGAACGACAGCGGTTAACTCAATTCTTAATATCGGAGGAAGAGTTCAAGCAGCACCAGTTGTTTTAACAGCTTCACCGACCATCGCATGGAATTTAGCTTTAGGAAACGTCTTTACACTTACGCTAAATCAGTCATGCACTCTTGGAAATCCAACGAATATGGTTGCTGGAACTACATATATTGTAAACATTACTCAAGACGCGTTTGGCGCCAGATCACTATCCTTCGGAACAGCTTATAATTTCGGTTCAAACGGCACTCCGATCTTGTCTCCTACTTCCGCTGCGGTTGATATTCTCATGTTTTATTGTGATGGCGCTCGAATGCTAGGTATTTATAACCAAGGTTATTAAAAGAATGTCTATTAATAGACTCTTTTTAAGAGTCGTTAACATTTCTTTTTGAAAGAGAATTATTAAAGATGGCTTTTAAAAAACTTAAAATAGCGCCTGGAATTATCAAAGATTCAACCCCGTCTGAACTCGAAGGGCATTGGAGCGATTCAAATCTTATAAGATTCCAATCTGGACTTCCCAGGACAGTAGGGGGATGGCTACAAATATCAGGTTCAACATATACAGGCGTTTGTAGATCTCTTAGAGCTTTCTCCGACAATTCAGGGTCTTCCTATATCGCAGTCGGAACACATACAAACCTCTATATCTACAACGGAGGTAACTACTATGACATCACGCCGATTCGCGCGACAACAACCCCCGCTCCAACCCCCTTTGCGACTGTTTTAAACTCCGCAACCGTCACGATTACAGACACGACACACGGCGCATTAGTAGGAGATACTGTTATTATTTCGGAGGCAAGCGCTGTTAACGGCATTACGCTCTTAGGAAATTACATCGTTCAAACCGTTCCTACTTCTAATACATATACAGTTACCGGCCCCAATATTGCCAATAACACAGGATCTGGAGGGGGTACTCCGACAATAAAATATCTTCTCAATATCGGACTCGTGAACCCTGCGATCAGTACGGGATGGGGAACCGGAGTTTGGAGCGGAGCATTCGGATGGGATACGCCGTCTGCAGGTTCAACAACTCTAGCTCTTCCAAGAATCTGGTTCATGGACAATTTTGGTCAAACCCTTTTAATAGCACCGAGGGGAGGAACTCTTTACAAGTGGGATCCTACAGTCGATGGGACATCGGGGAGAGCCACAGCCGTTGCAGGATCGCCAGCTATTATTGAAGCGGGGGTTATCGTCAATCCTCAAAATCGACATGTAGTTTGTTTAGGAGCAAGCTATAACACAACACCCGCACCCACTCAAATTATCTGGTCAGATCAGATGGACTATACAGTATGGACTCCGACCGCCACCAATTTAGCGGGTAGTTTACAAGGAGGTGGTGTTTCTCGAATTTTCGGAGGTCAACTTGGAAATAATCAGATTGTCGCGATCGGCGATACAAGGATCTATGGACTTAATTATATCGGGTCTCCTTATGTGTTTGGTCTTGCTCCGATGGACACCGTTGCAAGTCTTATTGCTACGAATGCGATTGCATCCTTCAACGGAATGATCGCATGGATGGGAACGACGAACTTTTATATCTACAATGGATCTCAAGTTCTTCCAATTCCGTGTCCTGTGAAGGATTATGTCTACACTGATTTAAATACTCTTTATAAAGATAAGATTTTTGCTTTTGCGAATTCCGCATATAACGAAATTTGGTGGTTTTATCCTTCAGCTGCAAGTATGGGAGAGCCCGATAAGTATGTTTCTTATAATACAGTCGAGCAAGTGTGGGCAGTGGGAACACTCAGTAGAACAGCTGCAACGTCAAAGAGCATTTTTGATTTCCCTATTCTTGCAAACCCTGCGGATAGTATTCTTTATTATCATGAGAATGGTACGACAGCAAACGGCGCTCTTATTCAAGCATCGATAACATCAGGCCCCATCGATTTACAAGACGGAGACACGTTTGCAACGATCAATCGATTTATACCCGACCTGCAACTCACGGGAGGAGCCGATCTCACGATTACAACGCGGTCATTTCCAAATGACGTCGGGACCGTCAACGGTCCTTATGCGATTTTGCCTGCAACTCAACAATTGTTGCCGAGAGTGAGAGGGAGATCCATACAATTTCAAATCACGAGCACAGATGTCGGCAATCCAGAAAAAACTTCGTGGAGAATGGGAGATTTAGTTGTTTCCTATGTTCCGTCGGGTAGACGATAATGACAGCTATAAAATCAAGACGTTCAGGACTTTCTCTACCTACCCCTCCGCAAGAGTACAGCCCCATCTATCAGGGTATTTTGAATAATGCCCATTCTTCTAATGATTCACATACTCAAAAGACAAATCAAGATTATGTAATCGCGACGAGATTAATTTTACAAAGTCCAAATGGAACTTATTATTCTATTTCTGTCAGCAATGCGGGAGCCTTAAGTACAACTTCCGTTACATTGTAATGACTATTTAATCCGATTAATTTCGGAATCTATCGCATATCTATAATTAGCTTTAATATATGCTAGTGTATAATTAAGCTTATATATAAAAAGATATGAGATCATGGGAAAGTATATATCCCGACTTGCGGTCCCAGCAGACATTCCAAGATTATTAAAATTACCTATTATTATTTATGATGAGAATAAAGAAGCTCTAATTCTCGGAGAATTCACAACCGATAATTTTGAATCTTTTGTAGAAAAGATTGTTTATAGCAATTCTGTACTCGTTTTAGAAGAAGACAATGATATTTTCGCATCGTGCGGAATGATGATACAGCCCTGCTTTATGACTCATGATAAGATTGCGACGGATGCTTGGATACTATGTCGCAAAGACAAAAGAGGATATGCCATTTTCCGTGAAATGTTGAGATTTGCTAAGAATTTTTCGATAATAAATCATGCACGACTCATCTTAAGAATCACGTCTGCTTCTGACACAGAGCGAAAAATAAAACTCTACGAGAAAAGTGGATTTAGTATGATCGGAGCGACACTTTTATACACAGGAAGTTAAAAGATGAACGAGTTATTCTTACATTTATTTGTATATTCAATCGTATTAAGTTCTCTTCGAACTTTTTGGAAATATTATAACAGAAATAATATTAAAGGACTTTTTAGTATTTCGTTCGGGGGGTTGATGGGAGGAGACAGCGGAGGTGGTTCTGCAACCCCTGTTTCACAACCGTCTAATACGTCTTCGACACAGCTTATTCAATATCAGCCTTACGTTGAAAAACAACTTGAACCCCTTACCACGCGTTCTGTTACAGAATCGAACGTTGATCGTATCGCTCCCGCAGACGCAAGCACGGAAACGGCATGGAATGACGTCATTAATTCCATGGGTCTCGGAACGACTCAGATGAATAATGCAGCAACAGCGTATGGAAACGCAGCAACTCCTCTCAATCAGCTCGACTATTCATCTTATATGAATCCGTACACAAAGAATGTTTTAAGCAATCAGATCGATTTAATGAATCGTCAGTATGCACAGCAAAATAATGCCGTCAACTCTCAAGCTACGATGGCGGGAGCCTACGGGGGAAGTCGCTCGGATCTTCTTAATGCAACGAATCGAGATACTGAAAATCGTCAAATAAGCGACATGATCTCGCAGGGATACGGGAATGCATATACGAACGCTCAGCAACTTGCTCTTCAAAATGCAAACTTGCAAAGTCAGTACGGAAGCAATGAACTTAACTTAGCAAATCAATATCGGAATGCAAACTCTTCGGATATTCAAGCTTTGGCTAATGTCGGACAACAGAAGCAAACCCAACAGCAAACATTGAATGATCAAGAAAGAGCTAATATTTCATTCTTAGAGAGCGCGTTGAAAGGGGTTGCAACTCCGTCGACGACGACTTCAACAAGCTATACCCCGATTTACACTTACACAAACCCAACGATGCAAAACCTCGGAGGGCTCACGTCTCTTTTGGGAATGTTCTAGTAGATTTTTGGAAAAGCACTTTTGTAAGTGTCTTAAATATTATTGAGAAACTGTTTTTAGAAATAAGGAATTAAAATCATGGGATCAATTTTAGGATCGGCCCCCGCCCTAATCGGAGCGGGGCTAGGTGCAGCGGGAGGATCAGGTCTTTTTGGGAGCGGAGTGATGGGTGCTCTGGGAGGGACTGGCTCTGGGGCCGGAATGGGAGCCGGGGCAGGAAATCTTGCTCTTGGACTCGGCAGCAACTCAACTCCCAATGCGATGAGGGGACTTGCTCAGTTCGCAATCAACCCAATTTCCCCTATCGGATCTATGGTTTCCTCGGCATCCGGAAGTTCATCACCAGGACTTTTGTCGGCAATCGGAGGAGGTCTTCAAGGTCTCGGATCTGGAGCTATGGTTGAGGGTGCTATGAAGGGAAACCCTCTAGCAGCCATGAATCTCATGGCACAAAAAAATGCCGTGATGGGCCCTGGTGGAATGATGGGATCTTCTCCCCTGAGTGCTGGAATGACTGGGACTTCAAATATGGGATCCGGACTCGGAAGTAGCATGGGCGGAAGTAGTACAGCTCCAACGCTGGGAGCGGGATTAGGAGCATCTCCAGGAGCAGCGGGCGGAAGCCCTCAAATTCCTGGTACTCCGATCGTCCCTGGGATGTCTCAAAACGGGATGAACATGGCAGCTCTTCAAAAGATGATGATGCAAAGACAGATGCAGCAACGTCAAGCGCAAGGGGGCGGCGGACTCGGGAATATGGCATCCATGATGGGAATGTAAGATTTAATAGAGCACCGGAGACATCAAAATGACAGTGGATCTAAGTAGTTTATTTACAAACGGCCAATATTCTAGCCCCTCCGGAAGTACCGTACAATGGGATCCTACAGTCGATGGGGGTGGCTATAGTATGGACAACTGGGGGCACGAGGGGAATCTAAAGAGCATTGTTACAGCCCTTGCTCCGAAGGATTCTTCAGTCATGGAAAAAGTTGTTAATGACGCATACTATAATCAGAATCCAGACAACATTAGCAGAGATGAGATTCAGAAATTATATATGGGACAATCAGGGTCTTATGTCCCTGAAAATGAAAAAGGAATCTATAACTATTTTAATCAACAATATGGTACAGGGGCTCAATACACTCCGAATTTTGTAAATGATCAACCAGGGACTTTAAACAGAGAAACTGGAAAATGGACACCTCCTCCCGTGACGACAGACCCAACCCAGAACGCAAATGCTTCTACAGACGCCACTCAACAAAGCACAACCGATAACTCAAGTATGTTATCGAGTTTATTAAGCCTATTTCAGGGTTTACAGGGAAATTCTTCTAATAGCTCAACTAACAGCACCTCTTCTACTTCAACGGTTACAAACCCCTACGCAAATTCAAGTTCTACTTTGAACCCTTACGCAATTGACGGTTACACTCCCGCTGCAACCAATAACTCTTATAATTATGGACAGCAGACGGGAACTTATACAGCTCAAAACGCGGGTTACAATCCCTACAACGCGCAAAACTACGGATACAACAACACCGGGTATCAAACCGGAAATGGATTCTTTTAGAACATTTTTAAATCGTTATTGATAAGAAAATAACAAATATAGGGTTAATATAATGGGACAGTTACTTGCAGGAACGAACGTAGGAACTCAGATGAATGCTCAAAAAGCAGGAAATCTACCTCCAAACTTGTCTTT
>Ga0114951_10005701_pt1 | contig 11365 bp, 12 predicted proteins | sample AM7aDNAmetaG_FD_88677 | JGI IMG/M metagenome (GOLD analysis project Ga0114951, IMG submission 88677) | Freshwater microbial communities from Finland to study Microbial Dark Matter (Phase II) - AM7a DNA metaG | ecosystem: Environmental > Aquatic > Freshwater > Lake | place: Finland: Lake Alinen... | reverse complement strand
TGGATATTGATAAGCCGACCGTGGTATTTTTTTACAAATCTCTCGGTCAGAACGCGCATAAATCCGGCCAGAACAATGATATCGATCTTGTGAGAATCAATGCACTGCGCGAGGGATTCGTCGAAAAGCTCCCGCGTCGCGTAATCTTTATGGGAAATGACCTTCGACGGAACGCCAAGTTCCTTCGCGCGATCGAGCGCTTTCACACCTGGCTTGTTAGATATAACGAGCACCGGAACCGCGGGGACTTCCCCGGAATGGATCCGCGTGATCAAATTCTCCATATTGGTCCCGCTTCCGGACACTAAAAAAGCGATGCGTTTCATGCGACCATCCTCTTGGGTAAAACGCTTTTCCGATTCTTGCCTGCCACCAAAACCACCATTTCTCCTTTACGTGGTTTTTGCGTCATATCCCGAATAAGCTCAGCCAGATTGCCGCGCAAAACCTCTTCGAACTTCTTTGAGATCTCGCGAGCGACTGCGGCCTCCCGATCCCCAAAAACCTCCAACATGTCCTGGAGCGCCTTCACGATCCGAAAGGGAGATTCGAAAAAAATAAGCGTCTCCTCCCGCTCCACAAGCGTCTGGAGCTCATGCTTACGCCGCTGCCCTTTATTCGAAAGAAAACCGAGGAAGCTGAAACTATCGGTCGGAAGGCCGCTTAAAACAAGCGCTACCGTAACCGCCGAAGGCCCCGGCAACACTTCCAGGGACAGCCCCTCCGTGAGCACCGCATGCACGATCTGGAACCCCGGGTCAGACACAAGCGGCATTCCGCCGTCTGAGACAAGCGCCAGATGCTTTCCCTCTTTGAGAAGCGCCACAAGCCCGGCCGTTTTTTGCGCAGAGCTGTGATCGTGATAACTGAGAAGCGGTTTCGTGATCGCGTAATGCTGGAGAAGCTTCAGCGTCTGGCGTGTATCCTCACAAACGATGATATCCGCTTGCTTCAATGTCTCGAGTGCCCTGAGCGTAATATCGGAAAGATTACCGATCGGGGTCGGAACAAGTGTCAACATGGCCGATCAACGATTCCGTTCAAGCACATAATCAGCAAGTTGTTCGAGGCTTGTCCTAAAAATGGAAGGTGGAAAAGCCTCCAGTTCGAGTTTCGCCAGGGCAATGAACTCTTTTGCTCTGGAAAGAGCATAGTCCAAAGCTCCGCTTTTTTCGAGGGTCTCACGAAGCATGGAAAAACGTCGGCTCTGGCTGCGGGAATAAAGAATGCGAACAACTTTGTCCCGTTCTTCCGACGCAAGGCAATGGATCACAGGAAGCGTGTAGACTCCTTCTTCCAAATCGGAGCCCAGGGTCTTGCCGAACTTGCTCTCTTCGCCGGAAAAATCTAAGGTGTCATCTGTTATCTGGAACGCCATCCCGAAAAATTTCCCAAACCGGCCGAGCGCTTCGCATTTTTCAGGATCCATCCCCCAAATAAGCGCCCCGGTCCGGAGCGCGCACGCAAGAAGCGATGCTGTTTTTTTTCCGATGATCTCAAGATGAGTTCCTTCGGTCATATTGATATTCTTCTTTTCACTGATCTCCTGAACCTCCCCCTCACAGATCTCGCCGGCCGTCTTCAAGAAAAGGGGAATGCTCTGGTCATTGCCATAGCGAAAGATGGTCACGATAGCGCGATCCTGGAAAAAATCTCCTGCAAGCACCGCGGCCTGAGGCCCTGATTTAACGTGAAGGGCTGAAACGCCTCGTCTCACGGGGGCTGAATCGATGATGTCATCATGAATGAGCGTCGCGGCATGAAAGATCTCGGTGGCTGCGGCAAGATAAAGCTCCGCCGTTTCATTGCGCTCCGAGGGAATCCCCTGGCCAGGTTGCAAATTCCTTGAAAGACCAGCACCTAAGAGGACCAGAGCCGGCCGCAAGAGCTTTCCGTTCTTGGAAAAAAAGTGCTCGACCATCTCTCGCATCTTGAGGATAGGGGTTTCGAGCGTCTCCCGAATCAGCGGTGGAACACGGCTGAGGCCAACTTGAACGGGAGCGTAGATATCTTTAAGCGTCAGGGTCGTTTTCATAAGAGGGCGTATTATACAACAATTCAGACTTGAGACTACAGACTTCAGATAAGAGCAAAAAAACCTGAAAAAATTCAGTCTGTGGTCTGTTTTTGGACTTCCAAAGCCGCCGAAAGGCGGATGAATTGCTCGAGGGAAAGGGTTTCACCGCGGACTTTGGAGGAAAAGCCTACCTTTTCAAAAATGCGCTCGAGATCTTCACGCCCATGTTTCGCCTTTAAATGATGAACCAGTAACGATAAAAGAGTTTTTCGCCGCTGGCTAAATGCTACGCGAACGATCTCAAGAAGAAATTTCTCATGGGCCGGTTGTGGAGGATCTCGAAAAGCATACCGCACAACTCGCGATGTTACTTCCGGTGGCGGAAGAAAACACTTCGGGGAAACATCAAAAAGGAATTCTGTCTCTCCGTAGAGACGGCTTGTGACACTCAGACGTCCATAGTCGTCATCCCCCGCTTGTGCGGTGAGGCGTGCGGCTACTTCCCTTTGAAGCATCATCACCGCGATTGAAAAAACTTCCGCGTGTTCGATCAGATGGAAAAGAATGGGTGTGCTGATGTAGTAAGGAAGATTCCCGATCACCTTCGCCTTGGCGCCAGAACCAGCCCATGTCTTCATGATTGTCACAGGATCGCTTTTTAGAATATCGTCCTGGATCAATTTGAAATTGTCGGGATGCTCCGGTAAAAGTTCTTGGGTCAGGATTTCGACAAACTTTGGGTCGGTCTCCACCGCAAGCAACGGAAACCCTCGCCTCAAAACCTCCTGCGTCACGGCCCCGAGCCCCGGCCCTATTTCAAAAACACGGTCGCCGGGTTGAAGGTTTAGGGCATTGACGATCTTACGAATCGTGTTCGGATCCATTAGGAGGTGTTGGCCCAGATGCCCGCGAATACGGAGGCCGTACTTTTTCAGCAGTTCTATCTGCGTGAGCATTTCGCGAGAACAGCTCTCTTGGCAAACTTAAGCGCCGCAATCATCGACGAGGGATCTGCCTTGCCTTGATAGGCAATATCAAAAGCCGTGCCGTGATCCGGCGAAGTGCGGATATAGGGAAGCCCGAGTGTTACGTTCACCCCATCGTGAAACGCGACAAGTTTGAAAGGTGCGAGGGCCTGATCATGGTACATACCGATCACCCCATCGTATCGGCCATGATAAGCGGCGTGGAAAAGAAGGTCGGCGGAAAACGGCCCCGAGGCGTCTATCCCTTTGCGGCAGGCCGCCCGAACTGCCGGCTCGATAACACGGACTTCCTCGCTTCCGGATTCTTTACCGTGGGGATTCAAAGCGCAAACCGCAATCCTAGGCTGTTTGATCCCAAGACCACGCTTGAGCATTTCCTCAGTGAGCAGGATCTTCTCGAGAATGGATTTCGCAGTGATCAAACGGCTTACTTTTTTAAGAGACACATGAATCGTCGCAAGCGTGACATTCAATCGAGGGCTTACGAACATCATGGCAAAACGCCGGGTCTTGGCTTTCCCGGCGAGGAACTCCGTGTGACCAATAAATTTTCTGTCCACAAGACGAATGGCAGTTTTGTTCACGGGCGCTGTCACGATCGCATTCACAATTCCCCGTTTTGCTAAGGAAGCTGCTTTTTCGATCGCTAAGAGTGCCAGCCTCCCGTTCTCACGGCACACTTTCCCTATTTTAAATGTCCCGCCACCAGGAAGTCCTGCTGAGACATCAAGAAAGTAAGTATTCCCGGGACGAAGGGATCCCGGAAGAACATCGTGAACGGTTTTGAACGGAAGCCAAAGTCCCGTTTTTTGACATAGCGTTTTAAACGCAACCCGAGATCCTATGAAGAGGTAAGCTGAGCGTTTGGAGGATTTTTCTTTTTGGAGTGCCTTCACGAGGATTTCGGGACCGATGCCGCCCGGATCGCCCATGGTGAGGGCAATGACAGGATTATGGGACATGTTTTATCATTCTTATTGGGAAGAATACAGGCATCGTTTTTGCCCTCGGGAAACGGCTAACGGGAAACGCCGAATGTTCTCGTCCCCCGTTCAGCATTACCCGTTGCCCGCGTTACTTGATTGAAATGTAAGCTGCCTTTTTGACCTCTTCCATCCATTCACGAAACCGGACATTGCTTTTCTCTTGGAAGAGATATCCCCCGATCTGATCTTTCACTTCTTCGAAATATCGGGTCTTCTCGGGCTCTCTAGCCTCGACGCGAAAAATGTGATAGCCGATAGGCGTCTCCACAACTCCCGTAACCTCCCCGATGGACGCTTTAAAGATCACATCATCCACGGATTCGATCATGGCGCCACGCTCGATCCACTCCCCAAGACCATCCTGTTTGGCATGGCTGTCCTCGGAAAAATCCTTCACGATCTGATCAAAATTTCGGTAGATACGGATCTTTTGCGCCAAAAGCTCGATCCGTTGTTTTGCTTTTTCGTCCGTCAGACCCTTCTCACGCGCTTCCTCACTTTTCTTGATCGTAAGCGACTTGACCCGGACGCGTTCTTTGATCTTGAACTGGTCGGGATTTTTCTTGTAGTAATCCTCTACCTCGGTCGGCGACACGATCACCTTGGAACGGATTTCACGATCCTGAAGCTGCCGAACCATCGTTTGTTTTTTGAGCCGCTCGCGCAGGGCTTTCATCGTAAGGCCCTCGCGCTCCAGCAGCGCGTCCAGGTCCTCCGGCTTGTCCATCTTAGCTTTGAACGCTTGGAACTCCTTTTCCACATCTTCGTCCTTGACCTCGATCCCCATCAGGACCGCTTCCTGGTACACAAGCTTGTCCTCGATCATCTGGCTCAAGATCTTTTGCCGAACGTCGTTGATCGCTTTCACGAGCTCTTGGCCGCTGTATTCCTTGCTATACTGCTCATAGATCGGCCGGAGAAAAGTATCAAGTTCGGCTTGGGTGATGACCTCGTCATTTACGACCGCCACCACGCGATCCAGCAGCTCTTCCTGTGCAGCGTGGGCAAGCGGCATGGTAAGCATCATCGATAAAAGGAGGAAAAGAATAGGCTTTTTCATAAGGGGGCATTATACAATAAAAAACAGAGCCTGGGGACTAGTACCTCGGGACTCGTAAAAACAAGGAATCCCTGCGAGGAACGAGTCCCTAGTCCCGAGTCCCTTTATTTTGCTCCTCCACCGCTTTCTTGAGCATCCGGCAATAGAGATCGAATCCGACGGCCTGGATGAAACCGCTCTGCTCGTGCCCGAGGAGATTCCCGGCGCCACGGATCTCGAGGTCCTCCATTGCGATCTTAAACCCTGACCCAAGCTGGGTGAATTTCTCGATGGCGTGGAGTCTCTTTTCCGCGTCCTGCGTCATCACCCAGTTCTTCGGGATAAGAAAATACGCGTACGCCTGCCGCTTTTCCTTGAAACGTCCCACGCGCCCTCGCAGCTGATAAAGGTCCGCGAGACCGAAACAATCCGCCCGATCCACGATAAGCGTATTCACGTTCGGAATATCGATCCCGGATTCCACAATGCAGGTTGAGATGAGACAATCAAGCTCCCCTTTAAGGAATGCTTTCATCGCGATTTCGAGACTCTCGACCGGCATTTGCCCGTGCATGACCCCGAACCGCACCCCCGGTAAAAGCTTTTGCATTCGTTCATGAACCCGTTCAATCGATTGCACACGGTTATGAACAAAATAGACCTGACCCTTACGCGCGAGTTCCCGCTCGATCGCCTGTTTGATAATATTCTCATGATATTCCATAACAAAGGTCTCGACAGGCATCCGGTTCTTGGGCGGCGTATCGATCACCGACATGTCGCGCACGCCGAGAAGTGCCATATGGAGCGTCCTCGGAATCGGTGTAGCCGTAAGCGTCAGTACGTCCACCTGCGTGCGCATCTGCTTTAGTTTTTCCTTATGCCGCACGCCGAAACGCTGCTCCTCATCGATGATGACAAGCCCCAAGTCTTTGAACCGGATATCCTTGGAAAGTAGACGGTGGGTTCCGATCACAACGTCGGTCGCTCCTTCCTGGAGAGACTTGGCGATCACCTTTTGTTCTTTCGGAGACTGGAACCGGGAGAGGAGCTCGACTGTGACCGGAAAATTTTTTGCGCGCTCTTTTAGCAAGATGTAATGCTGTTCGGCAAGAATCGTGGTCGGCACAAGGAACGCTACTTGCTTCCCTCCCATCACGGCCTTGAAGGCTGCGCGCATCGCGACCTCGGTCTTGCCGTACCCCACATCACCGCAAAGAAGTCGGTCCATGGGCCCCGTAGATTCCATATCCCGTTTCACTTCTTCGATCGCACGTTTTTGGCCGGGAGTTTCTTCAAAAGGAAATTCTCCTTCGAACTCTTTTTGCCATGGCGTGTCCTTGGGGAACGGAAGTCCTTGTAAAAGACTGCGCGCGGCCTGGATCTTGAGAAGGTCTCCCGCAACTTTGTGAAGCGCCGTCCGCGTCCGATGCTTGATCCGCTCCCATTCCTGGGTATTGAGTTTGGTGAGCTTCGGCCCGGTCCCGGAGCCGCCAATGTAACGCTCCACGGGCTCTTCAATAGAAAGATAAAGGATCTCACGTTCGGCATATTCGATCGCCATGCAGCGAGTGCGCACCCCCTGCATCTGGATGACCTTGGTGCCGAGGAAACGGCCGATGCCATACTTAAGGTGCACGATGAGATCGCCGCGCTCGAGGTCTTTGGTGCCGGCCACGGGCTCGAATGTTTCAAGCCGTTCCTCCATGCGCCGGAGCTTTTTCCGGAACATATCAGAGACCTGGATCAGGAATACTTCTTCGAAGGTGGCTGTGCTCTCGCCAGAGGAAAGCGAGAAATCACGGATCTGGACGGGTGTGTCCCCTTGGAACTGAACGCGAATTGGAAGCCGGTAGGTTACGGGGTAAATATCCACCACCCCGCCACGCACGGCGAATTCCCCGGGCAGAGCGACATATTCTTTTTTCTGGTAGCGGAGCCCAGTGAGAAGCTCCTCGAGCTGCTCGATCCCGATCTGCGCGTGGGTTCTAAGTCGTCTGATCTCCATAGGGAGGCTATTTTAGCACAAAGTGGACGCGCTGATTTTCGAAGAAGAATGATACGTTTTTGCGGAAACTACTTAAAAATGGAAGCGATTCTCTGGATGGCCGTCTCGATGTCTTTTTCGGAGGTGGCGTAGCTCATACGGATATGATGACGACTGCCAAAGGGTTCGCACGGAATGACCGCGACATGGACTTCGTCGAGGAGCTTCTTTGCGACGTCAAAACCGCAAAGACCCGTCCCTTGAATATCCACGAAAAGATAAAAGGCGCCGTTGGATTTGAAGGGTTTAAAGGACTTCACAACTTTCAGTTTCTCAATGAAAAGATCTCGGCGTTTCTGGAATACTTCACGCATCTTCGCGGCTTCCTCATCCCCTTGATCCAGGGCGACCACGCCTCCGGGTTGCGTAAAAGAGACCGGATTCGACGTTGAATGACTCTGAATGCTCTCGACAGCCTTGGCCAAGGTCTTTTCCGGGAACGCGGCATATCCCAAGCGCCAGCCCGTCATCGCGTAGGCCTTGCTGTGTCCGTTCACAATCACGGTTCGTTTGGCGATCTCGGGATCCAGTGACGCGATCGAACAATGTTTTCGCCCGTCAAAAACGAGTTTTTCATAGATCTCGTCGCTTAACACGATCACGTTCGGGAACTTCTTCAAGACCGCGCAGAGAGCCAGGAGCTCTTCTTTGGAATAAATGGCTCCGGTGGGATTTGAAGGTGAATTCAGAATAAGGATCTTGGAACGCGACGTGAGCGCTTTTTCAAGAATCTCAGGCGTGATCTTGAAATTTGTTTTTTCAGTCGACGGCAGGAAAACGTTTGTGCCTCCAAGCACCGTCACCATTTCGGGATAACTCAGCCAGTAAGGCACGGGGATGAGCACTTCATCGCCAGGATTCAGAAGAGCAAAAAGCACGTTGAAGATCACATGCTTGGCGCCACAACCCACCACAATTTGCTCAGGAGTAAAATCAAGCCCCTGATCGCGCTTCAGCTTCCGACAGATGGCCTGACGGAGTTCAACAGTTCCGGAGACGGGCGTGTATTTTGTATTCCCCTTTTTGAGGGATTCAATACAGGCCTCCTTAATGAACGCGGGGGTGTCAAAATCCGGCTCGCCCGCGCTCAAGGAGATCACGTCGATTCCCTGCGCCTTCATCGCCTTCGCCTTGGCAGCAATCTCAAGTGTGACAGAAGGTTTTACCGCAAGAACTCGACTTGAAAGTTCCATACCCGCCTCGTGAGAGATTAGTTCTCGTCGCCTTTGAGGAATTTTCTGAGCTTGCCCAGGAAACCGCCCTTCTTTTCCGAATCCTTCTTCTCAGTCTGCTTCGGCGCTTCGGACTCTTTTTTCACGTCCGCAGCTTTGGGAGATTCTTTCACCGGTGTTTTTTCAGCTGCCTTATCAGCAGGCTTCGCCGCTTTCTTTTTCTTTGCTTTTTTGGCAGGCGCTTCAAAAACCGCGGTCCATTCCAGGAGAGCCATCTGAGCACCGTCTCCGGCACGATACCCCAGCCGAAGCACACGGGTATAGCCACCCTCGCGACCCTTGAAAAGCGGTGCGATCTGGGTGATCAGAATACGCGCGATCTCCGGGTCCCGGACCTTGGTGATCAGAAGCCGGCGGGCGTGAAGGCCGTCGCGCTTGGCAATCGTGATCATTTTGTCCGCAAACGCGCTGGTCTCTTTGGCTTTAGCGTGCGTCGTCTCGATGCGTTTTTTCAAGACAAGCGCCCGCACAAGATTCCTGAGCTTCGCCGTGCGGTGAGCAGTTACAACTCCTAATGTCCTTCTGCGGCGTTGATGGCGCATGATAGATCCTTATGATTCTGTCTGGGCGAGTGACGCGCCCTTGTTCGGCAAAGAATCCTCGATGTTCATCCCGAGATGAAGATTCATCGTGACCAAGATCGCGTTGATCTCGTTCAAGGATTTCTTTCCGAAGTTTTTATATTTGAGCATCTGCCCTTCCGACTTCTGAATAAGATCGCCGATCGTTTTGATGTTGGCGGCCTCAAGGCAGTTAGCGCTGCGAACAGAAAGCTCCAGCTCGCTGATAGGCTTGTGGATCATATCCAAAAATTCCTTATCCTCGACCTCTTCCTCTTCCTCTTCTTCCGGCAATTCGCCGTAGTTGACGAAGACATCGAGATGCCGCTGGAGGATATTCGACGCATAAAGAAGCGCCTCTTCCGGTCCCATCGCACCGTTCGTCCAGACCTCGAGAACCAAACGGTCATAATCGGTGACCTGTCCCACGCGGGTGTCTTCCACAGAGAAATTCACCTTCGTCACGGGCGAAAAAGCTGAATCGACGGTTACCACGCCAATGGAAGCATCTTCCTGCTTGTTCTTTTCAGCAGAGACATACCCACGGCCACGGCCCACTTCCATCTCCATCTTGAACGTATGGGACTTGCTCAAGGTGCAAAGTACGAGTTCCGGGTTGACGATCTCAACTGTCTCGTCCGCTTGGATATCGCCGGCCTTGATCTGGCCTTGCTTCTTGATGTCGATATAAATCTTCTTCGGGCCCTTGCCATGATAACGAAGCACGAGCTTTTTGACGTTCATGACGATCTGAGCGCCGTCCTCGACCACGCCTTCAACCGCAGAAAATTCATGCAACATCCCGTCGATCTTGATACTGGTCACTGCGGCCCCATCGATCGAAGAGATCAGCACTCGCCGGAGCGCATTCCCGATCGTCGTCCCGTAGCCACGTTCAAACGGTTCGGCAACAAACTTGCCATAATTGGGCGTCAGCGACCCTTGTTCGACTTCGAGGCGCTTCGGCATTTCAAACGTTTTCCAACGAATACCCATTGTATTTCCTCCTTATGCGAACCAAGATAAAAAACTTTTTTAGAAAATAACCCGATCTCTACTTCGAATACAACTCGACGATGAGCGCCTCTTCGACAGGCAGCCCCGCGTCCGCTTTCGTGGGAAGCCTTGTGATCGTTCCGACCAATTTCTCGCGGTCAAGCGCGAGCCATTCCGGAGCGCTCAGATCTTTCCACTTCTCGAAACTCGCCTGCAATCTCTTGATCTGCGGTTCTTTTTGTTTCACACTGATCTTATCCCCCACTTTGCAAATAAAGGAGGCGATGTCGACCTTCTTGCCGTTCACGGTGATATGCCCGTGCCCAACCATTTGCCGCGCTTCCCTGCGGGAGCCCGAAAAGAGAAGCCGAAATACGACATTGTCCAAGCGCCGTTCGTGAAGCTGGATCAACATCTCGCCGGTAACGCCCTTCATTTGGACCGCGCGCGCGAAAAACACACGAAACTGACGCTCGGTCACTCCGTAAATCCTCTTCATCTTCTGTTTTTCACGTAACTGCACGCCATAGTCGGAGATTTTCTGGCGGGAGAGCCCATGTTGGCCGGGAGGTTTCGACAAGCGCTTGTCGTGTTTCTCATCGGTCGTACGGCGACCTTTAAGCCCGAGGTTCACGCCCTCGCGACGGTGCAATCGAATTACTGGACCGCGATATCTTCCCATAAATTAAACTCTCCTCTTCTTCGGCGGACGGCAGCCATTATGCGGCACCGGTGTAATATCATGGATCGCGCTGATCACAAGCCCCGCGGCCTGAAGCGCCCGAATGGCTGATTCGCGACCCGCACCGGGGCCTTTAATGTAAACTTCCACTTCTTTCATTCCGAATTCCATGGCTTTTTTGGCGGCCTTTTCCGAAGCCATCTGTGCCGCGAAGGGCGTGGACTTTTTCGAACCTTTAAAACCCGCGGAACCCGAGGACTCCCAGCAAACGCAGTTGCCGCCGGCATCCGTGATCGTGATGATGGTATTATTGAAACTTGCTGCGATGTGCGCCACGCCGCGAACGATGTGTTTAATCTTCTTTTTTGCCATAGTATTCCTTTATCTCAGTGGTAAGCTCAGATTATTTAGGCGCGGGTGCCCCTTTAGCAAGGCCCCCCACGGTTTTGCGTTTGCCTTTACGAGTACGCGCATTCGTATGCGTTCTCTGCCCTCGGCATGGGAGGCCTTTCAAATGCCTTGATCCGCGATAACAGCGAATATCCATCAGACGCTTGATATTCATCTGGATCTCACGACGAAGGTCCCCTTCCACTTTCGTGGTCTTCTGGATAATGGCCGTAAGGGAGGAAACCTCAGCCTCAGTTAGGTCCTTGGCGCGTTTCGACGGATCAACTTTGGCTTCCAATAAAACTTTCTTTGCAAGCGTCTTCCCAATTCCATACAAATAGGTCAACGCCACATCCACTCTTTTTTCTCTCGGGATATCGACCCCAATGATACGCGGCATACTCTGGATCCTTTCTTAAAAAATCAATTA
>Ga0114951_10005700_pt1 | contig 11368 bp, 6 predicted proteins | sample AM7aDNAmetaG_FD_88677 | JGI IMG/M metagenome (GOLD analysis project Ga0114951, IMG submission 88677) | Freshwater microbial communities from Finland to study Microbial Dark Matter (Phase II) - AM7a DNA metaG | ecosystem: Environmental > Aquatic > Freshwater > Lake | place: Finland: Lake Alinen... | reverse complement strand
AAATTGGTATCGACCCAATCCCGCCTTCTGCGAATTATGTCCTTACCTCGCTGAAGCTCGTAATAACAGGTATCAGACTTTATGACGGTGTATTGAATGCCATAAGGGTCTTTAACTGTGTCGTCTTTATGGAAGGGCATGCAGTATTATACAGAAAATTGAGTGAAACATAAAGCAAAAGTAGAGAATTTTCCAATAATCTACTAATTTAATGCAGCTAAATATGATTGAAGCCCTTTATTTCTCTTGCTATTATGCTTATTTACAAGGAAATCTGGAAAAAGCGACTTTATATTACGCTCTTCTGAAAGAAGAATTCAAAGACACAGGTAATAAAGGATCTTTAAAAGAGCACCAGTACTATGAGCTTAAAAGGGTCAAAGAGGCCATAAAAACTGGAAGTATAGTCAGAGCCCACTGGTTGGATGAACCTGACGTTCAGGGGCCCCCAGTGCAGCCTACGGCCGAATGTAAGCAATATGATCTGATGAAGATAATTGATAAGAACGTCGATCAGTTAAGAGAGTTTTATAAAGACGATTTGAATCTCTACAATATTGAGCATCCCTGCGGACCTTACGGTAGGGTTGATATGGTTTATATGGGTAGCAGCGGAACAGTGTACCCGATTGAGGTGAAAAAAGACCAGGGCCGCCATGACTTAATAGGACAGGTATCCAAATATGAATTATTTTACCGCCTCCATTTACATTACAAATTTTATTCCCTCATTAAAATGGGAACAATATGCAGTAGCTATGATCCTTTTGCTCTTAAAGAGCTTAAACAGCTAGGAGTTAATACGTTCGTATATTCCCTTAAAAAGGATAAACTTAATTTAACTTTAATCTAGAGAGGGCGGGTGAATGAAATGAAAAATGTCCTTATCATCGGAGCCGGGGGCGTAGCACATGTGGCTGCCCACAAATGTGCCCAGCACAATGACATCCTTGGAGACATCTGTATTGCCTCCAGGACTCTTTCAAAATGTGATGCCATTATAGAGAGCATAAAACGGAAAAGCAGCTTAAAAGACCCGTCGAAAAAGCTCACCTCCAGGCAATGCGATGCTTTTGACATTCCTTCAGTCATTCAGATTATTAAAGATACTAAGTCTGAAATAGTCCTAAATCTCGGATCGGCTTTCGTTAACATGTCCGTCCTTGAAGCCTGCATTGAGGCGGGCGTAAGCTATATTGACACGGCCATCCATGAAGAGAAAAACAAGGTCTGTGAAAATCCCCCCTGGTACGCCAATTATGAATGGAAACGGAAAGACCGTTGTGCCGAAAAGGGTGTAAACGCTATCCTTGGGATTGGTTTTGACCCAGGGGTAGTAAACGCCTATTGTGCCCATGCAGCCAGGGTTCATTTCGATACCATTGATACCATCGACATCATGGACGTAAATGTGGGTAGCCACAATAAATTTTTTGCTACCAACTTCGACCCTGAAATAAATTTTCGAGAATTTATCCGTGTCGTTTGGGCATGGATTGATAGAAAATGGGTAAGCAAACCCGTACATTCAGTAAGGACATTCTATGATTTTCCAGTCGTCGGTACACAGGAGCTTTATCTTACGGGGCATGATGAAGTTCATTCACTTCATAAAAATATTGATGCCAATTCTATTCGTTTCTGGATGGGCTTTTCCGAACATTACATAAACTGCTTTAATGTTTTGAACAGCATAGGGCTATTATCCATCGACCCAATCAAAACGGATGAAGGGCAGAGTATTGTGCCTCTGAAGGTTGTTAAGGCCTGTCTGCCTGACCCTATGTCCCTTGCCCCTGAATATACCGGGAAGACCTGCATAGGGTGCCTGGTTAAAGGTATGAAAGATGGTAAGGAAGGTGAGCTATTTATTTATAATATCTGCGACCATAAGGAATGTTTTAATGAGGTAGAGTCCCAGGCTATCAGTTATACCGCAGGTGTCCCTGCTGCAGCGGCGGCTATCCTTATGGCTGAGGGGGATTGGAACCCTAAAACCATGGTGAATGTCGAGGAGCTAGATCCTGGACCCTTTATCAGCCTTCTTAATAAAATGGGCCTTCCAACTGAAATCAAATGCATAAAGTAATTTTCTCTTAATACTGCTCTATGGAATAGCTCGCCTACCATGTGTAGAAGGAGTTTGGGTACCGTTCTATAGGGGGCGGTACTTGCTTTTATTTAAAAGGAGTGATTTTATGGCATTAAAATTAGAAGAAAATTGGGATAAATATTGGGACGGGTCGTCAAGCTACCCTATTGGCCCTATGACTACCACATACGCATATGCAGGTGGTGTCGGCTGGAATCATCCGATAGACAGTTTTACTCAATGGGCTTGGAATCCTCAGGTAAAGCAGCCTTTACCTGTTGTTGATGCGTCTTCTATGCCTTACTCAGGTTTAGTGACGGCAGGTAATAAAATTCTGTTCTACGGCCGTAGTGACGGCATTCATTTCCCTAATCTGTATCGGGGTATTGTCCCTGAGAACCGTATTCTCAATGACGGCAGCACCTATTGGTTTGCCTTTACTGCCAGCTGTAACACTAACAAAGAAGATGTCACATTAAAATTAAATGGAATATCTGCTGTTAAAGATGGCACTGATATGGTTATTTACAAGCACAGCCTATCAAACACAAGGCCCTCTTTAACTTTATCCGTAGCTTATGAAGGGTCAAAGCAGCAGTGCTTTATTGGGGATGCCAATTATACCCCTCATTTAATTATGATGCAAATAGCTTCAACCGGCGACACAAATACTCCAGTGACTATAACTACGTGGGCTGATCCTGATTTAAGCACTGACCCGAGTCAGTGGAATCAAAAAGGAAGTTATACTGCATACATGTCCTCTATAAAAGGATTACGCCTGGATACAGGCCGTTGCAGTTCAGGTATTGACAGTAAGAATTATTTTGATTCGTTTAGGATAGCTACCACATGGCAAGAAGCTGTAGGCCTGTAACATGAACCGTTTTAAAGGTTTTTATGTCTTCACTTAATTATTTCGACAGATCTTCAGTAGGTGACGGCACAAATGCACTATCCACAATTAATTTATCTTCTTTAATTACAGCTGTACAAATGGCTTATCCTGGGGATACCTATTTAGATTCAACATCTGAGATAGGTTATGTTTACGTTTACTATACTCATACTGGAAATAGGCAGCAGAAAAAGATTGTACACGACCCAGTAACTCATATGGGTTTAGTTCAGTGGTCTATTTATGCTCAAGATGGAACCTGGGAAAAAAATAAAGTGAAGGTTTTTGATAAAGATGGGGCCTATGATGTTCTTTTTCGAAATAACATAGGTACTGCAGAAGATATCACGCACATTTCTGGAAGAGCATACCTTAATATCACTTAAATAAAATGGCAACTAGAACATGGTCAGGTGCATCTAATACAGATCTTAATAACTCCGCAAATTATGACGGTTCTGGAGCTCTATTAACCTCTGATGACCTTGTATTTAATACGGGGTCTATAGCCGCAACGGCATCCGCTGATTTATCCGTAAATTCTATCACTACAACTTCTGGATATTCTGGTAACTGGAGTACTTCAGGGTACAATCTTACTGTAGCTGTTGGATGTTCTTTTGACCATACAGGATCTTTGACTTTGGGGACTGGCCTTACCGCCAAGGGGGCTTCTGGTACTGTGCATATTGGCTCTGGGGTAAGTTCTTCAACAGCGACTTCTTGTGCTTTAACCTTGAATGGTACCACAGGAATGACATTCGACGATGATGAAGGGACTGCTTTTAAATCCCTGACATTGGGTGCCAGCGCCATAGTGACTAGTTCTGGATCAGCTGTTACAACTTTTAACTCTTCTGCCACCTCTCTGACTTTTACTGATGGTGGAAGGCTTACCGTTAACAGTACTATGGCGTGGAGGGCTTTAGGCTCGGGGACTGTTGCTGTAATATCAGTACTTGCAGGTACCCCAACTCTTAACGGTTCTTCATCGGTACTGTTTGATAATAATGGCACAGGGACCATGAATATACCTGCAATTACTTATTCAGGTACTGGTACATTATTTTTTCGTAGTATTTCTGCAGGCACCTCTTCGACAGCCATAACATTAACAGGCCATCTTGTTTCAACTTCCTTAATTATTGTCCAGACAGCTTCTAATGCAATGACTTTTAATACGGGCAATTATAATATCACGGCCACAGCTTTTAGCATAGGTAATAATAGTACCAATACATCTACATTTAATTTTGGGTCATCAACAATAAATTGCAGATCATTGTCAAATTATATATACCTAGGAACAGCTACTATTAATCTGCAGTATAGTATTTGGACATTAACTACTTCTCAGTTTAATTCCTCTGTATGGACAAATTATTCTGGGTGGACAGTAAATCCAGGAAATTCCTCGGTAACATTTAATGGCCTTGGTACAACTACTATAACCTCTGCCGGCAAATCCTTTTATGATGTTGCTTTTGATAGTACTGTTATAGTCGCTGTTGTGGCAGATGCTTTATCTGTGCGGAATTTCAATTTAATAAATGCCCAGTCTTATTCTCAGAATGGTGCGATACTTACAGCTTCTGGGGATGTTACATTTGGTGGTGCAGGAGACTATAATTTTGGTACTGGCATAACTATGACCGGAGCCTCAGCCTCACTGCATATTGCATCAACGATACAATACCCTAGTTCAACAGCCTGCGTTGTTACCATGGATGGTACCACAGGAATGACTGTTACAGATGATTATGGCGTTATTTTTAAAAAATTGGTTTTAGGAACTGATGCCACAGTAATTAATTCTGGTTTAGAATACACCACCTACAAAGATACCTCAGAGCCCCTTATTTTTACTGACGGGGGCACACTGACAGCAAATAAAATTTTAAGCTTTAGAGTATCTGGAGACGGTAACTCCCATTCAATTTTAGGAAGAACTCCTACTATAAATGGTAATAACACGATATTTTTTGAGGCCGTAGCACAAGATTCCACAATGAGTGTGCCAGCACTTACATATTCTGGCACGAACACAGTAATTATTAGAGGAAATTCCATTGGATTAGGCAACATAGCTATTTCTTTGGCGGGGGATATTACTTCTACGTCATTGTGGGCTGTAAGTATATCTGCTAACCCATTATATTTTAAAACTAACGGTCATGCCATAATTGCCCCATCAAATATAGCTGTGGGAAATAACTCTACTGCACAGGCATCTTTTGATTTTGGTTCTTCAACAGTTAGAACAAAAGCCTTTTCCTATAATACTTTTCCAGGCACAGGCCCCTCTTCAGTTAATTTAGGCTCTAGTACATGGTATTTAACTGCAAACCAGTATTATGCTACTGTATGGGAAAATTTATCAGATTGGACATTTAACCCTGGAACATCTTCATTAAATTTTGGTGGAATAGGCACAGCCACGGTTTCTTCAGCCGGAAAACCTTTTAATGATATAACAGTTGATTCCACTGATTTAACTTTTTACTTCGATGAAAATGTGACTCTGAATAATTTCACAGTAAAAAATACAGCATATTACTCTATTAATGGCTATGACATGACCGCCTCAGGGAACGTCACCTTCGGGGGCCCCGAGTCCGTAAATCTTGGAAATGCTATTACAATGACCGGCCAAGATAAGACTTTAAAAATCTTTGGAGATATAGGCGCTGTATCAGGGGGCTCGTGTGCCTTAACTTTTTTAAATGATGGTACATATCAAAATGATTATGGCGCTACAACTAAATCATTTACTTTAGGCTCTGATGCCACGGTGCTTATTGATAGTTCTAATAGTACTATATGCAAATTTACTGGAGCTAATACATTAATTAGTTTGGGGGCTAATAGCTATTTAAAACAAGATACAAGGCTATTTTTAACTGCGAACGGTGCTTGCACTATGTTTTCATTTGCCCCTGGGGCACTTTGGACAGATTGTGGCAAGAATTATTTACACAGTAATGTAAATATCTTTAATAATAGTGGGGCCACGGTATACCTACCAACAGTTAATTATACTGGCAGTGGTAATGGCTACTGGTTTTTATCGTCAACCGTAAATACCACATGTACCACATCTTACACGGGTGATTGGCTCTTTGGAGAGATCCTTTTTACAGTGACTAGTGATGCGAACGGTACTGGTGTCCATACAATTAATTTTAACAATAATAATTTTAGTTTCGATAATTTAAAAGTTGGTAATAATGCAGATTATACAAACAATAGTCTTACAGTAAATTATGGCGATAGCACCTTTAGTTTAAGAACTTTTGATATAACAAATAATGATATCGGTGTAGATTATGGTGGTCCTACTACACAAAACTTTGAAAACTCCCATTTCATTATAGGTGCCTTAGGTCAGTATGAGTTTGATTGGTATTTTTCTGCAAACCATATAATTAATCCTGGAACTTTTTCTATTGATGCCGAGTCTGTAGATGCCAATGCCCCATTTCATTTCACCTCTGGCGGGCATTCTTTTTATGACATTTATTTAAATGTTCCTGGCCGCAGATTTTGGGCTGTTGGTGATATGAGCTGTCATAATCTGACAGTTAATCAGGGAATATGGTCTAATAATGGGTATACCTTATCAGTTTCTGGTGATGCTTCCTTTTTAGGTAAAGATACCCTGAACCTTTCAAACGGCATTACTATGACAGGCAATTCTGCTACATTGTACCTATATAGTTTATTAAGTACGATTACGGCAGACACAGTTACTTTTACAGGCAACGACTGCTTTTTAACAGTAAATAATAATGAAGTTGTTCTATCTAAGGTCACTGTTGGTGACACCGCTTCTTTAACCGTTAACGGGGCAGGGGATCCTTTTAATATTACAGGAACGGGTATTCTTGTATCGGTGGGAGCAAATGCAGTAGCTAATTGGAATCAGGTGACAAATTTAAATCCTGCAGATAACTCTGACCCTATAGAAATAGGGCCAGGCGGGATTATAAACAATAGAGTTAATTTAAGAATATCAGCATATTATTTAGATAATCTGATATTGGCTCCCGGTTCTTATTATAATTTCAGAACAGATACAACAACTGTTATTCTTTCATTTTCTACAGGTGACTGGGCAGGCACGGATTCTAGTAGAATTACTTTAAATTCTGATACAACTGGAGTGCAGGCTGCAGTTAAACCTCCTTATGGTATCAGTTTTTCCTATGTTAACGCTTCAAATCTTATCTTTGACAGCACTAAAGACATGCATGCCTCGTCATCAGCCTTTTATAATGTTCGGACTTCGGGGCACACTGTTTTAGCTGATGAGGACAGTACAAATTTAGGCGATAATTCTGGAGTCTATTTCCCAGCAATCAATTATTTCATCGAAACTCCTTATATAACTTACCCGAATGTCGCGCACTATGATCGGGCCCCTTATGCTAATGATTATCCCTATACCTCCATTTTAGACACATCCCGTTTATTAGGCCTAACAAATTATGACCCTTATTTCGATAACTTTTTAAAATTTAGTCGAATCGATGTGCTTTATAATAATGGCAGACAAACAAAGGTAGTCTCACATTTTGACGGGACAGGTGCCGCAACATGGTCAGCTTCAGCCACCGAAGGGCTGTGGAAAAAAATAGGAGTAAGATGCGTTGATAAAGATGGGGCAGAATTAAGATTAAATTCTACTCAATTAAAGTCTTCCGAAAACCTACCAGTGCTCTCAGCACCTTACCCTTATGTAGCACCTAATTTTTATGTCGAGGGTTTGAACGGAAATGACTCTAATGACGGTTTATCAATAAATACAGCCTTTAAAACCCTTCAAAAAGGTGTTGATGCAGCACAGCCAGGATCCACCGTATATGTCCTTGATACAACCACGTATACTAGCTACCCACAATATGAGGGTGATAGCCATAATTACCCCATGACTTTTGCAGATAAAACAGGACTACCCGGCTATTACATAACTGTTAAGCCTTATTCTGGTAGACCGAAAATTTTTAATGGCACGTCTTGGAGCGGCATAAAAGTTGAAGGGGCCTCATCTTATATCTGCGTAGAGGGCTTTGAGGTAATAGGAAATAGATACGCCGTTGATTATTCCTATGCATATGCCCATAAGGATGATTTGAATAATTATAGAACATCTCATGCAGGAATATCCATTCAGAAAAATATTCCAGATACTGGGAGATATCCCCATCATATCATTGTAAAAAATAATGTCGTACATGATAATGCGGGTGCCGGAATTGGAGGCATGAATGGAGACTACATTTCAATTCTTAATAACGTAGTTTATAATAATGCCAATTGGTCCCCATACGCTGAAAGCGCCATTACTGTTGGTTTCTTAGTAAATTATGACAAAGCTGACGGTTACCATAATTACATCATGGGTAATACGTGCTATGATAATCAGGAATTTATTCCATTTTATGAGGTAGGCTATATTTCAGATGGTAATGGTATTATTATAGACAGCCTTAGACCACCTAGAAATAGTTTAGGTAATTATGTCTCAAAAACTTTAGTCGCTAATAATCTGTGCTTTAATAATGGCGGGCGAGGCATTACTGTTTTTGCCAGTAACTTTGTGGATGTCATTAATAACACAACCTATCATAATGCCATTTCTGGTCTGACTAGCGATAATGAAGGCGTTGATAGTGAGACCTCTACTAATCAAACCTCAGGGTGTAAATATCTAAACAATGTTTTTTATGCCCGTCCAGATCGTACTGTCACCGATTATTTTGGCACAGATGCTACTTTTAATTATAATGTGTACAATTCAGATAGTCCCTTTAATAGAGGTTACCCACATACAATGCCTATGGGTCCTAATGACCTGTCCGGGGTAAATTTCTTTGTTAATGCTTCAGATGACCCAGCTTTAGCTAATTTTAGAACTACAGGTATTGGGCATAATGATGGAACAACTTTTTTAGCTGTTTCTACTGATATCTTGGGGGTACCCAGAGTTGCCGGGTCTTATGACCGTGGGGCATACGAGGCGTAAATAATTTTTTTAAACCCCTTGACCTTTTCAATTTTCTGTGGTATATTTAAGTTACATATGAAAAAGACTAATAATAATCAGCCTAGAAACCCGCAACCAGGAGTAACATCACTGGGGTAATGGCTGTTTGTATAAACTCGGTTTAATCCGAAGGCCCTCACCCCAAAAGGATGAGGGCCTTTTTTATTGAACCTATTAGAAGCTTATTTTATGAAATATATTCGATCAACTAAATGCTCCCTTAAATTCGCTACCGTCCACAAACGGCAGGAACTAGCTAAAATACTGACAGAATACGGCAGAGTAAACGGTCGTTAGGCTATTATTTTAAAAAGTTCTTTGAAAACTAATTTACTGAGGAGTATCCAAGCGACATGGAACCGAACTGTTAATTCGGGTATCGTTGGTTTGACCCCAACCTCCTCAGCCATTTTTAATGTTCCCGTAGCATAAAGGTCAATGCACCGTTAAAAACGAAACGGTACTGTAAAAAGGGTGCTAGACATTACCGAGGTAAATCCCTCAGGGAAATTACCGGTCTCGGACCGGGCCTAAAGTAATGGAAGCTCCAAGGTTGCGGCAAGAACTGATACGCTGCCTGGAATCTGGTAACAGCCCAGGAGGTGTGTAAAGAGCGGCAGGAATCGCGTTACTTCCTAATGGGAGACTTTACTAGCATTATGTCCGTTCAAGTCGGACCGGGAATACCAATAAATTGGAAAAGATTGAGAAAGATTGGGATGTCGTCCAATGGTAGGACATTAGCCTCTGGAGCTAATTATCGGGATTCGAATTCCTGCACCCCAGCCAAATTTAAACGGCGACATGTACGGTACGCCACTATGAATGGGGAAAAACCGTTCTGGATGCGTCCAGGGGAAACCGTGTTTCTAAGCGAAAGAAGGGCCCTTCCTAGCTTAGTGACGGGGAGCATGAATGCCGGCAGGCAGTCGCCGTTTAATTAAATTTTTTGGGGTGTAGGATAATTGGCAATCCGCTTGGTTGTTACCCAAGACAGTACAGGTTCGAGACCTGTCGCCCCAGCCATTTTCGGAACTTAGCGTAGCCTGGTAACGCACCTGCTTTGGGAGCAGGGGATCGCCAGTTCAAATCTGGCAGTTCCGACCATTTTTATTGGGGTATAGCTCAGTTGGCAGAGCATCAGGTTTTGGTCCTGACATTCGGGGGTTCGAGTCCCTCTACCCCTGCCATATTATGCCGATATAGCTCAGTGGTAAGGACGAGGTCGCCAGTTCGATCCTGGCTGTTGGCTCCACATAAAAGGAGGAATATGAAGAGGAACAATTCGCTAAGGAAGAGGAACTCATGCGGATGGATCCAGAAATATTTCACAGACCTTTCACCTTATAAAATTTACAGCGTATAGTTCAGCCCGGTAGAACGCTTGAATGGGGTTCAAGAGGCCGCAAGTTCGAATCTTGCTACGCTGACCAAAATAAATAACGGAATGTAGCTTAGCCAGGCTAAAGCGCCAAGTTCGGGACTTGGAGACCGGCGATTCGATTTCGCCCATTCCGACCAATTTTAGCCCTGACAGGTCCTAATTTTCTCCTAATTTAATTTATTATAAAAAATCCCTATAATTGAGGTATATAATAAATTATGCAAATACAAAACAAAATAGCCATGAATTTTCTACAAATCTTAGCAACCAATTCCGAAAAAGAAGTAGAGCGATTTTTAAAAGCTTTTCTTCCGGGTACCCCATGGGCTGGAAAAATAAAAGCCGTGGGAGGTTTTGTTCGTGATGAATTCATGAGCATAATTAAAAATGACCCCTCAATTGAAGCCAAAGATTTAGACCTCGTTGTCGTTGAAACTGAAAAGGGGGCCGAGAAAGCTACCCATTTCATTTTTGACCAACAACATGTTCAAATAGCTGAAGGAATGAAACCCCATTTTACGGAATTTCAATGGATTCATAGAGCTGAGTATGTTCGCATACTCAAAAATGAAGGCTTTAAAGTTTCCATTAAAACCGACGGGGCTACAGATATCTATATCTGCAAAAAATAGTTACACCTTTTCCCCTTTTAGGACAGAGACGTTTCTCCACCCTAATTTCCATAAGAAATTGGAAATGTCTCCTGAGATCTCTTCCACAGTAGTCTCATCAAGATCAAACAGGCAGGCATGTATCGCTTCATGAACCTGAACCTCGAGAGATGCTTTTGAGTGCCCTATGGGGATCTCTATCATCTTGTTCTTAGTGGTAGGCGAGTCGCATTGGCCAAGACGGTCCTTGGCCTTTTTGTCGAGTTCTATGATAGGGTAGCGTTTATGCCTAAACGAATGGTAAAACACAGGTATCTTTTTCACAGTATGAACCTTT
>Ga0114951_10005698_pt1 | contig 11371 bp, 7 predicted proteins | sample AM7aDNAmetaG_FD_88677 | JGI IMG/M metagenome (GOLD analysis project Ga0114951, IMG submission 88677) | Freshwater microbial communities from Finland to study Microbial Dark Matter (Phase II) - AM7a DNA metaG | ecosystem: Environmental > Aquatic > Freshwater > Lake | place: Finland: Lake Alinen... | reverse complement strand
GGGTAAGTACTACCTTCAGGCTATTGTTCGAGATATCACCGACCGTAAAAAAGCCGAGAAAGCACTGCGCGAGAGCGAAGAGAAGTACCGTTGGGTGATGGACAATATGGCGGACGTCATCACGCTCATGGACATGAATCTGCGCTTTACCTATGTCAGCCCTTCCATTCTGCGTATGCGGGGATACACTGCCGAAGAAGTGGCGGCGCAGACAATTGATCAGCTAATGACGCCGGAATCGCTACGGATCAGTATTCAGACCTTTGAAGAATATATGCAATTGGAAGCAGAAGGCAAGGTAGATTCCGATAAAAACGTTATCCTGGAGTTGGAGCAATACCGGAAGGATGGTTCCACCGTTTGGGTGGAGGTCAGCACGTCCCTGATGCGCGACGAGGCACAGAAGCCCTCAGGAATCATCGCCGTGTCACGCGACATTAGCGAACGTAAAAAGGCGGAGGGAATGCTACGCGAAAGAGAAGCCCAATACCGGCTTCTGGCTAACAACATGAGAGACCAAGTATGGCTCATGGATTTAAACTTAAAACCGACATACATTAGTCCATCTGTGGCGAAGGCAAGAGGATACACTCTTGAGGAAATTGCGCAACTTCCACTCGACAAGCACTTGACGGCAAAATCTTTACAGGCGGCGATGGAGTTTTTCTCCATCCACATGCCCAAGGCACTGGCCGATCCAAGTTATTTCTTAAAGAGTTCACTGGAACTGGAATTCTGCCGTAAAAACGGTTCGACTTATTGTGTGGAAACCGCGTTTAGTCTGATCCGGGACGAAAACGGTAAACCGATTTCCCTGCTGGGCGTAGGCAGGGACATCACCGACCGCAAGCAGGCGGAGGGGAAACTTCTCGAATCCGAGGAAAAATATAGAAACATTTTAGAGAACATCGAGGATGGCTACTTTGAAGTCGATCTGGCCGGCAACTTTACTTTCTTCAATCCTGCCCTTTGCCGCATCCTTGGCTATCCCGCGGAAGAAATGCCGGGCATGAACAACAAGGCATATATGGATCCCGAAAATACAAATAAGGTCTTGCAGTCTTTTCACGAGATCTATCTGACGGGGATTCCCACAAGGGGTTTTGAGTGGGAGATCATTCAAAAAAACGGCGCCAGGAGGCATCTCGAGGTGTCTGTATCTCTTGTCGTAAATCCGGACGGTAAGGCAACCGGGTTTCGTGGCGTTGCCCGCGATGTCACCGAGAAGAAATTGATTGAGGCGACTGAACATGCAAGACAAAGAGCGGAGGCGGCAAATAAAGCCAAAAGCCAGTTTCTGGCCACGATGAGTCACGAGATCCGGACGCCACTAAATGGTATTATGGGAATGGCGGAAGCTTTCCTGGATACAGTGCTAAATGAGGAACAAAAACACATCGCTTGCACCATTACTAAAGAAGCTGATTCGCTTCTGGGGATTATCAATGCAATCCTTGACTTTTCTAAAATAGAGGCGGGAAAACTTGAGATGGAGCGGATTCCCTTTGACCTGAGAAATCTTTTTGAAGACGTCATAGAGAGTTTTTTGTATCGGACTGCAAAAAAAGGGCTGGAGTTAATATCCTTTATTTCGCCTGAAACACCGACCCGGATTGTGGGAGACCCCGGGCGATTAAGGCAGATATTAAGAAACCTGATCGGCAATGCCATCAAGTTCACACAGAAAGGCCGGATCGTAGTTAAGGTAGAACAGGTAAAGGAACCGGGAGATGGCATCAAGTTGCGCTTTATGGTAACAGACACAGGCATCGGCATCCCCAAAGAAAAGCAGTCACTTGTTTTTGAAAGCTTCACCCAGGCGGACGGGACGACCACAAGAAAGTACGGGGGAACTGGCCTGGGCATCACCATTTCCAAGCAACTAGCCGAACTTATGGGCGGAGAAATAGGCCTGGAAAGCGCGGAAGAAAATGGTTCCACTTTCTGGTTTACCGCTGTTTTTTCAAAACAGATAGAGACGGAGTTACAAATAAATAAAGACAAGCTGCTGGATGGTATGCGGATACTCTTCATTGACGATAACAAAACCAATCGCGAAACCATCGCCGAATACATAATGTCATGGGGGGCTGTCCCTCTGGAAGCGGCAAGCGAGAAAAAAGCTCTCTCCATCCTTCGGAAATCAATTGACGACGGGTTTTCGCTCAATCTTGTTTTAATCGAATTCAACACGCGGGAGATGAGTGGTTTTGATCTTGCCCGGAAAATCAGAGATGAGGAAGCCTTCCGCTCAATTCCTGTAATGCTCATCACACCTTTTGGCAATCCCGGTGATGGCAAGACTTGCAGCGACATGGGGATAGAAGGATACCTGACAAAACCTATCACGGAAAGAAGGCTTCGCAAAACCATAGAGAGAGTTCTTTACCCGAAGGTGGCAGGCGGGAACACCCGCGCAATGCATCTGGTGACCAAATACACAAGCGAGGAAATGGAAAGAAAAGCGATCCGTATTCTGCTGGCAGAAGACTATCCGACAAATCAGGAGATTGCAAAAAGGCACCTTACGCATGCTGGCTATCAGGTGGATCTGGCAGAAAACGGCAAGCTGGCGGTGGATGCCTTCAAGAGTAAGCATTATGATCTGATCCTCATGGACGTACAAATGCCCGTCATGGATGGATGCCAGGCCACAAAAGCCATTCGGGAGATTGAAGCACAGCTTGCCGCAATGGAAAATGGGAACGCCTCTCAGTCAATACACAGGGTACCGATTGTCGCGATGACAGCACACGCCCTGCGGGAGTATAAGGAGCTTTGCCTGGGGGCTGGCATGGATGACTTTCTTTCCAAACCGCTTACCAGAAAAGATCTGTTGGCAATTACGGCAAAATGGCTTAAAGTAAAATCAAAGCAAGCGGCCAGAAATACAATTTCAGCTACCGGCCAGGATGGCGCAACCAAAGCCATTAACACAGGTTTGCCCATTGATCTGGAAAGGGCAGTTGATGAATTTGAAGGGGACAGGGAACTCCTGACCGAAGTTGTTGCCGGTTTTACTAAGAAGGTTAGTGAACAGTTAGTAATGATGCGCGATGCACTGGCCTGCGGCGACGCTGAAACAATACGCAGAGAAGCTCACTCCATAAAAGGTGGAGCGGCAGGCCTTACAGCGGGAAATCTGGCAAAAGTCGCTTTTGAGCTGGAAAGCAAAGGGCAAAGCAAAGACCTCTGTGGCGCAGGTGAGATTGTGGATCGTCTGGAGAGGCAACTGAAAGCGCTACAGCGCTATATTAAGGAGAATTTTTAATATGAGAATACTGATTGTGGATGATGAACTTGTCAGCAGAAAAAAAATGGAAAAAATAATGACTGCCTTTGGGCAATGCGTCACTGTGGAAAGTGGGGCAGAGGCACTAAAGGCGATTCAGGAGGGAATCGATAGGGGCGATCCTTTTGACCTGATCACTCTTGATGTTTCGATGCCGGGGATGGACGGTACCGAAGTATTGTTTGAAATTAGGATAATCGAACAGCAAAAGAATATTCCGAAGGAAAACAGGGCAAAGATACTAATGGTTACCGGACAGTCAGATAAAGACCTGGTGATTACGTGCATGCAGGCCGGTTGTGACGATTATATCGTTAAACCGTTTGATAGCACGGTAATGGCGGAAAAACTTAAAAATATTGCAATAACCGTCCCCGAACCATCGTAGGGAATCAACTGCGAGTTTCGTTTCAGGCAAAAGGTTTTGCACCTGCATCAATTAGTAAATATACACCTGCCAGAGATCTAAAAAAATATTATTGTTTGCTCCTTGCTGTATTATTTCAGATTGTGCTATAGGACAAAAAAATTTACAGGAGATTGGATCAATGATTTACAATGATGAATATGAAACTATGCCCAGGGAAGCCCTGGAAGCATTGCAATTAAAGAGATTACAGCAAGTTGTAAGTCGGGTCTATTCCAGTGTCGGTTTTTATAAAAAATCTTTTGACAAAGCTTCCGTAACCCCCGATAAACTCAAGACTCTTGACGACCTTAAGCGATTCCCCTTTACCACCAAGCAGGATTTGCGGGATAATTATCCCTTTGGAATGTTTGCCACACCGATGAGTAACGTTGTCCGCCTGCACGCGTCTTCAGGAACAACAGGCCGTTCAACTGTCGTCGGCTATACGAAACGGGACATCGACACCTGGGCGGAACTGGTGGCGCGATGCCTTGTCGCCGCCAACCTTACCAAAAACGATATTATCCATAATGCTTATGGCTATGGCCTGTTTACAGGTGGACTGGGCCTTCATTACGGAGCGGAAAAGCTCGGGGCCAGTCTAATACCTATGTCCGGCGGCAACACCAAACGTCAACTCATGATTCTTCAGGACTTCGGCCCGACAGCAATCTGCTGCACTCCTTCTTACGCCCTGAATCTGGCGGAACAGGGCGAGGCGTTGGGTATCGATATGCGCTCTTTGAAGCTGCGCGTGGGCATCTTCGGTGCTGAACCATGGAGCGAACAAATGCGCCAGGAGATTGAAAAAGCATTTGATATTAAAGCCATGAATATCTATGGCCTCTCCGAAATCATGGGGCCGGGTGTTTCTATGGAATGCAGCGACGCACGGGAAGGCATGCATATTTTTGAAGATCATTTCCTGGTAGAGACCATTAATCCTGAAACGGGCGATATTCTCCCTCCCGGCGAGCAGGGCGAGCTGGTTTTTACAACCCTGACCAAAGAGGCCTTCCCTTTGATCCGCTACCGGACCCGCGATATTTCCCACCTGTATACCGCACCCTGCCGGTGTGGCCGGACTTCTTACCGCATGGATCGCGTCATGGGCCGCAGTGACGATATGCTGATTATCCGGGGCGTCAATGTCTTCCCCTCACAAATCGAAGCCGTTTTGGTGGCCATTGAAGGCCTGGAACCTCATTATCAGCTTATTGTTGATCGTGTAGGTACTCTTGACACTTTGGAAATACAGGTTGAGGTTACAGAGAGTCAGTTTGTCAATGCCGACGAAGTGAAAGTTTTGCAGAAGCTGGAAAAGATGATTTTAAAAGACATGAAAGATTATCTGGGAATCACAGCGAAAATTAAGCTCGTTGAACCAAAAACACTCCAGCGCTCCGAAGGAAAGGCCAGCCGCGTTATTGATAAACGAAAAATATAATTGCCTATGTCCTTGGTCAAGACTCTAGAGAAAATATTGCCCGATAAAATGATCGATTTCCATGTTCATCTGTTCCCGGATAATATCTTTGAGGCAATATGGAAAAAGTTGAATGATCAATATGGCATTCTCATCCTCTATAAATACTATTACCGTCAATGTATAGAATACCTTGCGGCACACAACGTTCAGTATATTGTTTATTCCAACTACGCGCATAAAAAGGGAATAGCGCAGTGGCTGAACACCTGGAATAAGGGCATTCTCACGGAATTTGAAAACCTCTATTGCTTTGCCGCATATCATCCTGATGATGAAAACGCGCTTACCTACGCAGAGGAGATATTATCCATTCCAAGGGTTGCCGGAATAAAACTGCATTACATGGTGCAACAATTCCATCCGGATGATGAAAGACTTTTTCCACTCTATGAGATGGTGATCGAAAAGAAAAAAAGACTGCTTCTGCATGTGGGAACCGGCCCGGTAGGTAATGAATTTGTGGGCATCAAGCGCTTTAGTAATCTCATGAAGCGCTACCCGAACCTGCCTGCCAATATCGCGCACATGGGCGGATTAGAGTTTTCGGAATTTATGCAGCTTCTGAATATCTATCCCAACCTGTACCTAGACACTTCTTTTACCTTTTGGCCCCAGGCACCATGGTGCTTTGACCTTGACCCAAGCATGCTTATCAAATATCAGGATAGAATCCTATATGGATCAGATTTCCCGAATATATTTTTACCCCGCGAGGATGAAATCAACTATCTGCACAAACTCAATCTCTCCGATGATTTCTATAAAAAAGTATTTTGGGATAATGGGATAAAACTTTTAACAGGCGCATCGTGATCTTCCTATTAAGTGAGGTAAATATTATGAAGGCAGTAAAAAGTATTTTTTTGATATTAGTTTTAGCGATTCTCATGGGGTGCCCCGTAGTTTCAAAAAACATAGTCGGATTGCAGGAATTCAAATTAGACGCGCAAAAGATAGACGGCACATGGATAAACGATGAAGGAGCTATCTTGATAAAGGCAATTGATGCCGATAAGGGAATAATAAAAATTACTTTTTTAGAAGATAGAGAAAAGATCGAATCAGTAACGATAAAAATCATGAAAGGCAAATCGTGGCTTTACTTCAATATCCTGCCGGAAAAGGAAATCAAGGATAGCGATTACATGTGGGGAAGAGTGCAGTTAAGTGATAACAAAATTGTTTTCTGGCATACCGCAAGTCAACCTTTAACCAAGGCAATTCAGGAACATAAAATTAGAGGAGTGATAAAAGACGAAAAACAGGAAGATGGAAAAATTTCCTTTATCACACCTACAGCCATTCTCACCGATAGTGCAGAAAATATTATAAATCTGGTGGAGACATCTGATAAATCTTTTTTCTTATGGGACGAACCAGTGTTTTTATCAAGTTGACAAAATAGTTTCTAAATATAGTGAACTAATTTAAATACATCAATCACTTTTCCTTTAATTTCAATTCTTCGAACAACTGTTGATGACGTTGGTCAGTATATTTTCATTGACTTATGGTCAAATTTAGAATTATAGTCATTTTCCTTAATAAAGAAGTAATTTAATCAACGAACGTTTTAAACGTTTGAAATATCAAAACACTAAGAAGGGAGTAGATTATGAGTAATTTGTTAGTAAATACGCGGGATCAGCAGTTTATTCTTTTTGAACAGCTTGGAGTTGAAAAGCTGTTTGAATCGGAGCCATTTAAAGACTTTTCCAAAGACGACCTGTTGATGATTATGAGCGAAGCCGAAAAGCTTGCTGTAAATGTCATTGCTCCGACTTTCAAACTAGGCGATGAGGAAGGATGCCACCTGAAGGATGGAATCGTATCTGTACCCAAGTGCTTTAGGGAACCCTATAAGAAGTTCTGTGAAGGCGGCTGGATCAACCCCATGGATTCACCTGATGTCGGTGGACAGGGTGTTCCTGCAGCCGTAGGCTTTGCCAATATGGAGCTTTTCGGTGCTGCTAACTATGCCTTTATGATGTATCCTGGCCTTACCCATGGCGCTGCCAATCTTATCCATACCTACGGCACGGAAGCTCAGAAAGAAAAATACATGCATAGACTTTTCTCCGGTGAATTTACAGGCACCATGTGCCTCACCGAACCAGGTGCAGGCACAGACGTTGGCGCCCTGAGAACAACGGCAAAGCGAATGCCCGATGGAAAATTCCTGATCACAGGTACCAAGTGCTTTATCTCCGCAGGCGATCACGATCTCACCCCGAACATTATTCACCCAGTTCTTGCGCGCATCGAAGGCGATCCTGCCGGAACGAAGGGTATCTCGATCTTCATCGTTCCTAAGTTCACAGTCAACGATGATGGTTCATTAGGCAAATCCAACGACGTCAACTGTGGCGGCATTGAACACAAGATGGGTATTAAAGGATCGGCCACCGCCACTTTGAATTTTGGCGAAGATGGAAAGTGCGTAGGCGAGCTTCTGGGAGACGAACGTGCCGGTATCAAGATCATGTTTCAGATGATGAATGAAGCCAGACTAGGAACGGGCCTGCAGGGACTCTGCACGGGATCGGCTGCCTATGAGCATGCTTTGGCCTATGCCAAAGAGCGCGTTCAAAGCGCCCCCGTCTGGGAAATGAAAAATCCCGATGCCAAAGCCGTCACCATTATCAATCACCCCGATGTCCGCAAGAAACTTCTGTGGATGAAATCTCATATTGAGGGCCTGCGCAGTTTGCTGTACTTCTCGGCCTTCTGTATGGATATGTCTAGGGTCGCGAAGACGGAAGAGGAAAAAGCAAAATGGGAAGGGTATTTGGATCTGATGACACCGGTCGTCAAAGCTTACACCACTGATAAGGGCCTTCTGATTTGTTCGCTGGGTATGGACGTTTATGGCGGCTACGGCTATTGCCAGGAATATCCCGCTGAGCAGTATATGCGCGATGAAAAGATCGCCACCATCTATGAGGGAACCAACGGCATCCAGTCCCTTGACCTCGTCGGACGGAAACTCGGCCAGAAAAAGGGCGCAAATGTTATGAACCTGGCCGCTCTGATTCAGGGTAACTACACAAAGCTGAAAGCCAATCCGGAACTCGCCAAGGTCGCGAGCTCTCTGGAAGAAGCGTGCAATGCCTGGATCGAGCTGACCATGTTTTTTGCGGCAGCCGGCAAATCGGGGGATTTCCTCCTTCCGGTACTTAATGCCTGCAAATATCTGGAGCTCTTCGGAGATGTGATCCTCGGTCATTTCCTGCTCGATGGTGCCGGTGTTGCCTTTGGGAAACTGCAAGCCATCTATGACGCCAAGGGCGCCGAGTCGCTAGGGAAAAAGAAAGGCCTGCAGAGATCCGACAGTGAAGCTGCCTTCTACAGCGGCAGAATCGCATCGGCAAAATACTTCGCTAATGAAATCCTGACAACCGTTAAGGCGCGTTGCGAAGCCATCAAAGCCGGCGACAAGAGTCCTCTGGAAATGGTTGATGAGGCCTTCACCTGCTAGAATAAGTAATATGTATTAAACGAAAAGGGGTTGCGGATTTTCCGCAACCCCTTTTTTGATTTCAGTACTGCCACTTATTAAGCGAGTGCCGCGTTCACTTTTGCCTGTGCCTTTTGCGCTTCTACCACCATTCTTGCAAATAGTTCCGCGACTGTCGGCTCGTCATGAATCAATCCCTGATTCTGACCAACGGGCAATACGCCTTTTTGGATATCTCCATCTTCGGTTGCCAATTTGATCGCCTTGAATGCATTGGCCATAAAAGCTAACTGCCTGGCGTTTGACCAGCCTGATAACAGCACCCCGATAAAAAGTTTAAAATAAGGGACACCGATCTGCCTGGCAATTTCCTGCGAATTAAAAAAAGCCGCGGGCAGATTCAAGCCTCTTTTCATCGCCCTTTTGGCGCCATCAGTTTTCATCACGCGGCAGAGAATGCCATCAAAACGCTTAGAGAAAAGTGTGTCATAAACTTCTTTTTCCATGGTCATTTTTTTGTAATTGTCATGCAGCGGACTTTCCTTTGTGGTCATCAGCCTTGTGCCCATGGCTATGCCTTCCGCCCCTAATGCCAGCGCTGCCGCAAGTCCCCTGCCGTCAGCAAAGCCTCCGGCGGCAATGACCGGTATTTTTAAATTTTCAGCAAGATGTGGAACGAGCACAAGCGATGTGACATCTTCACCGTGCGCTGCAGCCTCTTGGCCGGTGGCGATAACCGCGTCGCAGCCATAATCCTCGGCCCGCTTGGCGTGGCGGATGTTGACAACCGTCGCAAATACTTTACCGCCGTATTTATGAGCTTCTTTAACAATCCAGTCACCCTTCCCCAAGGCAAAATTTATCACCGGCACTTTTTCCTGCAAGAGCACTTTGGCATTTTCCGCAGCTCCCGGAAACATTAGTGAGGCATTGGCGCCAAAGGGCTTATCCGTTAATTTTCGAATCTCACTTATTGCAACCCTTGTCTGCGCGCTGTTGAGCGGTCCTGTCGCCAGAATCCCCAGCCCTCCGGCGTTGGATACTGCCGCGACCATCTTTGTTGTGCTTATCCAACTCATACCGGACAGCATCATCGGATATTTGATTCCGACCATTTCAGTAATACGTGTTTTCATATCTGCTCCTTTATGTTTTATTTGATTTGTCAGTACTGTTATCCGTTACAAGCTTTGTTTGCTTTAGCCAAACTCTCGCCTGCTTCCGCCGCCATTCTTTCCAGAAGCTCCTTACAAGTCGGAATGTCGTTAATAAGACCAATTGATTGTCCTACCATCAGCGGCGCGTAATCCACATCGCCTGTTTCCCACGCTTCTTTGACCTTCTGACCGGAAAGCAAAGGAATTAATTCTTCAAAGCCGCCGTGCCGCGCTTCTATCGCCAATACTTCTTCCAGCACTTTGGACTTGAGACCGCGTCCCTGCAATCCGATGGATTTTCCGTAAATAACTGTTTCGAATTCCTGCCGCCGGATCAACTCCTGTTTGATATTATCATGCACCTCACACTCTTTGGTTGCGATAAACCGGCTGGCCATCATCACACCCTCAGCACCTAGTGCCATTGCCGCTGCCATCGTTCTACCATCTGCAATACCACCAACGGTAACAACAGGAATCTTTACCGAGGAAGCAATCTTCGGTGTCAGCACCATGGAGGTGACATCATCGTTTAAGGGATGGCCGCCTTCTTCAATCCCCGCAGCGTAAATTCCGTCAAATCCGATTTTTTCCGCATGTTTCGCGTGACGCAACGCCCCGACTTTGTGGAACATTTTCACGCCGGCCTTTTTCAGCATTTCCACGGCCTCCATCCCGGCAACTTTATCCAGCGGTGTGCCCGAAAACTCGATGCCATCAACCTTTTCTTCCGCGCAGACATTCACGTACATCTTATGATGCTCCGGCGTAATCCGCACGGAAGGCAAAAGCGTAATTGCCACCATAAAAGGTTTTTTTGTCAGCTTGCGAGTTTCCCGAATGGCCGCGCGAAACTCATCGGCCGTTTCGTAATTGCCCGCCGTGAGGTTCCCCATGCCGCCGGCTTCGGAAACTGCCGCGCAGAGCCTTGGTTTGCATAACCACATCATCGCTCCGCAGATAATGGGGTATTTAATTCCGAACATTTTTGTAATTGCAGTATTGTACATAACACACCTCCTATATTTTTTTGCCTTTAGACCTTTGTGGCAAATTTTCTTTTTTTGACAAGACTCTTTTGGATGTTCTGCTCAACCTGCTTCTGGAATAGACGCCGCATAATATAGTCGCGATAGAAATCACCGATTCGCGTAAGCTCAGCGGTAATGAGAACATTTTCTCTTGTGGATTTACCGGCAACAATTTTGCGGCGTAGCGCCATTTCTTTTGCCACTATTTTTTTGCCCAGTTCGACGAAAAATGACAACTCACCTGACATCATGCCCATATTGATCATTTTTTTGAGGCCATCCCGACCAATGCGAATATCATCTTCGTTATAAAGCGTTTTTTCCGCGCCGGTGGTAAACGGAATAAGAATGCCCTGATTCTCGGCCTGTTTTAATTCTTTTTCTGTAAGTCCTGTCGCGGCAAGAAAGTCAGGCCGATCAATAAGCTCGCGACCAATGCGATCATCCGAACCGAATACAGCATTCTCTACTGATTCCGCCTCCGGCAAACTCAGGCCTTCGTCCATGCGGCGCAAAACATTCTTGATAAGATAGAG